>Ga0075012_10000797_pt1 | contig 32995 bp, 30 predicted proteins | sample All_14_2_FD_71474 | JGI IMG/M metagenome (GOLD analysis project Ga0075012, IMG submission 71474) | Freshwater microbial communities in response to fracking from Pennsylvania, USA - Allegheny Zone_MetaG_DW_15 | ecosystem: Environmental > Aquatic > Deep subsurface > Groundwater > Drilled...
GCTGACCGCGCGCGGTCAGCGGCAGGCGGACGAAATGGCCGCATGGCTCAAGAATCTCAGGCTGCGCGATCCTCGGGTGATCGTCAGTCCGGCCGACCGTGCCCAGCAAACGGCACAAGCCCTCGGTTGGCCGTACGAGACGGACCGGCGCCTCGGCGTTGGTGCCTCGACCGCCGACCTCGTCGCCGCGACTGATTGGCCGGAGTACCACGGGGCCGTCGTTCTGGTCGGGCACCAACCGTCGTTGGGCCGCTTGGCCGCCTTGCTTCTGTCGGGTACGGAGGCGGACTGGAGCATCAGGAAGGCCGGCATCTGGTGGTTCTCCAACCGCGTTCGCGCGGACGAGACGCAGACCGTCCTGCGCGCCGTCTGCAATCCGTCCGTGCCGGACATTCGACTGAAGGCTGCCGCTTGAACGCGCGGGAGCCGTTTTCGGCGGTTTCCGTGAGGTCGATCTTCCTCTCGGACATCCATCTCGGTGCCAGGGGATGCCAGGCCGAGTCGCTGCTGGACTTCCTCCGCTGTTACGAGGCGGAAAATCTCTACCTGATCGGCGACATCGTCGATTTCTGGGCGATGAGCAGAAGCATCCACTGGACCCGCGCGCAGAACACCGTCGTGCAGAAGGTGCTGCGGCGCGCCCGGCATGGCGAAAAGGTCGTGCTCATCCCCGGCAATCACGACGAAGCGCTGCGTGAGTATCACAAGACGTCATTCGGCGACATCGTGGTTGCGACCGAACACATCCACACGACGGTCGACGGCCGGCGGTTTCTGCTCGTACACGGAGACGAGTTCGATCAGGTGACTCGATACCACAGATGGCTGGCCGTCTTGGGTGACGTCGGCTACAACCTGCTCGTGCGGCTCAACGCGTCCTTGTCCTGGATTCGTCGCAAGCTTCGGCGACCTGGATACTGGTCGCTTGCCGGGTATGCGAAGCGACGCGTAAAGAAGGCCCTCTCCTACATCTGCGACTTCGAGGAGTCCGTGATCCGAGCGGTGCGCGACCGGGGTCTGGATGGCGTGGTTTGCGGGCACATCCACAGTGCCGCAATCAAGTACGCGGATGGGCTCACCTACGTAAACTGCGGTGACTGGGTCGACAGTTGCACCGCGATCCTGGAGCACTCAGACGGCCGCCTCGAACTGATCGAATGGCGCTCTGCCCGCTCGGCGATGCTGCCGGACATGTCCTTGGTGCCAGCGACATCGCCCTGAGACCCGATCTTGTCGAGCGCGTCAGCGGCGATCAGGAAGCGGGCGCTACTGCCGCCGCACGTAGACGTCGATCGTGCGGTCCTCGAGGCAGCGGTGGCCACCGCGCAAGCATCAAGGCCGGCGATTCGCCGTCAAGTTCCCGCAGCGCCTGCCCGGGACTGCCGACGACGTGGGCGTCGAAGCCGGCCTGCACGAGGGAGAAGCACAACAGCTCCTGTATCGGGATCTCGTCCTCCACGATGAGGACTTTTGGCAAGGCACTCACTCGCAGAGGCTTTCGCGCGCAGACCCTTCGATACTCATTTGCCGGACTTCGGGGCCCTTGACGACGTAGATCACGTCCTCGGCGATGTTCTTGCAGTGGTCGCCAATGCGCTCGATCGACTTGGCGATCAAGATGATGTCGAGCGCGCTGCTGATGGTGTGCAGGTCCTCCATCATGTAGCTGACGAGTTGGCGCGCGATGGCGCGGAAGTGATCGTCGATCACTCCGTCCTGGCGCATGACTGACGTGGCGGCGACGGCGTCGAGGCGGACATACGCGTCGAGCACCGCTTCCAGCATGGCCGCGGCGCGTTCCCCCATGTGGCGAACTTCCGCCAAGTGCGTTGTCCGGGAGCGCGATTCGCGTTCGAGGATCTTGCGCGTCGCCTTGGCAATCTTCTTCGCCTCGTCACCGATGCGCTCGAGGTCGGTCACGGTCTTGCCGACCGCCATGACTGCCCGCAGGTCCACGGCGGTCGGCTGGCGCCGCGCCAGGATTCGGGTGCAGGCGTCGTCGATGGCGACCTCCATCTCGTCCGTGTCGCAGTCGCGGGCGATGGCCAGTTCGAGGAGTTCACGGTCGCCTGCGTCGAAGGCGTCGAGCGCGTTGCGTACCTGTTCCTCGACAAGGCTGCCCATGCGGGTGACGCAGGCGCGAATGGCGTCGAGGTCGGAGTCAAACTGCTTGTAGACGTGTTCGTTCATGATCGGCTTTCATTCCGCCAGGGTACTTTCCAGTCCCGATGGCTATCTGAATTCGAAGAGTTGGTCGAACCTTGCGATACCCATTACTTCCCTCACGGTACCCCTCGCCCGCGCCAGTACTACGGACTTGCCGTTCGAACGGGCCCTGTCGCGGAACACCAGGAGCATTGCCAAGGCGGAGGTGTCCATGTGGGTGGTTCTGGAGAGATCAACGACAACCTCACCGCTCCGGTCACGGAGAGCGCTGCTTGTCGTGACGTCGAAGTCGCGCATCATTCGGAAGTCGAATCGCTCGGGTGCGCTGATAACGATCGAATCATGCTGGGTCATCGTGGCAAAATTCATGGCAGTGTCCCCGTCGAGTTGTCACCCGCAAAACGAGCTTGCACAATCTTCCTTGAGGCGTGTTACGACACGGTGACAGCCCCTCCGGGCACAACCAGCCGCAAACCCTCTTTGCCCTTGCGCTCTGGGGGGCAGGCGGTTCGCCGGCGGCCGGCCGGAATGTCTTCCGGGTACACGCATGGCGGCCCGTTTTCGAACCGGGTGCCGGGAAACGACACGCAGGGGATCAGTCCGTCATGACGTTGAAATTGTCCAGGCTCGTTCAGCCGCGCAACCCCCGGTTCTGGCTGCTTGTGGTGCTCAACGGCCTGTCGTCGGCAATCGCGTTCGTTCTGCGCACGCATGAGCTGCCGACCGCCGTCACCCTGGCGCTGGCCGGATTTGCCGTCGCCAATGTCGTGCTCGGGCTCCGCATCGCCTTCCAGCTGATGACGGATGAGCGGCCTCTGCGATCCACAGGATTGCCCGAATAGTCGACATCGATAATTCTGTTTTTATGGTGCGTCGAACGCCGCTAACCTTCGCGGCGTTCAAGCTCAACCGGAGACGCAGATGAAGATTTTCTCGCTTCTTGCAGCAGCAGCGCTGACCGTCAGCCTCGTGCTGACGACCGCTGACGCCGAGGCGGCAAAACGGATCGGCGCAGGCAAGTCGGCGGGCATGCAACGCCAGATGTCCGCGCCCGACAAGGCCCCGACGGCGGCGCCGCAGACCGCATCCGCGGCCAAGGCGCCGGGAGCCGCGCCGCAAGCCCAGCCGAAGCGTTCGTGGATGGGACCCCTTGCCGGGCTCGCTGCCGGATTGGGCCTCGCCGCACTGGCATCCCATTTTGGCTTTGGCGAAGAACTCGCCTCCATGCTCATGATCGGCCTGCTGGTCATGGCTGCGATGGTCGTGATCGGCATGGTCATGCGGCGACGCGCGGCGCAGCAGCCGGCCATGGCCGGTGCCGGCGGCATGCAGTACTCGGCTGCCGCTGCCGAACAGAATCTGCCGGCCAGCCCGGCTCAGGCGATGGCCGGCTCGGGCGCCGCTGCTGCCGGCGTTTCCGCGGGCATTCCTGCCGACTTCGATGTCGCCGGATTTGTCCGCAATGCCAAGGTGCATTTCATCCGCCTCCAGGCCGCCAACGATGCCGGCAACCTTGACGACATCCGCGAGTTCACGACGCCGGAAATGTTCGCCGAACTGAAGATGGACATTTCCGAGCGCGGCGACGCGGCACAGACGACGGACGTCGTCAGCATCGACGCCAGCGTGGTCGAAGTCGTCGAGGAGAATGGCCGCTACGTCGCCAGCGTCCGCTTTACCGGCCAGATCCGCGAGGATGGCAGCCCGGCCGAATCCGTCGATGAAGTCTGGCACCTCGTGAAGCCGCGAGAGGGCAGCGGCGGCTGGGTCCTCGCGGGAATCCAGCAGATGCAGTAGATGCTCGACGGCGAGCATCAGCCTCCGCGTGGCGTCAGTTCCGGCTGACGCCTTTTTTCTTCTTGTTCCAGGTCCAGCCCGATGTCCCGTACCGCCTTCCCCCTTCTCCTCGTCCTGGCGCTTGGCCTCGCGGCCGGGTGTACCAAGGTCGTGGAAGACACGCGCCCCGGCCAACCCGTCAAGACGCGCCAGGTCGCCTTCAAGGAAATGATCAAGGTGTTCGAGCCGATGGGCACCATGCTGCGCACCGACAAGTACGAGCCGCACAGGTTCGCCGCGCTGGCAGCCGAACTCATGACGAAGCGGGATGCCCCCTGGGTGCACTTCGGCCCGGACACCCGCTACCCGCCGACGAAAGCCAAGGCAGAGGTTTGGAGCGACGCCGAAGGCTTCGAGCGTGAGCGGCAAGCGTTCATGCGCGCCACGGACGAACTGCTGGCCGCGGCCAAGACGAAGAATGCCGCTGAAGCGGAAAAGGCCTATTTCAGGGTCTACGACGTGTGCCAATCCTGCCACAAGCGCTTCAAGGAAAAATGATCGTCGCGCAGGACGCCGGCATCGGCTGGCAAGCCTTTGTACGCCGCCGCACCGACGTGCCGTCGCATTCGCGGGAACACTCCGTCCATGGCGCCCCGTCGAGCGCCCCGCCACGGAGCCGTCATGGACGCGCTGTCCGCATCGTATCTGCTGAACTTCCTGCTGCCGTTGTGGGTCGTGACGGCCACTCCGGCATCGGCGCAACAGGCCCCCGACGGGCCGCCGCCGGCGGCCGAGCGCTCGCAGGTCGTTGACGGCATCGAGATCCAGTACGGCGTGGTGCCGGCCGCGCGCGCCTTCCCCGCCCACAAGCAGAACCCCGGCGGCGAACGGGCGCATGGCGGCACGCCGTCGCTCGACGACCACCATGTCGACGTCGCGCTCTTCGACGCCGCGACCAAGGAACGCATCGTCAAGGCCAGGGTCTGGGCCACCGTGCGCGAGTTGAGCACCGCCGGCAAGCGCAAGCGCCTGGACGCCGAAGCGTTCAACGGCGCCGTCAGCTACGGCAACTACTTTTCGATCAAGGGCCAAGGCCCATTCAAGATCGTCATCAAGGCCGAGATTCCGGGCCGCGAGAATCCGGTCGAAGCCCAGTTCGATTATCGCCTCCGCTGACGGGCGGCAGCGCCTCGACCTGCGCGCCGGGGTCATCGCCGGCATCGTCGCCGGCATCGTCTCGACCGCTGCCCAGGTCGCCCTCTGGGCACTGCTGACAGACGCGTTGCCCGAGATCCTGCTACGCGACGCGCGCCTGGCGGCCGCCATCGTCATGGGTCCCGCCGCCCTCGCGCCGCCGACCGGCGCGACGGTGATGCTGGTCGCGACCGTCGTGCACTTCGCCCTCTCGATCGCTTACGGCCTGGCAATCTCGTTCCTCATCGTTCGCCTGCACGGCCGCGCATCGCTGGCCGTCGGCGCCTCCTTCGGCGTGGCGCTGTTCGCCGTCAACATGTACGGCTTCACGGCGCTGTTTCCCTGGTTCGACGCGGCCCGCGATCCGATCACGCTCGCTGCGCACGTGGTGTTCGGCCTCAGTGCAGCGGCCGCCTACCGGGCGGCCGGGCGCCGCTGAGAATCATGCGAAAATCGGCGCTCCCGCCGGCCCGGCGGCTCAGGAGCACCGGATGGACTACCGCATACTTCCCGTCACCCCCTTCGCGCAGAATTGCACCCTGATCTGGTGCGAGCAGACCATGAAGGGCGCCGTCGTCGACCCGGGCGGCAACATCGACGAGATCGTCGCCGCGGCCTCCAGCCTCGGCGTGACGCTGGAAAAGGCGCTGCTGACCCACGGCCACATCGACCATGCCGGCGGCACCGCCGAACTGGCGGCGCGACTGGGCATCCCCGTCGAGGGTCCGCAGCGCGAGGACGCGTTCTGGATCGACCAGCTGCCGAACCAGAGCCGCATGTTCGGCTTTCCGCACTGCGCGGCCTTCACCCCCGACCGTTGGCTCGAGGACGGCGACATCGTGCAGGTCGGCAACGAGACCCTCGAGGTGCTGCACACGCCCGGCCACACGCCGGGCCACGTCTGCTTCTTCCATCGCGCGAGCCGGCTGGCGCTGGTCGGCGACGTGCTCTTCGCCGGCTCGATCGGGCGCACCGACTTCCCGCGCGGCGACCACGACGCGCTGCTCTCCTCCATCCGCCACAAGCTTTGGCCGCTCGGCGACGACGTCAAGTTCGTCTCGGGCCACGGCCCGATGTCCACCTTCGGCGAGGAGCGCGAATCGAACCCCTTCGTTGCCGACGGGGTTTAGTCCTAACATTCCGGTTCCGGGGCAACGATCAGGGAGCCGTCATGAACAACAATACGCATCGCTGGCGCTTCTTCCGCGCCGGCGGCTTCGACCAGGTGCGCCTCGACAGCGCGGCCGACCTGCTCGCCATCGAGAGCCTCGACCAGAAACTGTGGGTCGCCCTGTCCTGCCCGGTACAGGGCATCGAGTTCGATGCGCGCACCCTCGCCTTCATCGACAGCGACGACGACGGCCACGTGCGGGCGCCGGAACTCATCGCCGCGGTGCGCTGGGCTGCGGCGCGCCTCAAGGATCCTGACCTTCTCGCGCAGAACCTCGACGGCGTTCCGCTGGCCGCCATCCGCGACGACGATGAAGAGGGCGCCCGCCTCGCCGCGGCCGCACGTGCGCTGCTGGCCGAAGGCGTCGAAGGCGCGGCCGACGGCTTCGTCAGCGTCACCGCCGCGAGCGGCGCACAGGCACGCTTCGCCGAACGCGCGTACGGCGACTGGGAAAGCGCCGGCGCGAACGTCAGGCCGCTCGGCGACGCCACTGCCGCCGCGTGGGACGCCATGCAGGCGGTCGCCGCCAAGGTCGACGACTACTTCGTCCGCTGCCGGCTCGCCGCCTTCGACGCGCGCGCCGGCGAAGCGCTCAACGCTGCCGGCGAAGTCTTCGCCGCGTTGTCCGCAGACACGCTGACGGCCGATTCCGCAGGCGTCGCCGCCTTGCCGCTCGCACGCGTAGCCGCCGCGGAGCCCCTGCCGCTGAACGACGGCGTCAATCCCGCATGGGCGGCGCGCATGACCGCCTTGGCGAATCTCGCCGTCGAGCCGCTGCTCGGCAAGCGCGATGCGCTGTCGGAAGCCGACTGGGCGGCGCTCAAACAAAAGCTTGCCCCCTACGCCGACTGGCTGGCGGCGCGGCCCGATGCAGCGCTCGAAGGCGACGGCGTGCGCGACCTCGAACGGCTCGCGCGCTACGTGCGCGACCTGATGCCGCTGGCGAACAACTTCGTCGCCTTCCGCAACTTCTACACGCGCTCGGGCAAGGCGACGTTCCAGGTCGGCACGCTCTACCTGGACGGCCGTTCGTGCGAACTCTGCGTCGCCGTCAGCGACGCCGCGAAGCACGCGGCGCTCGCCTCGCTGTCGCGCATCTGCCTCGTGTACTGCGATTGCGTGCGCGCCGGCGGCGCGAAGACCAGCATCGCCGCCGCCTTCACCGCGGGCGACGCCGACCAGCTGATGGTCGGCCGCAACGGCGTGTTCTACGACCGCCAGGGACGCGACTGGGACGCCACGATCACCAAGATCGTCGAGCATCCGATCAGCCTGCGCCAGGCTTTCTGGGCGCCCTACAAGCGCCTCGCGCGGCTGATCGCCGAGCAGGTGCAGAAGTTCGCCGCCAGCCGGGCTGCCGCCGCCGAGGGCAAGATGGCGCTGGCCGCGATCCAGGCGTCGAGCCGCGCCGCGAGCGGCGCGCCGCCGGTTCCGCCGCCGGCGCCCTTCGACGTCGCCAAGTTCGCCGGCATCTTCGCCGCCATCGGCTTGGCGGTCGGCGCACTCGGCACCGCCGTGGCCTCCATGCTCGCCGGCCTGTTGGCGCTGCGCTGGTGGCAGATGCCGCTGGCGCTCGCCGCGCTGCTGCTCGTGGTCTCGGGGCCGGCCGTCGCGCTCGCCTGGTTCAAGCTGCGCAGCCGCAACCTGGGGCCGATCCTCGACGCCAACGGCTGGGCGATCAACGCCCGCGCGCGCATCAACATCCCCTTCGGCACCTCGCTGACGCAGGTCGCCCAATTGCCCGCCGACGCCGAGCGCTCGCTGACCGATCCCTATGCCGAGAAGAAGGCGCCGTGGACGCTCTACGTCGGACTCGGCGCACTGCTGGTGTTCATCGCCTTCGTCTGGTATGTGAGCGCGAGCTTGCGTTGAGGACCCTGCCATGAAGCCCTTGAAGATCGTCGCCATCGTCGTCGCTGCCCTGCTCGCGCTGCTCGCGATCGGGGCGATCTTCGTCGCCAGCCGCTTCGACGCCGAGCGCATCAAGGCCGAGGCGGCGCGCGTGGTAATGGAGAAGAAGCAACGCACGCTGAAGATCGACGGCGAACTCGAACTCGCGTTCTGGCCCAGCCTCGGCGTCCGCGTCGGCAAGCTCTCGCTGTCGGAGCATGCGAACCCGCAACAGGAATTCGCCGCCGTCGACAAGGCGCACGTCTCGGTCGCCGTGATGCCGCTGCTGCGCGGGCAGATCGCCGTCGACAAGGTCGAGGTCGACGGCCTGGGCGCCGTCATCGTCAAGCGCAGGGACGGCACGCTCAACATCGACGACCTGCTGTCGAAGGACGAGGCCTCCGAACCCGTGCGCTTCGAGGTCGCCGCCATCAAGGTGACGGACGCCGCACTGACCTGGCGCGACGAGAAGGCCGGCAGCACGACGAGCGTCTCGGGCCTTTCCCTCGACACCGGACGCGTCGCCGTCGACACCGGCCGGCAGTCCTACGAGGTCCATGCCGTGGCGCTCGCGGCGCACGGCAAGCTGGACGACGACACCTTCGACATCCGGCTCGACGCGCCGCGACTGGCCCTGACGCCCGAGGGCTCCGGCGGCGAGAGCCTGCTGCTGACGGCGAAGCTCGCCGGCAAGGCGCGCAGCGTCGATGCCAGGCTGGCCCTGAACGGCGTCAGCGGAAAGGCTGGCATGCTGAAGGCCGACAAGCTCGCGCTCGACGTTGACGCAAAGTCCGGCACGACGGCGGTGAAGGCGACGCTGGCCTCGCCGCTCGCCGCCGCGTTCGACGCCGACACGCGCAAGCTCGCGCTCGACAAACTCGCCGGCAGCGTAGAAATTGCGCACCCGCGCCTGACCAAGCCGCTGAAGCTGCCGCTGGCCGGGCGCGCCGCCGCCGACCTCGCCAGGCAGACGGCGGCGCTCAAGCTCGACACCGGCTTCGACGAAACCAAGGTGGCGCTGCAGCTCGACGTGCGCAGGCTCAGCCCGCTCGCCCTCGGCTTCGACCTCGACATCGACCGCCTGGACCTCGACCGTTACCTGCCGCCGCAGCAGGCCGGCGCCGACGAAGGCAAGGAGCCGGGCAAGCTCGACTTCTCGGCGCTCGAGAAGCTCGACCTCGACGGCAGCGTGACGGTCGGCAGCCTGCAGATCGCCAAGGTCAAGGCCGCCGACGTGCGCCTGCGCATCAAGGCGTCCGGCGGACGCCTCGAGGTGTCGCCGCACTCGGCCAAGCTCTACGGCGGCACGCTGAACGGCAGCCTGTCGCTGGATGCGAACGGCAACGCCGTCGCGCTCAAGGAGAACCTCGCCGGCGTCAACATCGGCCCGCTGCTCAAGGATGCGGCCGACAAGGACCTGATCGAAGGTCGTGGCAACGTGGCACTGGACGTCACGACGCGCGGCGACTCCGTCGCGGCGATGAAGAAGGCGCTGGCGGGCAGCGCGTCGCTGTCCCTGCACGACGGCGCGCTCAAGGGCATCGACCTCGCGCGCAGCTTCCGCGAACTGAAGGCGAAGTTCTCGAGCAAGCAGGACGCCGAGCAGCAGGCCAGGCAGACCGACAAGACCGACTTCTCCGAGCTCAAGGCGAGCTTTCGCATCGCCAATGGCGTCGCGCACAACGAAGACCTGACGGCGAAGTCGCCCTTCCTGCGCCTCGCCGGCAACGGCGACATCGACATCGGCAACGGCCGGCTCGACTACCTGCTGAAGGCCAGCGTCGTCGCCACCGCGGGCGGGCAGGGCGCCAGGGACCTCGAGCACCTGAAGGGCCTGACCGTGCCGGTGCGCGCGAGCGGGCCGTTCGACCGGCTCTCGTACCGCATCGAGTTCGCCGGCCTCGTCAGCGAGGCGGCGAAGGCGAAAGTCGAAGAGAAGGTCGAGGCCGTGAAGGAGCAGGCGAAGGAGAAGCTGCTCAAGGGCCTCTTCGGCAGGTAGCCTTGCGTCTCGGCATAGACCTCGGCGGCACCAAGATCGAAATCGTCGCCCTCGCGGACGACGGCGCGGAACTGCTGCGCCGCCGCGTCGCCGCACCGCGCGGCGAATACATGGACACCGTGATGGCGATCGCCGCGCTCGTCGAAGGGGTGGAAGGCGAACTCGGCCAGCGCGGCTCGGTCGGCATCGGCATTCCCGGCGCCGAATCGCGCGCGACCGGACTGATCAAGAACGCCAACTCGACCTGGCTGATCGGCAAGCCGCTGCGGCGCGACCTGCGCGCGCTGCTCCAGCGCGACGTGCGGCTCGCCAACGACGCCAACTGCTTCGCGCTTTCCGAGGCCGTCGACGGCGCCGCAGCGGGGGCCGAGGTCGTCTTCGGGGTCATCCTGGGCACGGGGGTCGGCGGCGGCATCGTCGTCGCCGGCCGCGTGCTCGCCGGCGCGAACGCCATCGCCGGCGAGTGGGGGCACAACCGGCTGCCCGGCGACGAGCCGCTGTGGCCGCCGTGCTATTGCGGACGCGCGGGTTGCGTCGAGACCTTCCTCTCGGGGCCGGGACTGCGTGCGGACCACCTGCGCGCCGCCGGCGCCGACCTCGTGCCCGAGGACATCGTCGCGCGCGCCGCCGCGGGCGACGGCGCCTGCGAGGCGACGCTGCGCCGCTACGAGGCACGCCTCGCACGCGGGCTGGCCGTCCTCATCAACATCCTCGACCCCGACGCCATCGTCCTCGGCGGCGGCCTGTCGAACCTCGACCGGCTCTACGCCAACGTGCCGGCACTTTGGGGACAATACGTCTTTTCCGATAGCGTCGAGACGCGCCTGCTGAAGAACCGCCACGGCGATTCCTCGGGGGTGCGCGGCGCCGCATGGCTATGGTGACGCGATGGTGAGATTGTTCCTCGGCGGCATCCGGCCGCTGCCCCCCGAGAACCAGCCGACCGGCATGTTCAAGTGCGAGCATGCGCAGCCCGCGTGGCTCGGCGTCGAAGGACTCGCTGGCGACGCGCAGGCCGACCGCCGCGTGCACGGCGGCACCGAGAAGGCGCTGCACCAGTATCCGGTCGCTCACTACGCCAGGCTCGCCGCAGCCTTTCGCGACGCGGCGGCGCTGCTCGTGCCCGGCAGCATCGGCGAAAACCTGAGCGTGCCGGGCTGGGACGAAGCGAACGTCTGCATCGGCGACGTCTTCCGCCTCGGCGACGCCCGCATCCAGGTCTCGCAGCCGCGTTCGCCGTGCTGGAAGATCGACCGCCGCTTCCACGTCGGCGGCATCGCCGGGTACATCGGCGACCACGGCCTGACGGGCTGGTACTACCGCGTGCTCGAGGAGGGCGAGGTGGCGGCCGGGTGCGCGTTCGAGCTCCTGGAACGTCCGGCGCCCGGCATGCCCGTGGCGCGCGTGCTCGCGCTCCATCGCGCGCTGCGGCCGCCGCTCGGCGACCTCGAAGCGCTGGCGGCGACGCCCGGCCTGGCGCCGAACTGGGCGAAGAAGGTTGCCGATCGCATCGACTGGCTGGGGAAGAACACTTGAATCCCTGGCTGCGCATCTTCCTGCCGTTCGCGGCCGGCTACTACCTCTCCTACCTGCTGCGCAACGTCAATGCGGTGATCGCGCCGGAGCTGACGCGCGAACTCGGGGTCTCGGCAGCGAGCCTCGGCCTGCTGACCTCGGCCTACCTGCTGGCGTTCGGGGCCTTCCAGCTGCCGCTCGGCATCCTGCTCGACCGCTACGGCCCGCGCCGCGTCGAGGCGGCGCTGCTGCTCGTGGCGGCGGCCGGCAGCGCGCTGTTCGCCGTCGGCGGCGGACTCGAGGAACTGGCGGTCGCGCGCGCGCTGATCGGCCTCGGCGTCTCGGCCTGCCTGATGGCCTCGTTCAAGGCCTTCTCGATGTGGTTCCCGCCCGAGCGCCAGGCCTCGCTCAACGCCGCCGTGATGGCGGCCGGCGGCCTCGGCGCGCTGACGGCGACGACGCCGCTGGCCTGGGCGCTGCCCGTGGCCGGCTGGCGCGGCATCTTCATGGTGCTGGCGCTGCTCGCCGTTGCCGCCGCCGCGGGCATCTTCAGCACGCCCGAGAAACCCGGAACGGCGAAACGCGAAACGCTCGGCGAGCAGTTGCGCGCGCTCGGCGGAATCTTCCGGAGCCGCGTGTTCTGGCGCTTCGCGCCGCAGGCGGCGCTGACGACCGGCGGCTTCATAGCGCTGCAGGGCCTCTGGGCGGTGCCCTGGCTGATCGAGGTGAACGGCTATTCACGCGACAGCGCCGCGTTCCACCTGCTGCTCGCGAGCGGCGCGATGCTGACCGGATTCGTGCTGCTGGCGACGATGGTGACGCGCGTCGCCAAAGCCGGCGTCCCGCCGCAGCGGATACTGGCCGGCGGCATCGGCACCGGCATCGCCGTCATGGCGCTGATCGTCGCCGACGTCGGCATGACGCACGCGCTCTGGTTCGCCATGGGCCTCGTGTTCTCGGTCAGCAACCTCGCCTACGCGCTGCTGTGCAGCCACTTCCCCGGGCACCTGTCGGGACGCGTCAACACGGCGCTCAACCTCGCCGCCTTCGTTGGCGCCTTCGGCCTGCAATGGGGCATCGGCGTCGCCGCCGACGTCCTGAAGACCGCCGGCCTCTCCCCGGTCGAGGCCTACCGCTGGACCTTCGGCGCGCTGTGCGCCGCGCAGGCCGCCGCCTGGGGCTGGTTCATGTTCGGCGCAAGAGCCGTCTCCCCGAGCGCGGGGACGATCACGGCTCGCTGAATTCGACGAGCCAGCCTCGCGTCGGGCGACCCGCTAGAACTCCAGCGGATCGACGTCCAGGTGCCAGCGCAGGTCGCGCGGCGCCTTGAGTTCTCGCAGCCGCTCGGACCAGTCGGCGAGGAAGGCCTGCAGCGCCGGGCGGTGCGCCGATTCGACGAGCAGTTGGGCGCGCTCCAGGCTCATCAGCCGGTGCATGCGCATCGGCACCGGGTCGTAGAGCGCAATGTCGGGGCCGGCCAGGGCCTGGGCGGCCGCACGCGCCTCGGCGAGGAAGGCCAGCGACTGGTCCATCGTCCTGGCCTCCGCACGCACCAGGCACTGGAAGGCGAAGGGCGGAAAGCCCGCGGACTCGCGCTCGGCGAGCTGGTTGGCGGCAAAGCCCGGATAGTCGTGCCCGACCAGCGCGCGGTACAGCGGGTGGTCGGGATATTCGGTCTGGACCAGCACCTCGCCGGGCAGGTCCGCGCGGCCGCTGCGGCCGCCGACCTGCATCAACTGCGCGAACAGGCGCTCGGGGGCGCGGAAGTCGGCGGCGAACAGCGCGGCGTCGGCGCCGACGACGCCGACCAGCGTGAGGCGCGGGAAGTCGTGGCCTTTGGCCAGCATCTGCGTGCCGATCAGGATGTCGGCCTCGCCGGCGTGGATGGCGGCCAGCAGCGCCTGCCACTTGGCGGGCGTGCTGGCGGAGTCGCGGTCGATGCGCAGCACGCGCGCATCGGGAAAGCGTTCCTGCAGCGTCGCTTCGAGGCGCTGCGTGCCGCGGCCGAAGGGCTGGATGTCCTGGTTGCCGCAGTCGGGGCAGGCGCGCGGAATGATGGCCTCGAGGCCGCAGTGGTGGCAGCGCAGGCGCTTGTCGGCGAGATGGACCACGAGGTTGGCAGCGCAGCGCGGGCAGCGCGAGATCCAGCCGCAGGCGGCGCAGGCGAGCACGGGGGCGTAGCCGCGGCGGTTGAGGAACACCAGCGACTGCTCGCCGCGTTCGAGGCGCTTGCCGAGTTCCGCGAGCAGGGCAGCGCTCATGCCGTCCTGCAGCTTCTCGCGCCGCGTGTCGACGCAGACCACCTCGGGCGGCGCTTCGGCGACGGCGCGGCGATTCAGGCCGAGCAGTTGGTAACGGCCGGTGGTGGCGTGGTGGAAGGTCTCCAGAGAAGGCGTCGCCGAGCCGAGCACGATCGGGATGCCGAGCTGCTTGGCGCGGAACACGGCGACGTCGCGCGCCGAATAGCGCAGGCCGTCCTGCTGCTTGAACGAGGCGTCGTGCTCCTCGTCGACGACGATCAGCTTCAGGCGCGGCAACGGCATGAAGACCGAGAGCCGCGTGCCGAGCACGATGTCGGCGCGGCCTTCCAGCGCGGCGACGAAGCCGCGCGCGCGCGCCGCGTCGGCCATGCCGCTGTGCGCCGAGACGATGTTCGCGCCGGGGAAGCGGGCGGCGACGCGGCCTTCGAGTTGGGGCGTCAGCGCGATTTCGGGCACCAGCATCAGCGCCTGGCCGCCGGCGTTGATCACGGCCTCGATTGCGCGCAGGTAGACCTCGGTCTTGCCGCTGCCGGTGATGCCGTGCAGCAGGAAGACCCGGAAGGCCGGCGCGGCGGCGATGGCCTCGACGGCGGCGCGCTGCTCGTCGAGCAGTTCGGGCGGGACGGGCGGCTCGACGGCCGGCGCCGGCTTCGCCTTGGGTACGCGCGGCAGCTTGCCCTTGCGCAGCATCGGCGGCAGGGCGAAGCCGATCACCTGGCCGAGCGGGTGCTGGTAATAGCGGGCCGCGAATTCGCAAAGCGCGACCCAGTCCGCGGGCAGGGGCGGCAGGTCGCGCAGCAGGGCGCGCACCGGCTTGATTTTCTCGGCCGGCTGGTCGCTTTCCGCGAGCACGGCGAGCACGACGCCGACCTTTTCGCCGCTGCCGAACGGGACCAGCGCCCGAACGCCGACGTCACCCGGCGCGGCATCGTCGGCGCGATAGTCGAAGAGCCGCGGCAACGGAACGTCGAGGGCGACGCGGACGATGCTCATGCTCGCCCACCGGCCGACTCGGGTAAGCTCGACTTCACCTTGATTGATACCCCTAATTTACTGGCGCGAAAGGGCTTTTTGCTTGTTCACAAAACCTGTGGACAAATTTGTGAGTAAGCCCTGGAGGGCTGGCCTAACTTGGCGCTGCATAAGGCTAAGTTCATAGGTGCCCAAGAAACGTGCATAAATCAAGTCCTTGAAAATCAACGACTTGATGAAACGCTTATTCTCGACGCCGGGAATTCGCAGACTCCGCTCTCTCAAGCCGGTTTCTGTGAATAAGTCAACAGGGAAGGGCATTTTGCCAAACCCTTGCGGCACGGGGTCTTCGGGCTCCCGCCGGCCGCCGCGGCAGGCGGCGACGGGCGGTCGACCCCGTTAGCCGCGCCAGTGCTCGTGCACAGCCTCGACCAGGGCCGAGACGTGGTCGGGCGGCGTGTACTGCGAGATGCCGTGGCCGAGGTTGAAAACATGGCCGGTGCCCGGGCCGTAGGCGTCGAGGACGCGCTTGGCCTCCCGCGCGACGGCTTCCGGCGAGGCGAACAGGCACATCGGATCGAGGTTGCCCTGCAGGGCAACCTTGTCGCCGACGCGCTTCCTGGCCTGGCCGATGTCGGTCGTCCAATCGAGGCCCACGGCGTCGCAGCCGCAGCCGGCGATGTCCTCGAGCCACTGGCCGCCGCCCTTGGTGAACACGATCGACGGTATCCGCTCGCCGTCGTGGGTCTTCTTGAGCCCCTCGACGATGCGCTGGATGTAGGACAGCGAGAACTCGCGGAAGGCATGGGCCGGCAGGGCGCCGCCCCAGGTGTCGAAGATCTGCACGGCCTGGGCGCCAGCTTCGATCTGCGCGTTCAGGTAATCGACGACGGCGGTGGCCGTGACGTCGAGGATCCGGTGCAGCAGGTCCGGACGGTCGTACATCATGGTCTTGAGGTGGCGAAAATCGTCGGAGCCGCCGCCCTCGACCATGTAGCAGGCGAGGGTGAAGGGACTGCCCGAGAAGCCGATCAGCGGCACCGAGTTGTTGAGCGCGCGGCGGATTTCGGCGACGGCGTCCATCACGTAGCGCAGGTGGACGTTCGGATCGGGCACCTCGAGGTCGCGGATCGCCCATTCCTCGCGCAGCGGGCGCTCGAACTTGGGACCCTCGCCCTCGGCGAAGTACAGCCCGAGGCCCATGGCGTCGGGGACGGTGAGGATGTCCGAGAACAGGATCGCGGCGTCGAGGTCGTAGCGCGCCAGCGGTTGCAGCGTGACCTCGCAGGCGAGCCCCGGGCTTTTGCAGAGATCGAGGAAGCTGCCGGCGCGGCGGCGCGTTTCGCAGTATTCCGGCAGGTAGCGTCCGGCCTGGCGCATGAGCCAGAGGGGGGTGTGGTCGACCGGTTCGCGCAGCAGGGCGCGCAGGAAGTTGTCGTTATGGGGGCGGGCCATCTAGGGCGCTCCGGCGCAATGAAAGGCGGCATTATCGCATTGCCCGGCGAGGTCTTCGGCGATACAGATTCTTACAGTCGTTTACAGCGGCCGCGGCCGGTGCGACCGACACTGCGATTGCAGGGCAACATCGCCCGCCATCCGGAGTCCGCCATGAACAAGCTACTTATCCCACTGCTCGCCGCAGGCCTGCTGACGGGCGGCAATGCACTTGCCGACAACGGCTGGGGCCACGGCCGCCCCCACTGGAAGCACCACAAGCACGCACCGGCCGTCACCTATTACTACCCCTACGGCTACGCGCCGGTCGTCGTCTATCCGGCGCCGCCGCCGGTCGTCATCCGCGAGCGCATCGTCGAGCGGCCCGTCCATTACTACGACCACGGTCCCGCCCGCTACGAGGAGCGCCCGGCGGGCGGCAACATGGTCGGAACCACGCTCGGCGCCATCGCCGGGGCGGCGCTGGGCAGCCAGGTCGGCAGCGGCAACGGCCGCATCGCCGCGACGGCGATCGGGGCAGTCGTGGGGGGCTCGCTCGGCGGACGGTAAGACGCTAACGGGCAACGGCCCAAGGCCGGCCCCAGCGCTACTTGCGCCAGAACGCCGGTGTCAGCACGACCAGGAGGGTAAAGATTTCGAGGCGGCCGAGCAGCATGGCGAAGGCGCAGACCCAGGTCTGGAAATCGGTCAGGACGGCGAAGGTCGTCGCCGGCCCGACCTGGTTCAAGCCGGGGCCGAGGTTGTTGATGCTGGCCACCACCGCCGAGAACGCGGTGACGATCTCGAGGCCCGAGAAGGCCAGGACGAGCGTCATCGAGACGATGCTGACCATGTAGACGAAGGCGAAGGCGAGGACGGCGAACAGGATCGGCGAGGGCACCGCCTGTCCGCCGACACGGACCGGATAGACCGCAGCCGGGTGCATCGCACGTACCAGTTCGCGATACACCTGCTTGTAGAGAACGAGGGCGCGCATCATCTTGATGCCGCCGCCGGTCGAACCCGCGCTGGTCGTGAAGCTGCAGAGGAACAGCATCCACAGCGGCGCGAAGAACGGCCACAGGTTGTAGTCCGTCGTCGCGTAGCCGGTGGTCGTCGCGGCCGAGACCACGTTGAACGCGGCGTAGCGCAGCGCCTCGACAAAGCTGCGATAGGTGCCCGTTTCCGCCAGGTAAAGGGCGATGCCCAGGACGCTGACGCCGAGCACGCCCAGATACCAGCCGAGCTCCGCGTCGTGGCGGTAGGCGCGCAGGCTGCGCCCGTGGAGGGCGAGGAAGTGGGTTGCAAAGTTGATGCCGGCAATCAGCATGAAGACGATCGCCACCGCTTCGAGCGCCGGCGAATCGAAATAGCCGAAGCTCGCATCGTGGCTCGAGAAGCCGCCGAGACCCATGGTGGTGAAGCCGTGCATGACCGCGTCCAGCCATTCCATGCCCGCCCAGTAGTAGGCGAGGCAGCAGGCGACGGTGAAACCGCCGTACACCACCCACAGCCCCTTCGCCGTCTCGGCGATGCGCGGCGTGAGCTGGTTGTCCTTCATCGGCCCGGGCGTCTCCGCCCTGAACATCTGCCGGCCGCCGATGCCCAGCAGCGGCAGCACGGCGACGGCCAGAACGACAAGGCCCATGCCGCCGATCCACACGAGGAAACCGCGCCAGAGGTTGATCGAGGGCGGCAGTGCGTCGAGGCCTTCGATGACCGTCGCGCCGGTCGCCGTCAGGCCCGAGACGGCTTCGAAGTAGGCGTCCGTGAACGACATGTCGAGGTGGTACATGAACGGCAGGCAAGCGTAGAGCGGCAGCATGGTCCAGATCATCGCGACCAGCAGGAAGCCGTCGCGGACGCGCAGGCCGCGCCGCTCGCGCCGCGTCGCGAACCACATCAGCAGGCCGGTGCCGACGGTGACGAGCGCGGCCTCGTCGAAGGCCATCGCGGCGCCGTCGTCGAGGTGGAAGGAGACGGCGATGGGCACCAGCATCAGCAGCCCGAAGCAGAACGCGATCAGGCCGAAGGCGCGAAAAACCGGATAGAAGCGCTGCATGGGAACCTATCTCACAGGAAACCGACGGCCACCTGGAAAAGCTTCTCGACGTCGCGCACATTGCGCTTGCGGGTGCAGAAGACGATGACGTGGTCGTCGCTGCGGATCACCGTGTCGTGGTGGGGAATGACCACCTTGTCGCGCACCGTCTCGACGAGGATGTCGTTGCGCACGACGATTTCCGGCTTTTCGCTCCGGCGAACGATCGCGGCGATGTGGGCGCCCGGGATCTCGGGCAGCTCGTCGATGCGCCGGCCGACGACCTTCGAGGTGCTGTGGTCGCCGTGGGCGACGATTTCCAGCGCCTCGGCGGCGCCGCGCCGCAGGCTGTGTACGCGCTCGACGTCGCCGCGGCGCACGTAAGCCAGCAGCGAGCCGATCGAGACCTGCGCCGGCGAGAGGCCGATGTCGATCGGTCCGCCCTGCACCATGTCGGCATAGGCGCGGCGATTGATCAGCGCGACGACGCGCTTGCAGCCGAGCCGCTTGGCCAGCGACGCGGCCATGATGTTGTCCTCGTCGTCGTTGGTCAGCGCCAGGAACAGGTCCATCTCGTCGATGTTCTCCTGCTCGAACAGTTTTTCGTCGGTGGCGTCCCCGTGTAGCACCAGCGTCTTCGGCAGGCGCTGGGCGACGAGCTCGGCGCGCGCGCGGTCCCGCTCGAGCAGCTTGACCTCGTAGGCCTGCTCCAGGCGGGCGGCGACGCGGGCGCCGATGTTGCCGGCGCCGGCGATCATCACGCGGCGCACCGGCTTGAGCATGCGCCGCAGCTCGCGCATCACCGGCCGGATGTGCTCGGAGGCGGCCAGGACGAAGACTTCGTCGCCCGACTCGACGACCGTGCCGCCCTCGGGATCGACGGCCTTGTGGTTGCGGAAAATTGCGGCGATGCGGGCGTCGATGCCGCGCGGCAGGTGGCCGCGCATGTCGCGGATCGGCTTGCCGACGAGGAGGCCGCCTTCGACGGCGCGCACGCCGACGAGCGTGACGCGGCCTTCGGCGAAGTCGAGCACCTGCAGCGCCTCGGGGAATTCGACCAGCTTGGCGATCGTCTCGGTGATGTCCTGCTCGGGGCAGATGGCATGGCTGACGGCGAAGTTCTCGTCGCTGAGCAGGCGTTCGTCCTCGAGGAAGTCGGCCGAGCGCAGGCGCGCGATGCGCGTCGGCACGTTGAACAGCGTGCGCGCGATCTTGCAGGCGACGAGATTGGTCTGGTCCGACTGCGTCACCGCCACCAGCATGTCGGCGTCCTCGACGCCGGCCTGGCGCAGCACCGACGGATAGGCGGCGTTGCCGGCGACGATGCTGACGTCGAGGCGGTCGGCCAGTTCGGCGAGGACGTCGCGGTTCTGGTCGACGATGGTGATGTCGTTGGCTTCCGAAGCCAGCGCCTCGGCGACGCTTGCGCCCACCTGGCCGGCGCCGAGAATGATGATCCTCATGGTGCTACGCGTCCTCGCTCTCGCGCCGCCCGGCCCGCAGGCCGAGGTCCTTGAGCTTGCGGTAAAGGTGGGTGCGCTCGAGGCCGGTGCGCTCGGCCAGCCGCGTCATGGCGCCGCCCTCGCGCGACAGGTGGTACTCGAGGTACATGCGCTCGAAGATCTCGCGCGCCTCGCGCAGCGGCAGCTCCATGACCTCGGGCGGCAGTCCGGGCGGCAAGTTGGGATCGGCGGCGGCGCCGGGAAACAGGTGCTGCGTCACCGCTTCGCCGTCGATCTCTTCCTCGAGCGCCGACAGCGCCAGCGACTTCACGGCGCTGCGAAGTTCGGCGTAGCCGCCCGGCCAGGCATGCTGGCGCAGCGCATTGAGCGCCGAGGTCGAGAGGTGCCGCAGCGGCACTTCGCCGGCATCGGCTAGGTGAGCGAGCAGGTGCGCCGCGATGTCCGGAATCTCGTCCTTGAGCTGGGCCAGCGTCGGCAGACCGAGCCAGACGTCGAACAGGCGGCGCAGGTGCGACTCCTCCCAGCCCTGCGCGAGCAGGTCGGCCGGCTCGTGCACCGTGCCGGCGACGAGGCGCAGACCGAACTTGTCGAGGCGCTCGAAGGCGAACAGCAGGTTCTTCTGCTGCAGGCGCGTAAGGCGCGCGAGTTCCTCGCAATAGAGCACACCGCCGTGCGCGGCGTGCAGCGCGTCGAGCGTCAGCGGCGTCGAATCATGGGCGAGGTCGATCCATGTCTTGCCGCTCGGGTGCAGCGTGCGCGCGGCCAGCTCGACGATGCCGCCGTTGCCGGTGCGCAACAGCACGGCCGCATTTTTCGACGCCACCTGCTCGAGCCGCTTCTTCAGGTCCTTGAGCGGCGCCGAACGCGGGAAGGCCGCCAGCGACAGGCCGCCGACGCCGGGCTTGCGCCCGAGCTCGAGGCCGCGCCGCACGGCTGCGAGCAGCTTCTGCATGCCGATCGGCTTCTCGAGGAAATCGAGTGCACCGATCTTGGTCGCCTCGACCGCGGTATCGATGGTGCCGTGGCCGGACATCATGACGACGGGCATCGTCAGCTGGCCGTTGGCCGCCCACTCCTTGAGCAGCGTGATGCCGTCGGTGTCGGGCATCCAGATGTCGAGCAGCACGAGGTCCGGCCGCGCCGCCTCGCGCGCCAGGCGTGCGGCCATGGCGTTCTCGGCGAGCGAGACGTCGTAGCCCTCGTCGCGGAGGATGTCCGAGAGGAGTTCGCGGATGCCGATTTCATCGTCGACTACCAGTATCTGAGGCATGTTTTCTTCCTACGCTGCCAGCGGCAGCCGAATCGAAATTTGCGCGCCGCCGCCTTCGCGGTTCGCGAGCCTGATGTCGCCACGGTGCTCGTCGACGATCTTCTTGACGATCGCCAGCCCGAGTCCCGTGCCCTTGGCCTTGGTGGTTACGTACGGTTCGAAGGCGCGGGCGAGGATCTGCGGCGGGAAGCCGGCGCCACGGTCGCAGACCGCCAGGACCGCTCGCTTGTCGTCGCGCCGCGTCGTCACCGTGATCTCGGGCGCGGCGGCACCCGGTTCGCCGGTGGCTTCGCGGGCGTTCTTGATCAGGTTGTGCAGCACCTGGCGCAGCTGCTTGCCGTCGGCGATCACCGGCGGCAGCTCGTCGGCGAGTTCGACCACCAGCGGCGTGCCGGCGGCTTGATAAAGGTCGAGCAGCTCGCGCACCAGCGCGTTGAGGTCGAGCGCGACGAGCTCGGGCGGCGGCGTCTTCGCGTACTCGCGAAAGTCGTTGACCATGTTCTTCATGGCCTCGACCTGGTTGACGATGGTCCGCGTCGAGCGCTCGAGCATCTCGCGCGCGGCCGGGTCGAGCTTGTCGGCGAGCTTGTGCTGCAGGCGCTCGGCGGAAAGCTGGATCGGCGTCAGCGGATTCTTGATCTCGTGGGCGAGGCGCTGGGCAACCTCGCCCCAGGCCGCGGAGCGCTGTGCCGAGATCAGGTGCGTGATGTCGTCGAAGACGACGACGTAGCCGCCGTCACCCTCGGTGAGCGTCGAACCGCGCAGCAGCAGCGTCTGCGGCGTCGCCTCTCCGCCGAGTTCGAGCTGCTGCTGCCACTCGGCGCCGCGCTCGCGGAATCCGGCGGCGACGGCGGCGGCGAAGGCGGTGTGCTGCGGCCACTGCTCGAGCGGCAGGTCCTCGCTGCCCGCCAGATCGTCGCCGAGGATCGCCATCGCACCGCGGTTGGCGGCGCGCAGGCGGAATCCGGCATCGAAGGCGAGCACGCCGGCCGACAGGTTGGCAAGCACACTCTCGAGATAGGCACTCGTGGCCTCGAGCTGGCTGCGGTGGCGCTCGGTCTCGCGGCGCGCTTCGTCGAGCTGGCGCGTCATGCGGCTGAACGACTGCGTCAGCACGCCGAGTTCGTCGTGCGTCTCGAGCGCCGTGCGCGGCGTGAAGTCACCGGCAGCAACGGCCTGCGTGCCCTCGGCGAGGATCAGCAGGGGGCGCGCGAGGCGCTCGGCGAGGAAGAAGGCGAGGGCGATGGCGGCGAACAGCGCCAGCAGCAGCGTGAAGGTGAGCGTCAGGGTGTAGATGCGCTTGAGCCCTTCCTTGCCGAGCTGCAGCTCCTGGTAGTCGCGGTAGGCGTCCGCCACCGATTCGGCGCTGCGCGCGATCGCGTCGGGCACCGGCTGGCTCAGCTGGAGCACGCGCGGCTCGTCGCCGAGCACCTGGCCGGAAACCGGGACCAGCGCACGCAGCATCAGGCCGGTGGCGGCATCGCCCTCGATCATGGTCAGGCCGCGTCCTTGGCGCGCCTGGCGCAGTTCCGCAGGCGCCGGCGGCGCGGGCAGCAGCGTATCCACGTCGGCCGAGCTGTGCATCAGGATGCGGCCCGAGGCGGCAACCAGCGTCGCGCTGTGTACGCCGGCCTGTTCGCGCAGGCGGTTCAGCTGCGGCGGGAGCACGCTGTCGGCATCGCCGACGTCGAGCGCGAGGTTGCGTGCCTTCTCGAGCAACTCGCCCTGGAGCGTGTCGAGCACGGTGCGGCCGAGACTGAGGCCGTCTTCGAGCGCGTTGTCGACGCGGACGTCGAACCAGGAGTCGATGCTCTTGACGGCGAACTGCATCGAGACGCCGTAGACGAGAACCCCGGGCAGCACAGCCATGAGCGCCAGCATCGCCAGCAGGCGCAACTTGAGCTTGGAGCCGAAAACGCCGCTGCGATGGTCGCGCCAAAGCGCACGCAGTTGCAGCGAGACGAGGCCGAACAACGCCACCGCGGCGAGCGCGTTGAAGCCGAGCAGTACCGGGTAGTTGCGCGCGAACCAGGCCGTGTTGGCACTGGCCGTGGCCAGCAGGAACAGCAGCATGGCGCCGAAGGCGGCGAGGACGAAGAGGGCGATTTTCACGGCGTCGCTTGTCCGGCCGTGAACTGCCAGCGCAGGACCGTCGCCTCGACCTGCCAGTCGCGATTCGCCAGCGCATCCACCTGCAGCGGCTTGGGCAGCTGTCCGCGGTCGAGGGACAGCCGCAGCGCGGCCTCGTAGCTTTCGCCGCTCTTGAGCACGCCCTTGTCGACGACGTGCAGTGCACCGACGCGGGCGATGACGCGCAACGCATCGGTCAGGCTGACGAAGGTCTGGTGCAGGCCGCCGGCCGAGAGGCGGTATTGCCGCGTCAGCGCGTTGTAGGCGAGCCGGTATTCGACGCGGCGTCCTGCCACATGCTCGCTCACCCAGTACCAGCGCGGACGCCGCAGGTCGAACTCGAGCACGAAGTAAAGCGGCACGCCGCGCGCCACGGCTTCCTCGAGCCGCGACCCGAGGTCGACGGTGAACTCGGCGGACAGCGCGTAGCCGTCGTCGGTCGCCGTCAGCGTCGCATGTTTCGGCTCGATGCTGCCGGCCTGAACGAGCGCCGACGCCAGCAGCAGCCAGGCGACGAGCAGGGCGTCAAGCAGTCTTTTCAAGCAGGGCGTAATAGAAACCGTCATGTTCGGCGCCTGGCAGCAGCTGCCATTCGTTATCGCGTCCGCCCGTCGGCAGGCGAACGACATTCTTGTGGCCGGCGACGAAGGCCGCCGCCTGCTGCGAATTCTCCCTCGGAAACACGGAACAGGTGCAGTACAGCATTCTGCCACCGGGTGCCAGCGCCTGCCACAGGGCATCGAGGATCTGCGCCTGCGTGGACGCGAAACTGTCGATGTCGCCCGGGCGACGCAACCACTTGCTGTCGGGGTGCCGGCGCACGACGCCGCTCGCCGAACAAGGCACGTCGGCGAGGATGCGGTCGAAGGGCCGCCCGTCCCACCAGGCGTCGAGCCGGCGCACGTCGGCGACGCGCACTTCGGCATGCAGGCCGAGGCGCGCGAGGTTCTCGTCGATGCGGCCGACGCGGGTTGCATCCATCTCGAGCGCCGTCATGTCGACGTCGGCAAGCTCGAGCACGTGACCGGTCTTGCCGCCGGGTGCGGCGCAGGCATCGAGCACGCGCATGCCGTCGTGCGCATCGAGCAGCCGTGCCGCCTGCTGCGCCCCGGCGTCCTGCACCGAAACGCGGCCTTCCGCAAAACCGGGCAGGCGGTCGACGCCGACCGGCTTCTCGAGCAGGATCGCCTGGTCGCCGAGCGCGCGCGCGGCGATGCCGGTTGCAGCCAGCTCGTCGACGTAGGCCGGCGCTTCGCCGCGGCGGCGATTGACGCGCAGGCACATCGGCGGATGGCTGTTGCCGGCGGCGGCGATCGCCTGCCAATCGCCCGGCCAGGCGGTGATCAACTGGTCGAGCCACCAGCGCGGATGCTGGAAGCGCGCCACGTCGTCGCCTAGCGCCGCCGCCTCGAGCTCGCCGCGGCGGCGCAGGAAGTTTCGCAGCACGCCGTTGACGAGGCCCTTGAACTTGCCGCCTGCCATGCCTTCCGCAGCGCGCACCGCCTGGTCGACCGTCGTGTGGCTGTCGGCCGGACGCTCGTCGAGGCGCTGGAGCGCCGCGAGCAGCAGGCCGCGCACGACGGGATCGGCGAGCGGTCGCTCCATGAGCCGGCCGAGGATGAAGTCGCCGCGTCCGAAGTGCCGCAGCGCACCGTATGCCAGGCTTTGCGCGGCGGCGCGCGTGGCGCCTTCGAGGCGTGCCGCGGCGAGGACGGAGTCGAGATTGCGGCCGGCGAGAACGCCGGCAATCGCCTTGGCGGCGGCGGTCAGGGCAAGCGCTAGCGGTGCGGACGACGACATCGGCGGAGAATACCGCGCCGGCCCGAAACCTGTCTCGCACGTCACGCGCGCCGCCGAAAGAGGCGGCTTCTCAGGGCATGATCTCGACGTACTCGTACACCTCGGCATCGAGCAGGCGCTTGCGCAACGGCAGCGGCAGACGCGCGAACCAGGCGTGGGGATCGTGCCTGTCGATCTCGCGGCCGAGAAATCTGAGGAGTTCGCAGATCGGCTCGACGACGTTGTGCCGATAGCGTTCGTCGTTGCGGACGTAGCCGAGGTGCAGGTTCTTCATGCAGTTGCGCCGGCACCACGAGAACGCCTCGCAGCCCTCGCACGGCATCGAGGGCGTCGGTTGCAGCGGGCTCTTCTTCAGCCAGTTGCCCTGGATCTCGCCCATCTGCATGTCCGGCGCGTACATCATGTCGGGGCAGGGAAAGATCTTGCCGTCGGGCATGACGTTGATCAGGTGGGTCGACACGCGGCACTGGGTCAGGCCGGCGTAAAGCTCCTGCGCACGCGTCGGCATCACCTTGTTGCGCACGATGCCCATCAGCGGGATCAGCGGGTAGAGTTCTTCGGTCGAGGCGAAGAAGCGCGCCACCAGGCGCTCGAGCACGCGCTTGCGCTTGTCGACCGAGTCGCCGCCGTACATCTCGTCGGCGACGAATTGCCAATAGACGTAATCGAAGGCGTCGACCGCCGCGACGAGCTCGTCGATCTCCTCGAACGTCGTGTCCGGATTGCCCCAGGTGACACGTGCCGTGATGGTGCCGCCGACGCGCTGGTGCACCTTGTTGAGGTTGCCGATCACCTGCCGGTAGATGCCGCGGCCACGATAGCCGTCGGTGGTCTGCTCGCCGCCGTCGATCGAGACGAGGACGTTCGAGAGGCGCGCCAGCATCCAGCCGGGCAGGTTGTCGAGCAGCGTGCCGTTGGTCTGCAACTGGTAGCGGAACTCGGGGAAGCGCTGCATGACCGACTGCATCATGCCGAGGTTCAGCGTCGGCTCGCCGCCGTAAAAGGTGACGTAGATCTCCTTGCCGGCCAGATGCCGCCCGACGAAGGCGGCGAGCTGTTCGATGTCGTACTTGAGTTCGGTCTGCGAGCCCAGCACCTCGCCGACGCCGAGCGAGCAATAGGTGCACTTGAGGTTGCACTTGAGGGTGGTCAGCAGTTGCAGCTCGACGCGGCCGCCGACGATGGGATCGGCGTCCGGGTTCGTCGGGATCGCCGGATGAACGGAAACGGTAGTCATATCGCGGAGTCGAAAGCGCCGGCTCTGGGGCCGGCATCGCCGCGGACTGTACTCGACTGCCCCGACCTGTCAAGCCGGCAGGAAAGCCGCTCCAATGAAGCGGTTATTATCCCAATGCCGATGTGCTATAGATCCATGACAGGGTGTGGGAGGACTTCTCTTCCAAGGGAGCGACGAGAAGGCACCAGGGCACGGACATGAAGAAGGGACGACCCCAGATCGTCGTCATCGACGACGACGACGCCACGCGCGAGGCCATCTGCGACCTCGCGGAGAGCGTCGGCATGGCGGCGACGGGCTACCCCGGATGCCGCGCCTTCCTCAAGGATCGAGCGTCCCACGATTGCGACTGCCTGATCCTTGACATCCGCCTGCCCGACGGCAACGGCCTCAAGCTCCACGAGCAGCTCGCGGTTGACGGCGAGGCGCCGCCCGTCATCTTCATCAGCGGCTTCGGCGACATCCCGATGGTGGTCCAGGCGATGCGCCAGGGCGCGCTCGACTTCCTCGAGAAGCCGTTCGGCAGCCAGGCGCTGCTCGACCGCATCCACCTGGCGCTCGCCCACTCGACGCGCCAGCGCCGCGAGCGCAACCTGAACAGCGCCGTGCGGGCGCGCATCCAGTTGCTGACGGCGCGCGAGCGCGAAGTCATGGAACTCATGGCCGGCGGTTGCAGCAGCAAGGACATCGGCCGCATGCTGGACATCAGCGTGCGCACTGCGGAGCACCACCGGGCGCGCGTACGCGCCAAGATGGGCGTCGGTACGGTAGCCGCCCTGGTGGCACTGCTCGGTGGCAGAAGCCAGTAGTTCTACCCAGGCAAGTCCCCAACTCCACGGATTGTGGAGTTGGGGGGCCACGGTAGAGTTCGGCCACTTTCACCGATGTCATATTCCTCCCGATGTCCGCCCCGCCGTCTGACCTCCCGCCGGGAGCCGCTTCCAAAGGGAAGGCTCCGTCCCACCACGACGCCGGTGAAGTATCGCGAGCACTGATACGCGCCATCGCCGAGGGCGTCGTCGGCTTCGAAGTTGACCTGCCGCATCGCGTCCGCTACCTGAATCCCCAGGCCGAACGGCTGCTCGGCGTCGATGAGCGCGCGGCCACCGGCGTGGCGCTGGCTGATCTCGTCACCATCACCGAAACCGCCTGCGGCCGGTCCCTCGGCGGCGGCGAGCCGCTGCCCGTGCAGGGCGGCGGGTTCGAGGCGCAAGTGCGCACGCGCGCCCATCCCGACGGCTTTCATGCGCTGCTGAGCTTCATGCCGGTGGCCGACCACGGCGACCGCCTGGCCGTCCTGACGCTGCGCGACGTCAGTGCGCGAAGGGCGGCCGAGGAGAAGCTGCGGCTTTCCGACAAGGTCTTCGAGTTCAGCGCCGAAGCGATCGTCATCACCGACGCCGAGGCGACGATCCTCGCGGTGAATCCCGCCTTCACCTGGCTTACCGGCTTCCGTCCCGACGAGGCCATCGGCCAGACGCCGCGCATCCTCAAGTCGGGTCGCCAGGAAGACCGCTTCTACGCCGACATGTGGCAGGCGCTGATCGAGGACGGCTACTGGCAGGGCGAATTGTGGGACCGCCGCAAGGACGGCAGCGAATACCCGAAGTGGCTGACGATCAATGCCGTGCGCGACGACTGCCGCCGCACGACGCACTACGTCGCGCTGTTCTCGGACATCTCGGAACGCAAGGAAAACGAGAACCGCATCCGCTTCCTTGCCGAGCACGACCACCTGACCGGCCTGCCGAACCGGCGCCTGCTCGAGACGAAGGCACGCCAGCTGATCGCCTCGGGCCGGCGGCGCGACTCCGGCCTGGCGCTGATCCTGATCGACCTCGACCGCTTCAAGAACGTGAACGACACGCTGGGCCACGCGACCGGCGACCGCCTGCTGATCGAGGTGGCACGGCGGCTGGTCGACAACGTGCGCGCCAGCGACACCGTCGTGCGCCTCGGCGGCGACGAGTTCGTGGTCCTGCTCGAGGGCGCACGAACGGTCGAGGAAGTGATGCCCGTCGCCGCCAAATTGCGCGAGACCCTGAACCACCCCGTCGTCATCGACGGCCACGGCCTGCATACGCCGCCGAGCATCGGCATCGCGCTCTATCCGCAGGACGGCGCCGACGTCGAGACGCTGCTGCGCAACGCCGACACCGCGCTCTACCAGGTCAAGGCGACTGGTCGGAACGCCTGGATGTTCTACAGCGGCGAGATGAACGAGGCCGTGCGCGCCCGCCTGCAGCTCGAGCAGGACCTGCGCCGCAGCATCGAGGACGGCGATTTCGAGCTGCACTTCCAGCCGCAGTTCGAGGCCGCGACCGGGCGCATCCTCGTATGGGAGGCGCTGCTGCGCTGGAACCACCCGACGCGCGGCCAGGTGGCGCCGGAGGAATTCATCGGCACTGCCGAGGAAACCGGCCTCATCCTGCCGCTCGGCGAGTGGGTGCTCGATGCTGCCTGCCGCGAGGCGAAGCGCTGGGAGCGGGAAGGCCACGGCCTGTTCCGCATCGGCGTGAATCTCTCGGCGCGGCAGTTCTCGGATCCGGGCCTGGCGGCGGCCGTGCGGCGGGCGCTGGCCGACTCCGGCCTCGAGGCGGGACGCCTGGAACTCGAAATCACCGAGAGCCTCCTGATGGGCAGCCACCCCGAAGTGAAGGAAAACCTCGCCAACCTGAAGGCGCTCGGCATCCGCCTGACGCTCGACGACTTCGGCACCGGCTACTCGTCGCTCGCCTACCTGAAGGCCTTTGCGGTCGACCGCCTGAAGATCGACCGCCTGTTCGTGCGCGACGTCGACACCAACGAAAACGACGCCGCCATCGTGCGGGCGATGATCTCGCTGGCACAGGCACTGGGACTGGGCATCGTCGCCGAGGGTGTCGAGACCGAGAGCCAGCACGCCTTCCTGCGCGACAACGGCTGCCCCGAGACGCAAGGCTTCCTGCTTGGCGCACCGATGCCCGCGGGGGCCATCGGCGGCTTCCTCGCCGGCCTCGCGCCTTCCTGACGGGCTACCAGCGCCGCACCATCGCGCGCAGCCGCGCGATGCGCTCGGCCGTCGCCGGGTGGGTGGCGAACAGCCCCGCCAGCCCGCCGCCCGACAGCGGATTCATGATCATCATCTGCGCCGTTTCCGGATGCGCCTCGGCGCTGGCCATCGGGATGCCTCTGGCGTAGGCGTCGATCTTCGCCAGCGCGTCGGCGAGCGCCTGCGGGTCGCCGGAGAGCTCGGCGCCGCCCCGGTCCGCCTCGAACTCGCGCGCCCGCGAGATCGCCATCTGGATCAGCGAGGCGGCCAGCGGCGCCAGGATCGCGACCGCCAGGCCGGCGATCGGGTTGGCGGGCCGGCCGCTGTCGTCGCGGCCGCCGAAAAACATGGCGAAGTTGGCGAGCGCCGAGATCGCGCCGGCCATGGTCGCCGCGATCGTCGAGGTCAGGATGTCGCGGTGCTTCACGTGCGACAGCTCGTGGGCCATGACGCCGCGCAGCTCGCGCGCCGAGAGTAGCTGCAGGATTCCGGTGGTGGCAGCCACCGCTGCGTGTTCCGGATTGCGGCCGGTGGCGAAGGCGTTCGGCTGGGCCTCGTCGATCAGGTAGACGCGCGGCATCGGCATGCCGGCACGCGCCGCCAGTTCGGCAACCATCCTGTAGAGGTACGGGCTGCTGGCGGCGTCGACCTCCTGGGCGTTGTACATCCGCAGCACCATCTTGTCCGAGAACCAGTAGGCGAGGATGTTCATGCCGCCGCCGAACAACAGCGCCAGCATCATGCCGCTCTCGCCGCCGATCATCGCGCCGACGACGCCGAACAGCGCCACGATGGCCGCCATCAGTACCGTCGTCTTGAGCCAGTTGCCGAGCATGGTGTCCTCCCTCCAATCGAATCCAATCAACCGCTCCATTAGATAGGGCGGCGGGAAGGGAATTCAATCGGCGGGAAGCTCGAAGCGGCTGCCGGGCGGCAGCGGGAAACCGCGCAGGAAGTCGGCCGCCGGCAGGCGCTTGCCGCCGGGCTTTTGCAGCTGGGCGAGATTCAGCACGCCTTCGCCGCAGGCGACCCGGATGCCGTCGGCGCTGGCCGCCAGCACCGTGCCCGGCTCGCCCGCGCCCGCCTCGGGCCGTGCCGACCAGACCTTGATCGCCGTGCCAGCGACCGTTGCGGCGGCGCCGGGGAAGGGGTTGAAGGCGCGGACGCGACGTGCCAGTTCCGTTGCCGGACGGCGCCAGTCGAGCGCACTCTCGGCCTTGCCGATCTTGTTGGCGTAAGTAAGCCCTTCCACGGGCTGCGGCGTCGGGCGCAATTCGTCGATGCGGGCAAGTGCCTCCACGATCAGGCGGCCGCCGAGCGCCGCGAGCTTGTCGTGCAGCGTGGCGGCGGTGTCGTCGTCCGCGATCGGCAGACTCTCCACCAGCAGCGTCGGCCCCGTGTCGAGCCCGGCTTCCATCTGCATGATGCCGATCCCCGTTTCGGCATCGCCGGCCTCGATGGCGCGCTGGATCGGCGCGGCACCGCGCCAGCGCGGCAGCAGCGAACCGTGGATGTTCAGGCAGCCGCGGCGCGGGATGTCGAGCACCGCCTGCGGCAGGATCAGGCCATAGGCGGCCACCACCAGCATCTCGGGCGCCGCCGCGATCAGCGGCGCGTGCGTCGCCGGGTCGCGCAGCCTTTCGGGCTGGTGCACGGGGATGCCCCGTTCCAGCGCCAGTTGCTTGACCGGGCTGGCGTGCAGCTGCATGCCGCGGCCGGCCGGCCGGTCGGGCTGCGTGAGCACCAGCGGAACGTCATGTCCGGCGTCGAGGATCGCCGCCAGCGCAACGCGCGCGAACTCCGGCGTGCCGGCGAAGGCGACCCTCACGCCGCCACCACTCCATTAACCAGTCGAGCGCAGCGAGCAAGCCACTTCCCCCGCCCCGGGGCGGGCGTCAGGGGGCGGGGGGCCACTCGTGTGAGCAAGGCTCGGATCACGCAGTGATCCGAGCCTGCTTCGCGAGCTTGGCCTTTATGCGCTGCTGCTTGAGCCGCGACAGATAGTCGACGAACACCTTGCCGTCGAGGTGATCGATCTCGTGCTGGACGCAGACGGCGAGGATGCCCTCCGCCTCAAGCTCGAAAGACTTGCCGTCCAGCCCGAGCGCCTTCACGCGCACGCGCTCCGAGCGCGTCACGGTGTCGTAGATGCCGGGCACCGACAGGCAGCCCTCCTCGCCCTCGTGCTCGCCTTCGCGCCAGAGGATCTCGGGGTTGATGAAGACACGCAGGTCGTCCTTGGCCTCGGAGACGTCGATGACGATGACGCGCTTGTGCACGTCGACCTGCGTCGCCGCGAGGCCGATGCCGGGTGCTGCGTACATCGTCTCGGCCATGTCGGCGGCGAGCTTGCGGATGTCGGCATTCACGCTCTCGACGCGCGCCGCCTTCTTGTAGAGGCGCGGATCAGGGTATCGCAGTATGGGCAAAAGGGCCATGAAAGCGGGTCTATATCGATTGATGCCAGAAGGATTTGGGGGCAGAATCCCGCGAATCTGCCGGGAGACCAACCATGCGTCGCATTATATCTGCGCTGCTTTTGTGCATTTCAAGCTGGGCCCTTGCCCAGGAAGCGCAACCGATCGAACTCAATCCCGACGCGCCCGACCGCCACATCGTCGTTCCCGGCGACACCCTGTGGGGCATCGCGGCCCAGTTCCTCAAGGACCCGTACCGCTGGCCCGACGTCTGGCGCCTGAATCCGGACGAGATCAAGAACCCGCACCGCATCTACCCGGGGCAGGTGGTGATCCTCGACAGGAGCGGCGACCGGCCGCTGCTGAAGATCGGCAAGCTGGTGAAGGCCGAGCCGCGCGTCTATTCCGAAACCCCGCCGAAGGAGATCCCGGCCATCCCCCAGCACGTCATCGAGCCCTTCCTGACGCAGCCGCTGGTCGTCGAGCCGGGCGGGCTGGACGGTGCGGCACGCATCGTCGCCATCCGCGAAGGGCGCGTGAACGTCGGGGCCGGCGAATCGATCTTCGGTACTCAACTCAACTCCAAGGCGGCACATTGGCAGATCTTCCGTCCCGGCAAGGTCCTGCGCGATCCAGACCGCGTTGACCCGGAGAAGCCCGGGGAAGTTCTCGGCATCGAGGCGATCTACCTCGGCACCGCGCGCCTGGTCCACGAAGGCGAGCCGGCGACCCTCGAGATCGTGACGGCACGCCAGGAGATCGGCCGCAACGACTACCTGCTGCCGACGCCGCGCGCCGACATCGTCAGCTACGTCCCGCATGCCCCGACACAGCAGGTCCGCGGCCGCATCATCTCGCTCTACGGCGGCGTCGGCGAAGGCGGCCGCCACTCGATCGTCTCGATCTCGCGCGGCAAGAAGGACGGCCTCGAGATCGGCCACGTGCTGACGATCGATCGCGCGGGCCCCGCGGTGGCGAACCGTGACCGGGACGGCAACAAGGAAGTCTTCAAGCTGCCCGACGAACCCTACGGTTCGCTGTTCGTGTTCCGCGTCTTCGACCGCGTCTCCTATGGCCTGGTGATGGAGGCGTCGCGATCCGTCGTCGCCGGAGACATCGTCCGCACGCCCTGAAGCCGTGGACGAACTCGCCGCCTGGCTGCGCCTGACGCTGTTGCCCGGCGTCGGCGGCGAGACGCAACGGCAGCTCCTCAAGAACTTCGGCCTGC
>Ga0075012_10000798_pt1 | contig 32988 bp, 36 predicted proteins | sample All_14_2_FD_71474 | JGI IMG/M metagenome (GOLD analysis project Ga0075012, IMG submission 71474) | Freshwater microbial communities in response to fracking from Pennsylvania, USA - Allegheny Zone_MetaG_DW_15 | ecosystem: Environmental > Aquatic > Deep subsurface > Groundwater > Drilled...
GAATATTCGGGCAGTTCGTCCAGGAACAGCACCCCATTGTGGGCCAGGGACGCCTCGCCCGGCCTGGCCCGGTGCCCACCGCCGGTCAGGGCCGCCATCGAAGCCGAATGGTGGGGCGCACGGAATGGCCGCTCCCGGGTCAGGGCACCCCGCTCGATCAGACCGGCGACCGACCAGACCATGGAGGTTTCCAGCAGTTCGGCCGGGGTCAGGGGCGGCAACAGGCCGGGCAGGCGGGCGGCCATCATCGACTTTCCCGACCCCGGCGGGCCGACGAACAGCAGGTTATTTATTTAACAGCACGCCATTCTTCGCCTATGGTTTGGTGATGAACGTCATCGGATATGCCCGCTGGAGCTCCCTGGAACAGTCACGCGGCAGCACACTCGCGAGACAGCTTCAGGAGATTGAACGTTGTTGTCGGGCAAACTCGTGGCGACTCATCGAGCAAGTCACCGATGAGGGTACCAGCGCCTATACCGGGGCTAACATCCAGACCGGAAATTTGGCTCACCTGATCAAACGGATTGAACAAGGTGAGGTAAGCCGGGACGTTGTGATCGCCGTCGAGCAGCTCGACCGGTTGAGTCGCTTACCGCCCAGCCAAGTAGTAGCTTGGATACAGCGCGTCACGGCGCTGGGAGTGACGATAGCAACTGCCAACGACGGCATGCTCATCAATTCCCAAATGATCGACGCCAATCCGATGCACTTCATGAGCATCGTGTTCAATGCGTTTAGGGCGTTCCAGGAGAGCAAGCACAAAAGCGAGCGGTTGGCAGCGAGTTGGCGAATCAAGCGGCAGAGGTTGGAGTCCGGTGATCACAGGCCAATAACTAGCGTCTGCCCGGCCTGGCTACAGATCGGCGAAAACGCGGACGGGTACGTGGAAATTCCTGAGCGTGGAGATCTGATCCGTGAGATCTTCGAACGGACGGCAGCAGGCGACGGTAAGAGAGCGATTGCTAACGATTTCAATCTTCGTGGGATCGACACCTGGGGTCGGGGCGCGAGCAAGGCCAACGGTTGGCACACAAGCTACATCCATAAAATTCTCTCGAACGCCGCAGTGGTTGGCGAATTTCGGCCCCATACAAAGGCACGAGGCTCCAGCCGCCGACAGCCAGTGGGTGATCCAATCCAAGGCTACTTCCCGGCTGTCGTGAGCGAGCAGCTATGGGCCCGAGTTAGATCACTCAAACCATTGTCGAAGGGGAATGATGGCCAACGAGGAAACGTGAACAATCTGCTTTCAGGTCTGGGCCGCTGCGGCAACTGTGGGTCAAAAATGACATTTCAGTTGAAAACCCCAGAGGGGCTCAGACTTCGCAATGGCCAAGAAGTTCGGCAACGCCGGGCGAGCTATCTCAGTTGTGACAATCGACAACGGAAGTTGGGGTGCATCAACGGTAGGTATTTTCGCTATGAACCGCTCGAAGAAGGCATTCTGAACGCTTTGATTGAGACCTCATTAAAGGACTCGTTCTTCGTAGATTCAGGACACGTCTCGGCACTGGCTGAGGCCGAATATGGCGAGCTTCGCGAACTCGATGCACAGAAAGCCCGAGCCGGACGGCTGCTCGATCTTTTTACTGAAACCGGCGATCTCGAAGTCAAAGAGCGCTGGATCAGTGCCAAGGCAGCTTTGGCAACAAGCGCGGCCAAGGCGGCGACCGTGCAGAATCAACTAAGAAGGGCTCGAGGGGGAGTCTCTCCTGATGAACACGTCACACGGGTCGCAGCGTTGCGGATGGCTGTTAGGGGGCCTCAATCTGCGGAATCTAACGCCGCGAGAACTCGGGTCGCACGAGCGCTCCGCGAACTGATCGACCACATTGAGTTCGACGGAGCGGGATACATCCTGATGGTCATCCGCGATCAAAACATGGTCATTCACTTTGACGCAGAGGGTGGCATCATCGGTGACGTCAGCGTTGCGGGGCGGGTGGAAGCCGCTACTCAGGAAGCACTGAAGGAGCTACTACGGTCAGGGTAGTCTCAGTAGGAATAGGGCATCCTTACCCCTATCGGACTTTTACTGAAGGAATCCGGGGCGTCGAGATAGCGACGCCCCAGTCAGTATCCTAGGCCTTCTTCGCCACCTTCTTCGTGGTGAAGCGAGCTTGAAGGCCGGACGCTGCCTCGGCTAAGGCGGCGTCTAGCGATCCCGTCAGCACTTCCTGCCGCAGAGGCGGGAGGAGCTGGCGGAGGTCGTTCAGTGATCCTAGCACGAAGGTGTCTTTGCCGTCCTTCACCTTCAGTCGGGTCGATCCGTAGCGGATGGCGAAGTGAACCTTGCCGCCGTCGTCGATGAACCACCACGGCGACACCGCCCGGCGATCTTCCGAAGACTTCACCTCGTCGCTCTCCAAATCACGCTCCTTTCGGACCTTCACCTGCTGATAGGTGCAGCCGGTCTCGATCGCCTCCAGCAGCTTGATCTGATCGGCCAGACCCTCGGCCAGCTTCTTGCGGCGGACCCGCACCGGGTCATAGCCCGTCGGGCGCTCGCCGCCCGCCACCACTTCTAGATTGTCTAGAACGCCCATGCACGCCTCCATCGGTTGATGGCGGCCGCATCCCCCGGTCTGCCGTCAAAGACAACGGGCAGATCGGCAGGTTCAGGCGTCGCTCACAGGTACCAATCTTGGCCGTGATAAAAGCCACGACCGACGTTTGGATCGAGGTCCAGCATGAACCGGCCTGGGTGGAGCGTCAGGTCAAACGCCGCGTCGCCGTTGAGCAGATCAGCCACGTCGAACTCGCCCGGCAACACCTCCGGCCCCGTGTCCTTGACTGGTGCCTCTTCGCCGATTGCGCCGGTGCCCCAGACGATGTCGGAGGTCACCAACGTCGTCCCGGCGAGGCCAATCACCATGTCGTTCGTCCCGTTGCCGCCCAAATCGACGAACAGATACGACCCGCCCGAGATGTAAGCGATGCCGAAGGTGTCGGCGGCCCCCGTCCTCACCCGCGTCAGGTCAAGTTTGTCCAGACCCGACACGAACCCGAAGATCCCGTCGGCCGCCGCCACCGTCGAATCCGAGGCCGCGAGATAGATGAAGGTGTCCGCTCCCGCGTCCCCGAACATGGCGTCGACGCCCCCACCGCCGGTGATGGTGTCATTGCCGGCCCCACCCGCGATCGGGTCACCCAGACTGGTCCCGATCAGGATGTCATCGACACCGGACCCGATCAGATAAATGCCGAACCCGTTGGAATAGGTGATGTCCGTCGCCTGGACCGTTCGGTTCGCCGCCGTGGTCAGGAACCCGCCCTGGGCCGTTTCGGCGAAGATGAAGCTGGACCCATTGTCGGCCCGGAGGATGCTGATCGAGGTCGCCCCGATCGCCGCCAGATCGATCCGGTCTTCCCCGCTCGTGAAGTCGTACAGATTATCGAACCCGGTCTCCTGGTTGGAATCCCCCCTCGTCAGATAGCGATAGACGTCCCGTCCGGCGCCGCCCGCGATGGCGTCGGCCCCAGCGCCACCGGTGATGATATCGTTGCCGCCGTTGCCGACCAGGGGGTCCGCGCGGCTCGAACCGAGGATGGAATCGGCGGCATCCGAGCCGATCACAAAGACCCCATGACCCGCACCGAAGTCGATATCCGACGCATTGAGCTCGCGATTCAGGGCCGCCAGGCTGAACGCTCCGCCCTCCGCCATCCCGAACAGCAGGGTAGAACCGTTGTGCCGGATCAAGCTGATTGACGTAGTGGCCAGCGCCGTCAGGTCCAACCGATCCTCGCCGGTGGTGAAGTCGGTGATGTTATCAGACCCCATCTCGTCGGAATCGGTGATCGAAGTCAGCCGGAAGCTGTCGCGGCCATCCCCGCCGGTCAGGATATCGGCACCACCCCCTCCGGTCAGTATGTCGTCGCCAGCATTGCCGACAAACGTTTCCGAAAACAATCCACCGATCAAACTGTCAGCGTAGATCGAGCCATCCACGCGCTCGATGTTGATCAAGGAGTCGCCTGCAGCAAAACCGCCGTCAGCCCTACCTTGGCCCAGATGTATTCTAACGGCGCTGGTGGATGAGCTATAGCTTACGGTGTCAAAGCCTTCACCACCGTCGATCAGGTCGGCACCTGCCCCACCATCGATGAAGTCAGCACCGCGTTCGCCGGTCAACACGTCGTCGCCATCGAGACCAAACAACCGATCTGCCATGTCCGTGCCATAGAGACCGTCAGCGTCAGCAGTTCCCCGAATGTCTTCGGCGATGCGCTGCTGTACGATTAGCCGGGGCCTTAACGCCGCGTCCAACGCATCGGAACTGTGGAATAGGTTCCGAGGCGTGTGCATATTGACTGGCATCAGAACGATACCGTTGTTGGATTGCTGCCCGCTTTGCCAGGCATTGTAGAGGTCGGTAATCTCGACCCGATACCAGCCGATCGCTCCCGGAGGAGGCAGGATGCTCTGAAATTCAACTTGTCCCAGTTGACCCAAAGACGAAGCCTCGTCCCAAGAACCCGGAGGAATTCCAAGCATCATGGCAATTGCCGCAACATTGCTCAAAGAGCCCATCTGGGCCCCCGTAAAGTAGAGTTCGATTGCGGCGTATCCAGCCTCATCAGGTAAGGTGTCTATGTTGAAGCGGAGTGCTGAACCGGAACTACCGCTGCCGGAGAAACCTCCGACTCCGAGCGTCCCGTCATTCACGCCCAACGCCGCCGAATGATCGCGCACCTCGGCAAAGGTGACGTCAACCCCTTCTGTACCAGGTTGTACTGTCGTGAAATCCGAAGGCGTTGAATGTATCCGGTCGTATCCCGCGAGGTACCTCCATGACCCGTCGTTTCCTTCCACGGACACGAAGTAACGGCCCGCCGTCAGCGCCGTGAAGGTGACCTGAGCAGGGACATCGCCGCCGTTCGAAAAGGCAGGATTACGAACCGCTTCGGCCACCACGTTTCCTGAGGCGTCGCGCAGCTTGACGATCAGATTGTCGATCCAACCAGGCCAAACGTAGTTCGATCCACTGCGACTGACGTCCTGATCCATCGCATAGAAGGAGTAAGTGGCTCCCGCGACGAGATCGACCGCGAACCAGTCATGGTCGTTCGCACGCTCATTGTTGGCTAACACGAGGCTACCCTCGATCAGGCGTCCGGCGGTTGCGACGGACGCAACGAAGTCGTCGGCTGGAACCCTGATATCTGCTTCAATGAAGTACTGGCCAACGTCATTGCCGCCATCTTCTCGAACGGCGATGTAGTAGACGCCCGTTTGGGTCGGCGTAAATTGGTGACTGATACGGCTGCTGTTGATCGGTGCATTGAACGATCCGACGAGCTGGTTGAAGTTTGCATCATACAGAGTGGCCTGCGGGTCCCCTAGACGGGTGTAGTTCGTTAGATCTGCAGGATCGAGGATGTTATCGTCATTACCCGATACATTCAGGTCGTAGGTTTCTCCGGCCCTGAGAACAGCCGCGAAATAGTCGATGTCGCCCGGCGTGTTGATGAAGCCGCGATACGACTGGTCTCTCTCCATGACCGTGGCCCGACTGAACGACGAGTTCAGTTCGTCAGCACCGGGCAGAATGCGTCCCGCGTCATCGTTGAGAATGACCCCCGTTGCCGCGTCGTCGCTGATCGAAACGCCGCCGGGTCCGCGGATCACCAATTCGAACGTCTCGTCGGACTCGTCTACTCGGTCATTGATCGGCGTTAGACGAATGTAGACGTAGTCGCGCCCCTCTTGCAGCGTGACGCTGCCCGAGCTCCGAACAAAATCTTGTGCATCGGTCGCATGGGGTCCGACGCCGCGCACTTCCCATTGGATGTCGATATCGCGGGTCAGATCGCCGGAGTACTCGACCCTGAAGACCAACGACGCCCCGTCTTCTTCGCCGCGTGAGTCGACAGAATCGAGATCAAGCCGGAGCGGTCGGGCCGAAGTGCCTCCGTTTCCTCCGGGACTGGTGGGTGCTGAGCCAGGGCTCACGGCGAGCGCGTAGCCGCCCACAGCCGAGTTTCCATGCGCGCCGGCGTTGACATAGTAGGTGCCGGTGCTGGCCGCCCTATATGTAAAGACGGAGTTGATAGACACTGGCGAAGCGTCGGCCAACAGGTTGCCGGAGGCGTCCCGCAGATACAGGTGAGGCGACGACAGTGTGCTGAAGCCACCGACGCTTCCGCCGGTCATGGAGAAATTATAGTACTGCCCCGACTGAAGCGTGACTGCGAACCAGTCGTTGTCTCCCTGTCTTTCTATAACCCCGGTAACATAGCCACCAACTTGTACACGTCCTGTGGTCGAGGTTGAGTTTTCAAAATCATCAACCTGGACTGGTCGCGAGCTTGGCTGGACAGGCGTCGGAATCACTGCAGGCGGAGAGCCTTCTAATGTGACATATCTTGACGACCTAATCAGTGCGCGGCTGACCGAAATTCCATTCTCGGTCAAGGGTTGCCAGTCAAACACGAGATTGTCAGCGGAACGCTGCGTCAGAGTCCAGACATCAGCAATATTTTCGATGTGCGAGACGACCTCTCGTACCTCTGCTGTCGTGTTAAGTAGGGGTGACCCGCCTGCTTGCAAACCTTGTCCGATTTGATTGCTGAGTCCCCCTACGACGGAAGCACCAACATCGATCAGATCGTCGATCCATGATCGTTCAAAATTGCCAATCTCCGTTGATACCCCAACCGCGAAGTTGCCCAATCTGAGTGCTGAGGATATTTCGCCTAACGCCTCCGCGACTGAATACCGGTCGATAAAAGATCCACTTCGGGCAGTTGAAAGTAAATTGTTGTAACTTTGGATTCCCGATTCGAGCATTTGCTCGGCATTTGCCAAAACTGCACTAACGACAGCAATGGCAACGGCGTTTACACCGTTTTCGGCAGCAATTACTAAAAGCGACCTTGGGACGGCTGACGTATTTCCCGTCAGGATAGCTGTCGAAATTGGTTCAATCAGATCCCGAATCGTTTCGAGCGCAACAACGGCGATTGCCGCGCTATTGACCGATTGCCACCCATCAGAAAGTCCCTCAAGTGCCCCGCTTTCACAAATGCGCCGTAGCGTCCACCAAGCCCTGGCGGTGGAAAAGAGCTCAGCCGCTACGTCAATGGTTACGGTTGTTTCTCGGCCAAGGTAGTCCAGCACTTGAAACGCGTTTGGATTGGACGAAAGCGGTACTATGTAACCCCGACCGGCTATCTCGATACCGATCCAGTGTTCTGCATCGTAAATCGCGGGCATTGATCCCTCCAGCTTGGAAATCAACGATACCGGAACCCGACTGTAACTCAATCACAACCAGCGCGCCGTCAGAGCCTCCGAGACCGTCAGCAAAGCCTGGGCAGAGCCAGCCCGCGTTATGCTATTCCCTTTTCGTCTGGCCTCGAGACTAACCGCTCGATCACGACTGTTCACATCCTCCGTAAGGGAGGTGCGTGGCCTGCCGGTCATCGACCAGACGAGCCAGACCCCCGGATCACCCACCGCCTGACGCTGGACATAGGTGTCCAGTTCGCTCGAAGTTGCTCTAGGTGGGCAGGCTCTACAGCCGTTGGCCATCCAGCCCGAAAGCTTTGGGTCACGACCAAAACTGTGCCCTTTCGGCAAACGCTGGTTAGCCGAAACAGTAAGGCCAGCACCTGATCCACTGAGCCGCCAAACCCCATACGACCGATCCAAACCCCGTTGCCCTCTATGGGCATTCTAGCGGACGCCCCAGCACCGAAACATCGATCTGGAGGCCGAATGAAAGCCGTCGCCTATTACAGAGTGAGCACCGCAGCGCAGGGCCGTAGCGGCCTCGGCCTGGATGCTCAGAAAGCCGCCGTCGCCGAACTGGCCAGGCAGCGTGATCTGATCCTGCTAGCCGAGTTCACCGAGATCGAGAGCGGCAAGGTCAACGCACGGCCGACCCTTGCGCAGGCCATGCACCACGCTCGAATCACCAACGCCATCCTCGTCATAGCCAAGCTGGATAGGCTGTCTCGGAATGCAGCATTCCTCCTGACCCTCCGCGATAGTGGCGTCCGATTCCTCGCCGCCGACGTCCCAGACGCCAACGACCTGACCATCGGCGTCCTCGCCGTCATCGCCCAAGCCGAACGGGAGGCGATATCCCGCCGCACCAAGGAAGCGCTGGCGACCATCAAAACCAAACTCGATGCCGGGGCCGACCACACGTCCTGCCGAACGGGCCGAACCATTCGCCGCTTGGGCAATCCGTTGGGTGCAACGGCTCTGGGCACCTACGCCCGATCAACAGCCCCTGCGACGAAAGCTCGCCAAGCCAAGGCCGCCAAACGGCACCTTGACCTTCAACCGATCCTGAGATCGCTTGCTAGCGAGGGCATCACGTCTCTGTCCGGCATTGCGAAGGCGCTGAATGCTCGCGGCATTGCCACGCCACAAAATGGGAGTTGGCATCCATCCACGGTCAAGACGATCGGTGACCGTCACCGGCTATCCCCGAACGATCCGGGTCGACAACGGCCCCGAGTTCGTCTCGCGTGACCTGGATCTATGGGCCTTCCAGCATGGCGTCACCCTCGACTTCAGCCGACCGGGCAAGCCGACGGACAACGCCTTCGCCGAGTCCTTCAACGGCAAGGTCCGGGCCGAATGCCTGAACACGGCTTGGTTCCTCTCCCTCGACGACGCCCGCCGAAAATGCGAGACTTGGCGTAGAGACTACAACGAAGAACGACCCCACAGCTCGATCGGCGACAAGTGCCCGATCGAGCTCATGAACGGCACCGGGCCACATGGCCCGCCCGGTGCCTAACCACCGAGACGTTCCGGCGCAGCCCGGTCCAACATCGGGGTCAAGGTCAGCCCGGCCTGTTGCTCACACCGCGCTGAGAAGCGTAACAAACGCCGGGACTCACGTCGCCGCCGGATGAAAACTCAGGGGCAGGTCAATTGCTGGCAGGCGTCGGCTACTGCCCCGCGGAGTTAGAAGGCTCCCAGAAATTGGTTCGCCACGTAAGCGTTTTGAGTCTCGCCGTTAGGTCAGGTGCGTCACCCTGATAGTGGAGCTTCATCAACCATAGGGTCGCGTCGATTTGGGCCTGAATTTTAGAGTGCCATTGGCCGTCTTCGACCCTTGTGATGAGAACCAGCAGCATCTCCAGTCGTGAGAAAAGATCGGTCGTCACTCGGGTTAAGGTGCGGCTTGTGTAGGAGTCGCTGTGAAGTCGATAGCGCGTCAGGGGCCTGTCCAAATAGGCAAACAGGCCGGAAGCCGACAGCATAACCATAATCAGATGATCTTCGCTTTGGTATGCCTGGTTTGCGCCGAAAGGTGTTCGGCGAAACGGTTCCGCCCGAACCAGCGCGCTGGAGTTCATGACTCGCATCATGGCTAGTCCATCGGGTTCATCGAGCAACCGATAGACCGACGAAGACGGCGGTCGGTCGAAGTGCGCCTGAGTGTTTTTCATAAACTCTTCTGAGGCGTCGCCAAATACCTCAGTCGCGGTGTGACACATCACGACATCCGGCTGATCGTCGAGAACGGAGAGCTGTTCCTCGATCTTGGTCGGCATCCACAAGTCATCCGCGTCGCACAACGCGACGTAGCGCCCGGCGGCGTGCTGCAGGCCGAGTTCGAGCGATCGATTGACGCCATGGTTGGCACTGTCAAGATGGTGCACTAGTCGAACTCGAAAGTCGCGCGCGGCGACATCCAGCACCAGGGCGCGACTTTCGTCCGTTGAGCCGTCATCCACCACGATGACCTCGAGCTGCCGGTGGCTCTGGGTCAGGATCGAGTCAAGGCAGTCCTCTATCCAACGCGCTGCGTTTTTCATCGGGACTAAGACGCTGACAAGGCGGTCATCGACTCGAGATCGTCGGGCACCCTTCAGGGCGATGTCCTCCAGCACGGTACTGATGTCTTCGCCGATTCGGCCCCAGTCACGGTTCGCCTCGAGCCAGCGACGGATGGTCGAGGTTCGCCTCGCAATTTCTTCGTGGTCGGCACCACATTCAATCCCGCGAATAGCGGCCTCGAACTGGGCGAGGTCCCGGACCAACATTGCGGACGACACTTCTGGCGGATACCCACGAGCCCCAAAAGGAGTTGTCAGGATCAAGGGTCCCGCGCAGCCGTACTCGGCAATCTTGATGTTGTCGCCCGAGCCGCCGAGAACCGGGTTCAACGCGATATCCGCCGACTTCAGCAGCTTGAGCTTCTTCGCTTCGGAAATATCAGGCCAGAGGGTCACGTTGGCGGACACGCTATGGTTCGCTAGATGATGCACTATCGACCCCGCGATAATGAAGCGCACATCGGGCATCCGCTTCGCCAAGTCGATGACATATTCGGCCGCTTCGTCGTTGGGACCGCCCCAACTCGCAAGAAACAGACAGGTAGTCTTGCGACGACTGTCGGGATGCCAAGGCATGGCGCGAGACCGTCGAGCCATCTTTCGCGCGTTCCAGGGCTGAAAGGGTATGCCCTCCACGTCGGCACCGTTGCGCGCGATGACAATTTTGTCAGGGGAAACCCCGTAGGCTTCGATGAACTGGTTCCGATCCCTTTCGTTGACAGCAAGGACGAGCTCTGCCTCGGCTAGACAGAGGGCTTCATTGCGGGCGATGTTGTTGAGGAGTTGCAGGCCGTCGAGCGTGTGGGGCAGATGACTGCGTTTTAGATCGATCTCCACGTCCGGCGCTTCGTAGACGAGCGGTTTGGCCGAACACGCCCTCAGGGCGCGAAAGAGGTGGGGGTGGCTGGCAACCAGAATGTCGGTGGTCTTACACGATCGCCGCAAGGCCAGTTCAAACCTAGGCGTCAGAGGCCATAGTCGGGCGGCGGCGATATCTCCCACCGGGCGACCATCGGCAAGGGCGCAGACCTTAAGTTCCTCATTGAGGTGGTCGTCGGAGATCGAGATGCGTTGTTCGTGCAGACCGGGCGCGATTTCCGCGTCCCATTCGCCCGCGCTCTTCTTGGACAACGCGACTATGTTCACCGGATTGCGCCTGGCGATGGCCTTGTAGAGATGGAAGTTCCGCAGACTAGCTCCGGACATCGCCGGCCAGGTCTCAAAGGTCGTTGCAACCGTGATGCGCATTAAATCACCATCCGCAGGCATTCAAACGCTTCGGCTGCTGACACCGAGATTTCAGAGCCGCGGAACCGGGCCAGGCGTTCGACATTGTCCAAACTGCCATGGTGGGGATCGTGGCGGATCTGGGAGGCATAGGCGGCTAGAGCCTCGATCTTGTCCGACAGAACACCGGAAATGTCGACATAGACGCTAGGTCGAAAAGCCGTGCTGCCCCAATGCAATTGTGGCTGTTCGTAGATAAGCACGGTGGGGCAGAAGGCCTTGTGTTCCCTCAGGTGCGGCCGGCATGCGGCTACGCCCGCCTTGAAGACTGCCGCATGATCCTGATTATACGAGGCGGCAGGGAGGCAGAGGATGTCAGGCCGGACCTGCTCGATCGAAAGAGGTGCGCTGTGTTCGATCCACCCAACAAGTTCGAGCTGAGGGGTCTGGTCAAGTCGCATGTGAACAGCGTCGCTTGTGTGAAGGATGCATCTCTCCGTCACATCTAGTCGATCCATAGCATGTTCGAACTCGGCAGTTCGAATGTCGCCGCCGACTGCGGCGTTCGTTTCCGATACTTGGACCAGGCTCTCGGGTGCCGATATCACCAGGACGCAAACCCTGGCACCTGCCTTGACGGCCCGTGCCATCAAGCCTCCACAGCCATACGTCTCATCGTCGGGATGCGGACTTACCACCAGGATTGTCTTGCCGCCTAGTGTGTCCAGTTCTGTGGTCATACGCGCTCACCAGTCTGGAAAGCGATCGTCTCGCGGATGATGTCGTCGATTTCCAGGATCGCGGTCCACCCGATCGCGCGCTCGATCTTGCCCGCGTCGGGACGCCGATGTTCGATCTCCTCGAAGTTCCGACCCATACTCCTTTGGTCTAGATGCTGAAGTCGCGATGTGGATCCGGTCGCTTCAAGCACCTTTTGCGCCAAAGCATTGATCGACGTAGGCTGATCCGAGCCGATGTTGAAAATCTCGCCGTACAAATCCGGCTGCGCCATGAGACCCGTCAGGGCGCGGACCACATCGCTGACATGGGTGAAACACCGCGATTGTCTGCCGTCCCCGATGATGGTCAAGGGCTTTTCCGAGAGCGCCTGATGAACGAATGTGGGGACGACCATGCCCGACGTACTCTGCTGGCCCGGGCCAGTCGTGTTGAAGATCCGCCCGATCACGACCTTCAGACCGTGTTCCCGGCACATCCCTATCGCGAGGTGCTCACTCGCGATCTTGGCTGCCGCGTAGGCCCAGCGACCGCGGGTAGGGGCACCCAGAACCAGGTCGCCGTCCTCCGACAGAGGCAGATCTCGGCTCTTTCCATAGACTTCGCTAGACGAGGCCAGGAAGACGGGCGTCCCCTGCCTCAACGCTGAATCAAAGAGACATTCGGTCATAGCGTGATTATCGACCAACGTCTTTAGCGGCGAAGCAAGAACGCGCTTTACGCCAACAATCGCCGCGAGATGAAAGATGACTTGGGAACCCCTGACAGCGTCCCGAAGCAACGCCTCATCTTGGCAGCGGCCCTCGATAAAATGAAATCTCGATCGCTCTCGCTGTGCTGGCGGTATTTGACGCCCTGCCGAGAGATCGTCGAGCACAAGCACCTCCCATCCCTGTTCCAGCAGGGATGCGGTCAGATGCGACCCGATGAAACCGGCCCCGCCGGTGATCAAGGCTTTCATGCTGGATCAGACTCGAACAAAACGCTGGCCGACCGCCTGGACGAGGCCGCGGGTGACATTGCGGGTGTCGATCACAAGAGCGGCCCCGTTCAGCAGCGCAGGCCAATCGATGATGCTGTGGTCGGTGGCGATGACAACGCCAACGTATTGGTCGGCCTGAACTTCTGCCACGGGAGTTGCTTCCAGGATCGCGCCGGACGACAGCCGGATGACCGGGGCCAGGGGGTCGGTATAGGAAACCACAGCATTACGCCGAACAAGTTCGGACATGATCGCGATTGCTGGACTTTGTCGGGTGTCGGCAACGTCTCGCTTATAAGCGGCGCCGACGACGAGAATGGCCTTCCCACCGACGCCATCCCCCTGATCGACCAACGCCGCCTCCAGACGATCGACCACCCGGCGAGGCTCGTCCGTCGCCAAGGCCAAGGCCAGCCTGACCAGAGGTGTGTCCGCACCGCGCTTTTCGGCCGCCCAAATCAGCTGTGCGGGATCGACCGCGATGCAATGGCCGCCGACGCCCGGTCCTGGTTCGAACGCCATGAATCCGAAAGGCTTAGTCGCGGCCGCCTCCAGCGCCTCCCAGACGTCAACATCCAGGGCCTCCAGTGCAGGCTTCAGTTCGTTGACGAGCGAAATGTTCACCAGCCGAAAAATGTTCTCAATCTGCTTAGCGGCTTCAGCGGTGCGGATGTTCGCGACAGGCACGACTGGACACACGTCTTCATAGAGCCGGCGCGCGGCTTCGAAGGCAGCCGGGGTATGGCCGGCGACCAACTTGGAAAGGCCGCGCAGGGAGTGTCCCGCAGGTCCGGGATCGATCCTCTCAGGAGAGTATGCTACCAAGAAATCATGCCCAGCGCGCAGCCCACTCCGAGCTTCCAGCTCGGGGATAAGCACTGATTCGACTGCGCCCGGATAGGTGGTGCTTTCGCAAGCCACCAGATTGCCAAGCTTGAGCATGGGGGCGATGTCGCGTGCGCTGGCGAGGAGGGCCGTCATATCAGGCTCGCCGTCTGGCGTATTGGGAGTGGGAACACAGATGAAATAAGCCTCAGCGTCACAGCACGCATCGATGCTGGAGGCCAGGTTGAACGTATGCGCATCATTCTGTTCCAGCGCCTTGACTCGCCGCTTGTCGGTATCCAGTCCCCAGACATCATGACCGGCGGCGGCGAAGGCTAGAGCCAGCGGTAGGCCGACATAACCCAGACCGATGATGAGAATCTTCAAGTCGGATCTTCTTGCGTCAAACTATTGTAAACTAGGATGCTGACCTTACGGTCTGGAACGTTCTACGATCAACATCGAGTTTCATCATGATGCCCGTTTGGTCATATGATCTGATCGCCGAGATTTATGACATCGACATGGGTGCGAACATCGGGCTGGCTGATGTCGAATTCTATCGCACGCTGGTCGGTCCGGGTGAAAGCGCCCTTGAATTGGGGTGCGGCAACGGTCGCGTTCTATGGCCGCTTTTGCAGTCCGGGGTCGATATCGTCGGGATCGATCGTTCTTTTCCAATGCTGAAAGCCCTTCTCGCCAAAACACCGCCTAGAATGGGTGCGCGCGTTGTCCTGGGCGATGTCCGCCGGCTGCCCTTCGTGGGAGCCTTCGACGTCGTAATCGCGCCGTTCTCTATCGTGACCTACATGACATCGGACGCAGACCTGCCCGCCTTCTTCGCGTCATGCGCCCAGGCGTTGCGTGCTGGGGGCCGTCTGGCGGTCGATGCCTTTATCCCCCGTCCCGTGGAGGCTTGGGCCGAACCAAAGTTAGACTACAGCCGCGATTTCAGGGGCGGAAAGCTTGAGCGTTGGCGTCGTATCATTTCCGTAGGCAATGGAGTGAACCGGATCGAGAGGTCCTATCGGCGCATTCCCGCCGTCGGCCATCCAGATGTCTTCGAGACAGTCGATCACATCCGGCCGTATTCGGTCAGTGAGATGGTGAGATGTGCCGAAGCGTCAGGACTCCATCTCACCGCAACGGCCGATGACTATGGCCGGTACTCAAGCGACCCGCAGTTTAGAACAGCTATATTTCGCTTGGGCTCAAAGTAAGGGATAAACGTCTCCAATATTGTTTGTGACCTCAACTTGGATACAATCGAAGCCCCTTCTTCTGAGAATGGCCGTTAGGCGCGGGAGGATAGGGCTAATGTCTGCTTCCCGGCTTGCTGCCTTTGACTGGTTTCGACCCGTTTCAGACATCCGCGATAGTCCGCACTCTGCCCCAATGCCCCCCACGCCCAACATCGCCAGTCTGTCATTGGACGCCGTTCGAGCCGCCGGAGAGAAGTTAGTTCTCGAACTCGCCATTAGTGCGCCCTTCATCAGCGAACGCCATCAGACGTGGGCATGCTCCCTGACCCTGCATCCGATCTTTGCCGGACCTCAAGAGGTCGCGGGCGCTGACTCGGTGCAGGCGTTGTCGCTGGCCCTGCGGGCGGCGCGAAGCCTGCTCGAAGACTTCACAGACAACGGCGGAAAGCTGCTTCTGGACGGGGAGGAGTTCCCCATCGAAGCCTGGCTTGGCCCGAAGCTGTGAACTCGACGGTGTCATCTTTCCCCCCGTGACAGCGATAAAGCACGTCCGCTATCTGCCACAGTGCTTTTGACCGGGTTCGACCCGTTCCAGACATGGTTGCGCGATCAGGCCGCGAAGTGCAGTTTTCAAACATGGATGAGAAGCGACCCAAAACGCCGCAGGAAAAAAAAGTCGCTCAGCTACGCGAACGACTGCCGCAACACCTACGGCGAGAACGACAAAGCGTCCCGGAAAGCGATCCCGGCAAGGAAGGCCGGAGAAAGCCGGAAAATCAGGCGCAAAGCCAATCAGGCGCTCAACGTTGTCGATAGACTGGACGATGAAAGCGCAGGAGTCATCGAAAGCTCGCTCAGGCAGGACATAGAACGTGTCGGCGGATGGAAGAAGTCGCCGGACGTGCCTCTTGCTGACTTTATGGAAGACCAAGCTCGCCGTAGATCATGGCGCGGACTCACTCCCAATCGAGGCAATGCTGACGATCCTAATGTCGCCTAACCACCCCAGATAGCCTTCCGGCACGTCCGCTATCCGGCCAGACGCTTTTGACGTGTTTCGACCCGTTGCAGACGTAAGCCCCGCGTCGCATTTTCCAGCCCATGGCACTGGATGATCTGGAAGGCGTCGTCGTCGCGAGCGGCACTGGGCTCTATGATGGAGGCATCTCCAAGCGCACCTTGGTCACCGCCCGAAACTACGATGTGAAATGGGCAACCTATCAGGCTGACGGGCTGGTTGAAGACGGTGAGCTTCCATCAGATCCGGGGCCAGATGGCCTCTACTACTACGTCTCAGGGACCGGGCCATTTCCCACTGTCGCCGACGCCAAGGCTTGGACGGAGCAGGCGTGGAGTCCGGTTGTCTGGGACGAACAGATATGAGTTCCGGTCTTTACACGGCTTTCGCTGCCTTACCGGCAGACGGTCAGGCGAGGGTTCTGGCGCGGTTGATCCACATGGAAACGATCCATGTCAGGTCAGCCCACCTCGATGATCCAACCGACACCACGAGCCTGTATGCTTCTAGCGAGTTCATACATCGCCTGTCCGGCTTCATCCTCGCCGTTTTGAACACCGCCAGCCCGTCGGGACGCGAGGCAGGAATGATCGCTACGATCCTTCGTTCGGTTGAGCCGCGAGGCCAGTTCTATGTTGATAGGATTGGCGAATTGATCGCTGCGGAAGCCGATCCCAAGGTCCGCTTTCCCCCATAGCGGGCCTTACGAGAGTCCGCTTTCGGGGCCGGGCTCTTACCCCTACGATCGAATTCGCTCGATCGCTGACTTGACCGATCGCCTCCCCGCAAATGGGGCAGGTGACAAACTGGCTCGCTAACGCAATCCACAGCCGTGAGAACAAATTAGGAACATTCTCCTTGCAGCTGGCCCTTGCCCAAGCCTAAATCGCGGCGGGTCGGCCAACTGGAGAGACGAAAATGGCTGACTCGACGGTCGGGCGGTTGCTTGATGATAAGCGCCCGGTGCGCTGGGTCTGTGATGTCGCAGCGAGTCATTTCGGCGACGTGGATCTCGCGGCTTTGGTACTCGCCCAGGGCCGTGATTTCGATCTGACCGATCGTCACCCGCCCTGCCGGATTTCAGGTTGCCCCGGCGTGGTCAGATTCGAGGATCGCACGTCACAGTGGCCGCGCGCACTCACGGCGCTGACAGACGGGGACGATGCGTGGTGGACGCACAATGAAGATCGCCGGCGAACGCTGAACGCCCTGGGCTGGCGGTGCGTGATGGGGGAATGGGTCGCGCCATGATCGACGGACCAAACCGTCATGGGAACGCCGCCTACTGTGTCTTTCCAGCGTTTCCGATCTCCTCAATGTCGTCGACGGTCGCCTGATCCATCACGGCGACCTCGTTGCGAGCTCCGTCGGTTGCAAGGATCAGTTCGTCGAGCTTAGCCTGTAGGGCCGCTGTGTCGCGGTTCTGTCCGCGCTGGATCACCAACGCCATAGCCACGGCGACCAGCGTCGCAACCGCATGGAGGTCGAAGCTGTCTGGTTGAACCAGTCGCCAAACGAAAGCGAAACCTAGAAGAACCACGAGGCTGGCAGGGTGGCCGAGGGCAGCGACAGCGGTGGTCAAAGCACGATGCATGGTGTTGGACATCTTCGTCAGCGCGCAAGGGGGCGGCCCGGTTCCGACGCCGCTCGCGACTCCACAATCCCGGACAGGCGTGTCAGGTTTCGGTGATGATCGTTCTGTTCAACTTGCCCACTGTCGCCGTGCTGGTGCTCGTGGCGTTCGCAGCGGGTTTCCTGCTGGGCAGGCGTCAGTAGGAGGCTGGTCTGTGTAACTTGTACTCCCTCCGCAAGGGTCCGGCCTCAATCCTTGATCTTGCAAGGGCGATGACGAGCCACGTCGGCAACCTGGATCCGCGAGACACCTATCCCGACTATGCCGCACCGATCGTTCGCCTATACGCAAACGGCGAACGCGAGTTGGCCCTGTCGCGCTGGGGAATGCCGTCTTCCCGCAAGGCCCTGTTCGAAGCGGCTTCCAAGAGGGCAGACAAACTCCGCGCTAAGGGCAAACCCGTGGACTTCGACAGGCTTCTGGAGCTGGAACCCGACGCCGGCACCACCAACGTCCGCAACACCAAGTCGGCCCACTGGCGTCCGTGGCTCTCACCCGCCAATCGCTGCCTGGTCCCATTCACGGCCTTCAGCGAACCGGGCCGCGACGCCGAAGGGCGCTACCGGCCGATCTGGTTCAGGCTGATCGATGACGATCCTGAGCCGCTAGGGTTCTTCGCTGGCGTCCATGTCCGCGATCACACGTGTGTCCGCAAGATGAAGACCGGGCTCGAAACTTGCGACGTGTTCGCCTTCCTCACCACCGAACCCGTCGAGCCAGTGCGTTCTATCCATCCGAAGGCGATGCCTGTGATCCTGAGGACAGAGGAAGAGCGAGAGACCTGGATGCGGGCTGACTGGGCTGAGGCGGGCGAGCTGCAGAGCCGACCGCAGCCGGACGGCGTGCTGGAGATTTTCGACAGGAAGATGGTCGAGTGAAGGCCTTCGGGCTCGGCATCCTATTGGCGCTCTTGCCGAACAGTGACGGTCGGTGTTGGCAGGACGCTCGCTACGAAGTCTGCATGGTCACAGCCGGTCAGGATAACTGGCGGTGCGAGTTCGCGGCCTATGGCGACCCTATCCAATGAGCCTGTGGCCTTGGTGGATGGACATCATACTGGGCGGCCTCGGGCTGGCATGGGCGATATCAATATTTGGGCAACCGCCGAAGTCCCGAAGCGACCTCATCAACCGCTGGGGACTTCTCGTGTTCAGCCTACTTCTCGTCGCTGTCGGTACCGTACGTTGGCTGGGACTCTAGTCGCGGCAGAATACGCGAAAAACTTAATCGGACGGACCTCGCGACCATGAAATTGAGAATCCCCCGCCTTTATGCGCTCGGCCTGTTTGAGGACGGTCCAGCCCGAACGAGCGGCGTCGTGGCCGCCCTCTTCGAAATCCAAAAACAGGCGACCAAATTCCGCTCCGCCGTCGAACTCATGGATCATACCTGGTCAATGCTCGGGACGGTGCCCAGGCTTCCGTACCCGCCCGCTGACCTTCGCCTTTACCCGGCATGGCTGGAACACAGCGCAGAGCTGACCGTGTTGAATCGACGATACGGCGACTGGAATATGCTCACCGCCGAAGCTGCTGCGATGACGGTCTTTCACTTCGTCAAGGCGGTCGAGGCGTTAAAAGCCGCGTATGCAACCCTGCCGGAACTCCACGACACCCTATCGGCAAAAGACCTGAAGGCCGCAGCGGGCAGCGGCGACCGCGACTTCCCTGGCATCGTAGGCATTCGCGATTGGATCGCCCATCAAGCCCAAGTGGCGCTAGACCCCGCGTTTAAAGAACGCCGCCTCAGCCAGGGCGATTTCGACACTAGCGCCATGTCCTTTCGCAACGTCACCGACGCTTTGATCGGCCCCTGCCTGAACGAAAGGGCGCTAGAGGTCGTCATCGCGGGTAAGACTGTCGCTATCGAAATCAGCGAAGCCATGGCCGACAAAATCGACGCTATCGCCTCCAGCATCTTCGACGCCATGCAACCGCTAACGGCCGCAACATCTCGAATTGCCAATCAGGAAGCCGCCGAACGAGCCCGCCGAGCTAGCGCCGCCGCGAAGGACCAAAACTGACATTCACGTCGCGACCTTCGCAACGCCATCAAGCCTACTTGAAGAACCCTATCGCGATTCAAACGACCTCGACCGAAACATCAAAACGATCGTCGAAAGCCCTTTCGCACTCATCGCCAGAGTCACGACAGGATCGCCAGCCGCATCGCCAGAAATCCCGAAAGGTACCGACAGTCCGCCGGCGCCCGTAACACCATTAGCCGACTTAACGATCTTGAATGAAGCCAGCGCTCCAGAACGAACTAACGCAGCCGCGACCGATTCAAATCTCCTGGACCTGTTCCAGCACCCGATCCCGTAGCCGCCGACATAACCGATACAACCAGTCCTTCACCCGCTAGAGACCATCAACCGCTAGAGCCTATCGAACCCCTTGAAGCATATTAGAGATTATCAATTGATCTCCTCGCTTCGCTCGTCGATGCCCCTCGGGCGTATCTGATGATGCTTGAATATTATTGTCAATGATACTCAGATGCCTTGAGACTCTTGAAGCTTTCTAGTGCTTTCTAATCATCTTTAGACACACTTATTAATCAAGGCTGGATCAGGGATCTGGCCGAGGGTGTAGGTGTGTGGTTCTCGCAAGGGAGCGTCTGCCGAGGCGCTTATGAATTATCCCGTTGGTCGGGACAGTCGCTATTAGTCGGGAATGAAGGCTAGTCGGGAATGGAGGCGTAGGTGTTGAGGACGTCGTAGTTGTCGAAATCGGCAAGGGTTTTGAGGCCCTTGCTTATGTAGCTTCGAGCGCCCGAAAATTCGTAGACGTCACGGGCGTCTTGTCCGTCAGCACGACGATATTGTGGGTCGCCAGCGATCCAGGTCGAGACGATCAAGTCGGGCACGAGTATGGGGCAGGGATTGGCTTTCAGGGCCAATGATCCCTCGGGCACACCAACCAGCATGTGGGTGTGCAAATTACCGCCACGGGTTCGCTCCTGCACTCCCATGGTGAAGAGCCGGACACCTCGTCGTTTGAAGTGCGTCCCGTACAACTGGCTATTCACCCGGAAAATAGCTTTGCCGACCTCTTCAGACCAGGTGATGTCGTCCATCCGCCACTTGGACGTGAAGGTTATGAAGTAGCGATCCGGGCAGGGGGCTATGGCCTGCTCGACATTTCTCAGTCTCAGTGGAGGGCATGGAGTCATCCCTTATTTAGAACGACCCCATGACCAGACAGGCTGAATGTCGATATATTTTTGATCAGGCCAGCTTTGGCAGTTTCCACAACCGAAGAGACATCGCGCGGCCATCGGAACCCAGCGATTTTAAACCGGATAGCAGATCGATGCCTCCTGGAGCGGCGACCAGGTCATCCGGGATCAAACTAGGCAACTCACGCTTCAGTTTGACAAGCGCCGCCCGAACGGTAGGCGTGTCAGCGCAGCGCCCGACGGCGTAAGCGCGCGACTTGGCATTTTCCACGTCGGTCCGTTTGCACGGGATTCCAGCATTGGACAACGCCGATGCAAACTCTGAAGCTAGAAGACCTATCTCGCCTCTACCAACACCCGCACCACGATGATGGAATGCTGTACAAAGCTCGCGTCGCAACAGTCGAATGTCAGGGTTCACTCGCGTAACGTAGCGGCTATCGCCTTCGCTCGTCTTCACCGAGACGCGAAGCGCGAAGTTGATGAAGTTGGACTGCGATATGATGCACGGACCTTTGGCGTCTCGCTGCTCTTCAAAGGTCTTTCTGACCGTTTCGAACTCAGTGACGCTATTCCATGGGGCGGTGGACCATGCAACGTGGCCGCCGTCCTCATAGATGTAAGACCCTATTGCGGCAGGCCTACGCTTGAAATCGTACTCCATTCCTAGGCGACGAACGAACTCCCTCTCTACGAGATCGTTGTTGTCTAGAACTATGTCTCTGATCCCGCTTAGAGATTTTACAGTAACTTTATCGTCGGGCGTTCGGCCGAAGAACATCCGGACGATTTCAGCGTTTTCGTCAGCCACACCGTCACAGTCTTTCTCAACGCGTATCCCGGCTTTGGCGAGCACGTAGTTAAACGGGTTCCCTTCGGGCTCAGTGTTACCCGGGGTGAGCGTTGCTTGCCCTCGGGTCCGCCATCCTAGCGGACGGGCGCACACGTGTTTGATTTCAACCACGTCGTCGTTTCCGGTCAGAGCTATGCGAGCATTGCGATACGAAGAGGCTAAAGGACCGAGAGTCGCCCCGGCCATTTCGTCGGCTGTGGCGGTCGAAAGCAGGCCATCTGTGGTGCAGCTAAAAACTATCACGCCGGCAGGCAGGCCGTTCATGATCTCGGCTAGCAAGGCCCGGACATAACCGGTCACAAAAGCCGCGAAATAAGGGTTGGTAACTCGGCTGGGCTTCAAGGGCACCATGTCCAGTGATTTCAAACTGAAAGCCCGCTTTGTGCGAAGCCCTTGCGCTAACTTCCCGTAAGTCGAGTTCGTCAACTCCTTCCAGAACAGGTTTTTCAAAGAGCCTTTGGGGTGCTTGGTACGTTCGCCGATGCAGTCTTCGATGTAGTTTCGGAACGGAAACCCAGCGTCAGGTCTGCTAGGCACAATGACCCCATGAACGATCGTAACCGCCGCCCCCAACGCGACAGCAGCTGAGATTTCGGGCGCCGTGCAATAGCTTCGACCTGTGAGTGGGAAAACCAACCCGTTGTCGGTACGCACAGGAAGACACGGGTAGCGGACTGATGCGGGAAAAACGAAATCTACCAGAGCGACGCCCAACGCAACGGGCGTGAAGTCGGCTACGTTTTGCGTAACCCGCATAGCGCGCCAGTCGGGCGCACCGATCAACGACATTGCTGTTGGGTACGCGCTGGACAGGTCAAAGTCAGTCCAGCGGCCATCGAAACCCTTGGCTTTGATGAACCATTCCGGAGCGAGATCTTCTGCGGTTGGAGTTGGAGTTGGAGCGGGGGCAGGACCGAACCAGAACTGCTCGCCTCGACCGCCGTGGTAAGCCTCGACAGCAAGCTGGTAGTGCAAGCTCACAAGCTCGAGATCTCGCTCAATCTTTTGCGTGAAATATCGACCCGCGCGGCGGTTGTAAGCGACCTGCGACACTGATTCCTTGCCCAAGACATCAAGGGTGTCGATGGTCGGATCGCTGTCCCATTTGTACAGAAGGCGCTTTACGCCGATGCCGCTGAGCGTGAGAGGAACATCGCTTTCACCGATGGCTTCTTCGCAAATCCCCCGCAACTGCTCGAAATAGCGCACGCAAATCTGAGCGTCCGCTAACGCGTAGCGTTCAAACAATTCGGGTGTCTCAGCAAGCACGACATCCATGCGCTTTTTTAGCGTCTTCTCGACATTTGGATCAGGCGACAGCACCACCTTCGGGACACCGACGACGTCGCCCAGGTCACTCAATTTCTTGGCCCCGGCAGCGGTGAGCAAGAAGGTGTCTGAAACGCTGACATCCAGTTTGACCGACGGACCCCGTGCGAAAGAATATTCGAGACAGATCGGCTGCATCGTGACGAAAACGTTCCGAACACTCTCAAGCTTCGGAACCAGAGCCGGGAAGTCCTCAAGCATGGGCATATCAGCGCGGCTGAAATGGCTGACAAGCTCAATACGTCGCGGCGCGGATGTAATGTGACCGCCGGAGACGCCACTCCAAACAGCGTAGGTGATCACCTCACCGAGAGTGTAGCGATGACCTTCATGCAAGGGGTAGAACACCCCGCCCCACTCCTTGCCGTTGTCCCCGCTCGTTTCGTCAACTAGACGACACCAGACTTGGTAAGAGACAGGCCTCGCGATGCCCTTGCCAGCCTTGAGGTCGTCTCGAGAAGTTGCGGTCTCAGGCGGCACGTATTCTGTGTCGAAACCAATCACCAAGCGAGGTGCAGCCTTGCCGGCGTTTGCCTTGCCTTGCTTCGGCGGGGACTTATAAAAATGCCGCCGCTCTACCCCTATCGGACTTTTACTGAAGTCACCGTCGGATTGGCGGATGACAACCTCTGCCGCCGACTTGATGGATACGGAGGGCTCAATCTTGGCAGGACGTGTCATGTGGTGCTCCAGGGGCTTATGTGCAGGACGACAGGCAACGCCGAGCGCACCCGACGAAGGACAATGACGATCAGCGATGCGGGAGAGACGAGGCCTGCGCTTAGGGCGTGCAAAGGCATTGCCCGGTACAAATGTACCGCAGCCAGGTCGTCTCAAATGTCAGGTGTTAGATGGCTTTAGGCGCAGCGGGATCAGCGAATGTCTGCTGATCGATCGAGACGTCATCGCAGTCGGGTATCCCGGTAAAGAGCGTCGGGGCCGAAGACGGAATGTCCGAGGTCGTGAAGGCGGTAGCGGTGTTAGCGGTCGGGTTGGTCTTCTCAGGCTTTTGAATCAAGTGACACCTCATATGGTGTTTGCTGGGAAGACTACCTACCATAATGTTCAAATAGTGTCAAGCGAGGCTTGCGTGTTCCTTTGAAGTGCGCTAGCCGCCAGCGCCTTCGATTTCCCCGGCTGACACCGGTTTTGCTCTCCGCTTGAATCTTGGCCCCGCCGTTCTAATCCCACCGGCTTAAATCCCGGGAGAACCGATTTTACACCGGCTCGGCCCGCTTATTGAAAATCGCCGGAAGCGGAAGCCGATTGCTGAACCTGCATCCGCATGAAGCCGCAATCCGACACGTTGATCCGTTCGCCTGCGGCCGCCTGGCCCACAAAGTTTGTGCAAACACCGCTCTGACCCAGCGTATTGATCGACTGACCTTCAGGGTTCAGATCGCCAGTCGGCAGATTGGTCGCCACGGCCTCAGCGAACTGTCGGAGGTCCGGTCTCTCCAGGCCAAATCCGGCGGGTGTGACGTAGAACGCAACAACAACTTCGTCAGTGTCGTAGAAGAGGCGGATGGACAGGTCACAGCCACGATAGCCGATGTTCGACATCGAGTTTGCTTCGTCATGGGTGAAGTTGCGGTGACGTTCGAACTCCGCCCGACATTGCGCCGTGTCGATATACGCTGTGTCGGTCTCCGAGTATGAAGGCAACTGCGCCACCATTTCCGTCATGGGAGCTCCGCCTTCTGGCGGAATGAAGAAGTTTCTCGAAGCTAGTGCAGCGGCGACATCGCTTCTCGCCATTCCAAGATGGATACCCTTGGCCTCGAACAGACCGAGATATTCGGCGTTCGAGGACGGCATAGTGTCCTGTGGCTCCGGCGTCGTCGTCGATGTGGGCTGCGGGTTGGCCGTTGCGGCATCGGCGTAATCCTTCGCCGAATAGCCCTTCTCCTTACAGGCGGACAAATCCATTGCCGAAGCTGCTACAACCAAGAGCCACCTCACTTGGCGTCTCCTGCATCGGAGTTCAGAGCCTCGTTGAGCTCGGCGATATCCTTATCGGTATAACCTTCGGGCCGGTCGTCGCTGCGGAAATGGATTGTCGCAAACAACGCTGGAATTGTCTCGATCGACGGCGTCGATGCGGTTGGCTTGGTGTCATCGGCTTCGGTCATAGGCAGGCCTGTCGCTTGGTTTCCAATGAACCACCGGCATCCCCGCTCAAGGCGGCCGAGACAACGATATTCTCTTTAGTGAATAAACTTGATCGTCGGCGAACGTCAACGCTGGCCCGATGGACATTCGGGTGCTGGTGGGAAGGAATGTTCGGCGGCTGCGGCTTGAAGCGGGCCTGACCCAGGAGGCGTTGTCCGACCGCTGTGATTTCGACCAGCGCTACATCAGCCAACTCGAACGGGGTCTGCGAAACCCGACGGTCTTGAGCTTGCACGAAATCGCCCAAGCCCTCGATACGACGCCTGTTGCCCTCATCACGCCAGACCCGGAAGCGGCCAAAGAAGGCTGATCATCGGCTTCATGGAGGTCGATTTGGCGTCATCGAACGGACCCACACGCTCGCAACTATTTCTCGCCGCTGTTGGGGAGCGAGTGATGATATTCAGAGAAGCAGCTGGTCTCAGCACGAACTCTTTGGCGTCTAGGGCCGGCATGACCGTCGCTTATATTCGGCGACTGGAGACGGGTCGGGCTGATCCGGCGATTACCAGACTCGAGCGGATCGCCCTGGTATTAGGCACCACCGCAATTGATCTTCTCGACATCGATGGCGATGAACTCGGGATGGCTGCGAGATCCACCCAATTTTGGAGTCATGCCTAAAAAATAACCTGAGCAGGTTGTGCCCCCCGGCGGCTGCGACCTCCAGCGCCCGTTTGGCGCTTTCCTGGCCCTTGACCTCGCGCAGGTCGGGAACCCGCGCCCCCCGCTTCACCGGACCGGGCTCGGGCGCGCGCAAAACCTGCACACCCTTGAAATGGTTGATCATCCCGATGAGGGAACGAGGCGCCAGGATGGAGACATCACCGGCCCAGGCGGCTTCGGGTCCATTCGCCTCGGGACAGATCAGACCCAGGCCCAGGGCGTGGGCGGCGACGGCCGCAGGCAGGGTCCCGCCCACCGCCGCGATCCGCCCGTCCAGCCCCAGCTCGCCCAGCGCCGCCCAACCCTCAAGCTGATCGGGCGCGATCACCCCCATCGAGGCCAGAAGCGCCAGCGCGATCGGCAGGTCGAAATGACTGCCCTCCTTGGGCAGGTCGGCGGGGGCCAGGTTGGCGATGATCCGTTTGTTGGGCAGGGCCAGGCCGATGCCGGCGAAGGCCCCGCGCACCCGTTCGCGGCTTTCGGCCACCGCCTTGTCCGGCAGGCCGACGATGGAGAAGATGCCGTGGTCGCCGCCGCCCAGCTGCTGGACCTGCACGTCCACGCGCCGTGCCTCGACCCCCTCGAACGCCACCGTTGCGATACTGGCCAGCATGACCCGCCCTCATGTTTCACATGGAACGAAACATGAACCGTGCCCAATTGCAACCCACCCTATGCAACCTTGCGTTTGGCCTCGATCACGTCCCACATCAGGGCCGTCGCATCCACGCCGGTGAACCGCTTCAGCTGCTGGGCACCGGTGGGGGAGGTCACGTTGATCTCGGTCAGATAGTCGCCGATCACATCGATGCCGACGAAGATCAGGCCGCGTTCCTTCAGCGTCGGGCCGATGGCGGCGCAGATTTCGAGATCGCGCGGGGTCAGCTCGACCGGCGCCGCCGTCCCGCCGACGTGCAGGTTCGACCGTACCGCCCCCTTGGCCGGGATGCGGTTGATGGCCCCGACGGGCTCGCCGTCGATCAGGATGATGCGCTTGTCGCCCTTCGAGACGGCCGGGATGAATTTCTGGATCACCAGCGGATCGCGCGAGGCCCCCTGATGGATCTCGATCAGGGCGTCCAGGTTGGGATCGTCGGCCCTCAGCTTGATCACGCCCGAGCCGCCGTTGCCGTGCAGAGGCTTCAGCACCACCTCGCCATGCGTCTTGTGAAACGCGGTCAGGGCCAGCGGATCGGAGGTGATCAGGGTCGGGGGCTGCAGGCCCGGAAAGGCCGTGACCATCAGCTTCTCGGGCGCCGAACGCACCTCGGCCGGGTCATTGACGACTAGCGTGCCCGGATGGACCGTCTCCAGCATATAGGTGGCGGTCACATAGGCCATGTCGAACGGCGGGTCCTGGCGCATCAGGATGACGTCGATGTCGGTGGCCAGATCCAGCTTCACCCAGTCGCCGAACACGACATGGTCGCCCGCGACGTGTTTCAGCGTCACGGGTCGGGCGCGGCAGTACAGACGGCCCTCTTCCAGCGCCAGGGTCCGGAAATCATAGACCCACTGTCTGTGCCCTCGTTCCTGGGCCGTCATCATCATCAGCCAGGTCGTGTCGACCTCGATATCCACCCCTTCGACGGGGTCCATCTGGATGGCGACGTTCAGCATGGGTCTGGCCTTGCGAGAAAGAGTTGTCGGGTAATGGGTCGGCGGGCGCACGGGCGCAAGACTTACCGGCCAGGGTTCGATGCTGGCGAGACCGCAAGGGGCCGTTCATAAGGCGTCCAGACGCGAAGGTGGCGATCATGCTGGGAAGAGGCCACGATGATGGATCAGATCGAGGCCCTTTCCCCGGAGGACCTGACCGGGCCGACTGGTGCGGCCCTGCTTGCCCTGAACAACGCCAATGCGCGGGAACTGTCCTGGCTGGAGCCGGATCGGCTGGCGCACCTGGTGGACCGGGCGACGTTTGCCCATCGCGTCGGCCATGCCGATGCCCTGCTGCTGGCCTTCGATCAGGACGGCGACTACGACGGGACCCATTTCCGGTGGTTTCGCGCCCACCGGGATCGCTTCGTCTATGTCGACCGGATCGTGGTGGCGGAAACGGCGCGTGGACGCGGTCTGGCGCGCAGCCTCTATCTGAACCTGTTCGCCCAGGCCCGGAATCTAGGCCACGACCGGATCGTGTGCGAGGTCAATGCCGATCCCCCGAACCCGGCCTCGGATGCGTTTCACGCAGGGCTGGGCTTTGTGCCCGTCGGCACGGGGGTGATGCCGGAAGGCAAGACGGTGACCTATTTCGAGCTCAGCCTCTGACCGGTCAGTTCAGCCGCATCCTCAGCCGGTCCATGGCCACGGGCTGGACCACCACCTCCTGACCACCGACGAGGCGGGCCTTCATCAGGGCCTCGAGCGCGCCGTTCAGCGCGCCCTGTTTCTCGCGCGCCGAGGCGACGTCCAGCCAGGGGCGGTGGTCCAGCGGGTCCAGCAGGGCGCGGCGGAGGGCCGAGCGTTCGGCGATCTCGTAGTCCTCGGCCTGGATGGCGCGGCTGAACAGCATGTTCTGGAGCCGGATCAGGGCCTGACGGTCGCTCACCGGCGCCATCAGCAGGTCCAGCCGGTCGGCGACATGGGGGGTCAGCCCGGCCCTGAGGGCGCGACGGCTCAGCTCGGAGGGCAGGACGACCCGGCCCTGGCTAAAGGGATCCAGCGCCACGGGTCCGACGGGCGTCTCGACCCGCAGCAGGAAATGATTGGGGAAATCGACGCCCTGGGCCACGATCCCGGCCCTTTTCGCCGCATCCAGATAGAAGATCGCCAGGGCCGCCGACAGGCCGCGCCGACGTTCGGCCACCGCGATGATGTCGGTATTGGCCGGGTCGTCGTGATGCAGCAGGTCGCCGTTCAGCCGAAGGTCCCCGGCCAGGGTCTCTGTCAGGGCGTCGTCGGGGCCTTCGGTGGCGATCCGCTCCTTCACCCGTTCGGCGGCGACAGCGGCCAGGTGTCGAACCGGATCCGGGTCGCGGAACGGATCGTCGTGGAGGGCACAGGCGATGGCCGCCTCGACCAGGGGAAAATCCGCCTCGTCGGCCTGTCCGGCCTGGATCAGGATGGCTTCGGCCTCTTTGCGGATCACACCCGATCGCTCCGTTGGGAACCTATGGCGCGAACATGACGCGGAAAACGGCCAGGGGCCAGCGCCACCATATCGATTCGGAGGTCGTGTCCGGCCAGGCCGGGGCGGCCATGCAACACCGACCGTCCGGCCGCCAGCAACCGCTGATGCTGATCGGGGCCCACAGCAGTCAGTGCGGCCTCCAGAGTGGTGCGGCGCTTGACCTCGACGACGGCCAGGACACGCCCTCGTCGGGCCAGGATGTCGATCTCCCCGGCCCGGCTTTTCAGGCGAAACCCGAGAATCTGATATCCCTTCAACATCAGCCAGGCTGCGGCGATCCATTCCGAGGCATGGCCGGAACGATGGGCCCTCACCCCCAGGGCCTGTCGCCACGCCGCCTTGGCGCGCGGGACGGGCTTGGTGGCGCGCAGGCGAGGCGGCTTCATCCCTTGCCCTGAAGCTCCAGCGCGCGGCGATACAGGGCCTTTCGCGGCAGATCGAGCGCCTGGGAGACCTCGGAGGCGGCCTCGCCGGTCGGCAGCCGGGCCAGGGCCTCGATCAGGGCGGCATCGGCGTCTGCGGCCGAGGCGACCGTTTCCGCTCCAGGGCCGACGACGACGACGATCTCACCCCTGGGGCTGTCGCAGCGCGGATCGACAGCCAGTTCGGCCAGGGTGCCCCGGATCGCTTCTTCGTACAGCTTGGTCAGTTCGCGCGTGACGGCGGCAGGACGGGGGCCGAGCACCTCTGCCATGTCCGCGAGACTGGCCGCCAGCCGGGGTCCGCTCTCGAAGAAGACCAGGGTCTGGCGCGCCGCACGGACCTCGGCCAGCATCGTCTTACGGGCGGCCGATTTCACCGGCAGGAAGCCCGCGAACAGAAACCGGTCGCTGGGCTGGCCGGCGATACAGAGCGCCGCCAGCAGGCTGGAGGCCCCCGGGATCGGATGGACCGGAAGGTTGGCGGCGATGAAGGCCCGCGCGACCACGAAACCGGGGTCGCTGATCACCGGGGTCCCGGCATCCGAGACCAGGGCCACCACCTGACCCTCGCGCACCCGTTCGATGGCGATCTCGGCGGCGCGGGCCGAGGCGTGGTCGTCGCAACGCTCCAGCCTGGCCTTGAGCCCATAGGCCGCCAGCAGTTTCGCCGTCACCCGGGTGTCCTCGGCCAGGACCAGATCGGCGGCGGCCAGGACGTCAAGTGCCCGCAGCGTCATGTCCCTCAGGTTCCCGATCGGCGTGGCCACCAGATACAGGCCCGGCGACACCCGTCGCGGCGGCGGGGCCGTCGGCGGAAACGGAGAAGGCTCGGCGGGGAAATCTGACATCGCCGCAGACCGTGCCAGCGCCAGGGCTTGACCACAATCCTTCACCATTCTTCCCGCGCTGGAGGAGCGATGGATGTCCTCAGGTCAGCAGGACCTTCAGCACCGCGTCCAGGATCGGCCGTCCCTTCCCTGTCGCCACGACCCGGTTCGAGACCACGCTCACAAACCCGTCCGCCGCCAGGTCAGCGACCCGCCCGCCAGCGCCCACTGCATCGAACGCCGACATCGGCGCGCCCTCGACGGTGCGCAGGCCCAGCAGGATTCGCTCCTCTGCGGCCTGTACCGCATCCATGGCCTCGCGTTCGCTCCAGGGCGAACCGGTGGCGACCCCCTCGGCATAGGCTCCCATGGTCCGGTGGGCGACGGTGGCGGTCCGGACCCCGGCAAGCGTCAGCCGCCCGTGCGCCCCCGGCCCCACGCCGACATAGTCTCCGCCCCGCCAGACGTGGATGTTGTGGGCCGACCGCGCGCCGGTGCCCTTCGCGTGGTTGGACACCTCATAGGCCTCGAACCCGGCGGCCTCGAGCACCTCCTGCGTGGTCTCGAACAGGCCGGCGGCCGTGTCCTCGTCGGGCGGGGTCCAGTCGCCCCGTGCGGCGGCGCGACCGAAGGCGGTCGTCGGCTCGACGGTCAGCTGATAGGGGGAGACGTGCTCGAACCCCAGGGCAATGGCCGCCGTCAGCTCGGCGGCCCATGCGGCGGGGGTCTGACCCGGCAGGGCGTGGATCAGGTCGATCGAGAGCCGTTCGAACGCCACCCCGGCCCGCTCGATGGCCCGCCTTGCCTCCGCTGCCGAGTGGTTGCGCCCCAGGAACCTCAGGGCCGCGTCGTCCAGCGACTGCACCCCCAGCGACAGCCGACTGATCCCGGCTTGAGCCAGGGCCGTGAAATGGGCCGCCTCGGCATCGGTGGGATTGGCCTCCAGTGTCACCTCGACGGGGCCTCTGGCCTCGAACAGGGTCTGGATCCGGACCAGGACTTCAGCCACCTGATCGGGCAGCATCAGCGACGGCGTCCCCCCACCCAGAAAAATCGAGGCCAGTCGTCGCGAACCGACCAGCGCCGCCTGGGCCGTCAGGTCATCGAGGATGGCCGCAACCAGCCCGGCCTGTTCCTTCACCCGTCCCCGGTCACGGACGACGTTGAAGTCGCAATAGGGGCAGATGCGGGCGCAATAGGGCCAGTGGACATAGACGGCGACGTCGGTTCCGGGGTCCAGGGCCGGATCGGACGGATCAGTCAATCAGGGCCCCCTTCAACCGGGCAAAGGCGATCGCGCGGTGGCTGATGGCATCCTTGGCCGCCGGGTCCATCTCGCCGAACGTCAGGGTGCCGCCGTCCGGAACAAAGATGGGGTCGTAGCCAAAGCCGCGATCGCCCCGGGGCGGAAAGGCCAGTGACCCGTGCACCTCCCCCTGGACCACGACACAGGGGCCGCCCGGCCAGGCCACGGCCAGGGCCGAGGTGAACCAGGCCCGCCGGTCCGTCGCGCCGATCTCGTCCAGCCGCGCCTCGACCCTGGCTATGGCGACGGCGAAATCCTTGCCCGGTCCGGCCCAGCGCGCGGAGAAAACGCCCGGAGCCCCGTCCAGGGCGGCGACCGACAGGCCCGAGTCGTCGGCGATCGACACCTGGCCCGACAGCGCCGCCGCATGACGGGCCTTCAGCATGGCATTGCCGGTAAAGGTCGCCTCTGTCTCTTCGGGTTCGGGTAAATTCAGCTCTCCAGCCGTAACGAACCTGTAATTTCCGTCCAGCAGAGCAGCGATCTCTGGCACCTTTCCGGGATTGTGCGTCGCGATGACCAGGGTCATCCCCTTGATGAGCTTCATGTTTTTCTCCTCATGGTCGCCCGTTACAATCCATTGCCAAAGTTTAATATCGTTAAACGATATGTAACGTGACGCAAACGGTGGCAAGTCCTATCTATGTTCTCACGAACGAAGGACGCAGCGTTCGCGAAACAGCCCAAAATGGACCGTTTCATTCACGCGTTAACATATAGAGGGCAATAAATGACCCTCATTCAGGAGAACTACGATGAACACGATGAATGCCTCGCTTTTCATGGACCGCCTCGGCAATGTGGTCGTCAACGCCGCCCTTCTGGCTGCGCTTCCTGTCGCCCTGGTCGCCATCCTCGTCCAGTCCTTCTAGGACATTTCTGCGACCGCGTTTCGCCTGTCTGCGACACGCATCCTGTATCGAGCCCGGACGGGCATGAGGGCCACGGCCTTCGGTCCCGCCGGTTCGATCGGCAAGATGAGGATCATCCTTTGACGAGCCCCTGCAAGACCGCGAAGATCAGGACCGCGTCGGGGTTTTCCGGGCCCCGCGCGGCGATCTCGCCCTCGTGCCCGGCCGGGTGACGCGCACGCCATGCGCCTGCCGAACGTCGATCCTTCCCTCCTCCGTCTCCCCCGGTTTCGCGGGCTCGGAGGTCTGCGCGGGCCGTTGCGCACCCTGGGGCCCGGCTCGGTGTCGAGCCTGCTCAAGATCGCCCTGGACGTGGCCTTCGTGCTCTTGATGTTCATCACCGCCGTCCTGCTGCTGGCCTTCATCGCGGCGATCTTCATTCCCCTTTCGGACAATCTGACGGTTACAGACAGGAAGAGTGGCGTCGAACAGCCTCTGACACGCGCCTTGCTTCTGTTTGGCCTGGGTGCCTTTACGGCCTGGTTCAGCGGGTTTCTGCTGATCCTGCGAAACCTGCGGATGATCTTCCGCAGCCTGACGCTCGGCGATCCGTTCCAGCCCGAGAATGTCCGGCGTCTTCGTAGCATCGGCCTGACGCTGGCGACTGTCACGGGAGGGGTGTGGTTCTGGCAGGCGATCGTTGCCGCCAGGCTGGCGCGAGGCGTGATGGACAGCCAGGGCATTGGCGAGCTTCTGACCCCCATCTTTTCCGTCCTCGTTGTCTTCGTCCTGGCCGAGGTGTTCCGCGAAGGCG
>Ga0075012_10000800_pt1 | contig 32934 bp, 31 predicted proteins | sample All_14_2_FD_71474 | JGI IMG/M metagenome (GOLD analysis project Ga0075012, IMG submission 71474) | Freshwater microbial communities in response to fracking from Pennsylvania, USA - Allegheny Zone_MetaG_DW_15 | ecosystem: Environmental > Aquatic > Deep subsurface > Groundwater > Drilled...
GTAGAATATTATAAAAAAAAGAAATTTTGAGGTGTTATTCATTAAGTAAAAGCCTAATTTCAGCTTCAGCTTTTTTACGTGATTGACCTTGTGTGATTCTAGTTTCAATATAGAATTTTTTAGTTGCAGCTGTATCGAATGGAGTATGGTCAAATTTGAACTCAACGGTTTTAGCGGTAACTTTATGATGAGCTATTTTGCCTTTTCGCATTTCCCGTAATAAACGTTGTTTTTCTTTTTGCTCCTTATCTGTTTGGACTTCGTTATCAAATTTGTTGTTTTTTTCTTTTTTCTTTTTTTCTTCCTCTTTCGCAGATTTTATGTCCTGATAATAATCAATCATACTTTGAGTCGTTTCTGTAGCTTCATCAGGTGTTGGGGTTCCTGCTTTTCCATCTGGGGGACCTTTTACAGCAATATTACGTAATCCCAGTATTTCCATCAAGGAATCTAAATGAATCTTTGCCAGTAAGAGGCCACTTGCTGCAAGGCGAGGTAAGTCAATTTCCTGTGTACCAGACCGCCCAACTACCTGCACTCCGAATTTTCGTTCATCCTGTTTTTTCTTATTTTCAGGTTTCTTTGGTTTAGGAGTGGAGGACGGAGGTACTGGAACAGCTCCTGGATGTGTTCCTTCGGTTGTTGGGGAGGAGCTTTCTGTGGCTGTTGTTGGAGTATGGACGTACGGAGGATCTGCCACAGGTTTCGATTTGGGAGGGCTGGTTGCGGCAGGGCTGGTTACGATAGGGGGAAGTTTTGGAGGGGTGCGTTGAGGCGTGTTGGGTTGCGGAGGAGGGGGGACGGGTAATGGGATAACAGGTACATAGTCAATTAAAACGGTGCCATTTGCATAGTCCTCCCACGTTGGTTTGGGAGAATCGTCTTCTTGTTCTGGGGTATTATTATTATCATCTTCTTCATTATCATCTTCCGGTATTCTTAATGGAGGGGGACATAGTGAACAATCCTTTTGCAGGTTTAGTTCGTGAAGATAAAGCTCTTTAGCAGATGCATATATATCATCTCTTGGGTCCCCACCTTTTTCTATTTTTACAATTTTTTTTTCGAATTGTCGCCCCGTTTCGTTCCGTTTCAGATCTTTTATGCGGTATATCATACCTGAAGAGTCAGTCCAGGCCAGCCAGCCATTTACGTCCCATCCGAACCACTTCAGCTTCTTTTCACTCATCCAATTGGTATCAATAAGGTCTATTATTTGTTTGTTTTCTAATTCCTGAGGTATAGGTATCCTAGGGTCTGTTATAATTGGATAATCCTTCAATGGATATGTCATGCAACAGTTCCTTAGTTCCTTATAGTGGTTAGCCCAGAATGCAGAATAATATGGCATATGTTTTATTTTTATGTTGTGTGATGCATAATGATACCACCATGAGTTACTGGTGGTATCATTATGCGATAGTTAATTATATTTCCGTTGGTTCTTCTGTTGTGCCAGAGCATTCGCTGCAGCCACAGCCTCCACAGCAGCTCTGAGGGACATCGCAACAGTCGCCAAACACTTTCTTGTAATGAGTAGCTTTCTCCAGCGGGTCGGTAATGCCGGTTACAACATCCATCTGTTGCTCTACCACAGCTATTTTCTTTTCTCCCATATCCAGCAACTGGTTTGTTACAAGTTGGTTATTAGCTGTATTCTGAATTGCATCGGTGAGGTTCTGCATAGATTGGAGGTTGTTGATATATGCTCCAATGTTGCTGGAGTTCTGTGCGTTCTGGTTGAAGCAGTCCAGTGCATCGCCGCGGCCGAGGAGGGCATCTACAATGAGGGAAGAGGTCTGTAAGGTCTGTTTCTGTACATTGAGTATAACCCCTTTTACGGTGATATCCACCACGCCATCAGAATAGGTGTCTGTAAGTGTACTTTTACGACGATAGAAGGTTTCGTCGGACAGGCCACAGCCAGTGATACCTAAGTCGCAATCTTCGCCACTTACAGTAAATTTTTCCACGAATGTTTTAATCTCGTCGTTATAGTTTAATACCGTACAATATGGCTGTAAGAGCTTACAGAGTACATTGTCTATGACTGTGGGGTCACCATCGTTGAGTATATCCTTCAGCATATTGGGCAGGTTGTAGAGGTCTACAACCGTATAGCTTTCTGCATACCCGTTTGTATAGGCAAACTTAAGGTTAGAGAGGTAGGTAACTACGGTGTAATCCTGTAACAACTGCCGGAATACCATGTTCAGCGTGTTGTTCAGGTTGATGTTCTGTATTTCGCGTACCATAGATTCTTCTTCACCGCTGGCAGAAACATCGCTGGTGGATGTGTTTACTGCTATCTGGCGGGCTGCATTACTCTCCTGTACGTGTTTGTTAAGCGCACTGCTGAGGGTGTTAACATTGCTCATACGGGCTGATGTGCTGCTGTAGTCATATGTGCTGCTCATGCCACCGCTGGAGGTAGTAGCCTCGCTCTGTGAACGGCCATAGCCTCCGCCTATGCTTACCGCGCCAAGTAGATTTATATTGCCACTGATGCCAAACGATTTCTGAGAATTTCTAGAATCGGTAGTGGTGGTAAAGCTGCTACCAGAGCCGCCAGATGTACTGGAAGTGCTGGAAATATCGCCCTGCTCGTGCTGCATGAGCGTATCCAGCGCTGTAGCACTGGCTTCAGAGAAACTGTCCAGAACATTCTGTGATGTTTCGCGTGTGGTAACACGGTCTTTGTAGGAACGAACGCTAATGGTAGTGCGCTCACCGGGGAAAAGAGAGAAGGTTTTTACTGTACGTCCGGCACCATAGTTGCCGAGGAATGATTGGGTAGTATATTCCTCAATGACAATAATGCGTGGTACCGGCTGCGGTGGGCGGGATACGTATTTAGTAATCTTACCATAACCGTTCAGTCTGTATACATCACATGGCCTCAGGTCATTTGCGGCAAAATTCGCTTTGGTAGTGTCTGGTACGTAGGAAAGATAGTTTTGTGTAGCATTGCTATTGGCAAGGTCGGCAGCATTTATTTTACCCAGTACAGAGCTGTTGATAGTAGGGGCAGATGTTGTGGGTGAGGTGGAAGTAGCGGCTGTATTTCCCTCCGGGGCACGATAGGCATTGGGCAGCACCCCACCCCCTGATCCACGATGGGGGGAAAAGGGGGCTGCCGGATTTATTTCCGGCCTGTATACGGTATGTGTAGCCCCACTACTATCTACAACACTAATGGGAAAACCATTAGGGTAAAGCAGTTTTTCTGTCTGCTCGGAGTTCATACTCTTCACAATCTCGAAGTAGTTATTTTCCGGTATTTTAAAGCAGAACTGCTTGAAGTAGCTTTCCGGGAAATACTTTACGAGATGGCCATAGGTAGTGAATGCGGTTGTCTGCGGTACATTGAAGCTGATAACCGGTGGGGTGCCTGTGCTGGGATACTCAACAAAAGGTAACTTACTGTTGCAGGATGGTTGTGTAAACGCATTCTGCATGTCCTGAATGTCCGTCAGAATCGGATCAATTGTGGTTGCTGCCATGATAGTTTTGATTTAGGTAAAAGATGTTTATTACAGAAATCAAAGCTATCACAGCAGGCAATGGCCCACAATGACCATTTCTGGTCATTTTTTCTCCCGCCGTAGCACCATATAGCGATAGACAACCTGTACCATGTTTTTGGCATTCAGCTTCTCCCGCATGTGCTTTTTGTGGTTTTCAACAGTATCCTCAGCTATGTTTAGCTGTGCGGCTATCTGTTTTGTAATAAGGCCCTGTCCGCAGAGCTCAATAATCTCTATCTCACGTGATGTGAGCATGTTTTTGTCATCGTTTCTAAAAGTCATAAGATGGATATAAAGGTTTTTTTTAGGGTTGCTGTATAAGCTATAGTGTTGAAAGGCTTACTACAGCCGGGTATACGTGTAACGAAACCATGATGCAGTGAAATGCTAAAATAAGAAACGAAAAAACAGTAACAAAGAGTATACGAATGATTGCAAAAAAATAACAAAAATACTTTTGGTAAATGCTAGCTGTAGTTTATGTATAAGCTGCTCATAGCCCGGAACGTAGCAGTGAGTGACACAACGGACGGTGATGGGGGATAGGTAGCCAGTGCCTAAAACAAAATAACAGGGCTAAAAGAGGGTGAAGCCTGCGGTGAGCTGGAGGCCTGCATTTTTAAGGTTGCCGGTGACGGGCCAGACGGTGTCATTACCGTTCTGATTTCGGAGGCCCTGCTGGAAGCGGGCGCTTACCGAGAAGCGCTGCGTGACGGTAACATCGGCCCCGGCGGCCAGGCTGAAATCGCCCCGGCGGAACATGGAGCGCATGTTAGAGCCGGTGCCGAGGCTGCGTGCGCCTGCCATGTAGGAGTAAACCGGGCCTGCATGTATGGCTACGCGGGGGATGACCTGATAGGCTGCCAGCAGGGGGATGTCTATATAGGTAAGCTTGATATCGTTGCTATATACTTTGTAGGTGACTTTAGTGGTTTTGCCCAGAACCTCGGCCCGGAAGTGCCACTTGCCACGGTGTATGCCAGCCCATGCGCCACCAAGGGGGCCGGTAGCAAACTGCTCTTCCCATATAGATGCGCCGGACATGCGCTGATAGCTGATGCCGGCTTTGATGCCGAGATTGAACGGGTGGCTGTGCCTGTGGGGGCGTGCTATGGCTGTGAGGCAGGAGGCAAGCAGGATGAGTGAGAGTGTGGCTGTGCGTAGCATGGTGGGGGAATTTTTCTATAAAGTTAATAAACGGGCAGGGAGGATGGTAGTGTGTGAGGGTGGATGTATGACAAAATAATGTTAAGGTATGGGGCTTTTTTTTGTGGCTGCTGGCTTCTTCTTTTTCTTCTGCTTGTCCAGAAGAAAAAGAAGCAAAAAGAAGAGGACACCCTTTGTCAAATGGCTCCGCCTGACAAAGGGGTAGCTATACGCTGTTGTCCTTCGGCGCTATGGGGCAGCATGGCGCTGGTTTTCCTGCGGGGTATGTACTTTTAGTGAAGCTATGTGTGCCAACCTGAGCGTCCGTAGTTTTCCTGTTTGTCAGTGCTACCAGCTACCGCAGTAAAAAGGCGCCATCATGTGCCAGGCTTAATTGCAAGGCATGTGCTATGTATGTACTACTGCTGAATGATCGCGCTTCACAAGAGGGCCGATACCATCTTGTGAAGCGTGATTTTATTCGTTCTATTATGCTTCGGCAGTGACGTTTTGCTCTTCGGCAAGGTCTTTTTCTACGCGGAGGTTGTTGATGATAAACTGCTGGCGGTCGGGGGTGTTTTTGCCCATGTAGTATTCCAGCAGTTTCTGTATCTGCGCATCTTTAGAGAGCAGTACAGGGTCTTTGCGCATGTCTTCTCCTATGAACTGTGCGAACTCTTCGGGGCTTATTTCTCCCAGTCCTTTGAATCGTGTAATCTCTGCCTTGCTGCCTATCTCCTGAATAGCACGCTGGCGCTCCTCGTCGCTATAGCAATAGATGGTCTTCTGCTTGTTTCGTACGCGGAAGAGGGGGGTCTGCAGGATGTACACATGATTGCCCCGCACGAGGTCGGGGAAGAACTGGAGGAAGAAGGTCATGATAAGGAGGCGGATGTGCATGCCATCCACATCGGCATCGGTAGCTATAACGATGTTGTTATAACGGAGGCCATCGAGGCCTTCTTCTATATTGAGGGCATGATGGAGGAGGTTGAATTCCTCATTTTCATACACAACTTTTTTGGTGAGGCCATAACAGTTGAGCGGCTTACCACGCAGGCTGAATACGGCCTGTGTTTCCACATCGCGGCTCTTGGTGATGCTACCACTGGCAGAGTCGCCCTCGGTGATGAAGATAGTAGACTCCAGCTGGCGCTGATTGTACTCATCACGATTCTTTGCCGGGGGCTCGTCATTGAGGTGTATGCGGCAGTCGCGCAGTTTTTTGTTGTGAAGGTTGGCCTTTTTGGCACGTTCATTGGCCAGCTTGCGTATGCCGCTGAGCTCCTTACGCTCCCGCTCTGACTGCTCTATACGTTTCTTGAGCGCCTCGGCAGTGGCGGGGTTTTTGTGCAGGAAGTCGTCCAGGTGCTTACCGAGAAACTCCAGCACGAATGTTTTCATGGAGGGGCCACCCTCATGTACATACTGAGAGCCGAGCTTGGTCTTGGTCTGCGACTCAAATACGGGCTCCTGAACGCGCACGGCTATAGCGGCACAGATGCTCTGGCGGATATCGGACGCATCGTAGTCTTTCTTGTAAAAGTCGCGGATGGTTTTTACAAATGCCTCGCGGAATGCTGCCTGATGGGTACCGCCCTGTGTGGTGTGCTGCCCATTGACAAATGAGTAGATATCCTCGCCATAGTCGTTAGTATGGGTGAGGGCTACTTCTATATCTGCTCCCCTGAGGTGTATGATGGGGTAGCGGTTGGTCTCGGGGTCTGTCTTGCGTGACAGGAGGTCCATGAGGCCGTTTTTAGATACATAGTTGCGGCCATTAAAGTGTATGAGCAGGCCGGCATTGAGAAAGCAGTAGTTCCATACCTGGTTTTCCAGATACTCGTGAATGAAGTGATAGTTGCGAAAAACGGTATCGTCGGGACGGAAAACCACGAGTGTGCCATTTGGCTCGGTAGTGTCAGTTTCCGGGTGCTCTTTGGTGAGGACACCACGGGCAAACTCGGCAGTTTTAGAGCGGCCATCGCGAAAGGCGGTGACCCGGAACCATGTACTGAGGGCATTCACGGCTTTGGTACCCACACCGTTAAGACCTACTGATTTCTGAAAGGCTTTACTGTCGTACTTGGCACCTGTGTTTATCTTGCTCACCACATCTACTACCTTGCCCAGGGGGATGCCGCGGCCATAGTCGCGCACGGTGACCTGACCATCGCTTACGGTGAGCTCTATACGCTTGCCCTGGCCCATGGCAAACTCATCTATACTGTTATCCACTACTTCCTTTACCAGTACATAGATACCATCATCTACGCTGGAGCCATCGCCCAGCTTGCCTATGTACATGCCCGGGCGCAGGCGTATATGCTCGCGCCAGTCGAGCGAGCGGATACTGTCTTCGTTATACTGTGGTATTAATTCTGCCATTGTTGCTGAATACTGTTGTGCTAATGAGAGTGAAAGGTTACAGGTATGCTGCGGCAGGTGCCGCAGTGGTAAATTTACTGCATCTGGCGGCAAAAGCGCTAAGGTGCGGCATAATCGGCCAGATAGCTGAATTTTTTAGTGAGCTCCCCATCGTGGCAGATAGTGGCACGACTGAGGATATCGCTCTGAGGCTTCAGCAGCTCTGGCAGTACATGTTTTTCAAAGTGTACGCCAAAGTACTGTGAGGCATCGCGCGGCAGCTCATTGGGCAGATTGTCCACGGCCATTACATCTATGATGTCGCGGGTGTTCTGGTAGGGAGCTGTGCGGGTAATGGTATCGCGGTTTACACCATATACGGGGTCGGCAATGGTGGTGGCATCCAGATTGATAGGTACGGAGCCGTCAATATCGCAGGTGATATCGGCAATGACACTGATGCGCCAGTCGCGGCGGCGGATGTCCTGCCGCTCAAACAGGCGTGCAATACGGGGCTCCCAGTAGATGCCGTTCATGAGTATGTCGGTCTGATTGACATAGGACGAGAAGAGGCATTTGTATGCTTCGGGATTGGCATGGAAGTCGTCACGGTAAAACTCATCATTGTCTTTGCGGGCATAAAGGTCGGCACCCTTGAGGTGGGTGAATACGGGATACTCGTACTGATGTGTGAGATAATCGCCGGGCTCTACCTCTTCTATATCAAAACGGCCCATAATGTCACGTATGCCTGCGGCTACTTTGCCGGAGCCGGTAACTGCTATTTTAACGCCGGGCAGCTTTACATTGTCGTAAGTTTCTACCAGATCTTTATAGGTGGCTACTGCATGGGCAGTGGGCAGCTCATAGCTGCCAAACTTACGGCCCCATGTGAGCATACCATTGTGCGCGCCTACGATGCCGGCATACATGCCAAAGCCGAGGATACGCTGATCATCGGCATGGGTGAGGCATTCATAGTCTATCATGCGGATGCGCTTTTCTATGAGAGCGCGCATAAGGCCTTTGTTGTATGGCTGCTTTTTGCGGGTATGAGAGAAAAAAAAGTATGTTTTGCCGGGTATGAGATTATCTACCGGGACTTCCTTTACTCCCATGAGGATATCGCAGGAGGAGAGGTCGGCATTGAGGGTAATGCCCTCGGCCGCATAGGCCTCATCGGGGAAGCAGCGGGTGGGGGAGGGCTCTACGGTGATACTGATGCCGGGGTATTTGTCTAATATGAGCCTGCACTGACGAGGGGTAAGGGGTACGCGCTCATCGGGTATCTTTTTTCTTTCTCTTATAATTCCTATATGCAGCATGTAGTATTTTTGCCAGCAAAGGTAAGTCTATGCCCGGCGAGGTCCAAAAGAGGGCTGTGCTAATGTGCCGGCGAGATGCATTATTGCAATTTTCATTTTACATACAGAGAGGGTAATGGTGATGATGAACTATTTTGAATTATATGAGATGCCTGCAACATTTTTTCCTGATGCTGCGGTTGTAAAGGCGAAGTATTATGAGCTGAGCAGAAAATACCACCCGGACCGCTTTGCGGCACAGGGGGGCGATGCTATGGCGGAAGCTATGCGTATGGCTGCGGTAAATAATGAGGCCTACAAGACGCTGCGCAATGCAGATGCTACTATGGCATACATATTAAAACTGCATGGTATGCTGGAGGAGGAGGAGAAGTACACTCTGCCGCCTGACTTTCTGATGGAGATGATGGAGCTGAATGAGGCGGTGAGCGACTATGAGGATATGCCGGATAATGAGGATGCCCGCCTGACAGCCATGAATAGTGTGGCAGAGCAGCTGCAGGCATGGGAGCAGGCAACGATGCCACTGATACAACAGTATGATGCTGCCGGGCAGGATAAGGCACTGCTGGCACAGATAAAAGACATGTACATGCGCAAAAAATACCTATTGCGGATACAGGAAAGAATTGATACATTTGCTGCCCGCTGATAAGCATTGCCCGGATGGCGGAACTGGTAGACGCGCTAGACTCAAAATCTGGTTTCAGCAATGGAGTGCAGGTTCGATTCCTGTTCTGGGCACATTGATTATCAATCATTTAGAAGGCTGTATTCTTACAGCCTTTTATTTTTTGACCTACTTTTTGACCGCAAATGGGTTGAAGCCTCAAATCGAAGAGTTGTAAAGAACTTTACTAAAATTACGAATTTTTAAATTACCTTACTGTTTTCAGAGTCATAAAATAAAAAAGTCTCGCTTCGCGAGACTAAAAACTTGGCTTGGTCTTATGCTTGTTTTTAATGTATTCCAGCACTTCGGAGTATATGAACATTACCCTTCTTTTATTCTTGTAGTGTGGTAATCCTTCTGCCACCCAATTGGTCAGGGTATTTGTTGAAATATTAAACCTGCTTGCAGCTTCCTTTCGCGAAATCAAAGGTTCGTCAGAAGTTGTTTTTGATTGATTTGGTAGTGCAATTTGTTGCAGGCATTCCAATACTACCTCTTTAATCCATTTCTTCAAATCTTCCTCGCGCGCAACCAATAATGCTTCCATACTTTATCAACTATTTTATAAAAACTGCCGATCTGTTGCTTCAAAAACTCTATCATCACATTTGATTGCATATTTAGTCCTCAGCATTGTGAGTCTTATACAAAATATATTTTGCTTCCCTTTGTGCGATTGAATGAGGGCTCATACGTGATATATCCATATTCACTCAACTGACGCACACACTTATGATATGTAATAGCAGATGAGATTTTAGCAATCGACATGATTTGGTGACTAAAAACTTGAATTGGATTTTGAAAACCCTGTTCGCTCCAATATTGCAATAAAGCCACATACACACCAATGTGAGTAATGCTAATGCGGGGGTCGCCCGCAATAGCATTAAAAAAATTAGATAATGACTTTAGCGGTTCCATGTTACTTAAGGCATACTATAGGTAACAAGGTCATAAGCGTAAGAGCTGCAATCAGCGGCGTAACCTGCATCTCCACTTACAATAGCGCCGCCAATATCACTGGTTACAGCGGCTATCCACTTAACTATATTCTTAAACTTGAATGCTGCCCCCGAAACCTGAGGTTGAGTGAGGGTGATCCAGTAATAAGTCGAGTAGCGTGCCACTGCTGCTGTTTTAAGAACGATTGAGCGCCCTTCATCCGTCAGCTTGTCACTTTGCAGGATATTATGCTCGAAGTCCATAATAGCCGCTTTGATCTCCGGATAGCCTCTGTCATTATCTGACAATCTTTTTAGTAACTGAAGTAATAAAGTCAAAGCCTCCTTCACCGGATCTTCATACGGACAAGTTGAGATGACCCCTTCAATACTTGTATTGCTCCTATCTACAGTCTGGCTTACTGTTTCAAAATACGAAGCAGGTATCTCTATTCCCCGGCGTTCCTTATAGAACTGCATAACACATTGAGTAATGGCAGCAACGTTCGGAATTTGAGTTTCCGGCCTACAGCTTTGGACATAGGCTACAATTTCATTGTGCCAGTAACCTATACTGTCATAGGGATTTAGTTCGTTATCCGGACCGGGTACAACTGTCGACGACCTTGCCGCGATCATATTGCCTTGTCTTCCTTCCATTGCACCATTGAATTGTTTATCTTCCTTTTTACATGCTGCAAAGCTGATTATCAACATTACCAGCATAACCAATTGCTTTTTCATTTTCGACTTGTTTTTTTGTTTTACAATAGATCCATTCTCACTGTTCAACCTCACGACTATCTACCACCAAGTCGTTACCGGCGTCTAACTGATACGTTGGTTCTTTCTTCTTTTCTGTGCTGTCTTGGGTATCTCAGGGCCATCATCATCGCCTGCAGACTGTTTTTCCTTTTTGCTGTCCTGCTTAGTCGATTGGCTTTCGCTCTCAGACTGCTGTTCTTTTTTGGCCTGGCGGGTATTCAGCCGCTGCATAGCGCTGTCATAAATATTGATGGTTTTAAATTGCGGGTTGGCTTCGATATACTGTTTCTGTTCCGCACCGTTATTCTGAAAAGTGACGGATTGCAGGTTTCCCTTCTTAAGTGAATCCACCAAACTTTCTTTGAATTCTGAATTGGTCAATTCCTTGATAGGGTGTTTGGACAATACCGCTTCCAGGTCATAGCCATAGTTTTGGTGATAATGTTGGAGCTTGAAATTTCCGTTGTTATCACTTTCCTTAAAATCCATTTGCACCCATGCATTATACACCTGGCCTTCTTTATTGGTTAGGTCTTTGTTCACCGACCTTCCTTCCATAAGATTATAGGCTTCTTTCAGTGTGATGTTATTGCCCTTGTTGATGTAAAAGGTTTGCTCCATCTTCTCGGTATTATCCTCCTTTTGAAGGCTTACCTGATAAGAGTTGAAGAAATACATATCGCTCTGTTTGGACTGGCTGAAGTTCAGTGTAGCCGTTACAGCATCATTGCCGTATTTGGTCTGATGCTGCAATTTGAATTCCGGTTGGCCAGCTTCTATCTTTTGCTTCAGATCGTTTTCCAAAGCATCACCAAATCCTGTGTATTTTACCTGGTCACGCAGGTATTCGAAATTTTTCTGGTTCATGACTTTAAACTTTTGATGTAAACAATTTTGATTTGATTTGTAGTTAGCCGCTCCGATGAATTGATCAATCAACCATCGCTGCTTTAACAATCTTCTTGTTCTTCACATGGAGTTCGAGGTGTCTGCCGCCATTCTTTTCCATAAGCTGTATGACGAGGAACTTCTTATCCGGGATCGTAAACTTCGGTACGACAAAGGCGAAAGTATTTTCTGACTTACCTGATACTTTTGGTGAGTCATTATAGATTAATACGGGTGATATTTCTATTTCCTGGGAGGCAGTGCGCTTCACTTTCTTCTGGTCACGTATATAAAGACGTAATTGGTCAATATCGTAGTCGATATTTGTGCTGTTTGAGATGCGAATACGCAGGCACATAACATCCCCATGAATGTAGATGCCATTCAATTTTAAACGGATGCCGAATGTTTTATCCTTCTCTCCTCCAAGCTTCTTTTCCGATGCTACGGAAGAACGGGCAAATTCCTGCATTTCTTCCATGTTAACGCTTTCCGTGGGTATTGCTATAACAGGATCTTCATTAGGCGTACTCATGGAAATATTTAATGCGGTCGGTTGCTCTGCATAGTCCACCACGAAGGAAGTGAGCTTTCCATCTGCGGTAACAACAGTAAGGTTTGTTTGCGGGAAATTCTCTTTCGCTGCTTTCACCTGTAGTATGTTTTCTACGCCGTTTGCTTTTTGCGCCAGCACATCGCGGCTGCCACGATCTACGCTAACAATGGCATAAGGAAAGATAACATTAGTCGTTTTGGAGTAGGTTATCGACAGCGCATGCGGTTCGATAGATTTCGTTTGCGCTACTGCACTGAAAACGGTAATTAAAAGGGAAAACCCCATTGTCAATACTGCACTGATCTGTTTCATCTTTGGAATTTTTAAGTGATTAAATATTTAGGTTGAATATTAGTTGGACTGTTCGTCCTGCTTTTGCTTTTCATCTCGTAAGAGAACACGATATCCGGCTTTCACGGTCACCTTAACAAGCTTGACTTTCTTACTGAACAATGTCTTCGCTGCCTCTATCCCGGCACCTGCTGCCTGTGCCTGCCAGGAAGGATCGACCGAACTCAGACCGATAGTTTGCAGGGAACGATCAGCCGACTCTTTTGATACATCTCTGGTGATAGCTCCGGGAATATATATACCATCGAGTCCGTCCATATCATATACCGACAATTCAACCGGAAACAATGCATTTTTGTAGCGGATACTGCTGATCTTGATATTCAGCCTTTCACCGTTTAAAGCCGCGGTTCCGAACAGGAAATTATCCTTGGGAATATGTATGCCATTAATGAACACATCATTGGTTAATCTCAGTTTGACAGTCGAGCCGTTGACCAGTGTTTGTGTTTCATGGATAACAGCCTGTACCGCATTTTGTGGCATGCCTACCGCCGTACCATTATCAAGTGAATAGAATCCATTAGTGTAATCATCATCAGTTCCTGATGTTTCAAGTAAGGAAACTGTGTTCGCCTTAACTTTGGTGCCAACCGCAAATACACGACCCCTCCGGGCTTCGGACGTTTTTCTTAATTTCTCCTGTACTCGTCCGGGATGCTGCATATCAAGTATGTTCTCCAGCATTCCATTCAATTGTTTAAGTTCCGGGTCTTGATCCGGCGATTGATTCATCATCTCCATCATTTGTTCTAACCTGTCGATATCGGCAGAATTGACTGTAGTTCGACCACGGCTTGCAGAGCCGCTATATGGATCATAGCTTTCATCTGTACTCTGAGCCGTCATCGGTTTATTCATCTCCCTGTCCAGTTCTTCCAGCTTGCGGTAAATTTTGTCCGTGTGGGAATTACTGTAAGATCCTTTACCATATAGCGAAGTATTCATACCGGCATCATTTTCGGAAAAACTATTCTCTTCCATCAGTTCGCCGGTGTCGGACAATGTATAATTCATATAGTTGGGATCATTCCTGACGAGTTCCTGGAACCGTGCGGAATCAAGGCTTGCTTGGTCATAATAGCTCATCTTATCCATTGCCTTATCCTCTTTCAGGTTGGCATCAGGCAGGTTTAAATTGAAACCTTTGTTTCCTGCTTGCGCTTCTGCATCCTGCACTCTCCCGCCGCCCAATGCCCAGAACATAATGGTCATAAAAGGCAAGGCGAGCAAAGGCAGAACCAGCATAAACCTGCGCTGACGGATCATTTTGGGTGTTGTTACTTGCTGCTTCATTTCACTTCGTTTTTTGATTGTTTATAATATATTTCGATAAACCGTACACTATCCATCAGGCCGGGCCTACTGCGGATAATACTGTCGTAAATGATACGCCCGGAAGGACTTCTTGCCAGGCTATCCATGTATAATCTGAATTGCTTAACGCGCACATATTCCATCGCTGTCTCTTGCACGGATGTGTTATCTGTTTCGCCGGTTTCTGTAACATGAGCCGGTTTCTTTATCTGGGATACGGGAACCATAGTCTTGATTTCACTAGAAATGGCGCGCACAATGAGATATATGCTGCATCCGCTGCCGAAGAGAATAAAGAGAACCAGTGACGTGATCCACGTCTTGCGTGAAAATGTTCCTGTATGCTTTGCCATCATGTCCGCCCATATCCGTTGCACATACTTGTATAGCGCAAGTGATCCGGCGGCTACAATATGGGGTTGTTCCTCTGCTTTTCTCTGCTTTTTGCTCTTGAATAAAAGTCCCATACTCTAAATTTTACTGTTGCCTATTAACTGTTTTTAGATCGCTGTTGTCAATTGTATTCCATCTTTCAATGAGAAAGCCATGCGGATTATTATCGCTACGTGAAACATTGCGCAATGCACCCTCGGTAATCAGACTGCGTGTTGTAATGCTGGTTGGCCGTATTATGCTTTGAGTTGCATAACACCGGAACCGGTAGGGATAATCATTGATATCAACCGTTACACTATCTACCAATATGGTTTGGTTGACATTGCCGGAAATCAATCCTGCATAATAGCCGTTCTCCTTCAGGTCATCATATACCCGTTTAGCAGTCCCGTCGGCGAGATAAAGGGCCCTGGTGATATTTGCCTGTATGGCTTTGTCATCAGGGTCAAGAGTAAAGAACAACTTGTGAAAGGTTTTTACATGGTCCCTGGCCTCGACAGGTATATTATCCTTACGCTCGGACGCATATGCTTCAAGCGCCTTACCATTCGCCAGAATGTATATCTTGCCTTGCATTCTGGATACGAGGCTGAAACTCTTATAGACTGCAAAACAGCAAATCAGCACGCAACCGGCGATAACCAGCATCGTAAAAGTTCTTACATGCCGAAATGCAGTATCGATGTTTTTCATTTTTCTGAACATAGCAACTCCTTTGTAAGCGGTTATGAATTACCTTTTAACTTATCGCCCATGTAACCTGAGTTCTTTCCGTCGCCGAAATATGGATCGGAAGCTCCGCTGCCAGCCATACCGTTAAGCATACGGTTGGCTGCATTGCCGAGCGCATCGGCAGCCATGCCAACGCCACCGGACGCGGTATTAACTACAGTTCTGGACGAGCTGCCGAAAAGGCTGGTTACCTTTTGACCGAGAGCGCCGCCTCCACCTGCGTGTACGATGTAATTGGCAACCGATGGCACAGTAAAATATCCGACAATGCCGATAATCATAAAGACCAGGTAAGCCATATCCGTCCTGCTGAAAAAGGTATCACCGGTTTCTTCGATCTGAGACAGGTCCATTGCCAACATCCTTTCCTGTATCTTACCGATAATACTGCCGAAAATGTTGGCGACCGGCAACCAAAGAAAGATGTTGATATACCGAGCCAGCCAAACCGTCAGCGTGTGCTGAAAACCGTCGAAAACGGCGATGCCGAAGACAAGCGGCCCCAATATGGCCAGAACTATTAATTGAAATGTTCGTAAGGTATCAATGCACAAGGCTGCCGCTTCAAATAAAACACGTAGCACTTCACTCATCCATTCCTTTACTGAATTACGAAAATTATAAGAGGCTTTAGACATGGCAAACTTAATATCATTGCCTACGCTCTCGAACATACCTTCATCAGACGGATCTTCATTAGGATGCGTATACTTATACCATTTCTCTCTGTCCCCATGACCACTTTCCCCTACGTACATTTGCCATACATCCGACCGTTTGATGGCTTCTTCCTTTTTTTGCAGCATCAGGGCAATTGCTTTGTCTGAGCCTTCTACCATAGATGCTGTAGCTGTGACGGTCGGTTTCATAACGCCATTGATGAGTCCCAGAACCGAAGGGAACACCATTACACAGAAGCCTATCACAAAAGGCCGGAATAGCGGATAGAAATCTATTGGTTCCGCGTTGGATAGGTGACGCCAAACCCGCGCCGCGATATACCACAACGCTGCGAACCCCGCCAGCCCCTGGCCTACGCCAATCAACTGACTGCACAAGGGCATCATTTCATTATAGAGTTGCTCTAAAACAGCGTGCATGCCTTTCATATCATCGGCTATGCCTTGTGCCCGGCTCATTAAAGGCAATACCCATCCCACCACCGCCAGTATGACGGTCTTTCTACACTTTGCCATATTTCATTTTTTAATTGCTTAATCCATATATCTTACGCACGGTCTGTACATCCCTGCGTTCTTTTGCTCTTTGTACTGCGAGTACGGTTGTATTATTATTAAAATGGCGCAGGAACATTAGTTTATCCTGCATGTCCGTATAGATACGGTCAATGGCTTGGAGTCGCTCGTCGTCACTCATGCGTGTTTTGCCCGCCGTTACAACTACAAGCAGTTCGTCAAGGTTGCGCAAGCTTTGTTGAAACAGGTTATCATATACCTGTCCCAGATAGGCAACTTCATCCGCATTGAAGTTGTCATCCTTGCGGAAGCGATCATAAGCATTCCTATATTCTTTAACCAACAATAACTGGCAATTGGCGATATCTTTTACACGCCTGTAATTGCGTACAGCAGGGCTAACTTCCAGCAAACCGTCCAGAAAGGTCTTGTGCAAATTGAAATTTCCCTCCGAGATATTCTTAACGGTATTATAGCCACCCTCCAGGATTTGGTAGCCTTTCTTCATATCACTAAGTATCTGCTTGAACTGCGTAAGCTTTTCTATGTTCAACACAAGCTGCGCTATCTCGTCAGCCTGACCTGAAGCCTTATTTGCTGATAGTATTACAGACATCATTAGACCCATCACGATTAATATTCTTTTCATACTTATTCACTTTTTATGCCGTGCAGGGCACGACGTGTTTGTATATCCTGTTGTTCTTGTCTTCTTGCCGCAGCCAGCACAAGTGCCTCATTGCCAAAACTCTTTTCGAAAGTGTATTTATCCTGCATATCGAGATAAAGTCTTTCTATTCTTTCCAGACGTTCATCATCTTTCATCTCTAGTTTATCATCTGTGACCAGGTCCTTAAGTTCATCCAAATTCCTGTCACAATCCTCTAATAGCCGGCTGTATACGCCTTCCATATAATCCATCTCTTCGTCCGTGAATGCTTTACTCTTTCTAAGTGCGGGATAAGTCTGATTATATTCACGGACGATTTGTCTTTGCAAAGACACAATTGCTCTCGCCTTAGGACTTTGCCTGATCTCCGGATGCACCGTACTCAAAGAGTTAAAAAAGTCTGTATGCAAATCAAGTTCCCCACGAGTAAACCCACCAATAGTCGTTAATCCTTCCTGGGCGATCTTATACCCCTTTTTTGCATATCCGATATAAACCTGTAAGGCAGCTATCTGTTGGACAAGGTATTTCTTCTGTGTTTTCTTTTGTTGAAACCACTCTTCAAATGTTTGTGCCTGTACAGGACTAACAATAACATTCAATAGAAATACAAATAAAAATGTCTTTCTCATATACCTCGGCCTTTTTAAGGAAGTCCATATAATTTCTTTACAGCCTCTACATCGTTTGTGGTTTTTGCACGTTGCAAGCTCAATAGCGTATTTTGCCGGTTGAATTGTGTAAGGTCTGTATAGTTCTCATCCACACGGTCAGCCGCTTCATTGATCAACTCCAATCTTTTAGCGTCACTCATTTTGGTCGAAAATGACCTTACAACGAAGCTGATCTGGTCAATATTCTTCAGGCTTTCATCAAGAATGCCGGAATACACATTTGCCATATAAGCGATCTCTTGCTCGTTGAAATTTTTATCCTGCCGTATCAATTGCCAGGTCTTGTTATATTCATCAACAAGGCGGACCTGCTTTTGTGTGATGTCCCTGATACGTTGGTATTGAGTTATCAATGATTTCACTTTTGACAGCTCCTCATAATATTTTCGGTATTGCTCCTTTTGCTTCTCGGTCCAGTCCGATATTTCATCCAGTTTCATTTTGGATAAAGTATTCTCCAGTGTCTTCTGAGCATTTTGCAGCCAGATAGTCTTATTCTGCAGCCGTTGTATCTTCAGGTCAATAGCCTTAATGACCTTTATCACTGCTTTCTTAATGATCTCCAGTATTGCAATCGGCGTGGCGCTCGCCTGCTGTACGGGTAACGCTGTCAGAGAGACACAGAAAACCAGCGTCATGATTCTTATAATCGGTTTCATATCACTATAAACTTTTAATAAATATTTCAACACTTGCTTTTCCTTGTTCTTTAAATGTTTCAAGGTATATAGACCCCATGTCGGCATCGAAGAAACAGCATCGGCCACCACCTACTTCCACGAGAGCGCCGCAGCAGTGCCAGCTGTAGCTTGCCAACCATGTTTGTTCCTTTTCAGGCTCGTTATGGATATATTCCGTCCTTGTTAACCGGTACAGTCCGCCTGAGGGCTTTATCTGAAGTATAGTTTCGATGCCGGCTACCTTTATATTATCCGGTGCGTACAAGTAATAACTACCTTGTAGCATTGTAAGTGTGGCATAATGCTGTCTGCAAAACCGGGAGATTACTTTTAAAGTATTCCATAATCCGTATAGCGGGCTTTTCTCTTTCATCACTTATCCGTTTAGTGCCTTTAGTTTCAAATCCTCTGCCATAGCGGCAATTCCCTTTTTAATATCACCCCCAAATTTTTCCGCGTACTCCATCAGCTTTACCTTTTCGCTTTGCTCCGTTGTATAAGCCAGATATTCTTCTAAGGAAACCTCGGTACGATATACCTTGCTGACCATACCACCCAGACTGATAAAAACCTCCTTATATTTTTTTGAAGGATCATTCGCCTTATTGACAGAAAGTATTAGTGCTTTTTCCTTTTCTGTTAATCCAAGAAGTTCCTGTATCTGGTCAAACTTGTTCTGATATTTGCTTTGATCCAACAGTATCTTACAGTCGCTGTTGTTGATAATCGCTTGCTTTACTACGGGCGAGGAAATGATGTCTTCCACTTCCTGTGTGACCACGATGGCCTCACCAAAGAATTTACGAACTGTCTTGAACAGGTATTTGATGTACTCTGCAAACCCTTCCTTCATTAGCGCCTTCCAGGCTTCTTCAATAAGAATCATCTTTCGGATGCCTTTCATCTTTCTCATTTTATTGATAAAGACTTCCATGATAATGATCGTTACCACCGGGAATAGAATCGGGTGGTCTTTAATATTATCCAATTCAAATACGATGAAGCGTTCCTGTAGCAGGTTCAGGTTTTCGGTGGCGTTGAGCAGGTAATCAAATTCACCGCCTTCATAATAAGGCCGAAGAACGTAGAGGAAGTTATTGATATCGAAGTCCTTCTCCTTTACCTTATCGGTGGCCAGCACCGGCACATAGTCGTCTCTCAGAAAATCATAGAAGCTATTGAAGCAGGGAAATACATCCGGCTTGTTTCCAAGGTATGCGTAATAACCACTGATGGCATTCGATAATGCTACATATTCACTGCGCTTGAATGTTTCGTCGTCCTTCTTCCACAAGGCAAGCAATAAGGTCTTGATGCTTTCTTTCTTTTCGGTATCCAGGCTATCGCCCTCACCGATGTAAAAAGGGTTGAAGCGTATAGGATTATCCTCACTGTAAGTGAAATAGTAACCCTTTACCATATCACACAGGCCTTTATAACTGTGGCCGACGTCAACCAGCACTATATGTGTGCCCTGCTCATAATAGCTACGCACCATGTGATTGGTAAAAAAGGATTTACCACTGCCGGAAGGGCCCAGTATAAATTTGTTCCGGTTGGTGCAGATACCCAATTTCATAGGTTCATCCGAAATATCGACGTGAACAGGTTTGCCGGTCAGGCGGTCACCCATGCGAAGACCGATGGGACTAAGGGAGGACCGATAGCCGGTTTCCAAATTCAGGAAACAGGTTGCCTGTTCGGCGAACGTATCAAATGTATCGTTCATAGGAAAGTCCGCAGCATTTCCGGGGATGCCTGCCCAAAATATTTGAGGAGCCCCCACCGTTTCCTGTTTTGCAGCGGCGTCCATCTGCGCCAATGCCGACGACACCATATTCTTGAGGTTCTTTAGCTCCTCTTTATCTTCAGTCCATACCAAGACGTTAAAATGTGCTTTTACAGGCAAACGTTGTTGGCTGATGGCTTCGTTCAAAAAGTCGTTGGTAGCATCCCTGGCGATCATGTTCTCACGGCTATAGGCAGCTAAGGATTGTAAACGAAGCCGCTTACTTTCCAGCTTCTGGATCGTCTTCTGCGAGTCCTCAATAAAAATGTACTGGTTGTAAATGTGGTTGCAAGGCAATAGTTGGCCCAATGTCGACGCAAAGCCTATGCTGAACTTTGTTTTATCGGTAGAATAACGGTCGTAGTTGATGCGACTGCCGCAGAGTGCCGGAAGGTCTGCTGCGTCTCCAAGTGTATATAAATGACAGCGACGGTCACCGACCAACAAACCCTCGTCAAAGCTGATATCGTTCATGATAAAGCTGTCCTGTTTTTCGGAAAGGAAACAATACCGTTCGATTAGCCCGAGTTTGCGCGAGTGGCTACGCAGTTCCTGATCCCGCATCCGGGTGAGTTTTACAAATCCACAGTCTTCCATGATGCGTTTGAATTGCCCTGTGCTATCCAGAAAGTCCTGGAGCATTTGGGGCTTCAGGGTTTCATCCGGTACTATAGTCCTGCGAAGCAGACTCGAAAAAAGTGAGCTGGCCGGCTTCCTGCCCGCTGGCTTCTTGGTGAGCATGATGTAACAGCTATGGTCCAGAAAAGGCCGTTCGTTGAAAAAGCGTTCGCTGGCCCTGCTCAGGAAACTGATATCATCTTTTGTAAAATCAGGTTGATGATTGCTTTCCAAAAACCAATCCTGCTTATGGAACACGGTAAACTTAGGCAGAATCTTAAGCGCTTTTACCCACGATTGGTGAAATGCTTCATACTCCTGATCGGAAAGAGTAAATATCTCCGGCAGTTCTGCCCGAAAGACCACGGTCACATCTCCGGCTTTGCTAAGAATACAGTCATGCTCCACGTCCATGATAGGTAATATTTCATCCAGCACTTTTTCCATCTCACAATTATTTTTAGCTGCTCTGTATTATAGTTTTCTTCCCCTGTTTCTTTTATACCCCTTAGACTGCTTCTGTTGCTTATTCTTCTCTACGAGTTCTTTCAATGGAGTCTCGGATAATGGTTTGATAGTAGCTTTCAGGTTTTCTCGTATAGGGTAGTTTCTCAAAAGCTGGGTGTCTTTCAGTCCGTATTGCCGGGCAACTCCTACAGGGTCTAGCGTCATTTCGCCGGGAATCTCTATCATTACCACATGCTCAGGCATTTCTCGAATGTCGGGTTCGGGCTGAACGGTTTGCTTGGAAACAAGATGGTAATAGGAAAGGTAGCTGTTACCATCGCCGCTTACAGGTAGAAATTTGAGATTGATGATAGCGGAAAGATCCTTTTCATGCCGTAATTCTTGCAGACGCCAATCCACTATAAATGTATCTCCGGCAATATCTATCCTCGGCAACATGCCTTGCAACCTGTTTGCAATACGATCATCCATAACGAGCACACCATAGTCATTGCTATAGCTGGCGTCGTTTATAGCTCTTGCGGCAATTTGGTCGGGATAATCATTATCGACGACGCGTTTGGGAATACGAATTTCAATTACATCCTCGTCGAAATAAACATCGCCTATCGAAATGTTCTTGGACAAGCAGTTTTTATCGGTCATTTGATAAAGACCTTCATAATATCCCTCCCTTTCCAACAATCTATCGAATGATATCTTGTTTTGCCGGTTATCCACCTCGATAAATTCCCTGTTTTGATAGTCAATATCGAACAGCGTTCCACTTATTATTAATTGTCGCGTTTCCATTCTTAGTTCTTTTTAAGCATTACGAAAACACTTCTGGTGGTACATCGAATCACCTTTGGTACTTGTTTGCGAGCCAGTGCTTTCATTAATCCATGCTCGCCATATTTATTACTCATACTGTATATGCGGATAACGATCACAGTTCCTGCTACAGCGATGATTCCCACACACAGCAGGGATGGCAGCCCGATGAAGTAAAGGATGGCAAACAGGATAAGCAGAGCGACGATACACCCACCGAGGTACCAGATATACTGTGCTTTCAACCCCTTGAACTCAATACTCTGATTGATTCCTTTATTAACCTGATACACGCTGTTTGCCATAATGTTTTCTTTAGTTCGTTACAATCTCATTCTGCTTCTTAAACGTTGAGATTCGACAGCTTGGGGGCCGAGGATTTCCTGTGGCGCTTTGTGATCGTTCAATTTTTCTGCTTCATTAATACGAACAACCTGTTCCACCATTTCGTCTTGTATAGACGCCTCCGATGCAACATCATGTTGTTGCTGCTGTTTCAATTGGTTCTCCTGTATTTTGATAGCGATCTGCCTTTCCAGTCCTGACAACTCGTTTTTCATACTCTGTAGATCCTGCTCCTTTAGGAATGGCTTTTGTACGAGCTGTTCGAGCCGGGGAATTTCCCTGTCCAGTTCATCTCTTGTTTTGGTATAGCGTTCGCGCAAACCTTCCACTCTGTCAATAGCATTTAGGAAATAACGTGCTGCCAGTTTTGGGTTATCAGTATTGGGCAATCCGTTGTTATAGGTGTATTTAATGCCTTCAGCCGAACGTTGCGCATAAAAACTATTTGAATACCTGTATTCAAACATGCCATTTTCCTCGTAGGCTTCCCGTTGCCTGCGGATGTATAGGTCGAATCCATAAAGACTGCCGATCCGGTCTTCATGCTCACCTCCTGTTTCCGGCTTCCAGTTCTTATACAGGTTGATAATATGCTTGCCGATTGTTTCGCTTTCAGCGTCGGTTAAACCGATAAGCTGTATAGGATTAGCTTTTACGCCATCATTACCATATCGCAGGCTTTCTTTATAGTGTGCAGCATCCGCTTCAAGTTTTTCCAGTGTTTTGGCGGTAGTAGTTCTTTCATTTTGCAGGTTTTCTAACTGGTAGCGACTTCTGGTCATCTCTCGGAAGTGGGCTACTTTCAGACTTTCCAATACAGCTATCTTCTTCTCCAGTTTACTTTTTTCCAGCAGTGAAGTATCACCTGAAAGGATGGCTATGTATTCGGAGAAGTTCATGCCGCTTTTTTCATCCACAGCCCCTTCGTCAATTGTACGGACATGAAGCTCACAGTTCTTCATCTGCGATATAAACGTCTGTTTATTCTTCAGTAGGTTGAATTTGTAATTATCCAGGGATTGTTCTACCGCATATACATAGTTGCGCACTTTGTTGCCATAATATGCTTTAGCGACCGAATTGCCCTGCCGGGCACCACGTCCGTTACGCTGTTCCAGCTCTGACGGCTTCCAGGGTATATCCAGGTGATGCATGGCAACCACACGACCTTGTACGTTATTGCCCGTGCCTAACTTCTCGGTGCTACCTATATTGATCCTGATCTCGCCGCTATTCATTTTCCTGAACAACTCAGGCTTCTTCTTATCAGGCCAATCATGAATAAATGTGATCTCATGCGCAGGAATACCAAAATCACTTATGAGCTTTTCTTTCAGTGCATCATAGATATTGAATTCACCTGGCTTGGGTGTACCAAGATCGCAAAAGACCAATTGGGTACCTTTGTGCTCTGTAGTTTCGTTGTATATCGCCGCAATCTTTCTTGCGCTGACATTGACTTTATTATCCGGATGGTCACTGTATTTCCATTCGTCTATCAGACGCATATCGGCTGCCATTTTCTTAGCATAATTGGTGGCAATAAGCATACGCCCTTTATCTTCTTCAGGCGTTAGTCTTCGGCGGCCAATCAGCTCACCGTTACCTGTCTTCGCAAATTGCATGAGGTTTTTGATGAACTCAGTTTGCTCCGGTGTAGGCTTGATGTTAACCAAGGTTTCATCCAGGTCCGGCTTGTCGAGACTGATGTGTTTGGCAGTCTTATAATCTGTGATTTCATTGTAGAACAAAGCCAGTTCGGGAACCTTAATAAAATGCCTGAAGCGCTCTTTGGCTATGATCTCGTTGGTAACACTAAATTCAAAATCTGTGGTTTTCCTTGCAAAGACTGCCGCCCATCCGTCAAAATTCTCTATACGCTGACGCTCCATTTCTTTAGGGCGCAGGTATTTGAACAGCAGGTACATTTCCGTAAGGCTGTTGGATATTGGCGTACCGGAAAGGAAGGTGACGCAAAGGTCACTGTCGAACCTGTTCTGCAATTCACGAACCGCAAAAAGCATATTCAGGGCTTTCTGGCTACCTTCCATATTGCCGAGCCCTGCAACCCTGTTATGACGGGTAGTAAAGGTCAGGTTCTTATACTTATGTGCTTCATCCACGAACAGGTGGTCTACACCCATTTCCCTGAAGTTGATGCCTGTGTCTTTTTTCTCTTCTATATCCTTCAGGAGTCCTTTTAGCTTGCCTTCGAGGTTGCTCTTGCGTATCTCCAGTCCTTTGAGCATGCGCTTTGATATTTCATCGCCTAGTCCTCTTGCTGTATCCAGGTCGCGTTCCACATTGTCCAGCTCCGCTTGGAATATTTCTCTTTGTATCTCAGGTGAATGCGGTATTTTACCGAACTGGTCATGCGTCAGAATAATGCAATCCCAGTTATTGTTTTTGATCTCGTGGAACAGCCTTAATCTTTTAGCGGGTGTAAAGTCATTTTCTCCCGGGCAAAGTATTTTGGCTTTGGGATAGGCTTTTTTATAGGTTTCGGCTATCTGGTTGACATTAGCTTTTAATGCCAGTATCATAGGCTTATGCACAATACTCAACCGCTTCATTTCCTGAGCGGAAACGACCATCGTTAGCGTTTTGCCAAGACCGACTTCATGATCTACCAATGCGCCCCGGTTCTGGATAATACGCCATGCCGCATTCTTTTGAGAACTGTAAAGATCTTCAATACCTAGTGCTTTCAGGTCAAGACCGGGGAATTTTAAATGGCTACCGTCATATTCACGGAGCACATAACAATTAAAAGTGTCGTTGTATAGGTTTTCAATATGCTTCTTATCTGCATCAGGCAAGCGGTTCAGCCAGTCAATAAACCCGTTGCGCATCTGTTCTATCTTCTGATGCGCTAACTGAATTGCTTCATTGTCCGGCAGCCTGATAGTGGTATTGTTTGGCCCCTGCACCTCATAGGTATAGAAAGGCGTCGTATTCTCTAATGCATGTTCGAGCAGTGTGTAACCATAGGTGGTGCGTCCACTCTTCGGTGTGACTGCAAACTCCCTGGCAACTTTCATATTCATGCCGGTGCTAACCTTAAAGCTGTCCAGTGACGGGAAGTAATTGATATCGGTATCCAGCTCGAACAGTTCCTTTGCGTAGTCGCGGTAATAGGTTGTGGGTATCCAGCGCTCACCTAAGTTAAAATCCAGGAGTTCAAAGGGGATACGTTCAGGCTGCACCTTACCGATGGCCTCCAAACTGCGCCTGTATTGTACGTGATCCGGATTGCTTGCCACTATACGCTCGGCAGCCCGCAGTTTTTCCACCACATTACCGCTGAGATACAAGTCCGCAGTTTCCCATACTTCGGTAACCGGGTTGAGGTAAATATGATTGCCCAGGCGATTGATAGCTTCCGCCTCCTCAATGCCCATAGCAACGCTGATAAAATCCATATCTACTTTCCCTGTATCGTTCAGGCTATGCGCCAAGGCTTCCAGCGGGTCTTCCGTTGTAAAGCGTTCCTTATGTTGTACAATAGAACGGGTAAGTATATCCGATTTGACAAAACGATCCCCTTCGCGACGTTCCAGTGAGGACATGAGGGTGATACCAAAAGCCGTATCTTCCATAAGACGCCTGCGATTGTCCACTGTATTGAGAGTGCCATACAATGAGACAAAGCGGTCGTATTGCTCATTCAATCTTTGACGGTCCACATCGCTGATAGGATCGCCGCTTAATTCACGGCCGGACAGTTGCAGGTATTCGTCTCTAAGATTGATATAACTTTCATAGAATCCTTTATTTTGCTGCGCGGGCAAAGGCTGAAAGGAAGCCTGTTTGAACTCGTTATCCGGATGCCCGATAGTACCTATCGTTCCATTATGGAGAACAAGGGTACCTGCTTTATAAAAGGCTTTTAATGACTCAAAGGACCTGATGCTTTCTTCGTTGAAATTGTAATAGGACTTGAAAGCCGCGTCTCCTTCATGTCGGAAACTGTGATCAAATTCTCTAAGCTGTTCAGATACCTTTTCTAGTTCCCTTGCCAAAAGGCGGCTATCCATCCAGTGTGCCGGAAGACGGTCGATCTCTTTTACATTGGCGAAGAGTCTATAAACAAAGCTGCTGTTTTTCCTGTGCCTCGCTGTTATTAAGACCAGTGCTTCATGCCCCGGATTATCTGTAGTACGAACCGTACTGATAATTCTGGCCGTATCTTTCTGCACGATAGCTTCATCCGATTCGCTCAGGTAAGCCATAGCCCTATTAATAGCTTCCGCAGGTGCTGCGTCGAACAATCCCAATTGCACGGGTGCAGTTTCTTCCCTATTTTCCGGCATAGGCACATATGTGAGCTTACTACCTGCTGTCTCCGTATGCTTTACCTGTACCGCTTGTGCTTGACGATAAGCCTCCGCGTTAAATCTGTTTTTAAACTGGTGCGTAATGCTTGCATACAAGCTTTCCCGGATATTATTGATATCGCCTTCCTGCCAAACTACTTCCGTTGCACGACCATATTGGTTGGTGCCCGCTTTCCGTACATTACCCATGACCACATCATGGTCATGGGTGGAGATAAAATAATTATACGGAAAGCGCCCGAATTCATTCTCCCGTTCCCTAATCTCATTCAACCATTCTTCTTCATAGCTTAATTTTCCTTTCGTCGTATTCTTTTGAACGATTAGCAAATGATTGGGCGCTTCCGTGTTGCCTGTATCTTTCATCAGGTTATCGGGCATTACCGCTAAGGCAACAAAATCAGCCCGTTCAAAGAGGTATTGTCTTGCGGCACTGTTGGAGGGATTATTTAAGAAAGCATCTGTAGTGATATAAGCCATGATACCACCTTCCGCTAACTTATCTAGTCCTTTGGCAAAAAAGTAGTTATGTATTTTCCCGGATAACTCCTTATCGGGATATGCTTCATCATAGACAGAAAAATTCCCGAACGGTATATTGCTCACCACCAGGTCATATTGCCCGTTGTCATTTATAGGTGCTTCCTCGAAACCGGTAATATGCGTGTTTGCCTGAATAGGCAATGTGCTATTGATAGCAGAAAGCACCAAGCCCGTGAGCCGGTCTTTCTCCACAGCGGTTACCTGTTCCAGTCCCTGAAATGTATTTGTGGCCTCGCTGACAAAGACGCCGCTGCCTGCGGAGGGCTCATACAGCCTTTTAGGTTGAATGCCTTCGGCGCTAAGCGCCGCATACAGCGTCTGAGGAACCACTTCAGGGGTGTAAAATGCGGTCAATACGCTATTGCGTAGCGAGCCGATGATGGCTTTGTATTCTTGCTCGGAAAAATGTTCTTTGAGCAGATCATGCAATTGGATGATGCCGAAGTGAAGCTTTAAGTCTTCTTTTGTCGCACCGGAGGCGAGCCATTCTTCCTGTGAGCCATAAGGATACAGAATGGCTTTAATACCACCGAAACCGGCATACTTGCGTAAGTCCGATAGGTCGGATTGTGACAACTGTACACCGTCTTTATAAGCGATGGCCAGGCGCACCGCCTGTATATTGTCATTTAGTTTCTGTGAAATATTATAAGCCATATCTGCACCTTTTCCATCTACACTTGTTTCCTATAGCCTCGTTTGTATTCAGTTCAGGTAATCGTGTACCTGCCCGATAATCGCATATCGTATATACCGCTCGTCATCATTCTCGGAACTGAATTGCAGCTCATCGAAAATGGCCTTGCAGGCATCCATTATATTTATTATCTCATAGGTCAGAGTACCGCTTTGCCGAAGCCTCTCATAATCCGTTACAAATTCTTCTTCCAACACCGAACGGATATACAGGAATCTTGATGGTCGCAATTCCTTTGTAAGCGTATCCATGCACAGCTCTTCAATGACATATTGCGGTTTGCTTTCAGCGAGCAATTCCGATGCAATAGGCATCACGGCATTGACCTTTTCCTCCAGATACCTTGTGACACCATGAGTTTCCTGTAACCGGATCATCAGGTCAGGATTATTTTGGACGATATAAGTCCATAGTTTTTCTCTTAAAATCTGTTGCATGTTTGAGATTATACACCAAAGAATGATTTGATCACGGTGGCAACTACCACCAGAAATACACAACTGCCAAACCAGGCAGCAGCCACTTTACCTGTGTCCTGATCGCCTGAATTCCATTTTTGGTACACCTTTACAGCACCAATTAATCCTAACAGGGCACCGATGGCATACATGAGGTTTGTACCTGCACTGAAATAGCTACGCACTTTTGTATTGGCTTCGTTGATACCGGCGATACCGTCCTGCGCATAGGCACCATAACAGGTAACAGTCAGGAGGAATACTACCGTAAGCAAGTCCCGCATACGGTAAATTTTACGATTTGACCTTTTATTGCACATTTCCATAATTCACATTATTAAGATTGAACGAAATATCATGATTTAAAAAAGCGAAGGGCCTTTGCCATAACGTACCCCATCTATCTGCCACATCACCCTACCACACCTGGCCGTATGGGAAGTACCCTTCGCAAACGTTGTTACACGGTATCATTCCACAACATATCCGCTTCCTCTTCACTAAGTGTAACAACGCCATTTCTTTCACATTCCATTATAATCAGTTCGTTGATGGAACTGCGTAAGTCAGAATTTTTAATATTGGGATATTCACGCAGGAGCAGTTGTAAGTAGTGTTTGAACTCCTGGGGAACATATTTCTTTCGGGAAGCATTGGCTATCGCTTCTTTAGTACGACTGATCAATTCTTCCACTTCTGCGAAAGCATCGTCTTCTTCAGAGTGAGCCTGTGTATGGAGCGCTTCCGTAACATCTATATCGCTCTTGCTATCCTCGTATACATGAACCGCCGGACGAAGGCGAAGTTTTGTTTTTCCGGTGAGCAGCCCCTTTAATTCTTTAGGGAAATACCTGATCCCTACAAACGAATAATAAATTACCAGGGCTACTGCTACAGCGAATAAGTATTCTACCCATGAAATATTAGTAAACATAACTTCACATTTTTTCGTTTTACACAATCACCGTTTATTAAAGCCGGCTTGTTTACTGTTCCTAAGGCAAAGTAACTATGAGCGGAAGGCGGTTTCAAGTCCAACTTCGCGTCAATTTAAAGTTGTACCCTTGTACCCCTTGACAATCATCAGGTGAATGTTTGGATTGAGAAAAAAAGAACTTTATTATTTTTTGGCTCGGTTTTGAGCGGATGAAACAACTCGATAGCTGATGGAATTTTATTTGCTTTTATCTTTGCAGGTATAAAAAGTCGTCTATGAAAGCAATGTGGTTATTGGGGACAGCTCTTCTTTTTATGACTGCCTGTGGCAACGGAGCAAAGCTCGAAAAGGAAGAGGCAGCAACTATTATACGCCAAGCAAAAGGTTACCCGAAAGTATTCGAATACGACGTGAATGTGACAGATCCTCAGAGTGCAAGGAAATTACTTGATGCGGGGTTGGAGAACGAAGGGTTGGTAACCATTGACAGGAACCAGAAAATGATGGATGTCGGAAAGCCACTTGTCCATTTTACAGAAAAGGCAAAACCATATCTTATACGTTTACACCCTAAATATGATAACTTACAAGTGATCAAAGTAGCAGATGTAGACTTAAAGGAAATTACTGGAATTCAATTGCAGGAAGATGGCAAAAGGGCGATTGTAGAATACACCGTCATGTATAAAAACATCAACCCGTTTTCTAAGCTGGTTGATTTTGACTTTTCTAAACCCGACGCGAAGCGCGCAACCATGTCGCTCTTTGACACCGGTTGGAAACTTGAGAAAACTCCTTAATACTGTACTCTCAACCCTAAGCATTCAAGTTCCAGTTTCTCAAGTCCAGAATTAGCGCGTAATCGGGAAGCAAGGTTCAGCTCCTATATCGCTGGTTCTCTGCAAGCGACGTTTCCCCGTAAATGGGTGCATGCCTACCATAGAACTCTGGTGATCCATGATGCTCCACGCTCACACCCTTTCAACTCTTCAAAAAGAATATCTCCAAGCTAGCAATACATAACTGCCAAGTTGAAAAAGCGGGGGAAGTAAGCAACATGTATGTTTTGTACTATGGCGGCTCCCGCTTTCGTAACTTTAATTATTTTAACCGATAACTATATGTTTGGCCTTACGCACAAATTGAATGACTCATTGCTCTACATGACGCATGACATGGTAGAGAATATTTTAGCGAATGCGGAACACGAACTCGCGGAAACGCCTGAAGAAAAAGCCGATGACATAGCGAGGCTAAAAGCATCCATAGCGTATTACAAGCACGAACTTGAAGCTTTTGAAAAGGATATTACGGAGCAGAGGAACAATTTCTTTCAATTTTCAGTAGAAGAATTATATTATATGTATGGTCAATATGACAAGTTTGTAGGTATTGAATTTCATAAGTTCTCCGACGCTGCAAAAAAATATGGCAGAAACATCGGCGGCGTATTTATGTACGGAAAAAAGGAACGAGAAGGTTTAGAGGCTACAATTGCTTCAGGTAATATACCGCGAACTAATGGCTTGGTAAAATTGGATGTTGGCTCTGTTTATGGCTTGACAGATGAACAAGCAAAAGAGCTAATTGAAGTTGGATTTTCTTCCGGAGATATTTATGAGATTTTAGCCTCTAATACGCCGCTGGTAAATACGTATGCTCATAAAGGCAGGAAAGAGATACCTAATACAATAAGTGTAAAATTTGACCCTACCGGAACAGACCCCCTTAAAATGGCCCTTTATACTTTTAACCTAAGACTAAATAACGGGGGGACTTTAATTGAAAGTGAATGGTATGAGTATTGCGGTTATAGTATCTATTATTCACCCGAGTTAAAAGAAATAGATTTTTTCAAAGAAAAGATATATGACGCTGGAGGTAACTTAAAGAGTCAGGTAAGGTTCTATTTCCTTATTGCTAAAAAGGTCAATTCTGATATTACGGAGGATGAGCTAAATGAATTTTCGGCGCTCTTAAAAGACAGGCGTTTACAAAGGTTTGAAATATTAAAGGATGAGTTGAGGAGGAACAATATAACTGTTGATAAACTTAAAGCCGATCATCCAAAAATATATACTGAGATATACAAGGCCGCGTTAACCTTTGAGGATAGTATTCTTACATACAACAAATCTCCAATTCCGGTTTATTGGGATTTTAGAACGTACTTACATATATATCTTAGGCATTGTGATGAGCTACAACCTGAGGGGCATTTTAAAGCCAAAACTACTTTCTCTTATACGCCTGATAATATAAAAAGAGTTTTGAAAATTGCGGTTGAGAAGTTGCAGGATAGAATAGACCAAAAACTGCAACAAGGCTCAGACTTTAGAATTTACGGTGAAAAGGCGCTTTACTTTAACGGCAATTATTATTCAATGCGTATTGAGAACAACGGGCGCGTAGATAGTTTTTACCCCAATGAACAACCAAGTAAGAATGGCGAATAAGGAGGAAATCTTAAATAAGATAATTCAGACGCTTAAAGAATTTGATAAACAGTTTATCAGTAGCGCAAAAAGAATAATTGAGGCCGGGGATGGGAAATTATACAAAATGGATTTATTTGCTTCAACGGTTAATAATCGAGCGATAGCATTAATAAATGGTTTTGTTACGCTATCTGAGAGCAACAACTATATATCTGCCGTGCCATTGATTAGGATGCAAGTTGATAACGCGCTAAGATTTTATGCTGCAACGCTTGTAGCAGATTATAATGATTTCTTTGATAAATATCTGAGCGGAATGAAGATTGCTGATATAAAGGATCACCGTGGAAAAAACCTAACTGACAATTATTTGGCTAAAGAGCTTGAAAAGCACTTTCCTGGAATTTATGCACTTTATCAGAATACTTCCGGGTATATTCATTTGAGTAACGAACACGCTTTTATAAATACGGCCTTAGTCTCCGGAAAGGAGCGAACAATCGGCATTCGTGTGGGTAACGGTTATGACTTCTTCGATATAGACCGCAAAATTGATTTTGCCTTTAATATGCAGGAAGCAAGCAAAATAGTATTGGTAGTGGTAGAGCAATGGAAACATCAAAAGGACAAATTACATGCAGACGACAGCAATAACAATGAATAACTTCATTGCCATAGAGGCCGCTTTTAAAAAGATGATGGGGGCGCTTGCCGAGTTACGCGCGTTAGGCGTTATTACCAATAAAAAAGATTTTACCTGCCAGCTCAGTGAATGGCTGGTTGCAATTCTATATGACGGAACGAGGGCTGCAAGCGGTATTCAAAAGCATTGGGATATTGAGGCAAACGGGAAGAGATTACAGGTAAAAGCCCATGCTAAGGCAGAGACAACATCTGCAAGATGGTCACCGATTAAATATAATGAGGATGCTGAAATTGACGAATTGGTAATAGTTGTTTTCACCCAAGATTACAAACTAAAAGAGTTTTACAAATTGGCTTGGCGTGATGCGTTGCCGTTAATAAAAAGGCAGGAAAACAGACACGTTATTTATTGGAACCATTTAAAAGATTTTCAAATAGGCATTGACAGACTCCCTAAGCAGGAATTGGTTACTTTATTCAAATAGATATGTTAGTCTTCGCTGTTTACCCACGCAGCAATTTCTTCATTGCTACTCCCGTCTTCTGAGTAGGTCTTGACAATTTTTTCTTCACGTACTCCGGCGTACAGGATATTTCTGTCAAAACTGTAGACAATGATAAAATTTGTATATCCGCAAT
>Ga0075012_10000801_pt1 | contig 32917 bp, 29 predicted proteins | sample All_14_2_FD_71474 | JGI IMG/M metagenome (GOLD analysis project Ga0075012, IMG submission 71474) | Freshwater microbial communities in response to fracking from Pennsylvania, USA - Allegheny Zone_MetaG_DW_15 | ecosystem: Environmental > Aquatic > Deep subsurface > Groundwater > Drilled...
GCATCGATACCGACTTCTTCACGCCCGCCCTGAGCTCGCCACCGCAGCCCGACCACCCTCCCGTGCTGCTCTTCGTCGGAGCGCTCGCCGTGCGCAAGGGGCTTCCTGATCTGCTACGAACTTCGATCGAGCTCGTGCGCACGACTCCGCACGTGCTGCGCGTCGTCGGAGCAGGGCCGCTCGAGGGCGACCTGCGTGCAGCAGCGGCCCAGCATCCCCACATCGAGGCGCTCGGCAGCCTGCCGCGCAACCACGTGCGCGAGGCAATGCGAGACGCGCACGCTCTCGTGCTGCCGACCCAGCAAGACGGGCAGTGGCGCGAAGCCGCCGGGCTCGTGTTGCTCGAAGCCCAGGCCTGCGGCACGCCCGCCGTCGCCTACGCGAGCGGTGGCACGCCCGAGATGATCGTTCACGGTGAGACCGGGCTGCTCGTGCCCGAACGCGATGAACGGGCGCTTCTCGACGCCGTGCGCACGATGCTCACGACGCCGCCGCGCGCCCACGAGGCGATGCGTTCGCGGGCTCGCGAGTGGGTTGTCGCCGAGCGCAGTCTCGCGGCGAGCGCTGAGCAACTCGACGCTGTGTACCTCGACCTTGGTCGTGAGGTGTCGCCGTGACGCCCAGCGAACGGCTCGACGTCGACGTCATCGTGCCCGTGCACGACCTCGCCAGACCACTGTCGCGCACCGTGCAGTCGGTGCTCGCGGGAGGCCTCGGCGCCCAGAGAATGCGCGTCATCGTGGTGGCGCACAACCTCGCCGCGAACGAGGTGCGCGCTGTGCTGGCGTCCGCCGGTCTCGTCGATTCCGTCACCGTACTTGAGCTGCATGACGGCGAGCGCTCGCCCGCCGGCCCGCGCCTGCTCGCCCTTGAGACGGCGACAGCGCGCTTCGTGAGCTTCGTCGACAGTGACGACGTGCTCGAACCTGGGGCTCTTGCTGCCTGGCTCGCGCTCGCCAAGCGTGACAGTCTCGACGCTGTTGTGGCCCTCGAACGCCACGCGCGCGGCGGCCTCGTGCGCAATCCGCCGGTGCGACCGTGGCCGCGCCGAACGCTCGACGGAGTGCGCGATCGGCTCGTCTACCGCAGCGCTCTGCGCGGGCTGTTCTCTCTCGACGTCGTGCGGGCCGAGCGGCTCGCCTTCACGCGCGGCGGAACGAACGGCAGCGATCAGCCCTTCACCCTGCGCCTGTGGCACAGCGGCCGACGCATCGGCCTCGCGAGCAGGCTTCCCGCCTACGTGCTCGGAGACGACGCCCCCACTCGCGTGACGCAGACCCCGCAACCACTCGCAGCCGAACTCGCGGCGCCCCGTGCGATGCTCGACGAACCCTGGTTCGCCGCGCTGCCGGCCGCCGCGCGAACGCAAGCGGCGACGAAAGTCGTGCGCATCCACCTCTTGCCGCAGCTTGCCGCGCGCCTCGACACGGCGAGCGCCACCGAAGCGCTCACGACAGCGCGCGAGGTACTCGAGCGCTGTGCTGCCGTCGCTCCCGACTTTCGGCGCTCCCTGTCGCGGGTCGACGCGCGCATCGTGACGCTGCTCGAGTCGGGTTGCGCTCTCGACGATGTGCGCCCGTTGCTCGCGGTGCGCCGCGGCTTCACACACCCGCGCGCACTACTCACGTCACAACTGCTCGACAGCCTGCGACGGGATGCTCCGCTTCGGCTCGCGGCAGCCGCCCTGTTGCTCAGCCTGCGCGCGCGGCCTCGGCGGGGCTGAGAGCCTGGTCGCGCGGCGCGAGCACGAGCGGAACAGCCCACGCGACGAGTCCGGCGAACGCCAGCGAGCCGATCAACCACACCACGTCGGGGCCGATGGGCAGAACCCACCACCACTCAGCACCACTACTGAGGCTGAAGCCCGCACCGTCGATACCCGTGATGAAGCGGCGCATGGTGATCTGCAGGGCCACGAAGTGGGCTCCGGCAAGGGCTGCGGCGAGCATCCACGCCTGCACGGGAGTGAAGCGCACTGTGCGCCCGGCGCGACCCAGCAGCAGCACGCCGATGAAGAGCACCATGAGCGGTAGCAGGTAGCGCGGCTGCACTTCTTGGCCAACGCGATCGCCGCCCGCCTGCAGCACGTAGAGCGGTAGCGCAATGAGTACGGCGCCGACGAGCGAGACAGCGATGGCGGTGCGCCGCTCGAGTAGCGCGAGCGCCGTGAAGGCGACGGCGAGCACCGCTCCCCAGACGGCGAACGCGACCAGGCTCGGCATGGGGGTGTCGAGCCAGCCCACACCCGCCTCGATCAGCAGCCCGCCCCAGAGGGAGGGCAAGTGCAGAATGTTGTACGCGAGCAGGGCCGGGCCTTGAATGACCGCTTCGAGGTCGGCACCGTCTGCCGTACCCCCCGAGCCCGAACCGCTGGATGCTCCACCGAAGCCCGTCAGCCCGCTGCGCACTTGGCCCGACGTGGCGAAGAGCACGAGCGCGACGACACCCACCGCCGCCGGCAGAATGGCCCGCCGCAGCCACCGCGTGGTCGGCAACCACGAGCCCTGTCGCACCTCGTAGGTGAGCACAGCGACCACGGTTATGCCGACTCCGACGTAGAGGGCGGCGTCTCCGCGTGCGCCCGCAGCCATGAGGGCAGCGAGCACGAAGACGATGCCGAGGCCCGTCGCTCGGCGGCGATCGGGCTCATCGACATAGGCGAGCAGGGCGAGCCAGCTGAGGCCGACACCAGCGATTGCCCAGCCGCTGGGGTTGTTCGAGGCGAGGAAGAACGCGCCGAGGGGTACAGCGGCGAGCAGCCAGCCCCAGACGAGGGCGGGTCTGCGGTGGCTCGGAAGGAGCATCCACAGGGCGGCGGCGAGGCCAAGGAAAAGGCTGATCGACAGCACGCGCATGAGCAGGGCAGAGAGCTGCACGTCAGAGCCCGCGAACAACCCGGTGACCGCGTAATAGACGGGCGGGTAGCCGCCCCCCACGTTGCTTCGGCTCGTCTCGACGGTGTCGGTGGGGCTCCAACTGAACTCGTCACCCTGGCAGTCGGCGCTCGCTTCAGAGTCGAAGGCGAAGCACGCGATCTCGGGTAGCGCCTCGGGCACGATGCGCGCGGTCGGATCATCGGCGTTGTCAGCGTCGACGCACAGTTCGGCCGCTGCAGGACCAGCGCACCACGAACTTGTGAGGTGGTAGTCGTCGTCGGGAGACGAGCCGATCGGCGAGGCGTACACCCACGCGAGCAGGGCGATCGCCGCAAGCACGAGACCTGTAATGGGGCTGCGGGATGCCGCGCTCACCCGAGCGCGCCACCCCAGTTTCGCCGCCGCTGCCGTAGTGCTCATGAGCTCTTCTTACGCCGAAGGCGCACCCGCTCGGCGACACCACGCAGGCCGCCATGCCGCAGGTGGTGCAGGGCCATGCGTGCATCGTGTGCGGCTCCGGCAGTGCGGCGGGCGCGCGCCGCAGAACCCATGCCGCGGCGCCCCGGCGTGTAGTCGGCGGCACGGTGCGGTTCGGCGAGGGCGTCGGCGAGCGGCGCGAGGGCGACCGGCCACGTGAAGCTCTCACGCACGCGGGCGACGTTTGCGCGCCACTCTGCGACCTCGGGCGATTCGGCGAGCACGCGACTCAGTGCGTCGGCGAGAGCATCCACGTCGTGGGGCGGCACCGCGAGACCGAGGCGCTCGTCACGCACGAGATCGGCGAAGCCGTCACCCTCGGTGACGACCATCGGCAGCCCCGCCCACAAGTAGTCGAGAATGCGAGTGCGGAAGGCGAAGGTCGTTTCGAGGTGCACGTGATGCGTGCTGACGCCAGCGTCGGCCTCGAGTAGCCAGGCTCCGCGCTCGTCGTAGGGCACCCAGTCATCGTTGAAGATGACGTGGCTGCCCTCGACTGCCAACTCGACCGCGAGGTCGTGTGCCTGCCGCACGATGCCCATCGTCTCGACGCTCGGGTGCCGTGTGCCGAGAAAGAGCAAGCGCACGCGCGGTTCACGTTCGCGCACCGCCGCGACGGCCCTGATGAGCGTCAGCGGGTCGAACCAGTCGTAGACTCCGCCGCCCCAGATGAGCAGCTTTGCGTCGTGCGGCACTTGCGGGTGTGCGCCGCGCAGCACGGGCTGTTCCGCTCTCGTGGGCGGCGACGCCGACAGACCGAAGGGCACGACGCGCAGTAGGCGGTCGAGGTCACCGTCGTCAGAGTAGGTCGCCGGGTTGAGTCGGCCGAGGGCGGCGAGGTGACCCAGGTAGAACAGTCGCTGGCGCTCGCTCGCACAGAGCAGCAGGTCTGCGCGGCGCACCTGGTCGACGATCGCGTCGCGCGCGACTGCGACGCGCAGGCTCCACGTCGCCGCTGGCAGGTCTCGACCCTGCTCGAGCAGTTCGAGGTGGAGGGGGTCATAGAGGTCGCACACGAGCATCCGGTCGGTGCGCCGCAGGCTCGGAAACTGACCGAGCCCATAGCCCTGCATGACGATCGCGTCTGCCCAGCGTTCGTGCTCACGCATAGCCCGTTCGTCGCCGGGGCGCACGATGTGGATGCTGAAGCCGGGGCTCGGCGCATTCGAACTCGTGGCCGCGCTCGTCGAGAGCAGTCGCACGTCATGCCCGCCTCGCGCGAACTCGCTGGCCATGTTCCACGCGCGAATCGCCGGGCCCGCCATGCGACTGCCGAGGGGGTCACCGGTGATGACGATGACGCGAGTCACACGGGCTCCCTTCTACCTCGACGGTGCGGTGGTGGTGCTGGGTGGTGGTGGTGCTGGGTGGTGATGGTGGTGCGGTGTTGGCGGTGCGATGGCGGCGCTGGCCGTTGGCCGCGCCTGCGCGGCTGCTCGGGCGCCAGTCAGCCTAGTCGGGCGACCGCCGCGTCGCGGGCTGTACGAGGTCGCGCAGCACGTCGATCGCACCCCGGCTGTAGCGGCCGTAGCGGCCACTCAGTGCGCCGGCGATGATGCCAGGAATGCGCGCGGGCTGCCAGCGCGGCAGGTCACGTCGGCGCGCTTCGTGCGCGTGCTTGGCGCGTGCGTCAGCGAGTCGCTCGGGTGCGACGCCGAGCGCTTCGAGTCGCTCTGCGAGCGCGCGCGTGCGTTGTGCGAGCAGCGGAGCACGGTCGTCGCGCGGCTCGCGCAGTTTCGCCCACCGGTCAGACATCGTGGGGCGGCGCGCGCCGATCTCGTTGGCACCGTGTTGGCGGTAGTCGATGAGCGGCTCGGCGACGAGGCGCACGGCATGGGGGTTCTGCGCAGCAGCGATCGCGGCGAGCCACTCGTCGTGCACCCACTCCGACGGGAAAGGCGCTGCGTGCTTGACGAGCGCGCGACGCAACAGCACGGTCGCGCCGGTTACGAGGTTGCGGCGCAACAGCACGGCGAACGCGTCGCCGTGCGCGAGACCCTCGCGCTCGATGGCGGTGGCCTCAAGCGCGTCGAGGAGAGTGAGGCCGAGGGGCTCTCCGGCCGCGTTGACGAGTCGGGCGTCGGTGTGCACGAGTTGAAGACGAGCATCGTCAGCGAAGAGCGGCACGAGGCGAGCGAGTTTGTCAGGCGCCCACACGTCGTCCTGATCGCTCAGCGCCACGAGGTCGCCGCCGCAGGCGGCGAGCGCATCGGCGAAGTTGCCCACCACGCCAAGCCCTGGCGAGTGCCGGCGCACGACGAGCTCTGTGGCGAGCTCACTGCCCGCGGCACGGGCCTCAGCTTTCGCCGCCGCGAACTCTCGCTCGATGATGACGAGCGTGTCATCGACCGAGTTGTCGTCGCCGACAACGAGTTCGAGCGGCGCAGGGCGCTGAGCGAGAATGCTGCGCACTTGCTCGGCGACGAACTGGGCTCCGTTGTAGGTCGCCATCGCCACCGACACGGTGGGCAACGAGGCTCTGCTGTCGGATGCTACGGTCACGCACTCAGCCTAGACGCGCGGGCGTGGTGCGCACTGGCTGCGCCGATAGGATGCGAACACCATGAGCGCGTCGCACGAGCAAGCCGAGCACGAGCACGCGTCGAGTGACCCACGAGCCTCAAGCGAAGAGTCGGCGGGTCCGCGCGTGGGTGTCGTCGTGGTCGCCTACCGCTCAGACCGAGTGCTGGGTGAGCTGCTGGCATCGGTGCCCGCGGCGAGCACTCACCCGGTCGCCATCGTGGTCGTCGACAACTTGCCGAGCGAAGGCAGCACCCGCGCACTGGCCGCGCAGCACGGTGCAACCTACCTCGCGCAACCGCAGAACCCTGGCTACGGCGGCGGCATGAACGCCGGAGTCGCCACGCTGCCCGCGAGCGTCGAATGGGTGCTCATTTGCAATCCTGACCTCGAACTCTTTGAGGGCAGCATCGACACGCTCGTGTCGGTCGGCGAGAGCGACGCGCGCATCGGCAGCGTCGGGCCCGCGGTTCTCAACACCGACCACAGCGTCTACCCGAGCGCTCGAGGCGTGCCGTCGTTGCGCACGGGAGTCGGTCACGCGCTCTTCGTCACCGTGTGGCAGCAGAACCCGTGGACCGCGAAGTATCGGCACGATGCCGACACGAGTGAGCAACGAGACGCGGGATGGCTCTCTGGCTCGTGTGTGCTCGTGCGACGACGCGCCTTCGACGCCATCGGTGGCTTTGACGAGGCCTACTTCATGTACTTCGAAGACGTCGATCTGGGCTACCGACTCGGCACAGCCGGGTGGCGCAATGTGTACGTGCCTCGCGCGCAGGTCATACACACGGGAGCGCACGCGACGACGACCGAGTCAGAACGCATGATTCGTGCGCACCACGCGAGCGCTCGGCGTTTTCTTACCCGCAAGTACTCTGCGGGCTGGCTGTTCTGGCTGCGCTGGGGGCTCTCTGCCGCACTGCACATTCGTGAAGCGTGGGTTGTGCGCCGGTCGCGCTAAACCGAGCATGGCGGGCGCATGCCCCGACTACTCTTTCTCGTCGACGAGAGCTTTCTCGTAGTGCTCGGTGACGGTCTCAGCGTCTCCGACCTCGCGCAGCGTGCCCTTGTCGAGCCACGCCACCTGGTCGCACATCTCGCGAATCTGCGGCAAGGAGTGCGAGACCAGAATGACGGTCTTGCCGTCGCGCGTGAACTCGAGAAACTTCTGGCGCGACTTCTCTTTGAAGGCACCGTCGCCCACGGCGAGAACCTCGTCGACGACAAGAATGTCGGGGTTCGTGTGCACCGCGACCGAGAAGCCGAGACGCACGTACATGCCTGACGAGTAGTTCTTCACCGGCTGATCGATGAACTTCTCGACACCCGAGAACTCGACGATCTCGTCGAATCGAGCGTCAACCTCACGGCGCTTGAGCCCGAGAATCGACGCGTTGAGGTAGACGTTCTCACGACCACTCAACTCAGGGTGGAAGCCCGAGCCGACTTCGAGCATCGAGGCAGCCTTACCTCGCAACGTGATCGAACCCGCGTCGGGGTGGTAGATGCGAGCGAGTGTCTTCAAGAGGGTTGACTTGCCCGAACCGTTGCGGCCAATGAGACCGAACGTTTGCCCCTCGGGAACCTCGAAGCTGACGTCGCGAACAGCCCAGAACTCTTCAGCGATGGTCTTGCGCCCACGCATGACCGCCGACTTGAGGGTCTGATTGCGCTCTCGGTACAGCTTGAACTTCTTCGACACGTGGTCGACGACGACGGCGGCGGGCTCGGCGTTCTTCGAGGGGGTCACAGCAGTTCTGCCAATCTCTTCTCGTTACGCGAGAACACCCAGAACCCGATCGAGAACATGATTCCTGCGACCGCCACGATGAAGAGGGTGTCGCTGAGGTCAGGCCAGCGGTTGTCGTAGAGCAGGTTGCGGAAGACTTCGACGAATCGCTCCATCGGGTTGAGTCGGTAGACCGTCAAGATCCACTCTCCGTGGTCGCGAGCGGCCTGCTCGACGAGCGACAGCGGGTAGATGATCGGGGTGAGGTACATCCACATTTGCAACACGATGGTCGTGAAGTGTTGTGTGTCTCTGAAGTGAACGTTCGTGATCGCCAGCATCATCGCGACTCCGACAGCAAACAACGCGAGCACTGCCATGACCAATACGACGACGGGAATCCACCAGATCGGCCATCCGCCGAAGATCTGGAGCGCCACCACCAGCACGCCCACCTCGATGAGCCATGTCACGCCGACCGACGCCATGACCGAGAACGGCAAGTGCATGCGCGGAAAGTAGACCTTCTTGATGAGGCCCGAGTTCGACACCATCGAGTTCAGGCCGCCATTGACGACGCGTGAGAAGTACATCCACGGAAGCAAGCCGCACATCAGCCACAGCGGGTAGATGTCGAGCCCGCTCGGGTCACCGACGTTGGGGCGTGCCCGAAAGATGAGTGAGAACACAACCGTGTAGACGAGCATCGTCGCGATCGGGTTGAGCAACGACCACAGCTGGCCGAGCACGGTGCGACGGTACTGGCCTTTGACCTCGCGCATGGTGAGGTTGTACAGCAACTCGCGGGTGCCCCAGAGTTGGGAGAGATATGCCATGGAATCCTGAAAACGAAAGACGGGAGTAAGCCCTCAGTCTAGGCCACGGCCTCGGCCAGAGACGGAAGCACGTCGCTGCTCTGAGCACCGATGGCCGCAGCCGCGAGCTCGTTGAGCTCGCCGCGCGGAACCGAGCCCCAAGAGCCCACGAGGTGCACTCGCTCGACGCGCAGACCGCACCTCTCCGACACTCCCACGAGCGAGTCTGCGTCGAGCACGACGCCGACAGGGGCGAAAGCCTCGTGATCTGCGGCAATGATCTCGTACGCGCCCGCCACAATGAGCTCGTGATAGGCGTCACAGAATTCGCGCTCCTGCTGGCCTCTCAGCGGCCCCGGCGAGTGCATGATGCCGATCGAGCGACCTTCAGTGAGCATCCGCATCAGCAGACGGCGTGACCGCGACAGCGCGACGGCGCTCGCGCTACCGCGCCGAGCGTCCACGATGATCACGAAGTCGAGCAACGCGGGTTGCGGTTCGACTCCTCGGAGTCGCGCGGGTGCGCTCGGAACGGGCTTCGCCGCGCGCCTCGCCCATGCGTGCGCGCTGCGGTACGCCAGGCGCGCGGGGTGAGCCCAGCCCGAGGCGAAGTCACCGCCCGACAACGACGATGAGTCCCAGCGTTGCAACGTGAGCGGCGCGGCCGTGCGAATGACCGTGACGTCGTGGCCCGTGACCGAGGCGATGCGTTCTCGAAACTCGACATCACCGCCCGCGCGAACGTTGTCGAACGAGCCAACGCGCGCGAGCACCGAGGCTCGCACCATGAGTGAGGGCTCGCACAGTCGGAGGTCGAGCCCACGAGGTTGACTAAATCTAAGGGTGTCGCTCAGTCGCAGCGCTGTCGTCACACAGGCCGGAGCCGCAGGGTGCGATTCCAACCAGCGGGCTTGTACTTCCAGTCGCCGGGGATGACTGAGGTCATCAGAGTCGTGAAAGGCGATGAAAGTGCCCTGAGCAGCCGCGATTCCGTCATCGCGTCGGCGGTACGTGCCGCCGTTCGTGGGCGAACGCACCACCCGTACGCGCTCGTCGAGGTGCGCGAGGGCCGCCAGTTCGTCGTCGAACTCCGGCCCAGAAGCGTCGTCGACGATGATGAGTTCGAGATCCGCCCACGTCTGGCGAAGAACACTATGCACCGCTGCCCGCGTTGCAGCTGCGGGGCGCCACGTCGTCATGACCACTGACACCACAGGGCCGCGAGCGGTCTGCGAAGCAGCATCAACGCTCAGACGTTCGAAGGCAGATCCGGCTCCGCTTCGAACGTGCAGGGGCTCCATGCCCGCCGCGTCGTAGAGAACGCCCACGGCGTGCTCCCAGAGCTGGGGGGCTTCATCAACGTCGACGAGATCAGCGGCGAGCAGCGAGCGCCGCCAGTCTGAACGCGTTCGGGCCGCGAACTCCCGCGCGAGCCCCCGACGTCCGCTCTCGATACAGAGGCGTGCCGCTTCGGCGCATCGCTGTTCGCTCACGCTCGCCGCATGCCGAGCCAACAACGCGAAAGCCGTCTCGCGAAGTCCTTCCACCGGTTCAGGATGCGCGTCGAGCGCCCGCAAAAGCGCGACGACCGCATCGGCATCGCCATCACCGACTGCGACAGTGCGCACAAAGTCTGGTGCGGCGCAGAGCGCTACGAGCCGCTCGGCCTCGAGCCGTGCCGCTGTGGCGTTCATGGCGAGCGCGCGTATCGCCGGCACTGAACCGCTGTGAATCGCGAAGGCTTCAACCTCGTCGAGCGGCCGAGCCGCGAGGTTCTGCACAGTTCCTGACAGAGCGGCACTCGCCGCACTCGGCGCCAGATTAAGAGACGAGGTCTGGGGATGCACATGAAGCGCTGGTCGTCTCAGGCGCCCACGCTGTGGATCGAGACTCGCCGCCACCCACGAACGTCTGCGCCGTCGCACCGCGATGACTCCCGCAATGGTCCAGACAAGCGACCACACGAGAACTGTGACGGTTGCGACGGGCCAGCGCACTGCGACGGCGACCACGAGCAGAATCGCGACGAACGGTAGCGTCGCGAGCGCTCCCACGGCCGTGGCGCGCTCGAGCAGGGTGAAGCGATTCCACCACGCCCGAGCCTTACTGAGCACCGTCGAGCAGCCTCTCCAGGTAGAGGCCGTATCCGCTCTTACGCAACGGCTCGGCCAGCGCGGCAAGCTCAGCGTCGCTGATCCACCCCTGGCGCCATGCGATCTCTTCGACGCAGCCAATCTTGTGACCCTGACGGTGCTCGATGACGCGCACGTACTCAGAGGCCTCCATCATCGACGCGACGGTACCGGTGTCGAGCCATGCTGTTCCGCGGTCGAGAGGTCTCACGATGAGCTCATTGCGTTGAAGGTAGTAGTCGTTCACCGCAGAGATTTCGAGTTCGCCACGAGCGCTCGGGGTGATCGTGCGCGCCACGTCGACCACACCGGAGTCGTAGAAGTAGAGCCCGGGAACGGCGTAACGACTGCGCGGCTGCTGGGGCTTCTCTTCGATAAATATCGCGCGGCCCGCACCATCGAACTCCACCACGCCGTAGGCCGACGGGTCGGCGACCTCGTAGGCGAAGATCAAGCCTCCTTCGACGTCGGCGGTCTGCGCCAACGCGCGGTCCAGGTCGCTGCCGTGGAAGATGTTGTCGCCCAAAACCAGCGCAACACTTTCGTCGCCGATGAACTGCTCGCCAATGAGAAAAGCTTGCGCGAGCCCATCGGGGCTCGGCTGCTCGGCGTACTGAAGGCTCATCCCCAACTCGCTGCCGTCGCCGAGGAGGGACTCAAAAGCTTCGCCGTGCTCGGGAGTCGTGATCACGAGCACGTCGCGAATGCCAGCCGTCATCAACGTCGACAGCGGGTAGTAGATCATCGGCTTGTCGTAGATGGGCATCAACTGCTTGGAGATGCCCTTGGTGATCGGCCACAGTCGGGTTCCTGACCCGCCTGCCAAAATGATCCCGCGCATCAGGCGGCTCCGCCCGCGCTCCATGACCTCATGCTCTTCATCGTATCCACGTCACGATGCGCCGCACTGCCTTCCCCGGCTCGCGTGCTGCACGCACGCCCAACTGTGCCACCTGCACGACGCGCGAGCGGAGGCGAAGGAGGAGGTCGCGTCGCGGCGGCGGCACGCTGTCGACGGCGTCGAGCCATCGCCGCCACCGCTCGGGAAGGCTTCCCGCTGCTCGCGCCGGAGCTGCCCGCAGCGTCTCGATTGCCGTCACGATTGAGTCAGCACCGCTGACGATCTCGTCCGCTCGATTCCGCGCTGCCTCAGAATGTGATGCACGCAGCGCTTCGCTCGCCGCGTAGTCGTCCAGAGCTCTCCCCAGCTCGGCGAAGTCGTCGGGGTCGACGAGCCGACCACAGTGTCCATCGATGACGAGTTCGGCGCCTGCACCACTCGAGGTGGTCACGACAGGAAGCCCGAGGGCCAGGCATTCGAGAGTAGACCGCCCAAAGGCCTCTTTGTCGCTCGGGATCACCGCGACGTCGCACGCCGCGAGGAGAGGAAAGGGGTTGTCGCGCTCACCGTCAAAGCACACACGAACATGCGGAGCGAGCGCGCGGGCACGAAGTGTGAGCTCACGTTCGGCACCAGGGTCAAGTACGGCGCCGACCATACGCAGTTCGATGCCCCGCGCGTGAACGTGGGCGAGAGCTTCGATGAGACGCCACTGCCCTTTGCTTCGGGTCACTCGACCCAACACTCCCACGCGCAAGACCGGCGCGTCGGGCTCCTCGAGCTCAACACTCTCGCCTGCCCTGAGGCGCACGGCGTCCACATCCACCGGCGGAAAGCTGACTATGACCGGAGTGCCCCCAGCCGTGTCGTCGAACATCGAGGCGACGGCGCGAGAGTTCACCACTACCGCGGTTGACATCGCCGCAATGTCGGCGATGGCCTCCTGGCGCCCTTCCGGCCAGCGAAAGCCCTGCGACTCTTCCCCGAATTCGCGAACGAACCACACGTGCGGTATTCCGCGACTCGCAGCCGCGATTGCTGCCCACGGGTGCACGAGAGTGTTCGTCACAACGAGGTCTGGCAGCTCGTCATCGAGAAGGCGCAGTAGCTCTCGCGTGGCCCGGGCGTTCTGTCGACTCCGCAGCTCCCGCGCTGCGCTTCCTCCTGCCTCACTCGATACGGTCCACCCGCTCATGTCGATGATTGCGGTGCGATAGCCGCGAGCCGAAACAGCAGAGTGCATCGCGCCCGGCCCGGGACTCACGACAAGCGGGTTGACCATCGGGTCTGCGCGCTTCCATTCCTCGAGCACTGTGAGGAGTGACCGCTCTGCTCCGCCGAGGTGATCCGACATGCTGTGGCTGAGCACGACAGCGGAAGACATCAGCCAGCCAGCTCGGCGTAGCGCTCCTGACACGCGGTCCACTGAGGTAGAAGGCTTGTTGCCAGCGCCTCCTCAATGCCCGGAGCATGTCTGTCTTTCTCAGAGACTTGCAGTTCTCCAGAGAACCGGTGCGCGGCATCACTGCCAATCTCGTGCCCGAGCGCAGAGATTCCGTGCTCGCGGTCTGGTCGAAAGACGTCAGACACGAGATAGGTCACCACCGTGCCCTCGTCGAGCGCGAGGAAAGCGTGACCGAGGCCTTCCGGAATGAACACGGCCTGCCGGTCGCGATCGTCGAGCACAACGGAGTCCCACGTGCCAAACGTTGGAGACCCGACGCGAAGATCAACGACGTAGTCGATGATCTTCCCCCGCGCGACGCTCACGTACTTCGCTTGACCGAGCGGCACGTCAGCGAAGTGGATGCCCCTCAGCACGCCAGCAGCAGAGACAGAAGTGTTGACCTGAGCCAGCGGCAAGCTGCGCCCTGCTGCGTCACGCAGAACATCGGCGCGAAACTCCTCCGCGAATGATCCCCGTTCGTCCTTGTGCACCTGCGGAGTGAAGACAAGCGCGTCTGGCACGAGGAGCGGGCGAAATTGCACAGCGAGAGCCTAGCAAGTCGCCACACGCCGCCCTCGGCCCTAATCGTCCCGAGAGAGAAGCACTACCCGTTCGCGGCGGTCGACGACCCGCCAACCTGCCCCGCGATCATCGTCGAAGCGCAGGGCAAGCCACGCATCGAGCATCGCCTGTTCGGGTGCCCGATCCACGTCGTCGAGCACGACACGACCCTGTAGCGCCATTCGCGCGCCCAGAGCGTCCACGACAGGAAGCCGCGCTGTCGGTGCCGACGCCCCGGGCGGCCCGTCGACGACGAGCAAGTCGATGTCGCGCAAGTCGCCCCATGCTTCAGGTGAGTACCAAGAAGTGACACCGTCGCTTCCCGGCGCAAGCTGGGCGTACCTCAAGTCGACGAGGTTCTCGACGCCATTGCGCCGCAACGCGGCGCGCGTGACTTCGACCCACTCTGACGACGAGTCGAGACTCACGATGCGCACCTGCTTGCCAGACGCCCTCACCGCGAGTGCCATCCACACGGTCGTCGCCCCGCCACCCAGTTCGACCACCAACGCACCATCACTCAGCTGTGAGACCTCATCGCGCAACAATGCGCACGTTTGAGGCAGCGCCGAATAGTTCGTGAGGGGCGTGCCCGAAGCAACCGGGCCGCCCAAGAGGTGAAGGCTCAAGAGAGAGTCGACATCACGGATGACGTCGTGCCTGATCTTCGCGGAGATCGACCCGGGCCCTCGACCCAGCGCCTTGCGTGTTCGCGCAGAGTCGTCCCGCTGCCGCTCCTCCAGCCGGTCGAGACGTTCTGCCGTTCTTCCGAGACGAAGCCCGGCGGCGAGCAGCACGATCACGAGCACGCCAGTGAGAGCGACGTGCGCGGTCACGAGCAACGTGATCGAGCCGATCGCAGCCCCCACTGCGGTAGCCATGGAGGCGAGGACGACACATGCGGCCGCACCGACCAGCAGTCGATGGAAGGACGCCCTGCGCATTCGACCACGATAGTGCCGATCGTGGTGGGCGCTGAGCAGGCGTTAGGCTCAGCGAGTGTCTTCCTCAGCATCAATTTCGTTTCGTGCAAGGCCTATCGCACTCGCCCTTCTCGGGGTGGCCTACGCAGGAGCGCTCTTCATGCTCATGGCTCCGGTCATCGTTCACTCGATTGGGGCTGACGACACGTATTGGATTCTCGTGTCAGGGCCGGCATTCAACGGTTCGGTGCTCGAGGGCGTTCTCGCCGAACTTGCCCGCACCGGCGACACCGCGGCGAGCCAGCCGCGGTTCGCTCAAGCGACGGCAGGTCTACGTCGAGGCCTCGCGATCGCAATCTTGGAGATGGCGATCAGGCTCGGCATCGAGCCCGCAGCCATCTGGTCGGTCATGCGCGTCGCCTTCTTTGCGCTGTCGCTCGTTGTCGTGGTGTGGTTTCTCTCGAAACTTCGGTGGCACTCCAAAGACGGCGAGCAGCAAGCACTCTCTCGCACGTCCTTGATCTGGATCGCACTCGGACTTCCCCTCGTGACGGCGATGGGCGCAACAACTCAGATCGTCAGCAGCATCAATAGCTGGCTCGACTATGCCCCGATCACCTACCCGGCGATTGCCTTCATCTTCGGCACCGCAGGAATCGTGCTCGTCGTCTACGAGTACATTGAGCGCCACCAGCGCGCCTGGAGCACCGCACTCGCCGTATTCGCTCTCGCGGGTCTCGCCGTGCTCGTGAACAACAGCTACGAAACGTACTGGCTCGCCGTGCCCCTGGCTGCAGTGGCGTTGTTTGCTCGAGTCTGGCGACGTCCATCATCACCCCGCTCGCGGCGAGCTCTCACGCTCACCAGTGTCGGTTTCTTTGGTGTCTTCGTGGTGAATCTGGCCGTCTACCGCAGCCTCGTATCACTCTGGAATTGCGGTGAAGAGGAGTGCTACCCGGGCACTCAGGTCTCACTCAGTCGCCCCAACCTGATTGCCATCGCCAAGAACCTCATAGGTTCGCTTCCTCTCGTGCACCGCCCGCTGGCGCAGGCTGACGCCGCCAGCGTGGGGGTTGCCTCCTTGCCGTGGCTCACGACCACCGGGGTGTTCGCAGCACTGCTCGCCGTTGGTGCCTACGTCGCACTCGCCCTACTCGTGAAGAGAACGCCGCGCATCGACGGTGAGGTTTCGCACGTGGTCCGAAGCGATCGCTCCGTGCTGATCGTGATCGTGATCGCCAGCGCGGGGGTGGCTCTCGGCGCTGCTCTCATCACGGGAATCAACGGGCGCGCGCCCGCGCTCATCGCCGACACTTTCATGCCTTATCGCACCGGCTACATCTCGTGGTTCGCCATGTCGCTGGGAATTCTCGCGCTCGTGCGTCTCGCAGTAGTGTCTCTTCGGCCCCGTGCGGCGCTGTACCTCTCTACCGTCTTGCTCGTTCTCAGCACCGTCGTGCTCGCGATCTCCTACCCGCAGAACGAGATTTCTGCACGGGCCAACAGCGTCGAGCCACGCAACGAGGTCGTCGACAGAGTTCACCGAGAAGTCGCCCTCGGCGACCTTACCGAGTCAGGCGACGCGCGACGCTGCCAAGCTCTCGCCGACTTCCTCGAAGAGAGAGGTGAGGGCTCGTATGCCGCGCGCACGATCATCGGGGCTGACAGCGCGTTCCGCTTCTACTACGGGGCGCCGTTCTGCATCTCGGCGGGGCGGCTGGAAGGCAACACGCTCGTTGATTGGACAGGGTGATGATCGTCGCGACACCAGAAGACGGGTGCGTCTGGGTTGAGGAACGCGTATGAGGGTTCTCGCCGTCCTGGCCCTGCTCGCTGTTCTCCCGCCGGCCGCCATTCTCGCGTCGATCGTCGCCATGCAGAGCAGCAGTGGCTGGCTCGTCGTTGTCGTGGGGCTTGCGGCCTACTACTTGGGGCTGGCATGGCTCGTCTGGAGCCGTCGCACCCTGCTCGCGACAGGGGTGCGCCGACTGCGAGAGCGACGTGCCGGTTCAGATTCGCCCGGCGCACGATCGGCTCCCCCGGCCCGCCATGACGGCACTCTCACCCTCGCTGAACTCCGCGCGTCCACGAAACTCTCGCGCTCCACGTACGGGCTGCAGCTCCTTGCCTCGCGAGCCACCGGTGGCACCACCACCCTCGATGAGCTCCGCACGATCGCGACGCTCCATGGTGATGACCCCCACGGCCGCGACGTCGAGTTGCTGTGGCCGCCTTTCTCGGCGAACTCCGCTTTGGCTCTCGTGGACGTGCTCGTTGCGCTGAGGGACAAACCTGTCGATCTCTCGCTCGCGATCGCCATTCTCGAGAGAATCGACCCCGACGCTGGTGCCGATGACCAACGCCTTGATGGACCTCGGCAGCTACGCCTCCCGACGTTGCTTCTCGAGCACGGAGAACGTGATCGTGCGCTCACCATGATGTCAAGGTGCCGAGTGCCCGACATGCTTGCCGATCAAGTGCGGGCCGACATTCTCAATCCCTTCCTCACCTCGGGCGACGCGCCTGCAGACGATGCGCGAATCACTCGCTGGCTCATTGCCGCCAACAGGGTCATCGCGCAGGGCGGACTCGAGCCGATCTCCCTCATCGACACGCCTGCGCACGTGCCGTTCGACCGGCTCACGTCATCGCCGCGCAGCGCCGTCACTCATGACGACACCCACCCCCTCGTCTCAATCGTGATGACGACCTTCCGCCCCGGCCGCGAGGCGATCTCCGCCGTGCGGTCGGTTCTCTCGCAGTCGTGGGGCAAGTGGGAACTCCTCGTCATCGACGATGCCTCAGGCGAGGACTATGCAGCGATCCTTGACGAGATTGAGGGCATGGATGCACGAATCTCTGTGCACCGCCGTTCCCACAACGCCGGAACCTACGTCTGCAGGAACGTCGCTCTTGACGCCGCGCATGGCGACCTCGTCACAGTGCTCGACGCCGACGACTGGATGCATCCGAGACGGCTCGAGCTTCAGGTTGTCGACCTGTTGAGCAACCCCGAACAGCTTGCAAACGTCTCCAACACCTTGCGAGTGACTCAAGACCTCGGGTTCTTGCACGATCGCGGCCCGGGCATCAAACTCTGCGAACCCGCCATGATGTACCGCCGACGTGAACTTATCGACAGGGTGGGCTACTACCACGAAGCGCGCAAAGGAGCAGATAGCGAGCTGCGGTGGCGAATCAACGCGATTCAGGGGTTTCCGGTCAGGCACCTCACTGCGCTGCCCCCGCTCACGCTTCAGCGATTCGATACCGGTTCGCTGAGCGGAGGAGACTTCGTACGCGGATGGGTCCATCCCGCGCGCGTGTCATACCGGTCAGCGTGGTGGGAGTGGCATCGTCAACATCGCCAGCGCCCTGACGCCCTGCGACTGACCCCAGGTGCGCCGTCGCCCTTTCCTTCGCCCGCTCATATGTCCGGTCGCCCCCGGGAGGAGCATGAGCTCGACCGAGACGTCGTGCTCATTGTCGACGCCTCTGACCGTGCTTCCGCACACCACAGGCAGAAGACGGCCCTTCGGTTGACGAGCGAACTGCGGTCGCTCGGACTCACCGTCGGAATCATGCATGTGTGGACGATGGGAGAGATCCCCGGCGGGCACCTCATCTACTCTCCGGCAGTGCAAGCAATCATCAACAGCGGTCAGGTTGTCGAAGTCTTCGCGGGCGACGAGCTGAACGCGCGACTCGCGGTAGCCCTGTCTGATGCTGAGATCACGGTCATGGGTGCGCTTCCACAGGCCTGGAAGCAGACAGAGCTCGTCGTTCTCTCCGGCGAACGTCGCGATTCACCTCGCAGCGCCGCGACGACACATCGCCGACTGAACCACGCGGAACTGCTGCGCGCCGCTCGTAAGCTTTAGGGCGTCTCACACTAGGGCAGCGTCTGCTCTCCCGTGTCGAGGGTGCGGGGTGCGACGCTTCGGTAGCGAACAGCAAACGAAAAGAACTTGTGACCGAGGTACCCGACGACTGTCGTGACGATCACGAGCAGTCCCTGCGCCACGATCGGAGTCAGGCCTGCGATCTCGACGAGAAACGGAAGTCCCGCGCTGTTGAGAGCGAGGGAACCGAGGTTCACCCCTTGAAAACGTAGGAACTCTTTCACAACGTTGCGTTTGCCTACGACGCGGAAGGTCAGCGCCCTGTGGCTCGCGAACGAGACAATCGAACCCAAGAAGAACGAGCCATACAGACTCACGAAGTAGCTCGTGAACGAGCCAATGAGTAGTTCGAGAAGCACGAACAACCCGAAGCCCACACCGGTGTTTGCTGCACCGACGATCAGATAGCGGAAACGTTCGCTGCCGATGAGCTTCGCAAGCCGTGAAGGCTCACTGCCCTCGGACGACTGCGTGGGCCCGCTCATGGACGTCGTTCGAATGCAACGATCTGCTCGATCGCCCGAGCAGCAGGGTCAGCCCCCGCTTCTACGTCTCGATGCCAGTCAACAGTCCATTGCACGCACTCAGGGTACGGGAGCTTGTTTGCCCACCCCAAGCGGTCACGAAGCTGTGAGGCGTCGAGCGCCAACAATCGCGCCTCAGACACGTGCTCGCCGTCGGCGACCTCCCACGACGCGGAACTGCCCCAAGCTTCGGCAGCAAAGGTGGCCAGATCGCCCACCGTCACAAAGCTCTCTTCGCCAGGACCGATGTTCCACGCCCCCGTCGCCTTGCCCGCCAGAAGGTTGTCCACGATCAGCAGGTAACCGTTGAGACAGTCAAGAACGTGTTGCCATGGCCGGACCGCGTCGGGATACCTCAGCTTGGCCGGCACACCCGCCGCGAACGAGGCCATGAGGTCTGTCATCAGCCGTTCAGCGCTCACGTCGCCTCCCCCGATCACGTTGCCCGCGCGCACAACACTCGTGGGCGGCGAGGCGAAGCTCGCGGTCCAACTGTGAGTCAGCAGATCGGCCATGGCCTTTGACGAGCTGTAGGGGTCGTCACCACCGAGCGGCTCGTCCTCGCGGTACCCCTCGACACGGTTCACGTTGCGGTAGACCTTGTCAGTCGTGACAATGAGCTGCGCACGAACCGACTCGCAGCGCGAGACCGCCTGCAAGACATTGAGGGTGCCTCCGACGTTCGTCTCAAACGTCGTGCGCGGATCACGATATGACTCACGCACAAGCGGCTGGGCCGCAAGGTGCATGACGACGTCGGGTCGAGTCGATTGCACGGCCCGCTCTACAGCATCGGCGTCGCGAATGTCAGCCCGAATGTCACTCTCCATGAGCGCCGACAATCCCGCACGCTCGAACAGCGAACCCGCAAGCGGATCGAGAGCGAACCCTGAGACGGTGTGTCCCCGCTCGCGGAGCAAGAGAACGAGCCACGCGCCCTTGAAGCCGGTGTGGCCCGTCAACAAGACATGCATGGCTGTCTAGTCCCACCTCTGCAGGTACTCGATGATCGAGTCCGCGATGAAATCGAGCATTTCTGTGGTCAGTCCCGGGTAGACGCCCACCCAGAACGTGCGATTCATCACGATGTCAGTGTTCGTGAGATCTCCTACGACACGGAAATCGACGTCACGATACGCCGGTTGCTTGGTCAGATTTCCGGCGAAGAGAAGGCGAGTGCCAATCTTCCGTTCATCGAGCGATCTCAGCAGCTCGCGTCGGTCTCCAGGGTGCTCGGGGTCGAGCGTAATCGGGAACCCGAACCATGACGGCACCGAGCGCGGAGTGGCACGCGGAAGAATCAACCCCTCCACGCCGGTGAGCCGCTGAGTCAGGTAGTCGAAGTTTGCATTGCGAGCGGCGACAAACCGATCGATCTTGCTGAGTTGCGACGAACCGAGCGCCGCTTGCATGTCGGTCGCCTTGAGGTTGTAACCGATGTGGCTGTAGATGTACTTGTGGTCGTACCCGGGAGGCAGGTCGCCCAAGGTCCATTCGAACCGCTTGTGGCATGTGTTGTCGTGACCGGTCTCGCAGTAGCAATCACGACCCCAGTCACGAAACGACTCGACCTGCTTCTTCACCAAAGGCGACTTCACAAAGACGGCACCACCTTCACCGGTGGTGATGTGGTGAGCAGGGTAGAAGCTGACCGTCGCAGTGTCACCGAAGCTTCCGGTTCGTTTGCCGTCGTAGGTGGCTCCGAGTGCATCGCACGAGTCTTCGACGAGCCAAAGGCCGTGCTCTTTGCAGAGCTCCTGAACAACCCCGAGATCGAAGGGGTTGCCGAGCGTGTGCGCCATCATGATGGCGCGCGTCTTGGGTCCGACCGCTTCACGCAGGCGATCGGCCATCGCATCGTATGTTCCCAACTCCACATCAACGACGACCGGCCGAAGGTTGTTCTGCATGATGGGGTTCACGGTGGTCGGAAAACCTGCGGCGACGGTCAAGACTTCGTCTCCCGGCTTCAGGGCCCGCTTTCCCAGCTTGGGGCTCGTGAGCGCCGACAGAGCAACGAGGTTGGCGCTCGAGCCGCTGTTAACCATGAGAGCGTGGCGGGTGCCGACGTATCGCGCAAGTTCACGCTCGAACTGGGTGTGGAAACGACCAGCTGTCAGCCAACCGTCGAGAGATGAATCCACGAGAGCGACGAAGTCAGAAGCGTCGAGCACCTTCCCCGAGACGGGGACGGGCGTTTCACCTCGCACGAAGGGAGTAGGCGCGAGCTTCTGTTCTGCGAAATCACGTACGTCGTCCAGAATGCGAGCGCGCTTGTCGTCAATGTCCACGGGTGAAGGGGGCTCCCTTGTCTGTCGTCGGTGCCTGGCGTCTCATCCTATGATGAGTCGGAAGCTCGTGACGCCGACGGTAGCAGGCAGCCCTGCGTCGGAATTCTTCACGCCGATCAGAGGACGAATCATGAAAGCTGTACTGCTCGCGGGCGGTTTGGGAACGCGCATGCGCGAGGAGACAGAGTTTCGGCCCAAGCCGATGGTTGAGGTTGGTGGCCGTCCCGTCCTCTGGCACATCATGAAGATCCTCAGCCAGCAGGGACTCGAGGACTTCGTGGTCTGCACGGGCTACAAGTCAGAGATCATCAAGAACTACTTCCTCAACTACGCCGCGCTCAATCAAGACTTCACCGTGCACCTCGGGCGCGAGAACGACATTCAGTACTACGACAGCCACGAAGAGTCGAACTGGTCGGTGACCGTCGCCGACACGGGCGCCGCAACGCTGACTGCGGGCCGCATCCAGAAGATCGAGCGGTTCGTCGCAGGCGAGCGATTCCTCGCGACGTACGGTGACGGCATTGCCGACATCGACCTCAACGCGCTCCTCGCCTTCCACGAATCTCACGGGAAGATCGCCACGATGACCGCCGTTCAGCCGTTGAGCCGCTTCGGCGTGCTCGACCTAGATGACCAGGGCTCGGTTCTGCGCTTCAAAGAGAAGCCGCAGGTCGAGGGGTGGATCAACATCGGATTCTTTATCTTCGAGCCGGGAATCTTCGACTACCTGACCGAAGACGCCATGCTCGAGGAAGAGCCCTTGCGCAGACTCGCGGCCGACGGCCAGATCGCTGCCTTCCCACACCACGGTTTCTGGCAACCCATGGACACCTATCGCGAGTACCAACTCTTGAATGACATGTGGTCGACGGGCACGGCCCCGTGGAAGACCTGGTAGCAATGCCGAGCGTCTCCATCGTCGTTCCCGTTCGGAACGGCATGCCCTACATTGAGAGAGCACTGTCGAGCGTTCTTGAGCAGGACGTGGATGACGTGGAGATCATCGTTCGGGAGAACGGATCTACCGATGGCACCGCCGACTGGCTGAACGCCAACGCACACCGCGGGTTCGACGTACGCGTCGCTCCTCACCCATGCTCGGCCGCCGAAAACTGGACAGAAGCGGTGCGCAGCGCCTCGGGCGACTTCGTCAAGCTGCTGTGCGCCGATGACGCAATCGCCCCCGGCGGTCTGAAGCGGCAGCTCGATGCTCTTCGCGCACACCCCAATGCGGTCATGGTCGCGTCGAGGCGTCGAGTTCTGAGTGCCCAGGGAGACACCGTCATTCCCCATCACGGCATGCGCGGATTCGTTGGTGAGCATGATGGCATCGAGGCAGCGACGCGGGCGGCGTATTCGGGAACCAACCCCTTCGGCGAGCCGTCAGCAGTACTGTTTCGCCGAGAGGCGATGGTGTCAGCGCTGCCGTTCCGTGAAGAATATCCCTACGTGACCGACCTAGAGTTCTATGTTCGCGTGTTGCAATCAGGAACTCTGCTGGGGCTGAAGAGCACGGATGCAGAATTTCGCTTGAGCGCCACGTCATGGTCAAGCGAAATCGGGCGCGGTCAACTCGACCAGTATCGCCGATGGGTCGCGGCGGCCACTGCTGAAGGCTTGCTGCGGCCGACTGCGTCACATCGACTCCTCGCAGAGCCACGCTTCACGGCGACCTATACCGCACGCCGTCTTGTGTCACGGCTCTCCGTCGCGAAATCGTGAGCGCCGCCCGCGACCGCGCTGACACACTGACAACTCGTCGATCAACCGCCTGTTTCGAGAATCGTTCGTAGACCTTCATCGAGTTCGATCGTGGGCTGCCATCCCGGAGGCGTGGGCCAGTTTCCGGCCTCGAGTACGTGCAGGCTCGGAGTAGCTCCCGACCGAAACTGGGTCGGGAAAGCTTTCCCCGAGATGCTGTGGATGCGCTCGACAAGATCGTGCACAGTCGTCTCGCGTGAGGCCTTGACGCTCATGAGCGCGGGAGAGTCTGGCCCCGCCGCCGCCACAAGCCCTTCCACGACATCGTCAACGTGCAGAAGATTGATGAGTTGCTCTGGAGAGCCAAGCTGTACCGGATCTCCTGATTTCGCGGAGGCCATAAGGAGAGGAATGAGCTTCGGTCGCGAATCTTCGCTGCCGTAGGTGTCGAACAGGATGACTTCGCGAATGTCGAGGTCTTCGATCTCTCGGTAGTAGCGGCACACTTCGGAAAACGCCTGCTTGGTTGACGAGTACAACGAGTGCGCGACCGGCTGGCCATGCCGAAACTGAAAATAGGAGATCGTCGAGACGATCACGGCCGATGTTCCCTTGAGCGACTCCAAGAGGTGCGTACCGAGTTGCACGTTGGCGTCGATCATCGACTCGATGTCGTGCGCGTGGTGCGACCTCGTGTAGTGCGTCGCAAGGTGAAACACCACCTCCGGCTCCACCTGAGCGACGTGATCGCGCAACTCGGAATAGTCGGCGTAGGCCAACACTGTCGCGCCTGCGAGACGAAGTTCGTCGATGGCTCTCGTCGATCGGGAACCAGCGCGAGTCAGAAGGTGAACCTCATGGCCATCCCTGAGGCTGCGCTCCGCCATGCTCCGCCCAATGAAGCCGGTGGCACCCGTGATGACGATTCGCACGTCGTCTCCTAACTCGTGAATCGATCAGAGAAATCATGCAGAGTCGGGTGCGAGCGGTCACGATCGGACACCTCGGGGTGTTCGAGAGGCCAATCGGCACCGATCGAATCCCACGCGACGCCCTTATCGTGTTGGGGGCTAAAGGCTCCGTCTACCGCGTAGTAGACCGTTGTGTCGTCCTCCAGCGACTGAAACCCGTGCCCGAAGCCCACAGGAACAAAGAGCACGTCGGGAGACGTTACGCTCAAGTCGAAGCGGTGGAGCTCTCCGTAAGACGGACCCTCGCGGAGGTCGACGAGATAGTCAAGAATGGAGCCCCGTGACACCCACACAAGCTTCGCGATGCCGTGTGGCTGAGTCTGGAAGTGCATGCCGCGGATGACTCCACGGTGTGAAATGGACCAGTAGATCTCGTCGATGGTCATCGCCGGAGCGCCCTCGATCGACGCCGAGAAGGGCTTCGTAAACGAGCCCCGACTGTCTGCGAAACGCGGGACGCTGATGAGCATTGGTTCCCGGTTATCCATAGTTTCGCCTTTCCGAGGTGTGCAATTGAGCGATGAGGCTGCGACGAATCTGATCCATACCGACAAGCAAAGTGCGCTTAGGCAATACGTCGATCTCGCTATAGACCTCTGAGGTCAGCCGAAGATCACGCACTTGCCCCGCCGCATACGGCGACGACGCCACGATGACACCGGTGCGCCGCTTGAAGACAGCACGAGAGTATTGGAGCAGTTGAGCGATCGAGGTCGAGTCGAGACTCGCGATGTTTTTCACCACGCTGTGGTCGCCGCGATCGCGCTGAAGTCGAGCTCCTGCCACCATCATGCGTGCAGCATCATCAACATGCAGATAGTCACGCAGGGTATCTAACGACACATAGATCGACATGGGCACCCTCATGACGTATGAGCGGCACAAGTGCGAGATGAAGCCCTGCTGCTTTCCCAGACTCTGACCCTCACCGTAGAGGTTGGCGACACGGCAGACAAAGGCGTGCACGCCCAAAGGCTCGCACGTGCGCATCAGCAGGTCCTCCATGCGAAGCTTGCCAACGCCGTAGGGAACGATGGGCCGTGGTGCCGTGCTCTCAGAGAACGGTGGTTCTGCGGAACCGGCGTACACACCGCCGGCCGAGGAAGTGAAGATGACCGAGACCGGGCGCGAGGCCGGGCGCTCTCGAAGTCGGTGATCGAGCGCCTGCATGACTCGCTCGAAAATGCCCACCTCGATGTCGACCGCAGCATCCGTCGACGAGGTGACTGCGGCACCAGCGGCCCAGTACAGCTCAAAAGCATCGGCATCGCTTTGAGAGAGCCACTCGTCAAGCGCACTCTCCAACTGGCTGACCGCGAGCGCGGGTTCGCTCCACGACACCGCGGTGACGAGAACGCGCACCTCCGGCTCGTGCTCAAGTTGACGACGCAACGCGGTTCCGAGCAGCCCGCCCGCACCGACTACCCACGCAACGATCACGACGAGGAGTTACCCGGCGGGCCGGGATTCCTGCTGGAGAGCAGGAGGTACGGCGGCTTGCCCATTGCCATGTTCACAGCGACTCCGAGATACTCCGCAATGACCCCCAGCGAGATCAAGACCGCACCTGACGACACGAGCGTCACGACCACGATGGAGGTCCACCCCTCGGGGAAGGCACCTCCGAAGAGTCTCGCGACGAGCAAGAACACCGCGTACGCGATGCCCGACGCAGCAAGCAACGCTCCGAGAGCGCTCACGACACGCAACGCCCGTGTTCCGCTCGACACCACCATGCTCCAGAAATGACTCGCCAGCGTGCGATACGAGTAACCCGACGATTCACGCAACTCCGTCCGCAGAGTCGCCGGAGCCGTCGTAGCACGCGTCGTGATCCAGCCCAGAGCAATATCGAGATAGACACCAGCTCCCGCGTATGCGGCGGCGCTTCGCGCGATCTCACCAGACATCAACCGCAGGCTGTTGAACATCTTGGGATCAATGGAGCGCGGCCCGCTGAGCTTTGACATGATCAACTTCGCCGTGCGTGACGACAGGGTGCGAAGCGCGCTGTGTGGAGGGCGATTGATGGGGCGCGCATACACGACGTGTGCGTGAGACTCGAGCGCGGCATCCAGAAGCGCAGAAATGTCACGCGGATCGTGCTGGCCGTCTTCGTCCATCGTGACGACCCAGTCGCCCCCGGAAGAGGCCATTCCCGCAATCGATGCCGCATGCTGACCGAAGTTGCGCGACAGCCACAAGGCGCGAACCGCTGGATATTCCTTCTCAAGCTCGACCATGACCCGGTCTGACCGATCAGGGCCGTCATCGTGCACCAGGAGCAACTCGCTCACGACCGCGGTAGCGCCCATCGGCGTAGTGAACCGCTCAAAGAACGGAGCAATTTCGCGCACGAGGGATGCGAGTGTCGTCTCTCCTCTATACACGGGGATCACGATGGAGATGGAGTGGACTCGAGCATCATGCACGCGACCAATGTACCGTCGTGTGCCGTTTCTCCTCCCCTCAGCGCGATCAGCGAGCGGTTCGAGAGTTGCCACTCAGTAGGCTCGGTGCTGTGAAACTGCTTGTCACCGGCGGCGCCGGCTTCATCGGATCAAACTTCGTGCACTACGTCATCGCGCACACCGATCACCACGTGACGGTGCTCGACAAGCTCACCTACGCAGGAAATCGCGCATCGCTCGAAGGGCTTCCGGATGCCCGCCTCGACTTCGTGCACGGTGACATCTGCGACGCCGCCCTCGTTAACGAGCTCGTCGCTCGCGCCGACGCCGTCGTGCACTATGCCGCCGAAAGCCACAACGACAACTCGCTCGACGACCCTCGACCGTTCGTCGACACCAACATCATGGGCACCTACACGCTGCTCGAAGCGGTTCGTCGGCACGACGTGCGTTTTCACCACATCTCGACCGACGAGGTCTACGGAGACCTCGAGCTCGACGATCCCGCGCGCTTCACCGAGAGCACCCCGTACAACCCTTCGAGCCCCTACTCGTCAACCAAAGCGGGCAGCGACCTACTCGTGCGCGCCTGGGTGCGGTCGTTCGGTGTTCGAGCGACGATCTCGAACTGTTCGAACAACTACGGGCCTTACCAGCACGTCGAGAAGTTCATCCCCCGCCAGATCACCAACGTGCTGCGCGGCGAGCGCCCCAAGCTCTACGGTTCAGGCGAGAACGTGCGCGACTGGATTCACGCCGACGATCACTCGGCGGCAGTGCTCACCATTCTCGAGCGCGGACGACTCGGCGAGACCTACCTGATCGGCGCTGACGGCGAGAAGAGCAACAAAGACGTCGTCGAGCTCATTCTCGCCGAGCTCGGAAAGCCGACCGATGCCTACGACCACGTCGTCGATCGGCCCGGGCACGACTTGCGGTACGCCATCGATTCCAGCAAGCTGCGCAACGAGCTCGGGTGGAAACCCCGGTACGCCGACTTCGCGACCGGGCTCGCGGCGACCGTTCAGTGGTACGGCGCGCACGAAGCGTGGTGGGCACCACAGAAAGACGCCACTGAAGCGAAATACCGCGCTCAAGGCCAGTAAGGCCGCACTCATGACGACGGTGAAAGAGACGCCATGACCCCCACTCCCCTCCGTCGCGTGCTCATCACAGGAGCCGGAGGCATGCTCGGTCGCGACCTCGCGCAGGCAGCCCGCCGCTCAGGTCTCGAGGTCGACGCGTTCGATCGCGCCGCCCTTGACATCACCGACGCCGACGCCTGTCGGGCGGCGGTGGAGGGCGTCGACGCTGTGCTCAACGCCGCCGCATGGACGAATGTCGACGAGGCCGAGTCGCGCGAGCAGGAAGCACTCGCGATCAACGCCCGCGGAGCAGAGAATCTGGCCCGCGCCGCCCGCGACCACGGCGCCATCATGGTGCAGTACTCGACCGACTACGTGTTTTCGGGTGAGTCGACGCAGCCGTGGGCAGAAGACGCGCCGCTGTCACCCCTCAACGCCTACGGGCGCACGAAAGCCGAGGGTGAGCGCGCGGCTCGCGCCGTGCATCCGGAAGGCACGATCGTGATACGTACGGCCTGGTTGTATGGCGAACACGGCGCGAACTTCGTGCGTACCATGGAGCGGTTGTACCGAGAGCGCGGAACCCTCACGGCTGTCGACGATCAGCAGGGTCAGCCGACGTGGACCCACGATCTGGCCGAGAAGACCATGCACGTGCTCGCTTCGGGCACGCGCAGAGGCGTGCTTCATGGTACGAACAGCGGCAGCACCACGTGGTTGGGTTTCGCTCGCGCGATCGTCGAGAACCTCGGCGGCGACCCCGACGACGTGCACCCCACCTCGAGCGACGCTTTTCCTCGCGCGGCACGCCGACCCACGAACTCTGTTCTCGACCACGCGGGCTGGGCAGCAGTAGGGCTCGACCCCATGCGGCCCTGGCGGACCGCCCTCGACGAGTTCATGGCGCTGCCGCACTAGACTGAGCCGCTGGGCCGACCGTGATCAGGAGGGGCAGCGCCGCATGTCGACGTTGAGAGTCATCCTCGATCAGGCAGGTGACGAGCATCCCAGCGGAATCGGGCGATATGCCCTTGAGCTGACGCGTCACCTCATCGCCACCACGCCTCGCGGCAGCGAGGTCACGGGTGTCGTGCCCGCCTCGAGCGAAGCCGACTACGACCGCATCGCTCGCGCATTGCCCGACCTCGTCGCCCTGCACAAGAGCGCACTCGACCGTCGCCAACTCGCCGCCGTCTGGCAACACGGCTTCACCAAGCTGCCCGGCGCGGGCATGGTGCACGCCCCAAGCCTTCTCGCACCGCTCTACCGCCACGACCGCATCAACAACCCCGGCGAGCAGTTCGTCGTCACGGCGCACGACGCGATCGCCCTCGAGCACCCGGAGTTGTTGACGTCTCGCCGCGCGGGATGGCAGCGCTCCATGCTTAAGCGCGCCCAGCGCTACGCCGACGCGCTTGTCGTTCCCACCCACGCGGTCGGAGACCAGATCTCGCGCCACCTCGACTTCGGCGACCGACTACGTGTCATCGGTGGCGCACCGAGCTCGTCGTTCGTGGTCGGCTCAGATGCCGACGATCGCGCCGAGACCCTCCAGTTGCCCGAGCGCTACCTGGTGCACCTCGGCACAGTCGATGCCGCGTCTGGCGTGGGTCACCTCATCGAGGCACTCGCACTCGACGCCGCGCCCGACCTGCCGCTCGTGCTCGTCGGCAACGCCACGGCCGGTATCGATGTGGATGCTCTCGCCGCGGCCGCAGGGCTTGCCGAAGGCCGCGTGCGCACACTCGGTCGCCTGCCCGATGCTGACGTTGCTGTCGTCGTCAGCAGGGCCGCCGCCGCAGTCGTGCCAAGTGTCGCAGCCGGATTCGGACACTCCATGCTCGAGGCGATGAGTCTTCGCGTACCCGTGGTGCACTCTGACGCACCCGCGCTCGAGGAGGTCGCCGTCGATGCCGGGCATATGGTGCGGCTGAGGACTCACGGAGGCACCACCGCCGAGACTCCGGCAGACGAAGGCTACCCGCTGCGACTCGCCGAGGCGCTACGCGAGGTCGTCGATGACGAGGCCTACGCCGAGCAATTGCGCGTGCGAGGCGTCGATCGCTCGGGCGCGTACAGCTGGCGCGACTCGGCCGAGAAGACCTGGCAGTTGCACGCCGACCTCTAGTCGAGCATCCACAGGCCCTGACTACGGCGTCGGCGTCGCACTCGGAAGTGGTGCAGTGACCTCGGCGACCAACTGCACGATGAGAGCCCAATCGGGGTCGAGGTTGTCGATCGTCGGCGGAACAAGCTCAAGCCGTCGAATCTCGTGTTCACGCGATTGCACTGCGAGGTCGGCGAACACCCCGAGCATCGACTGTGGAATGTCGGTGCTGGCAAGGTCGGCCGAGGCGTCAGCGATCGCCTCGAAGCGCGTGATGACCGTCGTCGGATCGAGTTGACGCAGCATGGACTCTTGAATGTCGCGCTGGTGTTGCATGCGGTCGAAGTCGGTGAGATTGCAGCGGCTTCGGGCATACCAGAGAGCCGTCTCGCCGCTCATGACCTGCTCGCCCGCGGCAATTTCGCCCACAATCGGTCCGCCGTTCACGCAGATCTGCACAGTCTCGTCGACGGTGACGCGCACCCCACCGAGCGCGTCGATGAGCTGCTCGAAACCTGCCATGTCGATGAGCACCGCGAACTGCACCGGCACTCCCGTGACCCCCGACACGGCATCTTTCATCGCCTCGATCGCAGGCGTACTGCCCTGCCGCTCGGCATCGGGGTAGAGCTCCGGATGCTCTTGCGCCCAGGGATACAGGTAGGCGAGCAGGCAATCGTCGCCGCAGTCGAATCCCGTCGGCCACGCAGTCCACAGCGGTGAGCCCTCGCGGAACGGCACATGGTAGAGATTGCGCGGCACCCCGATCATGCTCGTTGCGCCCGTAGCAGCGTCGATGCTCACGAGCGAGATACTGTCTGGCCGCAGACCGATGCGATCGTCACCCGCGTCGCCACCCAGGAGCAGCACGGTGTAGCGGCCATCGATCGGTTCGACGAGACCACCGTCGGCGAAGACCGCGGTGAGCGCGTCACGCCCGACCGCCGTGTAGTAGGCCGCGGCCGCCGCGCTGCCGCTCGCAAGCACCAGGCTCAACACGGTCGCGAGCGCAAGGGGCAGCCTCGCCCCCGGCCGCGTGCGCACGAGCGTGAGGATCGTGAAAGCGTTGAGCGTCGTGAGTAGCCACAGCACCGCATAGAAGATCAGACCGAGCTGTACCGCCCAGAGCACCACGACATTCGTCGCGATGGTGAGCGCGACGGGGCGCCACGCCACCGCAACGACGATTGCAATCGCGGCGATCGCCCATAGCGTGAAGGTCGCCCCGACTGCGAATCGGCCCCAACGCCGATTGCCGGCGAGCAACTGCGCACTGCCCGGCACCACGAAGTTCAGAGCAAGCAACCACCAGGCGCGGCGGGTCATGAGAGCGGCATCCCTGGTATCGGGATGCCGTATGGGCGAAGTGTGGCTCATCGTGCGGTTCGGCCGCGGCCGTCAGTCGCCGTCGAGGGTCGCCTTGAGCGCAGCGTTCTTCTGCGCGACGACCTGCTCGAGTTCAGCCGCGAAGGTCGCGAGGCGAGCGGCCACGGCGGGCTCACCTTGCCCGATGATGCGCGCCGCGAGCAGACCGGCATTGCGCGCGCCGCCGATCGACACGGTCGCCACGGGAATTCCGGCCGGCATCTGCACGATGCTCAGCAGGCTGTCGATGCCGTCGAGATGCTTGAGCGGCACGGGAACTCCCACCACCGGCAGCGTCGTCACGCTCGCGATCATGCCGGGCAAGTGGGCTGCGCCGCCCGCACCGGCGATGATGACGCGGATGCCCCTTTCCGCTGCCGCGCGGCCGAACGCGAGCATCGCGTCTGGCGTGCGGTGGGCACTGAGCACCTCCACCTCGAAGGCAATGTCGAACTCGGCGAGCGCCTCGGCCGCAGCCTGCATGACGGGCCAATCGGAGTCGGAGCCCATGACGACAGCGACCTGAGGGGCGGGAGTGCTCATGGCTCCAGGGTAGACGGGAGGGGCGAGCGGCAGACCGCGGCGCGCGCGGAGCCCGCGCGACGATCAGTCGAAACAGGCAGCGGCGGCACGAGCGCGATAGGCGACATCGTCGAGCTCTGCGCCGATCGCCGTCACGTGTCCGGCCTTGCGACCCTCTCGCTGACTCTTGCCGTAGGCGTGCACCTTTGCGCTCGGCTGATGCGCGAGTGCCGCGGCGATTCGGTCATCGGGCAATCCGCCGAAGACGTTGATCATGACCCCCCAGTCGGCGAGCGCCTCGGTCTCTCCGAGCGGCCAATCAAGCACGGCACGCAAGTGCTGCTCGAACTGACTCGTGATGTGCCCGTCGATCGTGACGTGACCGCTGTTGTGCGGGCGCATCGCGAGCTCGTTGACGAGCACCCGACCGTCGTTCGACTCAAAGAGCTCGACGGCGAGCACTCCCGTGACGTCGAGACCGTGGGCGACCGACGTCGCGATCTCGGCGGCCGCACGCTCGACCGCGTCCGTTGCTCGCGGCGCCGGAGCGATCACCTCGGCGCACACTCCCCCGCGCTGCACTGTCTCAACGAGCGGCCAGGTGCGGGCCTCGCCGCTCGGGCGGCGAGCGATGAGCTGCGCGAGTTCGCGCTGAAACGGCACAAGCTCTTCAACGAGCACGGGGCCGTTCGCCAGCCAGTCGTCGACCTCGCCCGGTTGCGAGACCACGCGCACACCCTTGCCGTCGTAGCCTCCGCGCGGTGTCTTCACGACAGCGCGTCCTCCGTGATCGGCGAGGAACGAGCCGAGCGCTTCAGCAGACTCCACTCGGGCCCAATCGGGCTGCGGTATGCCCAGCTCAGCCAGGCGAGCGCGCATCGTGAGCTTGTCTTGAGCGTGCAGCAGGGCATCCGGACCGGGACGCACCGCGACGCCAGCATTGACGAGCGCGCGCAGAACCTCTTGCGGCACGTGCTCGTGGTCGAACGTGATCACGTCGCAGTCGCGGGCGAAGGTCAGCACGGTGTCGGGGTCGCGATAGTCGCCGACCGCGGTCGCCGCGAGCCGCGCCGAGGCGTCGACCGTTTCGGCGAGCACGCGCAACTCGATGCCCAGCGCGACTGCGGGAGGGATCATCATGCGCGCGAGTTGACCTCCACCGATGACGCCGACGACCGGCATGGGACCTCCCTCTAGACTGTGGACTCCGCTGACCATTCTGGCCGACATCGGCACGAGCCCACGCACCGATGAGCCCGTACCCGAGGTGCTATGCCCGCAATCGACAGGCTGCCGTTGCCGAAACTCCTGCCGCAGTTGTCGCGATTCGCCCTCGTCGGCGGCATCGGCTTCGTCGTCGACGTGCTGGTCTTCAACGCCCTCCGACTCACGGTGCTGAGCCCCGAGGTGCTCGCCGAAGGTCCTGTGCTCGCGAAAGTGGCATCGACCTCGATCGCGATCGTGGTCAACTGGCTCGGCAGCCGCTATTGGAGCTTCCGACTCGAACGTCGACGCCCTGCTTCACGCGAGGGGCTCGAGTTTCTCGCGGCGAGCTTGCTCGGCATGGGCGCTGCCGTGTTGTGCCTCGTCATCTCTCGCGACGTGCTCGGCTTCACGAGCGTGCTCGCCGACAACATCGCGTCAAACGTCGTCGGGCTCGCCGTCGGCAGCGCGCTGCGATTCACGCTCTACCGCTGGTGGGTATTCCACC
>Ga0075012_10000805_pt1 | contig 32888 bp, 36 predicted proteins | sample All_14_2_FD_71474 | JGI IMG/M metagenome (GOLD analysis project Ga0075012, IMG submission 71474) | Freshwater microbial communities in response to fracking from Pennsylvania, USA - Allegheny Zone_MetaG_DW_15 | ecosystem: Environmental > Aquatic > Deep subsurface > Groundwater > Drilled...
CGCGATGGGGTCTTTTTCAGAAGAGGAGAAGTGGCTGGGGAACTAGGATTTATCGCCCGTTCGTATTAATTTCTACAATTAATTCAATTAAAACAATAACTTAAAAAACTTCCAGCTTCTCGACAACCGACAACCGTCCGTAGCAAGTCGCCGTTGCTGATTCGCTCCACTGGTTTGGCGCCTCACAGCGGATAAAATAGCTCATCAAGGCGACAAGCGGCACGCCGCACATGACTTAGCCCATGCGCTGTCGGCGTAGCCTCCACCAAGGCGAGGCAGCTTGTTAGAAGGCTAAGGAGTTGGTCGGCCGCAAGCCCGTGACCATCCTTCAGACCGCACACAGCCATGGCGGCGTTGATCGCTCCCTTGGCGTCTGTCGGCGTCACGTCGTCGCCTGCCATAAGCTTCTTGAGGATAGTGGCGGGCGTACCCGTGTATCGTTCGTATGCACTGACATCCCCTTTGATGCGCCTCAGCAGCCTATCCTTTTTTGCCTTCGCGCCATCCAGCTTCCCGACAAACGCCTCCAACGCGGCTCGGTCCAGCTTTGCCGCGTTCGCGAAATAGAAAATCGGCAGCCAGGCCGCGTGAGCGCCCTCGGTAGCGAATCGCACGTACTCCGTCGGGCTCGCGATGGTTTCCCGAGCTAGGAAATTCCGAAGCAGGATTTTGTCGGTCACAACCCCACGGCTCTCGATTTTACCCGTCGTGGTCGCGGTGACCACATCACCGACAAGCCGAAGGGCGGCAGCGCCATCCGCCTGCTTGAAGTCCCCTTCCCTCACGAACTGAATCTGCTTCACCAACTCGGGGTCGATCGTGATGAGGTTTCCACCGCTGCCAAGCGTGCCCTCATCCAAATCCGCGATGAGCGCTCGCCTCGGGCCAAGCGTCAGCAGACGCTCGACGGCCGGCATGATTTCGCGACGTGCCGCCGCATCACGCCCATCAAGGATGGCTCGCAGATCGCTATATTTTATGCGGATGGACTGCCCCGGATAGCGGAAGAAAATATCGCCTTCCTTGATCTTGTCGCCTTCGGTTTTCGTGACGATGACGGGCCGGCTCGGATGCTGTTCGACGTGGATGACGCCAATCGTGATCCCTGCCAGCACATGGGTACGGATCTGAATGCGCGGGGTCGGGTCCAGGCAGGAACGCAGCTTATTGGTGATGTCAGCGGGGTCGGCGTTCTCGAAGTCCTTCGAGCCCAGCCCCACGACAGCATGGCTATGATCTTCGCCAGCAGGACCGATGGTCCCTTTGTCGGCGACACCGAACAGCACGTAGCCGCCTCGATTGTTGGCCAGCGCAGCAATCGCCCTGATCCAATTGTGCGAGTGCTTGAAACCAAAGTTGGCCTTGCACTCAAGGTCGTCTGCCTCGCCATGCGCGAGCCGCCAGACCCCATCAGGCCCCTTCGCAAACAGCCGATTGATCGCCCTCGGATCGACCGGCCCCGTCTCCGGGGCTTCTATCGAAGAGGCCGCCGGAACTTGGATCTGGGCGCTCACCCCTGCCGAATCGAACGACGACAGGAACCCATCCAGTTCGAGATCGGAGGCAGCCTGAATGGTCGCGCAATCGCTGTAGGTACCCTTTCCGATATCCGAAATTCGACCTGAATTTACCGCCCTCCCCGGGCGATTGAAAAAGAACTGGATGTCCTTGTTGGCCATGCCACGCTTTTTCATCGCCTTGATCAGAGCGATTTCGTCGTCCGTGATACTTCGCTTGGCCATCCAATCCTCCAAGCTTCACCACAACAAGAAGCGGACCCATCACGCAAGCTTTCCGCGAGTCCCTGTACCCATTCCTGTGCCGCACTGGTGCGAGAGGGCCTTTGACGCTCCCTGTGAGAAAATAATTCCCCCGCCAGAACCGCAGATCTGCCCCGATCTACGACCTCGCTAACAGGCCAGCTCAACCTTTCGGTCGCTCTTCTGGAACACGGCTTTAGAGCCGCGACACCGCAACCCCGGAGAGGAGTTCCCGATGTCGATGCTCAAGACGCTGAAGTTGGTCGCCGCGAAGCCCGCCCCGGCGGACGCCAAGGGCCGCAACCGCGAAAAGCTGGTCCGCTATCTCGCCGAACAGAAGGCGCTCGTCGCCGCGCACCTGGCCGGCGAGCCGTTCAACGCCACGCGCGTCGTCACCCGCAAGGACGAGGCGGGCAATCGCACCCGCGTCGAAGCCCCGCGCCATGTTCGGCGCGGCTGGTTCACCGACGCCAGCGGCGGCCTGTTCTTCACGCTGCGCTACGGGGCCAAGCCCCTGGAGCTGGCCAAAGGCATGACCGCCATCTCGGTGGAAAAGCTGGAAGCTCTGCCCGCCGTCATCGACACCCTGACCAAGGCCGTCGAGGCCGGTGAGCTGGACGCCGTGGTCACGGTCGCCGCCGTCGAGCGCCAGCGCAACTTTAAGGCCAAGGCATAAGGTGGAGGGGCGTGGAGCGCTAGAGCGTTCCGCGCCCGCTGCATCCCAGTATGCGTCGCCGCGTTTTTACCCGCTCTACGATCCGCAAGGCGGTGTCGCTGCTTCTGATCAGCGCTCGCCCTATCGAGCGTAACCCGTTCCACTACCGCCTGTTCGTGCTGCTGCCGCACGACTACGAGTTGCTCGACCAGCACCCCTTACAGAGCCCAGGTCCGCCCGAAGGCATGAGCGCCGCCGACTATGACTGGATGAAGCCGGTCTATCGCGTGATGCGCGAGGCCAGGAAACGGCACCTCATGTTCCGCGCTATCGGCATCTTCCCTCGCCTCCAAGACCGACTTCGGGCCAAGATAGGCCGGATGCCTACCGAGGCGGAAATCGTGGAGAGCTATCGTGCCTTCCTCCTGGAAGACATGCTCGCCATGACCGGCGGAGGATGATGGAGTGGCCGGTGCCTTGCCTGCACGTTCACTAGAATTGGGTTCGTTATCGCTTCGCCTGAAGCCGCCAGAGGCTCGCAGCCATCGTTGCCGTCTGTGGCAAACCTTGGGCGGCTAACCAAGCTGCTGTCGCGGGCAAATTCTATGCCCCCCCCCTGCGGCGCTCACACAGGGGCATTAACCGGTGAGCGCAGCGTAAGGCCCCCCCAGCATCCGTGAGCCTCCTCAGGAGACACCTACGGGGCGCCAACCAATAGAGCCTGTAGTGAGCGTCAATCATTATTAATCAACGCCAGCCGCCGTTGCGGGCGCAATCTATAGCTCGTCGCTTCTCGCTACAGATCGCGCCCTACCAGGGCCTATTTCGCTGCAGCGCCTCCCCCCAAAACTTTGTACAGGGTGACTCGATTACTAACCCAGGCTAGCCGTGCATTGATCAATCCTTGCTGGGCTGAATACTGCGTGCGCTGTGCGTCTAACAGGACGAGGGAGCTGTCCACGCCGCGATCGTAGCGCAGCTTGGTCAGCCGAGCGGTATCGACGGCGGCGGCGGCCAGGCGTTCCTGGGCGGCCAAGCGGTCGCCGATGGTGGCCTGGGTCGCCAGCGCGTCGGCCACCTCACGGAACGCCGTCTGCACGGCCTTCTCGTAGGTCGCCACAGCGATCTTCTGGCCGGCCTTAGCGCTGTCCAGCCCCGCCTTGTTGGCCCCACCAGCAAAGATCGGCAGGGTGATGCTGGGCGTGAAGCTCCAGGCCTTTGTGCCGCTCTTGAATAGGCCGTCCAGATCGGCGCTGGCGCTGCCATACGAGCCGGTCAGGCTGATACGCGGGAAGAAGGCCGCGCGCGCCGCGCCAATGTTGGCGTTGGCGCCCATCAACGCGTGCTCGGCCGCCAGCACGTCGGGACGACGGGTCAGCACGTCCGAGGTCACACCCGCCGGCAGATCAGCAAGGATCTGAGCAGCAATCACGCCGCCGGCCGGTAGCAGGTTGGCCGGAACCTCGGCGCCGACCAGCAGGCGCAGGGCGTTCTTGTCGCGCTCGACCTGGGCCGCGTAGGTCGCGACGTCCGAACGAGCGGTCTCTGCCAGGGTCTGCGAGGTGCGCAGGTTCAGCTGCGAGGCCGCGCCGACGTCGAACTGGCGCTGGGCCAGGGACAGACTGCCTTCTCGGCTCTTCAGCGTGTCCTTGGCCAGGGTCAGCAGGTCCTGGTCAGCGGCCAGGGTCAGCCAGGCGTTGGCGGTCTCGGCGATCAGGCTGATCTGAGCCGTCCGTGCGGTCTGCTCGGTGGCCAGATAGCTGTTGAGCGCCTGATCCTTCAGGCTGCGCACGCGGCCGAAAATGTCGAGCTCGTAGGCGGTGATCCCGACATTGGCGTTGTAGTTCTCGATCTCTAGAGAACCTGTTCCTCCGATCGGGAAGGGCGTGGCGCCCAGGGGCGTCTCGCTCTTGGTGCCCGAGAGCGCGCCGTTGACGGTCGGCAGCAGGGCTGCACGCTGGATGCGGTAGGTGGCCCGGGCCCGCTCGATGTTGAGCACCGCGACCCGCAGGTCGCGGCTGTTGGCCAGGGCAAGGTCGATAGTCCCCGCCAGGCGGGTGTCCTCGAACACCTGTCTCCACGACAGATCACCTGCCGAAGCCGTCTGGCCATTGGCCGAAGCCGTGGGCCAGGTCGTGGCGACCGGCAGGGCCGGTCGCTCGTACTTCGGGGCCATGGTGCATGCGGTCAGCGCGCTGGCCGCAAGCAATACGAAAACTGATTTACGATGCGACATCTTAGTGACCCTCGACCGGGGCGGCGGAAGCCTCGTCTTTGCGGAGCTTGGCCTTGAAGATTCGTTCGACGAGCACGAAGAACAGCGGGACGAAGAAGATTGCCAGGATGGTCCCCGACAGCATCCCGCCGATGACGCCCGTGCCAATCGCGTGCTGGCTGCCCGAGCCGGCCCCGTTGGAAATCGCCAACGGCAACACGCCGAAGATGAAGGCCAGCGATGTCATGATGATCGGACGTAGGCGGATGCGGACGGCGTCCAGGGTCGCCTCGACGAGATTGCCGGTGCGCAGGTAGATTTCCTTGGCGAACTCGACGATCAGGATGGCGTTCTTGGCCGCCAGCCCCATGGTCGTGAGCAGACCCACCTGGAAGTAGATGTCATTGGACAGCCCGCGCAGGGTGGTCGCCAGCAGGGCGCCGACGATGCCGAGCGGAATGACCATGATCACCGACAGCGGGATCGTCCAGCTCTCGTAAAGGGCCGCCAGCAGCAGGAACACGACCAGGATGGACAGGGCATAGAGGGCCGGAGCCTGATTGCCCGCTTCCAGTTCCTGGGCGGAGAGGCCCGTCCACTCGTAACCGATCCCGGCCGGGAGTTTCGAAGCGATCGCCTCCATGGCCTTGATCGCGTCACCGGAACTGGCGCCAGGCGCCGGGGAGCCCTGGATGTTCATTGACGGCAAGCCGTTGTAGCGCTCAAGACGCGGCGAGCCATAAATCCAGTTGCTCGTGGCGAAGGCCGAGAAGGGCACCATCTGGCCGCTGCTGTTGCGGACGTACCATTTGTTGAGATCTTCCGGCGTCATGCGGAACGGTGCGTCGGCCTGGACATAGACCTTTTTGACCCGGCCGCGATCGACGAAGTCGTTCACATACGAACCGCCCCAGGCCGTGCTCAGCGCGGCGTTGATGTCGGCCGTGGTCAAGCCCATGGCCCCGGCCTTGGCCTGGTCGATGTCGATCTTCAGCTGTGGGGTGTCGTCCTGACCGTTGGGACGTACGCCAACCAGGGCCGGATCCTGCGCGGCCATACCCAGCATCTGGTTGCGGGCGGCGACCAAGGCCTCATGGCCAAGCCCGCCAATATCCTTCAGCTGAAAATCGAAGCCCGAAGAGTTGCCCAGTTCGGTGACAGCCGGCGGCACGATGGCGAACACCATCGCATCGCGGATCTGCGCGAACTTACCCATGGCCCGACCTGCCAGAGCCGGCACCTTGAGATCAGCGGACTTTCGTTCGTCGAAATTCTTGAGCCGAATGAACGCCAGGCCTGCGTTCTGCCCCGGCCCGCTGAAGCTGAAGCCGTTGACGGTGAACACAGATTGCACGGCCTCCTTCTCGTTCTCCATGAAGTGGCTGCGGACCTGATCGAGGACGCCCAGAGTGCGCTCCTCAGTGGCACCCGGCGGGAGCTGCACCAGCGTCAGCATAAACCCCTGATCCTCTTCGGGTAGAAAGGCGCTCGGCAAGCGAACGAACAGCAGACCCATGGCCACAATGATGGCGGCATAGATCGCCATCCAGCGGACGCTCTTGCCCAGGATGCCGCGCACCGAGTTCTGATACCGACCAGAGACGTCGTTGAAGCTGCGGTTGAACCAGCCGAAGAACCCCGTCTCCGCGACCATGTGGCCCTTGGCGATAGGCTTGAGCATGGTGGCGCAGAGCGCCGGTGTGAGCACGAGGGCGACCACCACAGACAACATCATCGCCGAGACGATGGTGATCGAGAACTGACGGTAGATGACGCCTTGCGAGCCGCCGAAGAAGGCCATCGGCACGAACACCGCCGACAGCACCAGGGCGATGCCGATCAGGGCGCCGGTGATCTCGTTCATCGACTTGCGGGTGGCTTCCTTGGGCGACAGGCCCTCTTCGGACATCACCCGCTCGACGTTCTCGACCACGACGATGGCGTCATCGACCAGGAGGCCGATGGCCAGCACCAGGCCGAACATGGTGAGGGTGTTGATCGAGTAGCCGAACATGGCCAGCACGCCGAAGGTGCCGAGCAGGACGACGGGAACGGCAATCGTCGGGATCAGCGTCGCGCGCCAGTTTTGCAGGAACAGGAACATGACGATGAAGACCAGCACAATGGCCTCCATCAGCGTCTTGACCACCTCGTGGATCGACTGTTCGACAAAGGGCGTCGAGTCGTATGGGACTATGTATTTGTATTCAGAAGGGAAATTCTTCGCCAGCTCATCAACCTGCGCCTTGACCGCTTTGGCCGTGTCCAAAGCATTGGCACCCGGCGCCAGCTTGATCGCCAGACCGCCGGAGGGCTTTCCATTGTATTTCGCGGCTGCGCTGTAGCTTTCCGCGCCCATCTCCACACGCGCGACGTCACGCATATAGACAATGGCGCCGCCCTGGCTGTTCTTCAGGATGATGTTTTCGAACTCTTCAGGCGTCTGAAGGCGCGACTGCGCCGTGATCGTCGCGTTGAGCGCCGTGCCCGGCAGGTTGGGCGTACCGCCTAGCTGGCCGGCCGAAACCTGCGCGTTCTGGGCGCGGATGGCGGCCGACACGTCGCTCGGCGTCAGGCTGTAGGACGCCAGCTTGTTCGGGTCGAGCCAGATGCGCATGGCGTACTGGGCGCCGAAAAGCTGGACGTCGCCGACCCCATCGACCCGGCTCAGCGGGTCCTGGATGTTGGAGGCGATATAGTCGGTAAGGTCGTTGCTGGTTGTTTTCGGATTGTCAGAATAGAGACCGATCACGAGCAGGAAGTTACGGGCCGACTTTGCGACGGTTAGGCCTTGCTGCTGAACTTCCTGCGGCAACAGCGCGGTAGCCGTCTGCAGCTTGTTCTGGACCTGCACCTGCGCGATGTCGATATCCGTGCCAGCTTTGAAAGTCAGGGTGACCGTCGCAGCGCCGGTGCTGTCGCTCGTTGACGACATGTAATCCAGGCCGTCGATGCCCTTCATCTTCTGTTCGATGACCTGGGTGACGCTGTCTTCGAGCGTCTTGGCCGACGCGCCGGGATACATTGCGCTGACGGCGACTTGGGGCGGTGCGATTGCAGGATACTGCGCGACCGGCAAGGTCCGGATGGCGAGCGCCCCGGCCAGCATGATCACGATGGCGATGACCCACGCGAAGATGGGCCTGTCGATAAAGAAGCGAGACATTGAGGGCCGGCCTTAACGTTTAGCGGTGACGATGGCGGCCTTGACGGGTGCGCCAGGACGGACCTTCTGCAGGCCTTCGACGATGACCTGATCGCCGGCCTTCAAGCCCGAGGTCACCAGCCACTTGTCGCCAATGGTTTGCCCCACCGTGATCGGACGAACCTCCGCGACGCTCTTGGCGCCGACGACCGTGACCGTAGCATTGCCTTTGGGGTCACGGGTGACGCCAGGCTGCGGAATCAGGATGCCGTTAGACGCCACGCCTTTTCCAAGCGTGGCGCGGACATACATGCCCGGCAGCAGCGCGTTGCCGGGATTGTCGAACGTGGCGCGCAAGCCAAAGGAGCCCGTCGCCTGATCGACAGTGACGTCGGAAAACGCCAACCGTCCCCGGACAGGATAGGCCGAGCCATCTTCCAGCTTCAGATCGACCAGGGTCGAACCGGTACGGCCCAACTGACCGCCCGCGAACTGACGCTGCAGCTGAATGAGTTCGGCCGACGATTGCGTGAGATCGACATAAATCTTGTCGAGGTTCTGGATCGTGGCCAAAGCGCCGGCTTGGCTTGCGGTGACCAGCGCGCCGGGCGTCACGGAGCTTTTGCCGATGCGCCCGGAAATCGGAGCGACGACGCGCGTCCAACCCAGATTGATCTGGGCGGTTTCCAGCGCGGCCTTCTGGGCGGCGACATTTGCAGCGGCCTGCTGAGCGGCGGCCTGGGCATCGTCGTTGTCCTGCTTGGAGACGGCATTGACTGTGACCAGTTCCTTGAAACGGTCGGCCTTCAGCTTGGCGGCGGTGTAGGTGGCCTGGGCTTGGGCTAGACCGGCCTGGGCGCTGTTGACTGCCGCTTGGAAAGAGGCAGGTTCGATCTGGTAGAGCGGCTGGCCAGCGCGGACATAGCCGCCTTCCTCGAACAGGCGCGCTTTGATCACGCCACCGACCTGCGGACGCACCTCCGACACCAGGTAGGCCGACGTGCGCCCTTGCAATTCATTGGTGAGCGTCACCGGCTCGGTCTTTACGACCACAACCCCGACTGGCGTCGGCGCATTCGGATCCGCGCCGGCTTGGGGCTTTGCGCCACACGCGGCCAAACCGACGCTGATAGCGACGGCCGCGGCGATGCGTAGGCCCGCTCCTTCATTGGATCGTAAAGCGAAGTTCATGGACACCGACCGAGAAGCAATTGACATCAAAAGAATGAACGATCATTCTTTTTTTTGACGTAGAGGGACGACGTCGATGAGTCAAGCTTGATGCAACGCAAATTTGTGCGGCGCACAATGGATTTTAGATGACAGTTTTGCCTCGCAATTTGCCCCGGAAACGGCTGAAAGATCGCGACACGATCATAGAGGCGGCCGCGCACAGGACGCGCGATGCAGGCTTCAACGGCGCCAATATGGCGTCAATCGCTCAGACCGCGAACTTGAGCGTCGGCCAGATCTACCGGCACTTCGAGAACAAAGAGGCGATCATTGAAGCGATCGTCGAACGCAACGCGGTCGAATTTGCGCGCCACATAGATTCGCTTCGTAACCAGGACGGCAAGCTTTCGTCGGATCTTGCAGCGATCTTCAGCACCGCCCTGCATCATAAGCAGCGCGAGGACTGGCCTTCGCTACGTCTGGAGATCACCGCAGAGGCGTCGCGTAACCCGAGGGTTGCGCAAATTGTTCGAAAGGCCGTCGATCAGGAACGGGATCATTTTCTTTCGCTGCTTTCGGCGCGCTGCGCATCGGTATCGGATGAGGCGACGCTGTTGGCCCGTTACGAAATCCTTTGCATGCTGTTCGAGGGCATGTCGATGCGGACCGTAACAAGCTCGCGGGCAAGTGCGCCTAAAGTGGTGGAACTGCTGGAACACCTCGTCACCGAGATTGTAGATAGAACGCCCTAAAGATGACGAGTCGAACGGCTGGCTGAAGCGATGGAGGGAAACCGAGCCCGTTATCGCCGAGCGCGGAGGAGAGCAGAAAATGGTCCACACGCCAGAAGCTGTCGCGCGGCAAGAAGAGCGAAATGAGCGACGCCGGCGCCAGATCCTCGAGGCGGCGGAACTTTGCTTTTCCAGGGAAGGCTTTCACGCAGCGACCATGAGCAAGCTTTCGCAAATTGCGAACATGAGCGCGGGGCATATATACAAGTATTTTGATAGCAAAGAGTCCGTCATAATAGGACTTTGTGAGATATATTTTGATCAAATATTAGAACTTTTTCCCGATGACGACGATATCTCATCGATGAGCCAGGATGAGATGATCGCCTCCGCCGAAAAAAGCCTCTCCTGGTTTATGGACAAGAATCGATCACAGCTTTGGCTAGAGGTCCTGGCCGAGAGCGCCCGAAATCCAACGATCGCGCGGATGGTTAGCGACTTCGATCGGCGCTATCGCGAGCGCATTCGACAGTCACTTTCTCCCGAGGTAGCCCGCTTGGATCCAGCGGACATCGAGAGCCGCATCGAACATTTTATCGCCTTCACCCAAGGCCTCTCCATCCGCGCCGCCGTGAACTTAGAATCTTTGAAGATCATGGCTCCCCGGCAGACAGAAGCGCTCCTACGCACTCTCCTCTTCCTTTGATCCCGGCAAAATAGGCGAAGCCTGTCATTCCCCTCGCCGACTTGACGAGCGGAAAGAGATCACCTACCTAGAAAAAAGAATGAATGTTCGTTCTTTTGAAATTGTGGGATCTATCCGCCCTTTAGCCTCGCAAGCCATCAACGGCGCACTTCCCTGACGCGACGACATGGATCCAGCGAGCCCCTTCCCGAGGCAATTGCCTCTGGTCAGCCGTGACGCCTCCCCCCCCCCACCCGGGTGTCACGGTGGAAAGGCGCACCACTCCCCTATCGGTGCGCCTTTCCTCTTTCCCCGCTTGTCGCGTTTGGGCGGCGAGCAAAATCCAGGCTCTGGGATGTGGAAGACTGATGCTGCGATCTTGGGCGCCTGAAAAACGGCCTAGTGGCTCACGAGTAGGCCTGAAGAGTGCTTCCACCATTCTCATGAGCGGGGCCAGCCTCTTGCTGATGGATGGGTCGCACGCCACGGCCCTGCCGCTCCCCCCGCAAGACCCTCAGACTGCTATCGCGTCGACGATGTCACCTTCCCACGATCCGCTTGAAGCCCTCAATCGCGGATCCTTCAAGTTCAGCATGGGCGTCGACAAGGCCCTCCTGGGTCCGATCACCCACGGCTACATGGCGGTGACGCCTGAAGTGGTGCGCAACCGCTTCAGCAACGCAGTCTATAATCTGAGCGAGCCCAACACCGTCATCAATCATGTGCTGCAGGGTAAGCCCAAGCGGGCTATGCGCTCGACCACGCGCTTCCTCGTCAATTCGACGATCGGGGTGCTGGGTCTGTTCGACGTCGCCGCCAAAATGAACTTGCCGCCCCGCGCAGCCGACTTCGGCCAGACCTTCGGCACGTGGGGTTCGGATCCCGGTGCCTATCTCTACGTGCCGGTCATGGGTCCTATGAACGTGCGCGACGGCGTCGGCCGGGTGCTCGACATCGTTACCGATCCAGTCTCGGTCACACTTGGCCGTATAGACACCGACTTTGGCAAAGCAAGGCTAACCGCCACAGTTCTCGACACCCGCGCTCAGGCCGATCCAGCCTTACGCGCGCTCGCAGATTCGAACGACCCCTACGCCACCGCCCGCTCGGCCTACACCCAGTATCGCGAAGCCTTCATTCGCGAAGCCACAGGCGAGGTCGAAGCTCTTCCCGATTTCGACATGCCGCCTTCAAACGCCCCGCCCTCGGTGCCCAATCCATGATTTTTCCCGGTAAAACCATGATCAGCTCCTCCACACGCCGCGTCGCCAACACGCTCTTGACGTTTTTCGGCGCCCTAGCTCTTTCTGCCGCCAATCCTGCCCTGGCCCAGGCACGCGACCCCGGCGCCGAGGCCTTCGTGCAGGCCAAGGGCCAACGCGTCGTAGGAGTCCTGGCCGACAAGGGCATGCCCGACGCGCAGAAGAAGCAAATCTTCCGGCAGGCGATCGACGAACTGGCTGACGTGCCGCGCATAACCAACTTCGTGCTGGGCAAATATGCCCGCGCCGCCACGCCCGACCAGAAGGCGCGCTTCACGAAAGCTTTCCGGACCTATGCCGAGAACGTCTACCAGAACCGCATCGACGACTATCGCGGCGAGAAGCTGACGGTGACCGGCTCGGTGGTTCGCAAGCCCGGCGACGTCATCGTCAACACCACCCTCTCCGGGGGCCAGATCAAGTCGCCGCTGCCGGTCTCCTGGCGCGTGCTGGGCGGTGGTCAGACCTGGAAGGTCGTGGACGTGCAATTCAAGGGCGTTTGGCTGGCCATCACCCAGCAGCAGGACTTCGTCTCCACGATCGACAACGCTGGCGGCAATATCGACGTGCTCATCAACCAACTGCAGAAGGGCGGCTCGGGCAGCCGCTAGGAGCAGTCGATGTAACGGATAAAGGGATTTGACCTTGCGCGAACAATGGGCCGAAACGGCCATGGGCGTCGTCGTTCTCGCCCTGACGGCGGGATTTCTGACCTATTCGCTGAGCGTGGGCGGCGTCCATAGCAAGAGCGGTAACTACGAGATCAGCGCCAAGTTCGGCGAGGCCGGCTCCCTGGCGCCCGGCGCCTCGGTGACCGTCGCCGGCGTCAAGGTCGGCACGGTCTCCAAGGTCGTGCTCGAGCCCAAGACCTATCTGGCCGTGGCCAAGCTGAGCATGGACCCGAACGTCAAGCTGCCGGCCGACTCGACGGCCAAGATCACCAGCGACGGCCTGCTGGGCGGGGCGCACGTCGCCATCGCGCCCGGCGCCTCGCTGGACGACCTCAAGCCCGGCGGCGAGATCGAGAACACCCAAGGCGCCGTCGACATCTTCGGCCTGATCGGCTCGGTGATCCGTCCGCAAGGCGGCGGCGCGGGCGGCGGCGCGGGCGGCGACGCGGCGGCCCCGGCCAATCCGGCCACGCAACCGGCCGAGAGCTACTGACATGGCCTCGGCCGAGGCGGCCGGCCGGTCCGCCCTCAATCCCATCCGCGCGCTCGGGCGCTCGACCCTGGCCGCCGTGCGCATGGTCGGCGGGGTTGGGGTGTTCGCCGTGCGCGGAACCGTCGCCGCCCTGACCCCGCCGTGGTTCCTGGGCCAGCTGTGGCGCCAGTTCGTGGCCATCGGCTTCTTCTCGCTGCCGGTGGTCGGCCTGACCGCCGTGTTCACCGGCGCGGCCCTGGCCCTGAACATCTTCACCGGCGGCGGGCGCTTCAACGCCGAGCAGGTGATGCCGCAGATCGTCGCCCTGGGCATCACCCGCGAGCTGGGTCCCGTGCTGGCGGCCCTGATGCTGGCGGGCCGGGTCTCGGCCGCGATCGCCGCCGAGATCGGGGCCATGCGCGCCACCGAGCAGATCGACGCCATGCGCACCCTGTCGACCGACCCGTTCCGCTATCTGGTCGGCCCGCGCCTGCTGGCCGGCGTGCTGATGCTGCCGATCCTGACCGCTGTGGCCGACACCATCGGCGTGGCGGGCGGCTGGCTGGTCGCCACGCGGGTCCTGGACTTCAGCTCGGCCGTCTACATCCGCAACACCCTGGACTTCCTGCAGGGCTGGGACGTGATCTCGGGCCTGATCAAGGCGGCGGTGTTCGGTTTCATCGTGGCGCTGATGGGCTGCTATCACGGCTACAACGCCAAGGGCGGGGCGCGCGGCGTCGGCCGGGCCACCACCCACGCGGTGGTGTCCTCGGCGATCCTGATCTTCGCCTCCGACTACCTCCTGACCACCTTCTTCACCCACGCCGCCCGATGATCGAAGCAACCCCCAAGCTCGCCTGGAAGGGCGTGACCAAGCGCTTCGGCGACCGCGCGGTGCTCGACGGCCTCGACCTCTCCGTCGCGCCCGGCAAGTCGCTGGTGATCATCGGCGGCTCGGGCCAGGGCAAGTCGGTGACGATCAAGACGGCCCTCGGCCTGCTGCGTCCCGAAGCCGGCCAGATCGAGCTGGACGGCCAGAACATCGTCGGCCTGTCGGAAGGCCAGCGGCGCAAGCTGTTCTCGCGGATCGGCGTGCTGTTCCAGGGCGCGGCCCTGTTCGACAGCCTGACCATCTGGGAAAACGTCGCCTTCCGCCTGATCAACGCCGATGGCGTGCCGCGCAAGGAAGCCCGCGACCGCGCCATCGAGGCGCTGGAGCAGGTGCGCCTGGCCCCGGCCGTCGCCGACCGCTTCCCGTCCGAGCTGTCAGGCGGCATGCAGAAGCGCGCCGGCCTGGCCCGCGCCGTCGTCGCCCGGCCGGAGATCCTGTTCTTCGACGAGCCGACCACCGGCCTGGACCCGATCACGGCGGCGGCGATCAACCAGCTGATCTCCGACCAGGTGCGCCGCCTGGGCTCGACCGCCGTGTCGATCACCCACGACCTGGCCTCGGCCCAGACAATCGGCGACGAGATCGCCATGCTGCACGACGGCAAGATCATCTGGCGCGGTCCGGCGGCGGAGCTGCGCACGACCGACAACCCCTATGTCTGCCAGTTCGTGGAAGGTCGCGCCGAAGGGCCGATCTCGCAGGCGGTCTAGGGACGATCGATCCGCCATGCCTGCACACGACGTTGAACAAGCCGAGATCTCTTCAAAAAAACCTGCCTTCGAAAGGCTCATCTCGGCCGCGACCGCGCTCTTCTGGACAAAGGGTGTGCGCGCCGTCGGGGTAGATGAAATCGCCACCGCAGCTGGCATTTCCAAGCCGACCCTTTATCGCAAGTTCGCCTCCAAGGATGACCTTGTCGCATACTGTGCTGATCGCATGGCGCAGGAGGAGCAGCGTCGCTTGGCGGAGATCGCCGCTCGACATGCCGACAGCCCCCTTGAACACATCCGCGCCATAATCACTCTAGCATCCGACGCGCTCGCCGACGCTCAGGGCTTCGGCTGGTTTGCCTCCAACCTTGCCGTCGAGTTGCGGGAGGAAAACCATCGCGCCAAGGCGATCTGTCTACGACAGAAGGCTCACCTCCGACAGGAGCTTCTCAACGCAGCTACCGCTGCAAGCTTGACCGCACCTGGGCTACTCGCAGATGGGCTACTGCTGTTGCTTGAAGGAGGAAGTTCTAGCTGGCATACGTTCGAGTGTGGGTCACCGACCAGTCGGATTAGCGCTGTTGCGGATCGTCTAATCACGGCACATCATCCCGCGCCGGACGCGGTTTAGCGCATCATTAATCTAGAGCTTGGATAGCTTGACCTTGTCTATAGTAAGCGAGGTTCGACGTGCTTGTTAACGTGATTGATCGCCGTGAGAACGCCCACGCGGCAAGCAGCGTTAACGCAGTTTTAGAACCGGCTTGGCGCTCGAACGGGAAGCCGGGCGCAGATCAGTATGACGTATTCACCGACGAGCCGGAAACGGACACGCTGTATGGGTTGCCGCTTCCTAGAGTCTTCGAAGCCGCCAACGACTTCGAAGGACCGGTAACCGTGTACATCTATGATGCTGGTTTCGATCCCGCTGCACCAAGACGCTAGGCTCGGATCAGGCGACACAGACAACCTATCCCCTTTGCATCGATCACCCTGACAAGCTCCACGTTGGGCCGCCGGCTTACCGAAACAGCATGAGCAATCGCGCCCACCTCTCCGCTCAGCCTGCCCGCGCCACTCCATGACCGGCTACCGCGCGATAGAAACTCGATCCGAAACCACATGTCAGAACGTCTCCGTTGCAACTGCCTGGACGCTGGCATGAGCGGGGCACAGACACGACCATGCAGGCGCAGATGCGAGGTGTCGCGTTTGAGTACACCTAAACGCGATACGCGCCGACGCCCCGGCGGGCGTCTTAATTAGGTTGATTTCCGCCCCGTAAGACACAATCGCGAATGGCCTTAGACTCAAAGGAGAAGGCCATTGCTCGTCGGCTACGCCCGCGTCAGCACCACGGACCAGTCCCTCGACATCCAACACGACCAACTCGCCCAGGCTGGGGTCGAGAAGGTGTTCAGCGAACAGCGCAGCGGCAAGACCACCGCCAACCGACCCGAACTTCAGCGCGCCCTGGACTTCTGTCGGGAGGGTGACATGTTCGTAGTGACGCGCTTGGACCGCTTCGCCCGCAGCGCGGCCGACTTGTACCGCACTATCGAGCAGCTGACCGCCAAGGGCGTCGGCTTTCGCTGCCTGCAACAGGGCGGCATCGACACCACGACCACGCACGGCAAGCTGATGCTCGGCATCCTGGCGGCCGTGGCTGAGTTCGAACTTGATATCCGCCAGGAACGCCAGCGCGAGGGCATCGAGAACGCCAAGGCCAAAGGCGTCTATCAAGGTCGAAAGGCATCGATCGACCGGAAAACCGTCAATCAGCTACGGGCGGACGGACTATCGGCGCGGGCCATCGCGGTGCGACTGGGCTGTTCGCCGGCAAGCATCTACCGACTGCTGGAAACCTAGACGAAGTTTCCCGTTCCCGGCCGCACCGCCTCCCTAAAACGCAACAGACCTAAGTGCAGGCCTTACGCACTCGGGCCAGCGACCCGGTGGAATCCGCCGCCGAGAACGTGAAGTTGAGTATCTTCAATCGGTTCTGAGGCTCGGCGACCGCATCCATGAACTTCAGAAGTGCGGCGTGTTCGGGAGCGCCCTTCGTGGCCGCGCCCTGATGGAACTTGCCGCTACCGTCGCCAGAAAGATTTGGGCCAGGAACAACAAGCTCACCCGTCGCTGTTCGAACGCTCAGCGCACCGGCCGGAAGGCGCCCCGCTTCGAACTTCATCAAGACCGAGATGGACCTGTCTGCCGGGTCGCAGCTGATGATCATCCCGCCATCCGGCGGCGACGGGAAAAACAGGCGCGCCTTCGCAGCGCCGCCTTCGCTGATGTCTTCCCATCCCGTCGCCTGCTGGGCCTGGGCCAGTTGAAGCGTTCCGGCGCAGACGCCGAGCGCAAGAAGGGCTGCGACGGAGATCCTGCTTAGTTTCATTTGGTTCTTCCTGTGTTCAGCGCCCCACCTATCGGGCACCCCCAAGGCGCTGGCGCGATTACCCAAGCCGCCTCGTAACCTCAATACATAATTTCCATGTACTTAAAAAACATGTATCGCAAAATGCGGTATAGCGGAGACGGCTGGTCACCTGAGCTCCAGCCGTATGTCAAAGTCGGCCTTCACCGACGCCTACACCTCCGTCACCGCCGCGCTTCGGGAGTTGCGTCTCGAACGCCGCGTCAGTCAGGTCGAACTGGCGCGCCGTCTCGGCCGTCCGCAGCAGTTCGTCTCCTACGTCGAAAGCGGCATACGGCGGATCGACCTGGTGGAATTCACGGTGATCGTCCGCGCCCTCGGCGGCGATCCGAAGGTTCTGTTCTCGACGCTCGCGGACGGCATACCGGACGATACCGGGATTTAGGTCACCGCCAGACCTGCGCGCGCGGGGGGTCAAAAAACAGAATGATAAATAGAATCGAAGGACACGCCGCAACGCGTCCCAGGAGTTCTGTATGCGCCGTAGTCGACGCCCACAGCGCCCCCGGCGGGAGTTGCGGCCCTCCGGGGGTCATCTGTTTTGGCCCGACATAGCCGCAACAAGTAGTCAGCGACAGCAACGGCGAGAGCCAACCGGACAACAGACGGGCGCAAAGAGGCAGCGGCAGCCAAAAGGAGAGAACCACCCCCGGCCCTTTTTCACCAAAAAGGACATCCGGACTTGGGGGCCGCTGGAGCGGCGTGGTGCGAAATCAACTCCCGCACTTGGTGACCGCCTCAGAAAGGGTCGCGTCGGCTGATGGCCGATAGAAAAGAGCTGGCGGGGTTAGTCTCCCGGTCCAGCCCTTCGCCGGTCAGGCTTTGCAGTGGCCGTCGAAGCACCGAAGCTGTCCGAGTAGGACGGGATAACAGAACGCAGGTTTCGAGCTTCCACCTGCACAACAAGTTCTCATGCAAAGACGTGGTGATGGGCCAACGACAGGTCGATCCAACGCAATTCCCCCTGTCACATCGTTTACCTTCGATGGGCGGGGGGATTAAAGACGTGGCTCCGTTACCACGACAGATCACCGCCCCGCTAATCGCTCGCTCGACGAAATCGCCTCACATAAATTATGAGCCAGCGAGAAGCGAAGCGAGCTGGAGGCGACATGAGCTGAAGCGCAGCTCATAGGACTTGCGCCAGCAAGGCCTCGATCCGTTGGAGGACCACGCGATCAAGGCCCCGCTGGCGTTGCATCTGCACGGATCGCCGTTCTGGCCACCCGTCACCTCGACTATATTTTGGCGAAATCCGCCCTGTAGCGCCGAATATGGGCCAGTGGATCGGGGTGATCGAACATGGTCTTGATCGCCCGATAGGCCCGGATCACATGGAGAGGCGCGTGATTGGCCGCCCACGCGCTTGGCAACTCCATGACCGAGTTGGCCTCGTCGATACCGCGCAGCAGACTTTCCAGATTATGGTGCGTGGCGATGGCATGGCCAAGGTCGTCCCAACCATGTTGTCGCGTCCACGCCGGAGCACAGAGGCCATTGAGGTCTACCGCCTCGCTGATCCGGCTGCTCTTGACCGGAAAGGGAACGGGCAGACCTGCATGAACGTGCCGGCTGGGCGGGTTGAAAATCGACATGGCGAAAGAGGTCGGGGACAGGTTGGCATAGCCATACATCTTTCCGACCATCGCCATTTTCGACGGCGAGCTGGTGTCGAAGGTGATCAACAACGCCTCATCACGCAGGTGTCTTCGCAGCGCGATCTGGAGAGCGCTCAAGATGACGGCGTGGGACAGCGAACTGACGCCGAGGAAGTGGAGGCGGTTGCGCTCAGGACCCAGCAGCCCGTCCACAATCAGTCGCTGCACCATTGAGGCGACATGGATGTGGTCGACCCGCAGAGAGCCCCCGAACGCCCAACCTTCGAACGGCTGCGCTTTAACCCCCTGATACCAGGCCAGGGCGTCCGAGGGGGTTTCGCCTTGCAGGACACCAAGGAACCGCACGTCGGCCGAACGGTGAGAGGCGAAATAGGCGTTGCTCGCCATCGTCTCGGCCAACGCCGTGTTGAAGCTGTCGAACGGCGGCTGGCCTTGCGTGATCACCCGAGTGGGCACATCCAAGCCGATCGCCTCGTCGGCATTGGCTTCCAAGAAGCCGAGCACCCATGCACGGGAGGCGTCACCAAGCCAGAGCTTCGGGTCACGGCCAAACTGAAGGCCGCCGCTGTCGCACAGGATGACGTTACCGGGGCGTTTGCTGAACGTCCCGACCGGCGGCGATGTGATGCGGCCGATATACTGGCCGGCTGAATGAAGCGCCCGGTCCGTCACGAAGAACGGGTTGGCCGGGTTCATGAAGTCGAGGTCGCTAAGTGCCGACAGCCCTTTCGGTAGGTTGCCGCCTCGCACGTTGGACGGGATCTTGAAGGGAGCGGCGTGGTTCGCGGTTTGGCCCGCGATAAGGTAGCGCGCGCGGTTCAGTCCGCGCGATGAATAGTCGCGTGTCATGGGGAATTCCTTGGGTGTGGATGTCCCCGCCCATGTGAAAAATCACATGGGCGGAAGGTTCACATCAGGCCGCGTCGGCGTTCGACGCCGGCGACTTCGGCAGGCTCACGACGCGCTCGCGCAGCTTGCGCTCCCGCGTGGGCTGGTCGCGATTGGCTTCGAGGGTCTGGATGAACACGCGGAAGCGCGCGACGTCGCTGGAGGCCTCAACCATCAACAGGCCGTTCGGATCGAGCTTCCAGACCAGGCCACCGGTTATCGGCAGGCCGAGAAGGCCAACCAGAGCGCGCTTCAGGTCGGATGACAGAACCTGGGCCGTGGCGGCGCCATTGGTCACGGCAGCGCAGGTTAGCGGCGCGGCCTTGCCGTTGGCGAACCTCATACCGGCTTCGCCAATCGCGACCGTCACCACCCGTTCCACCTGCTTCTTTAGCAGGGCCTTCAGGAACGTCTTGTCGAACTCAACCGTGGCCGCCTCATCCATCACCGCCTGGCCGGCGGGCGAGAAGGACGGACTGACCCGATAGGTCCAGATCGAGCCCATTTCACGGGGCTTGATGATCAGATTAACCTTTTCTCCGGTCGCCTTGTTCGTAAAGGTCAATTTCAGGCTTGCACCGGAGCCGCTGATTTTAGCCGCAACACCATCAACGGCCGATGCGGCGAACTGGGCCGCATTGGCTTCACCGATGAGCGCCTTGCCGAGACGGCGGCGGGTGAGATTGTCGAGGTACTTGTCGTCAGCCAAGGCGTAGCCCGGATCGACACCCAAAGGTTCGACCTGAACGATCAGGCCATCATCACGGCGCGCATGAGCGATACTGATGTGGCCTCGCTCAACCAGATAGACGCCGTTAGCCGGCAGCTTGTCATAGGTGTCGTTAGGCACATCGCCTTCAGGCACTTTCTCGACGGTGAGGCCGCTATCGTCTTCGTCGGTTACAAGCGACACCCCCGCCAGCAGCATCTGCCGGTTGAACAGCAGGTCTTTGGGTGCGTTCGCTAGCGGGCTTGGCGCAAAGCCCGCCAGTTCGATGATCGTAGCCCGTGGCGCCAAGAGTGGGATCAAGCAGATTTTGTCTCCCTCCTGACGATACAGGAATGCGCCTTCCTGGCCGGTGGGGATACCCGCGAGGGTATCGATTGCGACCGCAGCCGGATTAGCGAAGATCGCCTCGACCTGTTCATCCGACGCCATAACTTCGGGCTGGCCGCCTGATTTCGCCCTCTTCATCTTCCGCAAGGAGAGGTAATGCCCGGCAAGGCCGCTTATGCGCCCCTGCTTCCCGTACCAAGCCACAAATTCCTCGTCGGTGAGGTGAACATGCTCGCCTTTTCGAGCATCAAGGTCAGCCAATGCGCGGGCGAGCATGGCCACTTCGGCACGCAGACGCTCCTTGTCGGCCTCGTCGGCCTTCTCGATATCGATGTTGAGCAGTAGCTGCGCGACAAGATGGAAGACAAGGCTCGTGGCCACATAGGCAAAGCCTATGTCCTTGGCGTGCTGGGTCAGTGACACAACACCAAGCTGACGGACAAAGGCGTCCTGGCGACGCAACAGCAGAGCACGGGCCGAAACGGCGCGCCCCTCCTGCTTGGCAACCGCCTCCGCACGATTCTGAAGTTCGCGAAGCGCGGTCTGATCGGCCTCCGTCAACGGCACGGCGACATTCGCCGCGTCGATGTTCAAGGAAAGCGATAGGTTTGAAGACGTCGAATTCACGTGTTTGCCTTTCTCGGCAAACGCGCAAGCAGATCGTGGTGGAGGCATATTGGTAGCAATATACGGCACCAGCCACGCCACTTGGGCGTAGATTGATGCCGCCATCAGAAGCGGCGCTACCGGGGGTCCTTTTAGCCCCGCTGACACGGCGCTGAAGGCCGTGGGCGTTTCCGGTTGGGGTGCCTTTAAGACATACGATGCCTAACGCCGCCATTTACGAGCTAGTGCTCTGGACGGTCAGCCCGAAGGCCGAAAAGGCATGAACCCCATGAGAACTGTCCGTCAGTTCTCATTCTGACGAAGGCTACATAATTACGACCGCAAACAATGTCCATAAATATTGATGGTTAACTGAAAATATTCCATTTTCACGCCCCACCTCAAAATCGGAAACACCCCTACAAAAGGGCAGAATGTGTGGTTGCGGCGGGAGAATTATTTTTGATCAAACCTGCCAAATCTCGACTGCGAGAACATCTATTCGCCTTCTTCAAGGAAGACCCGGAAAGCTTGGATATGAAACTCGCTCGATAGCCTCGGACAGAACCTTGAGCCCAGCTCCCTGACCATAGCCGCGCCCCACGGACGCGCCCTTGTGCCCGGTTAGAAGATCATGAATTTCTTCGCCCAACCCGGCATCCCGGCAGGCCCGCTTGAACGAGTGCCGGAACGAATGGAAGGTCTTGTTCGGATCGTTGATCCCGCTTCCCTCCCCGCCATTGCGTTCGCACCACATGCCCCACCACTTGGTGAAGGTTCGGGACGACGACAAAACTTCCGCCGGATCATGGGGAAGTTCAGGAAATAGGTAAACTTCACCGCGCTGCCGGGCGACCTGGGCGCGCCTCACGAAGCCCGCCTGGATCAGCGCCCTATGGATTGGCACCGGCCGCTGGGACTGCCGATTCTTGAGTTTGCGACCTGTGAGATCGAGGAACCATATTCCGCCCACATCCTGTTTCACGTCAGCGGCCTTGGCGGCGGCCAATTCCTCCAGGCGACAGCCCGTCCACAGACCAAGGATCGGGAGCCAGTAGTAGGCGTCCTTCAGCACCAAGCCGCCCGGTTCGTCACGATAACCCCATAGCTGGCCAACGCTATTGTGCGTCCGGGCGCAGCCCTGAAACAGAGGTTGCGAGAAGATCAAAGCGATGTCGTCAGCGTCGTAGGCGAGCCGTTCCTCCTCCTCCCCCTTGGCTTTGGGCATGACGGGCGCGACCGGATTCGCGACGACCACGCCGACGCTGACCGCGTAATCGAACAGCTTCTTATACACGAGGAACCACTTCCACTGCGTCTTCCTGGACAACAGGCGAGCGCCGGGGTTGCGCGCCTGCCAGTCCAGCACCTTGCGGAACGGCAGCTTGTCGAGCGCCGGGCGCTTGATGATCGGAAAGCGCCGGAGGTCCACCGCGAAAGCGTCCATCTGAGCCGCCGTGACCTCATGCGCATGAGGAGCGTCAAGCGCTTCACTCAGGCGGCGAACATAGCCCCGCACGGCCGTCGCGTCGGGCGGACGCTTCGAAACGATGTAGCGCTCAGCAAGCTCACTGAGGGTCAATATGTCGGCCGGGGCACTTGGGGGCGTCGCAGCGGCTACCGGCGCTCGCAGGGTAACGTGAGGGGCGCTATCGGCATCCTCAGGCCAACCGTCGAACTCCCCCCGCCGGAACCGGCGCGCAAAGCTCTCGACATCATGCCACGCCGCGCCGAAGTCGCTGCGGACATGGGTAAGAGCGGGGTGGTCGGCGGGAATGACGACGCCACGCGAACCCAGCGCCTCAATCAGGCGCTGGTCGAACCCCTCAATTTCGAACCATTTCCGCTGCTGGAGGCGATAGAGGCGCTCCGAGTGCGCCATGTCCTCTAAGCCGAAATCCTCGAAGGTATCGGCAACGCCGTTGAAGAAGGCGTCCTGCGCCCGGTCGATCGTCGCGCTCCGCCACGCCTCGATAGCTTCAAGCATTTGGTCACGTCGCAGAGCAGGCCTAGCCGGCGACACGCTCGGGAGGTTCAGAACTTCCACGTCGGAGGATGGTGAAACTGCAACCGGCGCACGCGCAGCGGCAATCCGCGCATCAAGCTCAGCCAGGATCGCAGCCGCTTTGGGAAGCGCTTCGGCCTTATTTGCGGTGCCAAGGGATCGCCAGACCTGCGCCTTGCCGCCAAACGCCTGGCGGACGTCAGAAGGGATGTCCTTCTTGACGTAGAACGTGCGCCCCTTACCGCGCGTGCAGACGTTCTGCATGAACCGCATTCCGTAGCAGGCGTCCGTAGCAGATACAGCTGCGGAAACCCTTATGCTGTAAGGGTTTCAACGTCTACAACAGGTTAAAGGAGAGATGGCTGGGGAACTAGGACTCGAACCTAGAACGACGGTACCAAAAGCGCCCGTTTTCTGAGTGATTTCCTCGCCCTACCTGTAAAAACCCAGCCCTGCACGGCCCGCATTATCAATAACTTACACAGGCCGTGTAAAAGGCCAAAGGCGAGAACCGGGTTCGCCGCCGCATCCCGATCAGCGAATCAAAAAGCCCGCCGCTCCGGTCTGGAACGGCGGGCCGTATTATCGCTCTAGCCCAGATCGGGCGAGCGGGTCGCGTTAAAGAAACGCGGAAACGCTGACAGGTCGGCCGAACATGTTAGGGAAAGCGCCAATCCCTTAACATGTCCGGCGATCATCGGCCTTTGCGATCGTCGGGCGGCGGCGGCGCGCAATCGACCTGCCCCTGCTCCAACCGCAGCCACGCCGACCGCGCCCAGGCGGGCCAATCGACATCGCGCCATTGCACGAGCGCGGCGGCCAGGTCGTCGCCCAGCGCCTGCGCCAGAGCCCTATCGACGGCCCGTTGATCGATGCCGGGCGGCGGCAACGGCTCGGCCACCAGCGGCGCGCAGATGGCCGCGCGCGGCGGGTCAGCGGGCGGCGGGCTTGTAGGCGGATGCTTCCCAGGCCTGCCGATAGTCGAGCACGACATCAGCACCAGGCTGGCCGCCAGAAGCGGCAGGAGTCGGCGATTTCGCATGGCTGATCACGCGGCCGAAGGCCACGCCCCTCTGATAGGCGGTTGAGATGGTGGCGGCGCAGGCCTGGGCGGTCTGGCCGGCGTCGCCATATTCGCGGCTGGCGGTTTCGAGGATTCGGCGGTCGCGATCGGCCACGTCGCGGCCCAGGTGAGAGATCACCGCCCGCTGATCCTTATCCTTCAGCCGCCAGGTCACCAGCTTGTCGTGCTGAACCAGGATCACGCCGCTCAGGCTGGCGATCAGGGCCAGCATCACGCCGCCGCCGATCGCCACCGGCCCCACGGGCAGGCCCAGGTTCACGACCGGGCCGCCAGCAGGCCGGTTCGCCTGCCCTGCCTGTCGATCGTCAGCAGCTCGCCGCGTCGGCGCGGGTCAAAGCTGATATGCACCCAGACGCCATGTTCGTGGATCAGCTGGTCAAAGGTCAGCGCCGATCGGGCGATGCGTTCAGCCAGCTGCAGCGGCGTGCCGTATTGCGGGCACTGGATATCCATCGCCCAGCCCTCGCGATGCGCGCTGGTCTTGGCCCCGCCGGCGGCGGTGTTGACGGCCTCGGATCGATAGCCGCTGGTCACCCGGATGGGCTTGCCGCCGACCAGCTCGCGGATGCGCTCAAGTTGGCCCGCCACGGTCTTGAGCCGGGCGACGATGGCCGGCGGCGGCGCATTGCTCAGGCCCAGCCGCGCGGCGTTGGCGCTGACCGTTAGTTCGGCCAGCGTGAAGTGCTCGCTCAGTCGCATGGCGAGGTCTCCGATCTTGATTGTGGTGAAGGCAGGCGAACCGGGTTCGCCGGCCTGGCCGTCAGGCCTTGGGCGATCCGCCGCGCTGGCGGCCGATATTGACGGCGAAGATCACGGCATAGCCGGCCAGGGCCAGCGAAACGACCACCCGCATCCAGGGCGGCGGCTCATGGCCGGTGACCTGCCAGAGCCCCGCCAGCAACATCGCCACGGCGGCGGAATCGAGCGCCAGCCGGATGACCAGCGGCGCGGCTGGCCAGCCGTGCGCCTGGTCACCCAGCAGCCGCGCCCGCCAGTGAAAGGCATAGGCGGCGACGCACATCGCCGCCCCGGAAAGGATGGCGGCGGCGCTCATGGCGTCACCCCGTCGATCTTGCGGGCCAGCAGCTTCTCGATCCGGTCCAGCAGGGCCGGGCCCAGGCCGGTGACCACGACCGCCACCACGACCGCCGCGATCGTCGGATCAACATGGGGGTCGACGCCCAGGAATTTGGCGGTCAGGCCATTGAAGAACCCGGCCGCCCAGCTGTGTGACAGCACGCCCAGCAGCCCGCCGAGGGCCATGGAAATACCGGCATTGATGACGGCCCTAATGGCCCTGCGGCGGGTCGGCGGCGGCTCTGACAGCAGCACGCCCACCAGCCCCGGCGCCGCCCATAGCAGCACCATCACAGCCGCGATCAGTCCGCCGATCAGGCGGTTCTTGTCCATTTGGACCCCCTTGAACTGAGTATGAGACCCCGGCGCCGGCCTAGAACTGGTCAGCGTGGTGAATGGCGTTGAACCGATCCATGACCGTGCGGCCCGCATCGATCGTGTGCGCATAGGTTTCCAGGAAGATGGTCGACGACTTCCAGCCGCCCGCATCCATGGCCACCCGCACGCCGACCCCGGCGTTGAGCGCATTGGTCGCGAAGGCATGACGGCCGACCGTATGGCTCGACTTGTACGGAATCCCGGCCCGCCGACAGACCGCGGCGATCCGCTCATTGACCGAGAACCGGCTGCCATAGCGGAACACCCGCTGCCCCGGCTGCGGATCCAGCGCCCGGATGCGCTCGACCAGGTGGTCGGGCAGGTAGCGCAGGCTATTGAACCCGGTCTTGGTCTTGACCAGCAGCGCGGTCTTGCGCGGCAGGTCGACATGCTCGCCCAGCACGTTGATGGCTTCAGACACCCGCGCCCCGGCAAGGTTCATCAGCAGCACGCAGCCGGCCAGGTGCGGCAGGCCATCGGCGTCGCACTGGTCGATGAAGGTTTCCAGCCAGCGCCGGCTGGCCGGGGTGGTCTGGCGCTGCCTGGGCGCCCGGAACGGCCGGATGCGGGCGGGCATGCGCCAGCCCAGCTCATGGGCGTGATAGAGAACGCAGCGGGCCGGGGTGATCCCCTGCCGGTTGCGCGTCGCGGGCGAGGCGTCGGGGTAGAGTTCGACGGCGGCGGTGCGCACCGCCATCGGCGTGATGGCGGCCACATCCTGAGCGCCGAAGCGCTCGACCAGGCGGGCCAGATACCGGCCCTCGCCGCCATGCTCGAGGTAGCTGGCGGCGGCTTGTGCGAAAGTGTGCATTTTTGGGACTCCGTCGTTATGACGAAGACCCGCCTGCAACTCTTGGACTCAAATTCCGAGCCAGATGGAAGGGCTGGCGCCGCCGACCCTCATCAGTCGTGAGGGTCGGCGCACCCCCACAAACGGTCCGTGGGAAGATTGGGCCGTTTAGCGAAACCAGAACTGGTCGGCCGTCTGGATCACGCGGAAAGCACGACAGCGGTTCGCTTCAATCTCAGCCCGGGCCTCATCGGAGACGCAGCCGGTCCACTCAGGGCAGATTTCGCGCAGGTTGATGCGGCGTTCGTTGGGCTTCACGCCGCCCAGGGTCAGGATACGGGGTTCGCTCATGACCGCTCCAAAATGGTGAGGGAGGGCCGAAGCCCTCCCGTTTAGCCGACCGGCGTGAAGTCGACGTAGAAGGTCTCGCCGGTCTCGAACTGGCCGATCAGCGCCGGGTTGGCGATGACGATATCCAGCACGGCCGAGGGCGAGAACTTGGCATAGGTGTTGTCTTCGTCGGCCCCGTCGTTCGGGTAGCTGCTGCTCTTGGCGACCCCGTGGAAGGTCACCTTCTCTTGCGACACGCCACCGTTGCCGTCCGAGAACGGAGTGATCGAGCCAACTCGCATCTTCGCTCGCATCTTCGTCATGGTTATTCTCCGACGGTCAGGACAGGAATTGCCGCAACTCGGACACCGTCAGGTCCGCGTCGAGGCTTTCGAGAAAGAGGCGAACAACCCGCCGCGTGGCGGCTAGGTCGTGCGCTGTCGGGGTGCGCGGATCGCCTAGGCCGCCGCTCTTCAGCCGCGTGCCGGCGGCGACCTCCAGGGCGTCTTTGATGTCGTCTTCCATGGGTTCAGCCTCCCCGTTAACGGCCCCGTTTATATGGTGAATAGAAGGCGCCGTCTATTTACGCCTCGGCGCTATGATTGAGCCCTCGACCAGGGAGGGCGACTTGGGCAGACCACGCCTCGACTACATCCGCACGCACGTCAGCATTGACGCGAAATCCCTAGCGCGCCTGGACGCGATCGTGGGCGAGAAGGGCCGCGCCGCGTTCATCCGTATGGCCCTAGACCAGGCCCTCGACACCGCCGAGGCGACACAGCGGATGGTCGCAAAAGGTGGATTGAAGCCGGAGTAAACGGCCCAATCCACCCGTTGCGTTTTGAGGTACGGGTGTGGGGGCCTAGGCTTGCCGGGAAGGGCTCGCCATGTGACCTTCACTACTCAACCGCTGGGGGACTGATGGAAACGCCGCACAAGTTCGCGACGCTTGATGGGTTGCGCGGCCTTGCGGCCATCGCCGTCATGGCTTTGCACCTGAACTTCACGCCAGGGGTGTCGCAAGGATTGTCCAGCGCCTACTTGGCCGTCGATCTGTTCTTCATCTTGAGCGGCTTCGTCATCGCGCACGCCTACTCCGGCCGCCTCGACACCACGATGACCGCTGGGAGGTTCATTGTTCTGCGGATGATCAGGCTCTATCCGCTCTACTTCGCTGGCTTAACGCTCGGAGCATTATGGCGGGTGGGCGAACTGGTCATCCAGCAACCTGACGCGATGACGCCGCTGGCGATTGGTCAGGCCTTCGTATTGGGGCTGGCCTTTTTGCCTGCACCATCCGGCGGGGCAACCTCAGACGCCTGGCCGTTGAACCCCGTGTTTTGGTCCCTGTTCTTTGAGATGATCGTCAACATCGGGGCCGCGCTCTGGTGGCGTCACCTCTCCAATCGGGTGTTGGCGCTAATCGTCGCCATTGGCGCAGCCGTTCTTGTATTCGCGGCTGCAACGATGGGCTCGCTTCAGCATGGATACGAGTTCGCCGACCTGTGGGTTGGGCTTGCGAGGGCGGTGTTCTCATTTTTCGCAGGCATCGCCGTGTTCAGATCTGGCCGCTACCTCGGCCGGATTTCCCTGCCGGCCTTCGCCTCCATCCTTATTGTGACCGTAGTGCTACTGATGCCGGTCTCAGGGCAGGCCAGGCCGATTTACGATCTGGCTGCAATCCTGTTCATTTTTCCGGCGATCGTTGTCATAGCGAGGCAGAACCCCGGCCCCTTGCTGACCAGCATCTTCGTCACCCTCGGGGCCGCGTCCTATGCCATTTACACCCTGCATCGACCCCTTGTCGGGTTCGTCGGCAAGGCGGGGGAGGCGCTGAACGCTCCCCTAGCGGTTTCTGCAACCGCGTTCATGGTTTTCATGACGACCGCCGCAATCGTGATCGACCGGGTCTATGACGGGCCAGCACGCAAACGGCTGGCCGTTGCGGTCAAAACCACAGGTTTGAGCCAGAGAGCGTCGCCATCATGATGGCTTCCTTGCCGGTCGCGAAGTCGTCGTTTCGGCCGTTGTAGAACAGCTTGTAGTCGGCCCCGTCCAGAACGACGGTCGGCCGATAGACCCCCCAATAGTCCTGATCAGTCGGCACCGTGGACTTGCGAATGATAGGGTTGAGGGCGTGGCGCTCCCAGTTCGTGATGCCGTCCACGGACCGGGCCAGGCAGATCGTGGCCAGGTTGCTGTTCTGGTAGGCGATATAGGCCATGTTGTAATAGCCATCAGCCTTCCAGACGTGGCCGACACCGACGAAAGCCGCCTCCCAGGTTAAGGTATTGTCGCGCGTGAAGATGGGATTGCCGCCATTACGCTCCCAGTCTTTCCCGTCCAGACTGGTCGCGTAGCCGATGGCTTCCGGCTCATAGGACGCTCCGCCGGAATACCACATTTTGAACAGCGCGGCGCTCGCGTCCCAGATCACGACCGGCTGACTGATCGCCGAGTCCACCCTGCTCTCCCAGGAGTCGGGAAGGGCCGTCATTACAGGGTTGCCTTCTTCGCGATCCCATTCAATGCCATCCGTGCTGGTGGCGTAGCAGATCCACATGAAGTTCCCGGCGGAACCGGTGAACCACATGCGATAGTCGCTAGGCCCCATCTTGACGACGCACGCACGGCTGACGTCGGTCTCGTTGTCTTGTGGGTTGGCGTTGATTGGGACCATCACCGCCACAGGCGTTGACCACTCCTCGCCGCCGTCAGTGCTTTCGCAGTAGTCGATGGATCGCGTCGTGCGGTTCGATACCCACATCTTGAGGACTGAACCGTCCTTGATCACCCAGGGATCAAAATATGTGGTCGCGCCACCCAGCGGGGAGACATAGGTGGTTGATGCCTTCGTCCAGCCGCCGTCGACGCCTCGCGTGGTACGGTAGATCGGCGCGGTTCCTGATAGGACGAGCGTCACGTCTTGCAAGACGTAGGCGATGAAGTTTCGGGCCACACCGGAGACCAGCCGGTTACGCAGCGAATGATACTCAGGATGCGGCAAGCTCCAGCTTGAGCCTGAACCGCTCACTGGGCACCAGCTTGTCGCCGCCTGCCCGTTTCCGGCCGCTCCAGCGGCGGTCTTGGGCGACACCGCGCCTGCTGCTACCGAGTAGCCGTCCGCAGTGCAGAAGGTGGCAATCCGCGCCTCTATGGCTGCCTTCGCAGCAAGGCCCGCCGCCTGCGTCGTGAAAGTCAGAGTGCGGCTCATGGTCGGGTGCTCTTGTAGGGATGGCCTGAAGGCAGGAGGGTTTGCAGGCCGTTATTCCAAGCCATGTAACCTTCGATCGTCTGGCGTTCAGCGAGCGACAGCGCTCCGGTGACAACCACGACTTCGCGGAATAGCGCCTGAATGAAGCCGGTAAGGCCGGTCGGCCGCGCCCCGAGATAGAAGGGGCTGGCAGCGGTGTTTAGGTTGACGGAAACAGAAGACGGCGTGAGTGCGCCGTTCTGAGAGCCGTAGGTTATCCCCGCGACATGGCCGAGGTAGGCCAATCTCGAACCAAGCGCGGAACTGGCTCCGAATGACAAGTCGCCCGGCCCCCAACCGTAACCGGTCAGGTCGTTGCCAGTTGAGTTCAGGGTCAATCCGAACGCCTGCCCGTTCGACTGCGCGCCCCAATAAAAGACCGGGCCGCCAGCCGTGGTCTGTCGGTCGACCGCGACGAACACATGGCGCTCGGTCGAACCGATGATGGGCGAGTTGCCTGCCGTCGCCAGCACGTTGTTCCCGCCTTCAAGATACTGCGCGCCGGGATTGGCCCACTCCGGGGCGATGAAGCCATTCGCTTGCACAATGTGGCGGTCGTTGCCGCTCTTGTCGTCAATCTGGGTGATGGTTTCGCCGACAACCTGAACGCTGGCGGCGTCGTTGGCGTCGTACCATTGGGCCAGTCGATCCGGACCAAGCCTACCCGGCGACCAGCCCCCCCCTCCCGTGGGTTGGGTGAGGATGGGGCGGCGGGAGCCAATAAGGGCCGGCATCTAGGCCACCTTCAGCAAGGTGATGGTGCGCGCCGCCGTCTGATTGACCGGCAAGGCGACCGTTCCCGAGCGAAGCTGCAGGTGCTTGACGCCCAGCCAGTCAGAGAGCGGCAGCAGGATCATGCGGTTGACCGCAGCGTCAGCGCTGGCGATCGAGCGCTCGACGCCCGCGTCATAGATCGGGGAAAAGCTGCTGCCGTCCACCGAGCCCAGGAAGGTGACCGCCGCCGCATCCCAGGCCGCCGGCATGATGATCCCCGCCAGCTTGCCATCGACCTGATGCGCCGCAGACAGAGACTGACCCGAGGCGATCACCACCGTGGCCGAGGTCGGCGGCGGCGCGATCGCCGACAGATTGCCCGCCAGCAAGGCGCGTAGCTCTTCCCCCTTAGCGTTGGTCATCAACGCGGCGGCGGTCAGCTCATCTGCGGTCAGCGGCCCCGAAACCGTCAGGGCGCCCGCCAGCAGCGCCCGCACCGCCTCCAGCTTGGCCTCGCTGCCCAACAGGCCCAGGGCCGTGATCAGCGCCGATCGCTGGACGAGGTCTTCCTTGCGGTACGGCGTGTGAGCGCCTGCCACCAGGTCGGACTTGAACGCGACAGGATTGCTGGCGTTATCAAGGCCGGTGAACGTGGAGTCGGTCATGTTAGGCGATCCCTAGCCAGAGTGAGTTGTCGGAATTGTTGAACCGAATGCGCCCGCGCGCGCGGTACTGCAGGGTCACGGTGATCGGCGCGCGCAGCACGGTGTCGCCGTCCGTCACAGCCGCTTGGATCACGATGTCGAGCGTCGAAGAGGCCAGGGAGTCGGGCTGGGCCGCGACAGTGAGAATCCCGCCCGAAGTGAGGGCCACTGCGCCGCCGGCATCATCGACCAGGCTGTAGGTCACCGCCGCGCCAGCCGGGCTCAGAACCGCGACTGCCACCTGCTCACCGATCGCCGTCGTCTCTGGCCAGGCTAGTTCCGTCAGCGTGATCTGCGGCACGATGCTGCTCAGACGCCCCGCCGCCGTGCGGATGATGCGGGTCAGGTTTGGCGCGCGCTGCAGGGCCTTGGCGCCGCCCGCGATCAGGCCGACGCCTGCGGCGGCCATCTCAGAGCGCACAACCTCAAAGGCCATCACAGCCTCATCCGAGCCGTCTGCCCAGTGCAGGATGATCCCGCCGCGATATCGCCCGGCAGGCCAGAAAGCCAAGTCGGCCGCCAGGTCTTCGGGGTCCGCGCTTCGCGCCTCAACCTTCAGCCTGACAACATTTGGCGCGACGATCTCGACGCTGTCGGTCAGGTCGAAGGCCAAAGCACCAGCCGGCAAGCCTTGGCGCGTGAGGCTGATCGAGACGCCGACCACTTGCGCCAGGCTTTCCGCCTCGCCGGCCGCGTCGACGAAAGCCCAGTCATAGGCGAAGTCAGCGCCGATGATCGCCGCATAGGGCAGCGCCTCGCGCGCCAGGGAAAAGGCCATGGCGATCGTCCTTTAGGATTTCAGGAGGGGGCGACAGGCGAACACGGTTCGCCTTGCGGCTACTCGGCCGGCGGCAGGTACTGCGCCAGCGGCGCCGGATCTTCCGAAGGATCAGGCCCCGTGGTTTCACCCACCACGCGGCGCATGGCGGCATAGATCCGCAGACCGCGATTATCCTGCGAGAGCGTCCCGAAATTGGCGGCGACGAAATTGGCCAGTTGCCCGGCCAGAACCGCGCTCGCCTCGGCGACCGGGCCGTCAAGGCTGCCGAGCGCGGCATACAGCGCCTCGCAGGACTCCGTGAACTTGGGAACGCAGGACGCCTGCGACATGGCCGCGCTCAAGGCCGTGCGCGTGGTCTCCGGCAGGCTGAGCGCGTGCGTGATGGCGAAATCCGTCAGCGCAAGGGTCAGTTCGGTGATGCTGTCATAGAGTTGCATGGCTTATTGCTCCTGAACGGCGATGGCCTCGGCGGCCTTGCGCGCCTGCTGTTGCGTGATGCTGGCCAGGCCGCTGGTTGGCGTGGTGGCCATCTGCAGGTTCTTTTCGGCGTTGACGGTCTCTTCGACACAGCGCAGTCGGGCATGCTCCATTTCGATCACCGGGTCGCAGGCGCGTTCGGCGTGGTGGTGCAGGCTGCTTTTCAAGTCGTAGATCGCCAGGTCGCCGTTCGGACGCCGAAGGGTCTTGCCATCGGCCCCGACAATCGAGCCGCTGATAAGGTAGCTTTCGCGCCCGTGGCGGCTGGGGAACCCTTCGGCCACTTCCAAGCGCGGCCGGTCGTCGTGCAGGGTCTT
>Ga0075012_10000806_pt1 | contig 32847 bp, 27 predicted proteins | sample All_14_2_FD_71474 | JGI IMG/M metagenome (GOLD analysis project Ga0075012, IMG submission 71474) | Freshwater microbial communities in response to fracking from Pennsylvania, USA - Allegheny Zone_MetaG_DW_15 | ecosystem: Environmental > Aquatic > Deep subsurface > Groundwater > Drilled...
GCGTACAGCAGCAGCCGGTCGAGGCCATCTTCGGCAATCCCCTCTTCGCGGAAAACGCGTTTGAAAAAGGACAGGCCTGCCAGAAACGGCGCGGCGAACAGCAGGCCGTACCAACGCAGGGCGAACGGGCCGAAGGAAACGATGACCGGATCGATGTGCCAGTGGATCAGCATGGTTCTCCCAGGTGAAAGATATTGTCAGTCAAGCGGACGTCATCCGGCGCGAAGCCGGACACCGCCTCATCACGAGGGGGCCGTTGCCCCATTGACCCAGATGTCAGTCATGTTTCGCTCAACATTGATTTTTGACTCAAATATCACGCATAATCAACGCCATCGCCGACATTCGGGACAAGGCATGTCGGACCATGGGCCATCGTGCGCCCTTCGTGTCGAAAAGTGAAACAATATGTGTGGGATGGCCCCGGATAGCGAGGTGGGCCCGTGTCCCGCATCACTCCTTTCCCGCCTCCGTCAGTTCCTGCAACTGCTGCTGCAGTTCCTGGATCTGCTGCAGATAGGGCGCGGCCGCGCTCTGTTTCTGCTCGGGCGGCAGGTCGCTGTCCATGATGTGCTTGACCTTGTCCATCAGGTCCTTGATGCGCTTCCTGATGTCCTCGACCTGGCTGCCCGTCCCGGAACCGCCCGAGGAGCCCGCTCCGGCAACGGAACCCGCGGAGCTGTCCGGCGTCGCGCCTTCCTCCACCCGCCCGGCTGAATCGCCCGGGGAGGCAGACTGCCCGGAACCGGTGGGCGCGCCCTTGTCCTTTTCGAACTGCATGTTGCGGAAGTGTTCCAACAGACGCTTGGCCTCGGACGAAAGGGTCACCGTGTCACCCTGGTCCGTTTGGCTGGAGCCGGCGCCCCGGCCCCTGGTCTGCCCGGAAAGGTACATGTCGGCGAGTGAAGCGGCGCCGTCGATTCTCATATCGCCCCCTTGTGTGGGAAAGTATTGCCGCGATACCGGTCAAACGTCACCACAAGCAAAAATCGTACTCCGCCGACCGCGCCCGGGGCTCATGCTTCCCCTTCGCGCGCGCCGGCCGGACTTCCTCTGGGCAACATCTCCCATGTCCTTGACGGGAGAGGCCGTGCGTGGTGAATTCCGGCGATCATCGCACCCCGAAACAAGGACACCCGCACCATGCTCCCGATCCCCAATCGCCCCATCCGCCCGGGCCGGCTGACCCTGGTCTGCGTCGCCGGCAGCGTCGCCCTGCTGCTCGTCAGTCAGGCCCCCCTTTTCGAAGGGCCGGGCGGGCTCGCGCTGATCGTCCCCTGGCTGGCGGTCCTCGGACTGCACCTGCTCCTCGGGCCCGTTGCGCTGCATGCGACTTGGAAACAGGGCCCTTCGCTGGCCAAGCCCTTCATCTATCTCTACTTTCTCATCTTTGCCGGGGTGCATGCCTGGTTTTTCGTTCAGGGCTCAGGGCTGGACCGGGAGGTGCAGACCATGTGGCGCCGGCACGGCAACCCCCTCGAAGCGCAACTGCACTCCACCCTGCAGGAGCTCGAAATGCGCAAGGCAGGCGGTGCCGCGCCTGCCGACGCGGCCAAGGCCGCCGTGGCGCTCCAGTTCGTGCAGCGGGGGGCGGACTGCAATTACCGCGGGCTGCACGGCAGGCCTTTCCTGGTCCGGGCCTGCGCCCTCGGCCTGGACGAACTGGCCATGGCCATGCTGAAGCACGGCGCCGACGCCCGCGCGACGGACGGCTCGGGCGTCACTCCCCTGCACGCCGCCGCGGCGGAGTGTTCGCGGGATGTGGTCGACGAGCTGCTGCGTCTGGGCGCGGCCCCCGACGCCCGTGACGCCTGGCAGAACACGCCCCTCATTCTGGCCGTGCGCGCCGGGAGGCTCGAGAACGTCACGGCGCTGCTGGCAAAGGACCCCGATGTGAACGCCCCGGACCAGAGCAGGCAGACTCCGCTGCTGGAAGCCGTCGCCCGCGACGACGTTCCCATGGTCAAGGCGCTGCTGCAGGCCGGCGCCGACCCCAACGGACGGGATCTGAGGGAACGCTCCGCGCTGACCGTGGCCGCGGCTCAGGCGAAGCGAAGCGTCGTGCCGCTGCTGCTGGAACAGGGGGCGGCGCTCAACGCGCCCGCCGGCGGCCACGATCTCCCGCTGCGGGAGGCGTTGCGGAAAGGCAGACTGGACGATGCCGACGCGCTGCTGCGCATCGGCGCCGACGTCAACGCCACCACCGCCGACGGGGACAAGCTCCTGGCAGAGGTGGCCGGCTTCCATGTCACCTACAGCGCGGGCACGTCCGGCAAGCATGAACTCCTGGAGTGGCTGCTGCGAAATGGTGCGGACCCGGAAGGCCGTGACCGGAGAGGCCGCACCGCGCTTCAGATCACCTCCTCCACGGCCGACGAGGAGAGCGTCCGCCTGCTGCGACAGGCCGGGGCGAAGCTCTGAGCCCCGCATCCGGCCTCCCATCCCCTGATCGGGAACACGTGCGGAGAAGCCATCCTGCAATCCGGCACGCCGCTCCATCCGCCGGCAACGAATAGGGGCGGCGGTCATGCCGGCTTCGCAAGACGACCGGCCGACCTGCGCAGCCAAAATCGCCCGCGGTCGCCGCTCAAATCCCTGAACCCCGGCACACCGGGAAATCCCGACGGCAGCGCTGCCTGCCGGAACGCGCGGCTGAGCGCTCACTTTATCACTTCCCATTGAAATGACAGATGCTTCGCCTTATAGGCCCGAGGTTGTCGTGCGTCCGGCCGGGCGCGCATGAACCTTGGCAGATGAGGAGGAACAATGGGGAGAATTGTTGCCGCTGTCGTGTTGGCGCTGCTGCTGACGGGACAGCAGGTGCTGGCGGCCGGATTCGCCGTGTATGAGTGGAGCGCGCGCGGCATCGCGCTGGGCGGAACGACCATGGCCAGGCGGCCCGACGCGTCCGTGGTGGCCTCCAACCCTGCGGCCATGACGGGCCTGAACGGCACGCAGATCATGACCGGCCTGGTCGGGGTGGCGCCCATGGCCACCGTGTCCATCGAAGGCGAGGAAAGCTGCGACGGGGAATCCAACGTGTGGCTGCTGCCGCACGCCTATGCGGTCAGGCAGTTCGGGGACCGCTATTGGCTCGGCGTCGGCGCCTTCAACCGCTTCGGCCTGGGCACGGAGTTCGACGAGAACTGGGCCGGAAGCGGCAGCGTCTACTTTGCGGGCATCAAGAGCGTGTCGCTGACCCCGGTGCTGGGCATGCGCCTGACGGACACGTGGTCCATCGGCCTGGGCGCCGAGGCCAACTATTTCGAATTCACGCAGAAGAAGAAGGTCCTCGGCGGCGCCTACGATCTCGAGGTCCAGGGCGACGACGTCGGCGTGGGCGTCAACCTGTCCACCTGGTACGCGCCCACGGACTGGCTGTCCCTGGGGCTCATGTACCGCAGCGCCATCGACGTGCACCCGCGCGGCGAGGCGGACAGCGACGTACCGGCCCCTTACGACGACCTGCTGAACGGCGACGCCGACGGCGAGATCACCCTGCCCGACTCCTGGTCCCTGGGCCTGTGCATCACCCCCACGGACAAGCTGAGCGTCGAGGTGGACGTGACCCGCACGGGCTGGTCGTCATACGAGGAACTGGACATCCGCATCAACGGCGTGAACCCGTCCGGCGCCATCGTCAAGGACTGGAAGGACGCCTGGCGCCTGGGCATCGGGGCGGAATACGCCCTGACTTCGGCCTGGGACCTGCGCGCGGGCTACGTCTACGACGAGACGCCCATCCGCACCGAGCGGGCCGACTACATGGTCCCTGCCAACGACCGCCAGCTCTTCTGCGCCGGTCTTGGCTGGCACGACCAGGCCTGGAGCGTGGACGTTGGCTACACCTACCTGCTCATCAACGACCGCAAGGGTGCGACGATCTACGGCAGCGGCGGCACGTCCGAAACCGCCGACTTCGAGAACGGCGACGCCCACCTGCTCGGCCTGAGCCTGGCGTACCGCTTCTAGGGCGGCTCCGCTTCGCATCAAAAAAGGCCGCCGGTAAACAACACCGGCGGCCTTTTTTGATGGAGCGTTCAGGGCGGTCCGCTCACAGCGCGGAAAGGTTCATGGCGGCGACGCGGTATTCACCGTCGGCGTGCAGCAGGACGTTGACGCAGGCGTAGTGCTGTTCCAGACGGAAAAGGTTCTCCAGGGGCATGCCCAGGATGCGGCACAGGAGGACGCGGTTCACGCCGCCGTGGGCGACGATGGCCAGGGGCTCGTCCATGTCCGCGACGGCCAGTTCGAAGGCGGGCCAGGCCCTGCGCTGCACGTCGGCGAAGCTCTCGCCCCCCGGCGGGCGGAAGCCGGCCAGGTTGCGGCCCCTGGCCTCGTAGCGGCCGGGAAAGCGCTCGCGGACCTCGTCCACGGTCAGGCCCTCCCAGGTGCCCAGGCTGATTTCGCGCAGATCCACAGCCGTCTCTGGCACAAGCCCCAAAACTGCGCCGACGATCCCCGCACTCTCCACGCAGCGCGCCAAGGGGCTGCACACCAGGCGTACCACGCCTCTGCCGGTCAGAAACCGCGCCACGGCCGCCATCTGTTCACGGCCCGCGTCCGTCAGCGGCAGGTCCGTCCGGCCCACGAAGCGGCGCGGAGCGGACTGCGTGATCTCCCCGTGGCGGATGAGATAGACCTCGCTCACGGCAGCACCCCGGCCAGAATGTCCTCCAGGCCGCGGCCGCAGGCCTTCTCGACCATGCACCGCAGGGCCAGGGAGTTGCTCATGCGGCCGCGGATGGCGGCGCAGGCGTTTTCGTCGCAGGCATACAGGGCCAGCTTCTCGCCGAAACGGTCCTCCACGGAAATGCGCCTGTCGCAACGCACCAGCTTGTCCGCCAGGCAGACGACCTCCTTTTCCGTGAGCAGGCCCGATGCCGGAGGCGGCACGTCGCGGTGGGCGGACACGATCCCCGACAGTCCGCCCAGGCCCAGACGCGCAAGCAACTCGCCGCCGGCGGCCTCGTGGTAAGGCCAGCCCTTGGCCACATCGTGCAGCAATGCGGCGTTGTGGACCAGATCCAGATCGAGCCCCGCGCCCTTGCGGTTCAGTTCCTCCCCCATGCGCAGGGCCACCGCGGCCACGGCCAGGCCGTGGGCCACACCGCGCTCGGGCATGGACAGCCCGGCCAGGGCCAGGGCCTCGTCACGCTCCCCGACATGCAGACGGGAGGCGCGCCGCTGCAGGACGGCAAAATCGCCGGGCGTGTCGGCGTCCAGCAGGATGCCCCGGTCCCAGACCGGGACGTCGAGGGATGGCGCGTCTGCCAGCAGACCTTGCAGCCCGCCCCGGCCGTCATGCCCCAGAATGCGCGGGATCAGGTCTGCCGGGAGCAGCGGCGGGTGGCCCCGCTCGCCAGCGAAGACCGGGTAGGCCACGCGACCGTCGTAGGCGTCGAGCATCAGGCCAACCGTGGCCGGCCGCACAAGGGGAATGTCCACCGGAAGAATGAAGAAGGCGTCCATGTCGGACAGGCCTGCACAGGCGGTCGCAGCCGCCCGCACCGACGAGAACATGCCGTCCGCATACGCGGCGTTGTGCGTGGCGCTGACGCCCAGCCGGACCGCCTCGGCCTCGACCTCCGGGGCGCGATGCCCCGTCACGACCAGGGGGCTGCCTATGCCGGCCTCCCGGAACACATGCACGCAGCGCGACAGGACCGTCATCCCGCCGAGATCCATGAGGGGCTTGAAGCCGCCCATGCGCGAGGAGAAACCGGCCGCCAGGATGACGGCGCCGAAACTCCCGACCGTCATCCTTTCACCCCGGCACGCACCCCGATCATCTCGCCGACGATGCTGACGGCGATCTCCTCCGGCGTGTCCGCGCCGATGGACAGGCCGATGGGACAGAAGACGCGGTCGATGTCGGCCTGCGCATAGCCGTTCTCGAGCAGGGAGCGGTAGACAGCGTCGCGCTTGCCGCGGCTGCCGATCATGCCGACGTACCCCGCCTCGGTCCGCAGGGCCTGGGCCAGGACGTCACGGTCGTGCAGGTGCCCGCGGGTGACGATGACCACGTAGTCGTCGGGGCCCAAATCCTTCAGGCACTGGTTGAAATTCTCCAGCACCCGCACCTCGCGGGCCTCGGGGTAGCGCTCCGGGCTGGCGAACTCGGCCCGGTCGTCCATGACCACCACCTCGAACCCGGCGAAGGCCGCCACCTTGGACGTGGCCAGGGCCACGTGCCCCGCGCCGACGAGGTGCAGCACCGTAGGCGCGACCAAAGGTTGCGCAAAGACGCGCAGACCATCGCCTTCGAGGCTGAAATTCCGGCGCGTCTTCGACGCCTTGCGAGCCAGCTCCAGAGCCATGCCTTCGGGCAGTTCCGCGCCCTCCAGGCCCGCCGCCGCGGACCACAAGGCCAGCGCGGGCTCCCGTTCCGCCCCCATGACGGTGACCAGGGCCGGCCGTTGTCGCGCGTCATGCAGGTCCTTCAACTTCTCGAAAAAACCGCGACGCTCGGGCGTGACGCGCTGCAGCAGCACCTTGACCGCCCCGCCGCAGACCATGCCCGCCTGGGCGGCCGTGTGCGAATTCAGGTCGAAGGGCAGCAGCACGTGCGACTCGCCCCTCTCAAGCATCTTCCTGGCCCTGGCCAGGCTGGCCCCCTCGACGGGACCGCCGCCCACGGAGCCGCGGATGCCGCCGTCCGGCAGGACCAGCATCCTGGCCCCGGATGTGCGCGGGGCCGAGCCCGAGCTCTCTACGATGCCGCAGAAGACGGCGTCCCGGCCCTGTTCCAGGGTTTCCAGCAATGATTCGAGGATATCCTTCACGAAGTGCTCCCGCGTTGATCGAAAATGGTTCGCTTGACGGTGTGGGACGGCGAAAAGGCGTCGACCCGACGCATGGGGCCGAGGGCCAAGGTGCCGAGCTCAAGGGCTGCCGCCACGCCCGGAACGCGCCGCAGGGCCGGCCCCAAATCCCGCTCCAGATGGTCATGCCCGGCCCCGGCCAGGAATTCAATGCCCAGACGGTCCGAACTGCCGCCGCAGTCCAGCGTGGCGCGATAGTCCAGGAGTCCCTCCACGTCGAAAAGCCTGTCGTCGAGTTCCCGGCTGGTCAGGCGAAACTCGCCGCCGAGAACGCACGCCTTGCCCCGCCCGGCCACATCGCACAGCCGCGCCGTGACGCCGCCGCAGGCGCACGACCCCGTCTCCAGGCGGGCCAGGTCGCCCGTGCGGTAGCGCAAAAGGGGCATGGCACGGCGGCCCAGCGTGGTCACGACGACCTCGCCGGCTTCCCCGTCGGGCAAGGCTTCGCCCGTGTCCGGGTCCACGATCTCGAAAAGCAGGTCCGACTCCCGCAGATGGCAGCCGTCATGGACTTCGCACTCCACGCCGCCGCCCAAACCCGTCTCCGTGGTGCCGTAGTGCAGGAAGGTTTCGCAGCCGCAGGCCTCCTCGATGCGCCGACGCAGGGCCGGCGGGGCGTAATCCGAACACAGCAGCATGGTCCTGACCGCGCCGAAGGGCAGAGTCTCGGACAGGGCCAGAAGATGCTGGGGCAGGCCCACGACGCACGAATACGCCCCCGCCACGATGAATCCCGCCAGTTCGACCGCTTCCGCAGGGGGCCAAAGCCCGGCGCAGTGCACCCCGCCGCCGGTCAGGGCGCGGATGAGCAGGTCCCCGGTGCTGTCGGGCTGGCTGAAGGGCAGCAAGGCCAGCACCCGGTCCTCCTGCCCCACCAAGTTCAACATGCCGTGCAGGAAGAAATCAAGAGTCCCGTCCAGGTCGTCCCGCGTGAAGTGCAGTCGCTTGGGCGAACCGGTGCTGCCCGAGGTCTGCAGGGTCACGATGCGCGCCACCTCGCCCTGGGGCACGCAGACCATGCGCTGGCCCTGGGCGGACACATCGGCGCTGCTCATCAGCGGCAGCCGGACCAGATCGGACGGACGGCGCAGCAATTCCGCCTCCACCCCCGCCAGCCGCTCACGGTACCAGGGACTGCCCGCTTTCGAGTGCAAGACCGTCGCGCGCAAAGCCGCCATCTGCGCCTCCTGCAGACGCGCGCGGTCCAGCGGCCCGGAGATGCCCAGCCTGCGGGACGTCAGCCCGTCGACGGTGCTGACCCTCATCCCCGCCCCCGGTACAGGCTGCGCCCGTCGCGGGACGTCAGATTGAAGGCGCAGAACGGCACCAGACGCCCGTCAGGCTGCGCCACATGAATGCAGCAGCCCTGCAGACGATCCAGATTGAGGCTCCACGCATCCTGGAAGGCCATGGCCGAGATAGTGAACGTGTGGGTCCTGGCCCTTGCCAGAAAGCGGTCGAGGTCGTTGTCGGGGGTGGGGGACGAAGAGATGCGGGGCGCTGCCCCGCGCCCCGCAAGGAGCTCGGCCCCTTGACCCGTGCAAGGGGGATGCGGGGAAAGAGCGGCCGGGGAGGACCATTGGCGGGCCGTTACGCCGATGGACTTGAGGGCGCCGGCCTCGGCGGGTTTGGGCGTGCAGTCGCAGGAGGCGCTGCCCAGACGCGTGAAGCTGCCGTCCTCGCGCGTCATGTATTTGCCCGAGAAGGAACACAGGGCATGCTCGCAGCCCGGAGGCAGGAAATCGCACACCTTGACGATGCCGCCGCTCTGCGTCTCCAAGCCCGTCATGATCTCGGGCAGTGTGACGTGATCCGGGGTGAAATTTTCGGGGTACCGCCCGAAATGGCTCATGGGCTGGAAATGGACGCCGCGGACAAAGGGCTGGCGGTCCAAGCCGAAGCGCACGATGTCCCAAAGCTGGTCCGTGTTCACGCCGCGCGCCACCGTGGGCACGAGGACGATGCCCAGGCCCGCGTCCGATGCATTGTCCACCGCCCGAACCTTGATCTCGAACAGGTCCCGGCCGCGCAGGGAACGGAAGACTTCGTCGCGCACCCCGTCGAACTGCAGGAAGATGGACGACAGGCCAGACTCGGCCAGTTCGCAAGCCAGACCTGGGGTTTCCGCCAGACGCAGACCGTTGGTGTTGAGCTGCACGAAGCCGAAGCCGGCCCGCTTGGCCATGGCCACGATCTGCGGCAGGTCCTCGCGCACCGTGGGCTCGCCGCCCGAGAGCTGCAGGTTGCAGCCGCCCGTGCGGGCCATGATCTGGTCGAACATGCGCGCCAGGATGTCGTGGTCCAGGTCCCGCCCCGCACCGCCACTGTCGGCGAAGCACACGGGGCAGCCCAGGTTGCAGCGCGACGTGACCTCCACGAGGGCCGTGCAGGTCCGCTGATTGTGGCGGGCGCACAGGCCGCAGTCGTAAGGGCACCCCTGCCCCACTGCCTCGCGCGGCCCGCCGCCGAAGGGGATCTTGGGCCGCGCCCAGTTCGAAAACGCCGGCTCACCGCGCCAGACCACGGTCGAAAACTCGCCATGCTCAGGGCAGCGTTTGACCAGCCGCACACACCCGCCATCCTCCACCAGCCGCCCCTCGATCCGTCCCAGACACTCGGGGCACACGCTGCCGACCGTGCCGACAACTCTACTCATGCGCCGCGCTCGGGTCGATGCCGTTCTCCACGAGGATGGTCAGGACCTTGCCGTAGCACTCGGAAACCAGCCCGCCGCAGACGGACGCGTCAGGCCTGCCGTCGGGCACGATGGCCGAACAGCTGATGCCGCCGAAACGCGCCGTGGCGTATTCCTCGAACCACTCGGCCAGCTCCGACAGCATGAGAGGCAGCCTGTCGTTGGCGACTTCCTCGGCCGTGCCCTTGCCGGCGTAGGACGCGATGAGACAGGCCGCGCCCGTCAGGGCCCCGCAGGCGCCCTGGGGCGACGAGAACCCCACGCACAGCCCGGACATGGCCCGAACCAGCCCGGGGTTCTCCACGCCCTGCATCTCCAGGGCCATCTGCACGATGATCTGGGCGCAACAGAAGCCCTGCGTATGCAGGCGCAGGATATCGAGATCGTATTCGTTCATTTCAACCCCTATCCACTTGAAATTTTGAAGATATATCCTGTCCCGTCAAGTTTGGCCAGCTTTCGGTTCAGTCGCCATGCGCCAAGGCCGGGACGGTGCGGGCTTTTCAGGCCGCGTCGGCTGTCTGACTGAGCCAGGCATCGTTTGGTTGTCCGTCGCCCTGCGCCCTGGTCAGCCCGGACACTCCCGGCACGCGACGGAGAACCATTACGAGGCCCGCGAAGGAGTTCCGGCGCGGCCTGAAAAGCCCGCACCGCCCCGGCCGCCCCCCGCGCCACCCAGGCCTCTCTTCCCGCCTTCACTCCGTCGAGTCATTGCAGTGGAACATGCGCCAGCAGCAAAAACAACCCCGGCTTCGACTCCCGCGACGCCGCGCAGGCCATCTCAGCCAGGCCTGCGTCTCCGGTCACGGCCTGCCAGAATCCGAACAGCGAACCGTGGCGGAACACGAAATCCGCCGCGGTCTTCTTCAGCATGGCCGTGTGGTCCTCGACAACGTCGATCCCGAAACCGGCCCCGTCCACCTGTTCCAGCACGGTCTGCAGGTCCGCGGCCTGGGCGAAGCAGCAGCGCACGGGCCACTCCCCGGCCCTGTACCCCCGCGCATAGATGTCCGCCAGGGCGAGCACCCCGCCGGGCCGCAGGGCCCGGAAGAACTCCGCCAGCACCCGCTCCTTGTCCGTCAGGTTCCAGGCGCACTCGCACACGATCAGGTCCAGGCTCCCGTCAGCCATGGGCAGATGCGCCAGGTCGGCCTGCGCCACGGCGCGCCCGTCCCCGGCGGCCTCCCGCAGAAAGCCGTCGTTCAGGTCCAGGCCGAAGGCCCGCGCCCCGCTCTCAAGCAGCAGCCCGAGGGTCGTCCCGCAGCCGCACCCGGCATCGAGGGCACTGCTCCCGGGAGCCGGCCGCGCCAGCCGGAGCATGCGCCGCGTCAAGGCCTCCCCGCCGGGCCGCAGGGTCCTGCCCAGGGATGCTCTGACCGGTTCGGACGCGTACAGTTCACTTGTCCTCAAGCAGCTGCTCCACTTCGTGAATCCGCCCCAAGGCCAACTCCTCGTAAATGTACACGGCCCCGCACTTGGGACAGACCGGCATCTCCACGTGGAAGGCGTTGCCGAGATAGGTCAGTTCCACCTTGCCGGGCTGCAGCCGCTCGCCGCACGGCTCGCAGACCCAGTCCATGTCCTCGGGAATGAAAACGAGGCTCATAAATCCCCTCCCGTGATGCGCATGCGATGGCTCCAGGCCTTCAGGATTTCGTAGCCGTCCTCCCCTTCCCGGTACTCGACCCAGAAGGTCACCTCCCCGAGCCGGGACGCGGCGATGACCCGCCCGTCCCCGGCATGACGCAGAACGCGCCCGCCCTTGGACGCCGCGAACAGGACCCGCCGCACGTCGTCCTCCAGGATGCGCCGCTCCTCGAGCATGGCCGCGACCTCGTCGGAGACGACGAGACGCACGTCCTCCCAAGGTTCCTTCGGCCCGCGGTCCAGGCCGTGGCGGGCCAGGAGTTCGTCCTTGAGCCTGCGCCGGTTGACCCGTCGCGCCGAGATGCCCGCAGGGGGTTCCTGCGCGGGCCGGGCCGTCTCCGGGAAGAGCAGGTCGAGGATGTGCAGCACGGGCTTGCCCGTCCTGGCCAGCTGTTCGCGGCACATGGCGCAGTAGGTCAGGAAGTCCGCCTCGGACTGGGCCACCCGCGCCTGCGCCACCTTGCGGGCCAGGGCCGGGTTGGCGTTGTCCATGAGCCCTCCGAAGCCGCAGCACTCCGTCAGTTCACCGGACATGGGCAGCTCCGCCAGGGGCTGGCCCAGCCGCGCCAGCAGGGAACGCACCGCGTCGCGGGTCTGCGCGTCGTGGCGGGACGTGCAGGGGTCGGACAGGGCCAAAGGCTGACCCATCGAGGCAGCCTGCACCCCGCTTTCGGACAGGAGCGTCCAGACCGAAACAGCCCCGAACGCGGGCAGGTACTCCCGGAACATCTTGAGGCACGTGGAGCAGGCCGTCACGACCATGGGGCGCCCCATGCCGCTCCACATCTTTTCCATCGCCGAAAGGACCGCCGCGAACTCCTCCCGCCGTCCGGCCCAGTGGGCCGGGGCCGCGCAGCAGTCGAGCCAGATGCCGGTCCTGGGTTCGATCTCAAGCAACCGGTCGTAAAGCCTGAGCGTCTGCTCCGGCCTGATGCCGGCCAGCTGGCAGCCGGGAAAGAAGATGGCGTCGCTGGCCGAGGCGCCCGGGGCGTGCCGGATCAGCGCGGCCTGGGCGTCCTTGGCCGAGCGCATCTCCTCCAGGGCGAACCAGTGGGCCGAGGGGGGCATGCGGTTCAGGTCCACCATCTCCCGCCTCGCGTCCAGGCACATGTCGGCCATGGAGAAGTCGTGGGGGCACAGGGTCTCGCACTGCCCGCACATGGAGCAGGAATTGATGAACGTGTTGGCCTGGCGCATGCCTTGAACGATGGCCGAATTGTTGAACACGCGGCGCGCATAGGACTTCGGGTAACCGCCGTGCTCGGCGAGGTAGACGCAGTGTTTCACACACTCCAGGCACTGGCAGTCGAGGCAGCGCCCGGCCTCCCTCACGGCCTCCTCCCGGGTGAACCCGCCCTGGCCGGCCGGGACGACCCGTTCGACGGGTTCGATGCCGAAGGTCTGGGTGAAGAGGTCCGTGCGGCCGTCCCGCAGGGGCACGCGGCTCGACGTCAGGGAGGCGTTCTGCAGGAATCTGTCGATGGAAACGGCGGCCTCGCGCCCTTGGGACACGGCGCTGATGAAGCGGAACTCGCGTCCGGCCATGCCGCCGGTGAACCAGCCCGGACGCTCCAAGGCCATGGTCTCGGGATCGGGCGGGGTCAGCAGGGCCAGGAGATCAGGGGCTATTGCATCATCCTGACCCACATACACCGCATCGGCCGGATGGGCCTCGATCAGGGCGGCGTCGAGGGCCGGGACGGCGACGAAGGTCACGTGCAGGGAGCCCAGGCGCTGCAGCTCCGCGTCGAGCACGGCCTGGGGCAGCACGGATTCGTCCAGCCCGCGCAGCCATCCGCCGGGCTTTTCGCCCAGATGGTACACGGTGATGGGGTGGCCTTTTCTGGCCAGGTCGAAGGCAACGGTCAGGCAGCTGGGCCCGGAGCCGATCACGGCGACCTTCCTGGGTCTGGCCGGCAGGCGGGGGATTTTTCCCTTGGGGCTCGTTTCGCGGATGCACAGCCGCTCAAGCCCACCCACGGCGATGGCCCCGCCGAGATCCTTGCGGATGCAGTACACCTCGCAGGGCGCCTCGCACAGCCTGGCCGTGACGGCCGCCAGGGGCATGCTTTTTTCCAGAACTGCCCGGGCCCCGTCGAAGTCTCCCCGCGCCATGGACAGCACGAAGGCTCGGGCGTCGACGTTCAGGGGGCAGCCCGCCCTGCAGGCAGGCGGTTCCTCCTGGATGCACTTGGCTTCCCATTCCCGCAATTCCTTCTGATCCATCGCCTCTCCTTGAAAAATAAAAATCCTCCGGGCGCATGATACGCCCGGAGGATGGTTCGGTCACTATTTCTTCATCGCGGCCAGGATTTTCTCCGGCAGAGCGGGAATCTCGTGAACGCGGGCGCCGCACGCATTGTACACGGCGTTCAGGACCGCGGCGTGAGGAGCGGTCAGAGGCATCTCACCGACGCCGGAAGCCCCGAAGGGACCGGCGGCACGGGGAGTTTCCACGTAGATGATCTCCATGTCGTCCGGGATGTCCTTGATGTAGGGGATGCCGGCGCCACGGATGGTGGCATGCTTCTTCAGATCCTCGTAGTCCTCGGTCAGGGCCAGGCCGATGCCCTGGGCCACGCCGCCGTAGATCTGGCCGTCGACCAGCGAGTAGTTGTTGACCTTGCCGATGTCGCCGACAATGGTCATCTTCTCGACGGTAGTCTTGCCGGTGGCGACTTCGACAGCCACCTCGGACAGGAACAGGCCGTACATGTAGCAGCAGAAGGGGCTGCCCTGGCCGTTGGCGTCGCAATCCTTGGCCGGAGCGGTCCACTTGCCGTTGTAGCGCAGGGGCAGCTTCTCGGCGACCATCTCGTCATAGGAGCGGAAACCGCCACCGGGCTTCTTCATGGCCTTCACCAACTGCTCGCAGGCGTTGATGATGGCCTGGCCGCCGACGACCTGGGAACGGCTGCCGCCGGCGGGGCCGGTGTTCGGGGCCACGCGGGTGTCGTTCATGACCAGGCGGATCTTGTCGGGGGTGATGCCCAGAGGACGCAGGGCCTCGTGAGCCGTGCCCAGGGTGCCCATGTCGGCGCCCTGACCGTGATCCTGCCAGCAGTCGTAGATGGTGACGGTGCCGTCGGCCATCAGTTCGGCATCGGCGGCGGCGGAGTCTGCTCCGTCGAGGCCGGCGCCGTACACGCCCAGGGAGATGCCGACGCCGCGCTTGATTTCAGCGGTGGAGGCGGCAGCGGCGCGCTTCTTGGCTTCCTCGTACTTGGGCCGCATGATGTCGAACATCTCCGGCAGGCTGTACACTTCGGGGTCCTGGCCCGTGGGGGTGGTGGAACCCTTGCGGTAGATGTTCTTGTAGCGCAGCTCGAAGGGGTCCATGCCCAGCTTTTCGGCCAGTTCGTCCATCAGGGTCTCGGACGGGAACTCGGATTCGGGAGCGCCGTAACCGCGGAACGCAGCGCCCCAGCAGTGGTTGGTGCAGACCGTGCGGCCTTCGCCGCGGATGTTGGCGATGTCGTAGCCGGCGCCGATGTACTGGGCGCCGCGCAGGGTCAGCAGGTCACCGAACTCGGAGTACGGGCCGTGGTCCACGGTCCAGTCGGTTTCCATGCCCAGGAGCTTGCCGTCCTTGGTGGCGGCCAGGCGCACGTCGGTCCAGAACGGGGAACGCTTGCCGGTGTAGGCCTGCTGCTGGCGGTAGTCGTAGACCAGGTTCACGGGACGGCCCGTGGCCAGGGCGGCGGCGCCGACCAGGGCTTCCAGGGTCGGGCTGAACTTGTAGCCGAAAGTGCCGCCGGCGGGGTTCTGCACGAGGTGCAGCTGATCGGGTTCCAGGCCAAGGCCGGGGGCGATCATGTACAGGTGCAGGTGCAGGCCGATGGACTTGGAGTGGATGATGAGCTTCCCTTCGTCATCGATGTAGGCGAAGCCGCAGTCCGGCTCGATGGGCAGGTGGGGCTGGCGGGAGGTGTAGTAGCTGCCTTCCACGACCACGTCGGCCTTTTCGAAGATGGGCTTGGTGTCGGCGCCCTTGGCGATCTTCTGGATGTAGTAGACGTTGGGCGTGCCGGGGTGGATTTCGATGGCGTCTTCGGCCATGGCCGCAGGGGCGCTCATGTACTCGGGCAGCTGCTCGATCTTGACCTTGACCTTCTTGGCAGCGGCCTTGGCCTGCTCCTCGGTGTCGGCGCAGACGATGGCGATGGCGTCACCGTACTGGAAGATCTTCTCGTCACACAGGATCGGACGGTCCCAGCCGTCGCCCTTGTTGGTCGGGAAGGTGATGAGGCCCGTGATGCGGTTCTTGCCCTTGACGTCCTTGTGGGTCACGACCTTGACCACGCCGGGCATCTTCTCGGCTTCGGCGGTGTCGATGGACAGGATCTTGGCGTGGGACACTTCGGCCTGCACCAGGGCGCACTGCAGAGTGCCCGCGGGCAGCTTCAGGCCGAGGTCGGCGCCGAAGTCCAGGGTGCCGGTGACCTTGGCCAGGGCCGTGGGACGGGGATAACGGGTGCCCCAGACGCTGCCGTCCTTGGGCAGCTTGAACTCGAGGTCGGACGCGCTCTTCTCGCCGCGCAGGACCTTGGCCGCGTCCATGACGGCGTCCACGAGGGGCTTGTAGCCGGTGCAGCGGCAGGCGTTGCGGTGCTTCTGGAACCAGTCGCGGACTTCGTCGCGGGTGGGCTTGGGATTCACGTCCAGCAGGCCCTTGGCGGAGACGATGAAGCCGGGCGAACAGAAGCCGCACTGGGCCGCGCCGTGAAGCATCCAGGCCTGCTGCAGCGGGTGCGGGTTGGCCGGGGTGCCGATGCCTTCGATGGTGGTGATGTCCGCGCCGTCGTCGACGCGCTTCATCTTGGTCGCACAGGCGCGCACGACCTTGCCGTCCATGATGACGGAGCAGGCGCCGCACTGGCCTTCGCCGCAACCGACCTTGGTGCCGGTCAGGCCCAGGCTCTTGCGCAGCACGTTGACCAGGGTTTCCTCGGCGTCGACCACCAGTTTTCTGGCGATGCCATTGACCACGATTTGCTTTTTGATCATTCCGGTTCCTCCAAATAACATGTTATTCCAAACAGATTCCGCGATTGGTCCTAGAGCTTGCCGAAGCCGCAGGCCGGGTAATGGCAGGTGGGGCAGCTTTCGCACAGGCCTCCGTGGCCGAACGCAACGATATCCTTCCTCTCAAGCCGCTCCCCGCTCAGCAGACGGGGCACGACCAGATCGAAAATGCTTGCCTTGTAGTACATGACGCACCCGGGCAGGCCGACGATGGGTACGTCGCCCAGGTAGGCCAGCATGAACATGGCGCCCGGGTAGGTCGGCGCGCCGTAGGAGACGACCTCTGCGCCGGTGGCCCGGATGGCCGCCGGGGTCTGGTCGTCGGGGTCCACGCTCATGCCGCCGGTCACGGCGATGAAGTCCGCGCCGCGGGTCTTGAGGGACAGGATGGCCTTGGCGGTCATCTCCACCCGGTCGGAAACGAAAACCTGATCGAGGATGGTGGAGCCCAGGGCCTCGAACTTCCTCTTCAGCACCGGGCCGAAACCGTCCTTGATGCGGCCGGTGTAGACTTCGCTGCCCGTGGTCACCACGCCGACGGAGGCGTGCCGCAAGGGGCGGACCTCGATCAGGGGCCTGTGTTCGCGGCAGACGTCCTCGGCCTGGCGCAGGAGTTCCTCGGGTACGGCCAGGGGGATGACCCGCGTACCGCCCAGCACCCGCCCGGTCTTGACGAACTGGCCGGTGTGGATGGTGCCGAAGGTCACGTCGGTGATGGAGTTGAGACGGAAGAGACCGTCCACGTCGATGTGCAGCACGCCGTCATGGGCCGCGGTCAGGGTCGACTTGCCCTCACAGGGCGAACCGATGACGATCCCCTGCCCCGCCGCCGCATGGGCCAGGCGCAGGGCGCACTCGTCCTCGTGCACGTAGCCGTCCCGGGGGTCGAAAACATAGAGATTGGCCTTGCCGATATCGAGCAGGGCCTGGATGTCCTGGGGGGTGACGATATGCCCGCGGCGGAAGGCGGCGCCCTTGGTTTCGCCGGGGATGATGCGGGTGATGTCGTGGCAGAGAACGGTGCCTACAGCTTCTTCTACGGGAATGGCTTTCATCGATGAACGCAACCTTATTTACGTCAAACAAGACATTGTGAGTTTCGTTTATGCCAATCAAGACATATTTCAAGGACAAATCGCGTCATACACAACCCTCCTTCCCTGACCCGCGCATGTGTGTGGACGGAGAAGGCTTCATGGGAACACGGTTATGTCAATAACGACACATTTTTATCACATAGGCAAAAAAAAGGCCAACACGACGGAAAAGGTGAAGCCCTTCTCAGTCATCTCACATCATACTGAAAATACGGAATTTTTATTGCGTGAAAATGAGATTATGCACCGCGTTTGACCGAAGGGAGCCGCTTTCGGTCACGGGATTGGGACAAATAGGGACAATGCGAGACATATCGATGAGTCAAAATGAAACATTCTCGGCTGCCGGCCGCTTCATTTCGCTTCGAAACCGCCCCCAGCGGCGCAAGTTCAGCGATCGGCCCGTCCGCTCCCGGCCGTCCCGTACGGCCAAAACGCCCGCATGCGGAGGGAAATTGCCGGGCGGGTCATTTTATCCTTGAAATATGCCTGACAAGGCACGATACATGCTCGCGCAGCACAAATCATCATGCAAGGAGCCCACATGAACATAGCCGTCACAGCCGCCGCGGATTCCCTGAACAGCCTGGTTTGTCACGAATTCGCCCGGACCCCCTACCTGCTCGTCGTGAACATGGAGACCATGGCCAGCACTGCCTTCCCCCACACTCCCGGGGCAGGGTCGGACCTCGAACTGGTCAGGATTGTCCTCGAACACCGCTGCGAAGCGGTCATCACCGGCAAGCTGGGGGAAGAGGCCTTCAAGCTTCTCGCCGACGAGGCCGTGACCCGGTACCGCGGCACCGGAATGACTGCGGCCTACGCGCTGGAGGCAATGGAGAACAGGGAGCTGGACCTGATCCGCAACGCGGACGGGACGGACGAATGCGCAAGCTCGCACCATGACCTGGAAGAACTGCAGGTCTGCAGCGGGCATAACCATTGATCGGAGCCTGACCGAAATTCCCGGACGGTCTCACCGTCCGGGCCAAAACATCACGCAGCCTACATGCCGGGGCGGAGTTCGGCTGCCAGGCGCGCCGGCCTGACCGTCGTACGTTTTTTCTCCTCGAAGCTCTGCACCCGCTCGGCAAAGATGTACTGCGCCTGGTCCACGGCCACCTTTTCCACGGCCGCGAACCAGGCCCTGAACCTGTCCCGGATGCGTCGGCCCGCCGGGGTCAGGTGGCAGCCCCCGCGCCGGGTGCCGCTCGACTCCACCAACACCACCCCGAGGGCGTCCTCCGTGGCCCGGAGCTTGCCCCAGGCCGCGCGGTAGGACATGCCCATGGCCTCGGCCGCCTTGCGCAGGGAGCCGTGCTCCTCGATCATGTCGAGGAGCATGAGCCGCCCCATGCCGAAATAGACGCTCTCGCCCGATTCCAGCCACAAATGCATGCGAACGGTGGGTGTCTTCATGCTCATCCTCACTTGCCGAAGGGACATTTGGGATACGTGCAGCGCTTGCACTGCATGCACATGCCGCCGTGGCCCAGACGGGCCAGTTCGCGCCGCGACGGGGACATGCCGGCCAGGACCCGCGGCAGCAGGATGTCCAGGCTCGAGGTCTTGAAGTAGAGGGCGCAGGCCGGGACGCCGATGACGTCCACATCGCCGATGTCCGCCAGGAGCGTCATGGCGCCGGGCAGGATGGGCGTGCCGTAGCGCATGTTGGCCACGCCCGCGTCGGACAGCCCCAGCCGGGTCACGTCCCCCGGGTCTACGGACAGGCCGGCCGTGGTGATGAGGAGCTCCACGCCTTTCCCCAGCATGTCGCGGACCGAGGCGCTGATCCGCTCGCGGTCGTCGGGCACGATGTCCGTGGCGGCCACCGGGCAGCCGTAGGCCTCGACCTTGGCGGTGATGATGGGGATGAACCTGTCCTCGATCAAACCCTGAAAAACCTCGGTGCCCGTGACCAGGATGCCCACCCTGGGCTTGCGCAGGGGGCGGATCTCCATCACCGGCTTGCCGTCCAGGACCTGGAGCGCGTCGGCCAGCACGTTTCGTTCGAGGTACAGGGGGATGGCCCGCGTGGCCGCCACCTGCTGCCCCTTTTCCACCACGCTGAAGGCATGGCGCGTGGCGCACATGACCCCCGGAATGGCGTTGAACTCCTCCAGGACGGCTTCGTTGACGCAGAACAGGCCGCCCTGCTCGGCGGTCATGGTGATCTTGCCCTCGCGCGGATCTCCGGAGCAGTCGATCCCGTCGCCGGCCAGGGAGCCGGCCAGCACGCGGGCGGCGGCGTCCTCGTGCATCCAGGATTCGTCCGCCCCCCCGTCGTCCACATAGACCTCGAAGCGGCCCATGCGCTGCAGGCGGCATACATCGCCCACGTCGAGCACCTGGCCGCGGGCGAAGGCCGCGTCCTTGCTCGTTCCGGGCTCGATGCAGGTCATGTCGTGCAGGGCCGTTTCGCCCACGGCCTCCTCTGTCGTGACGACTTGCAGCCTGGGCCCGTCGAAGCCGAGTTCCCGCCGGTCATGACCGCCGATCCAGCCCGCATAGGGCGACTCCCCGCGACAGGAGCGGCAGACCGAGCCGTCACGGGACGGATAGGCCTGGCCGCAGGACGGACAGGCCGCAATGGCGCCCTTGCCCCGGCCGCCCATGAACTCGGGCCGCAGGGTGATCGCCTCCACGGAACAGATGGACGCGCCGGCCGTGCGTATCTCCTCGCGCAGACGGTCGCTGTCCTGCTCCTTCTTGGGCTTGAGCTTGAAGAGCCACTCCCGGATGGTCGGATAGGGGTCGAGCCGGGCCGTTTCAACGGCCACACGCACGCCCTTGCCCGTATGCTTGTCGAAAAGGGACACGGCGTAGAGGCCCAGGTTGAAAATCCGAAGCCAGCCGTTGCCCACGGTGCAGGGCGTGAGCATCTGCACGGCGTCGGGCAGGCACCAGGCCGTCTCGGAGATGGCGTCGAAAAGGATGCCCTCGGGAATGTGCGACTTGGCTTCATGGACCATGAACCCGCCCAGGATCAGTCCGGGGGCGGCGTACCCGTGAAAGCGGGCCGCCGCGGCAATGAATTCGTCGATGGTGTAGGGACCGATGACCGGACTCGCGTAGCTGAGGGCGGAAGATCCTTCAGGCATGTTCATGAGCGCTCCGAGTGTGAGATTGAGAATCGAAGAATAATGGAGAAGATGTACTGACTCATACCACCCAAAAGCCTGCCGACAACTAGGCTTGCCTCTACAACCCTGCGCTTTGGACTCCCAAGCTGATCGCACAATTACCCGAAATCATACTACATTATTGTATCACCTCAGAATCATGTTTTTGATTGCGTCCGGATCATGAAGGGGTCGATAATTATGCCTTGTTTGACATCAAACTTTGTGACACAAACGCAGCCAGCATATCGGCCGACATGAACATATTCACGCCCTGGCACGGAACAGCGATGGTTAAAATTAACATAATAACCTTCAATTCCATGACTTTTTCGGAAAAATCGGCCAGGCGTTTCTTTCTGGATTTTTGCTGGAAAAACCATCAGCGGCATTGCCCGGCCTGCAAAAACCGGAAATTGTACCGCCTGTCCGATGGCCGGAGGCGATGCGGACGATGCGGCTACACCTTCCACGACTTCAGCCGCCGCTTCCTGAACCGGTGCGCCTTCACGGCACAGCAGTGGCTCTGGTTCCTGAAGCTCTTCTCCCTGGACGTCTCCCCGGCGGCCATCGGCGAGCAGATGGCCGTCAGCTACGCCACCGTGCTCAAGGCGGCGGACACGGTCCGCCGGGCCATCCTGGCCCAGGCCCTGGACGCGCCCCGCATCTACGCTGCCGGCGTCTGGCCCGGACCGGGCAACCCCATGCCGGAGCGGGACATGGTCAACGCCCCGGTCTTCGGGATCATCGAACTCGGCGGAATGGCCATCTGCGACCTGCTCCCCGACCTGAGCGCCGAGAATCTGCTCCACTTCAAACTCAACTTCTGCCTCAAGACGGCAAGCATCGGCCAGGTGGTCTACACCGCGCCCTACAAGCAGTACCAATCGCTGGTTTCCTGCGGACCGGCCCTGTGGCCCGCACGGTACGTCAGGCACGCGGACAAGCGCCTGCCCGTGGAGGGTTCCCCTTTCTGGGCCTTCTCCAAACAGCGCCTGCGCCAGCTGCGCGGCGTGCAAGCCTCCCATTTCCCGCTCTATCTGAAGGAATGCGAACTGCGCTACAATTCGAGGGATCAGGATCTTCTGCCCGTCCTGGCCCAGGCCCTGTGCGCCTTCGTGCCCAGGCCCGCCGAAACGAGAACGGCCGCCAACGGACTCGCCCAAGTCCGCTGACGGCCTATCACCGTGGAGGAGGGTGAAAAGTCAGGAGGCCTTGGTCTGTTCCTCCGCAAAACCCAGGGCCGCCCACGGAACGGGCGAGATGGGCAGATACCCCCTGGTCTGGGCGGCGGCGTCCAGATGGACCGCCTTCAGCGCGGCCAGGTCGAAATCGATCTTGTCGGCCTGTTCTACGAGATCCAGACACGGGAGATACTGCCGGCACTGCTCGCAGGCGTAGATGTGCTCCCGCGGCGATTCGGGCATGGTGAACCTGGTCAGGGTCTCGTGGTCCTGATTCCCGCATCCCGGGCAGACCATGCGCACGAAACGCCAGCGCTGCGTGCAGACCGGGCAGTGATGCCATATCTCTCCGCTCTTGGAGACGAGAAATTCGGACGGGTCCGGGTGGTTCTCCAGGACGGCCAGGTCAGGGTCCGAGCCGCAGACCGGGCAGTAGGGCTTGCGCCAGAGTTCCACCGGCGCCTTGGACGCCAGGGCCTGCCGCTGGGCCGCGATGCAGGGGGCATAGGCCACGCCGAGGGCCATGAGCAGGAAATCGGAGGTGACGCCGACCCGGGCCGCAGCGGTGTCCAACGCCTCGCCGTCGCCTTGGGCCACGGCCTGCAGACACTGTGAAAGCAGGTCGGGCGCATCCGCGAGTTTGCGTTCGAGCAGAACCAGGCTTTCGGCCAGGCTCGGAAAGATGACGCCCATGACGGGCCACACGCGTGCGGCGGCCTGCCTGAAGGGCTCCTGGAGAAGTCGGATATCCAGGAAGTTGACGAGGGGTACCCCGCTCAGAAAGTGATCCTCGTTGGGAGCGAAAGCGCCGAGGTCGACAGGTTCGAGGCTGTCGCGCGCCTCCGCCTGCCGGCCGAGCAGCAGCCCGAAACGGTCGATGATCTCGCGAAAGGGTTCGTGACTCCTGCCCGTTTCCAGCAACGCGGCCTTCATTCCCGGAGTTCCTTTGGACGGCATGTCTGCTCCTTAGTAAAGTGGCCCGCGGGAAACCCGGCGGGCCGTTGTGATGATGCGTATCAGCCCAGAATGGTGCGCAGGGGCCTGGTCAGCCCGGCCAGGAAGTCCGCCCTGTTCAGGGGGCGGAGTTCACGCTGCGCATACTGGTGGTACATCTCGCGGGGCTGGCTGACGAGGTAGATGACCGCCAGGTCGCCGGCGTCGAGGAGTTCGGCCTTGGGGAACTCCTTCTGCACCTTGGCCAGGCGCTCCTCGGCCAGCTTGAGCATGTCCGCGCGCTCGCCGAAGTTCATGGTCCCGGTGCAGCAGGTCTTGACGCACATGGGGATGAGCCCGGCCTGGACGCGGTCGATGCACATGGTGCATTTCGTCAGTTCCCCGGTCTTGTCGTCGCGACGGGGCACGTTGTAGGGGCAGGCGTCAATGACTTCCTGGGCCTGCTCCGCGGTCAGTTCCTTGGTTTTCTCGGTGCAGACCACGATGCCCGTGGCCTCGTCCATGACGATGGCTCCTTCCACGTAGCCATCGGCCGTCGCCTTGCAGGCGGGCTGCAGGCAGTGGCGGCACTGCTCGGGGAAGAACAGCCAGTGCACGCGCCCGTCGATCTTATGCTCGGAGAAACGGACCAGTTTGAAGTTGTGGGGGGTCAGATCCGGCGGGTTCTGATGGGTGCCGGTCTGCTTGGTGGGCACGGCCTCATGGCCCTGCCACTGCTTGCACGCCACCTGACAGCCACGGCAAGCCGTGCAGCGGGTGGTATCGATGAAGATGCTCTTCGCCATGATGTTCCTCCCTGCTTAGATGGCCAGTTCCGTGACCTTGTCGGCCTTGCGGATGTTCACCAGACACGCCTTGTACTCCGGAATGGTCACGTTGGGCTCGCCAACGGACGGGGTCAGGCGGTTCGTGGCGTCGCCGCAGCCGGGCGTGGTCCAGCCAAAGCAGAAGGGCATGCCGATGAGGTGGATGGTCTTCCCCTCGACCTGGAAGGGCACGATGCGCACCGTGACCATGGCGATGGCCTCGACCTTGCCGCGGATGCTCTCCACCACCACCGGGTCGCCGTTCTTGATGCCCTTTTCCGCCGCCAGCTCGTGGCTCATCTCGACATAGAGCTGCGGTTCGGCTTCGAGCAGGTACGGGGTATTGCGGGTGTCGCCGCCGCCGCACCAGTGTTCGGTCATGCTGTAGGTGGTCAGCACGATGGGGAAGTTCGGGTCCCCGGGCTTGGCCAGAATGTCGAGATCGCTCTTGGGCAGCTTGACGCACGGGTTGCTGAGCTGCTTGGAGAACGGGTTCTTGGTGATCGGAGTCTCAACGGGCTCGTAGTGTTCCGGGAAGGGCCCGTCCACGCGGCCGGGTCCGTAAAGTGCGCCGTGTCCCTCGGTCTGCATGATGAAGGGGTACTTGCCGCCTTCCATGGCCATGGGCGGAGCCGGTCCGTCCGGGATGTCGCCGACCCACTTGCCCTCTTCCCACGTAATGACTGGCAGTGCGGGGTTGAAGGGCTTGCCGTTCACGTCGACCGAGGCGCGGTTGTAGATGATGCGACGGTTCAGCGGCCAGGCCCAGGTGTAGTTCGGGAACAGGCCGATCTTGGCCTGCATCGGGGTCTGGGTATGGTCGCGGCGCTTGGCCAGGTTCTTGTCCACCGCCGGATAGCACCCGCAGTAGACCCAGTTCAGGCTCGTGGTGGAGCCATCGGCCTGGAGCATGGGGAAAGCCGGAACCTGGTCGCCCTTCTTGAAGGACTTGTCGCCAATGGTCATGTCCTTGGTGAAGCGGCCGTTAATGCGCTGGGCGACTTCCTCGGCATCGTACTTGTCGGGCCATTCGTGGGTCAGGATGCCCTCGGGGAACGCCCCCTTCTCCTTTTCGTACAGGGCGCGCACGCGCTTCATGATCTCGACGATCATCCAGCCCATGGACTTGCTCTGCCCTGCGGGCTCGGTGCCCTTGTGGTGCCACTGGTGCCAGCGGCCGGAGTTGGAGGTCGTGCCGTCCTTTTCGCCGCGCTGGCAGGAGGGCAGCAGGAAGACCTCGGTCTTGATCTTCTTGGAGTCCACGCCGGGCTGGCGCCAGAAGGACGCGGTCTCGGTGTCGTGCACCTCGCCCATGACCAGCCACTCCAGCGTCTGCAGGGCCTTGCGGACCTTGTGGGTGTTGGGGAAGCTCATGGCCGGGTTGTGGCCGAAGATCAGGCCGCCCTTCATCTTGCCGGCGTACATCTTGTCGAACATGAACATGCTCGCGTAGTCCACGCCAGGCTCGACCTTGGGCAGCAGGTCGTAGCAGAACCCGTTCTCGGGGGTGGCCTTGTCGCCGAACCAGCCCTTGAGCAGGCTGACCACGTACTTGGGCCGATTGCCCCACCAGTTCACGCTCTTGGGGTCCTTGGTGACCGGGGTGTTGGCCTTCAGGTAGTCGTCGAGGGTCGGCCAGGCCGAGGTCGGCACGTTGTTGTAGCCGGGGATGATGTGCCACAGCAGAGCGTGGTCCGTGGAGCCCTGGACGTTGGGCTCGCCGCGCAGGGCGTTGACGCCGCCGCCGGCCACGCCGATGTTGCCCAGCAGCAGCTGGATCATGGCACCGAGGCGGATGTTCTGCACGCCGACGGAGTGCTGGGTCCAGCCCAGGGCGTACATGATGGTGCCGGCCTTGTCGGGCTTGCCCGTGGCCGCGTAGATTTCATAGACCTTGAGCAGGTCGTCCTTGGACACGCCGGTGATGGAGGAGACGGTGTCCAGATTGTAACGGTCATAGTGCTTCTTCAGCAACTGGTACACGCAGCGCGGGTCCTGCAGGGTCTTGTCGCGCTTGGACACGCCGTTCTCGTCCTTGGCGAAGGCCCACATCTTCTGGTCGTACTTCTTCTTTTCCGGGTCGAAGCCCGAGAAGAGGCCGTCCTCGAACTTGTAGTCGTCGCCGACGATGAAGGAGGCGTTGGTGTATTCGGTGACGTATTCCTTCTGGATAAGATCCTTCTCCAGGATGTACTTCACCATGCCGCCCATGAAGGCGATATCCGTGCCGGACCGGAGCGGGACATGCATGTCGCTCCTGGCCGACGTGCGCGAGAATTTCGGATCCACATGGATCACCTTGGCCCCCGCGTCTTTGGCCTTCAGAACCCATTTGAAGGAAATGGGATGGTGCTCGGCAGCATTGCTGCCTATGATCAGAACTGCATTGGCGTTCTTGATGTCGATCCAATGCTGGGTCATCGCGCCGCGTCCGAACGACTCTGCCAGAGCCGGTACAGTCGGACCGTGTCAGACCCGGGCCTGATGGTCGATGTGCACGCCTCCCAGCGCCCTGAACATCTGGTGGGTGACGGCGCACTCTTCATTGTCCATCTGGGAGGTGCCCAGGTGGAAGTAGCTTTCCCAACGGTTGACGGTCACGCCCTTGTCGTTGGTCGGAATGAAATCCTTGTCGCGCGTGTCCTTGATCTTGCGCGCGATCTTGTCCAGCATCCAATCCCAGTCCTTCTCTTCCCATTTGGCGCTACCCGGAGCGCGGTATTTGGGCTTCAGGACGCGGTGGTCGCTGACATGCATGCTGTAGAACGCAGCGCCCTTGGGGCACAGCGCGCCTTCGCTGACAGGATAGTCCGCGTTGCCCTCGGAACTGATCATCTTGCCGTCCTTGACGTGCATGATGATCTCGCACCCGCAGGAGCAGAAGCCGCAGACCGACAGAATCTCCTTCGCCCCCTCGATCTTCAGGGCCTTCGCGTACGCGTAGGCGGGCTTCAGATCGAACCCCAGTTGTCCCAGGGACATGGCCGCAACGCCTGCCCCGGTAATTTTCATGAACCCTCGCCGTGAAAACGTAGCCATCAAAACCTCCATGGTTTCTGGTTCTTGCACCCGTGGCCGCGCATTGCGGAACAGGCAACCGGCGCAAAGATGATGACTGGATAACATTTCAATCAATATTTTCAATATGTTATAAAAAACACATATGAGTCGATCGCGATGTTCGACACCATGGATCCGGCATTCCCACAATTTTGTCTCCAGCGACATTTGTGTTGCCACCGACGCATCGGAGGGAACCGGCATGAATGGGGATGGCGGGAGCTTTTCCACAGCGGACGGTCACGCTCTCGGTCGAAACAGTGATCGCATTGCGGTCAACGGGCCGGAAAACTTAGGTTCGGGCGCAAGGGGGCCAGTCGTCGCTGACACGCCATCCCCGACGGCCCGGTTGTTGCTTGTCCGAGTGAACAGCCCTGACGAAACTCTCCCGAGGACCTACGATGGACACGACCTTTCTCTTCCCGGTGCAGCTCAGCCTGCGCGTGGCGGCCCTGGCCACCCTGACCTCCCTGACCTTCGGGGTGGTCCTGGGCTGGGTCTTCCACCGCTTCCGCTTTCCGGGCCGGGAACTGCTCGACTCCATCCTGAGCCTGCCCATGGTCCTGCCGCCCACGGTCCTGGGCTACTATCTCATCGTGCTCCTGGGCCGAAACGGCTTCCTGGGGCGCTGGTTGCAGGACGCCTTCGGGGTGACGCTCATCTTCACCTGGCAGGGGGCCGTCATCGCCGCCGCCGTGGTCTCCTTCCCCCTCATCTTCAAGTCCGCCCGCGCCGCCCTGGACGGCGTGGAGCGCAAGTACGAGGACGCGGCCCGGACCATGGGCTACCCCGAGTGGCGCGTCTTCCTGCAGGTCTGCCTGCCCCTGGCCGGGCGCGGCATCCTGGCGGGCACCATGCTGGCCTTCGCCCGGGCCATGGGCGAGTTCGGGGCCACGCTGATGATCGCCGGCAACCTGCCCGGCCGCACCCAGACCCTGTCCCTGGCCGTGTACAGCGCCACCCAGGCCGGCCAGGACAGCCTGGCGGCGCAGCTCGTGCTCGTCATTTCGGTATTGTGCACCCTCATCCTCTGGGTTTCAGGCAAGCTCCTGGCCCCCAAATGGCAGGCATGAACATGTTCGTCATCAGCCGCACCTCGGCCGTCCACGCCTCTTCCGCACCTGCGGCGGTGACCGCGCCGCCGACAGTCGCCTGCGACATCGACGCCCACGTCTGCGCTCCGGGAGCCGAGTTCCGCCTGCAGGCCAAATTCGAGGCATCGTCACGACGCATCGCCCTCTTCGGCCCGTCGGGCTCGGGCAAGAGCCTGACGCTCATGGCCCTGGCCGGTCTGCTCAAACTCCGGACCGGGCGCATCGAGGTCCGCGGCCGGACCTTCTTCGACGCCGCCTCCGGCGTGAACGTGCCGGCCCGCAGGCGCAACGTCGGCATCGTCTTCCAAGACTACGCCCTCTTCCCGCACCTGACCGTGCGCGAAAACGTGTCCTTCGGTCTGAAGCCGTTCCTTGGCCCCCTGAAGCCCGCCCATCGGCGACGCGTCGACGAACTGCTCGAACTGTGCGGCCTGAGCGATCTCGCCTGCCAACGCCCGGGCCAGATATCCGGCGGCCAGCGCCAGCGCACGGCCCTGGCCAGGTCCCTGGCCACGGAGCCGGACCTGCTGCTCCTGGACGAACCCTTCACGGCCCTGGACCAGCCCCTGCGCGAACGCATGCGCGCTGAGCTCTTCGCCATCCTGGAGCGCTTCGACATGCCCATGGTCATGGTCAGCCACGACCTCGACGACGTGGACCACTTCGCCCAGACCCTGGTCGCCTTCGGCCGGGGACGGGTGCTGGACGTGGTCGACTACGAGGCCCGCCGCAGGACCGAGTCCGCCCGGCAGATTCTCGACCCTCTCTTCCTTGCCGCCCAGACCGAAGGCTGAACCGGATCCGAAACACGAAAGGGGCCCGGCGCGAACTCGTCGCGCCGGGCCCCGCACACAAAGGAATCCGGAAGGTCTATTCGAGGGTCAGGATGACCGAGAAGGCCTTGACCATGGCGCAGATGTCGTCGCCGACCTTGAGTTCGAGCTTGTTCACGGACTCGTCGGTGATGAGCGAGGTGATCTTGGTGCCGTCGGCCAGGTCCACCACCACCTCTGCCGCGATCTGACCGACGTTGACGGCCGAGATCTTCCCGCAGAACTTGTTGCGGGCGCTGGTCTTGAACATGGAGTCCTCCTTGACCAGCACGACCCACGGGGCCTTGACCGTGGCGATGACCGTCATGCCCATGGCCAGCCCCAGATTCTGGAAACTCTCCTTGGTGATGACGGCCACGACCTTCAGGCCCGAGGCCGTGGTCACTTCCACCTCGCTCAGGATGGCGCCGTCGCGGATGGCGCTGATCTGGCCGACGAACATGTTGCGGGCCGACGTCTTCATCTTTCTTTGCTCGTAGATGTAATGGTTCATGATTCGCCGGGTGTCGGCATCGGAAAAGCTGACGTACTGGGAGGACGGGTTCTGGTGGCCGAGCATGGCGTCGACCACGACCACGGGCACCCCGCCCCGCAGCAGTTCCACCGCGCGGGAATGGCGCAGCACGCGCGGGTTGAGGAGGTCGCGCGGGATGTCCGTGCCCTGGCCGCGCTCGGAGAACTTGCGCCGCACGTAGCCCTGGTCCAGGCGGAAGACCTGGCCGCGCAGTTCCATGCTCATGGGGTCGTCGAAGAACAGCGTCAGTCCGTCCACGACCTCCACGGGCAGCGGGATCTCGCGCGACGCCTCGCCCCGGACCCGGACCACCCCTCGGGCCAGGTCGAAATCCTCGCGGTCGTCGAGCACCAATGCCTCGCCCAGGCGCATGCCCGTATGGCGCAGCAGCAGGAACAGCAGCCACATGCGCATGCGCCCCTGGCGGGTGCGGGCATCGCGGGCAGCGTGCAGCCAGTCGCGGAAGGACCTGGTCAGGGCGTCGAGCTGAGCCGGACTCAGATGCTTGACCGTGTCGGGAACCTGGAACATGCGCGCCGCACGGGGTGCCTTCCCTTTGCCGGCGGTCGGGATCGCCAAGCCGCGGCGGGAGATTTCCTCCTGCGCCGAAAGGGCAAGACGCAACAATGTATTCGGATCGAGTTGATCCATTTTGTGCAATTCAACGTGCGTCGCTCCGCAGGTTCCTGTCATGCAATCCTCCTTCATGAACCCTTGCCCCATGTACAAAGGCATGATCAATGCAGTCACGCTTTGTCAGGCATGCGTGACCACGTTGCCAAACCGCCGTTCCCGAGGCCAGAGGAAAATCAACGTCAACCCCGAAAGGAGCCCATAATGAAATCAAGAACGCTGCCTGCAATTTTGTCGCTCGCCCTGATCCTCCTCTCCGCGCCGGCCCAGTCCGCCGACTTGGTCGTCTCGGCGGCGGCCAGCCTGACCAACGCCTTCCAGGAGATGAAGGCGCCCTTCGAGAAAGCCCACCCCGGCACGACCCTGGTCTTCAATTTCGCCGCGTCGGGCGCGCTGCTGAAGCAGATGGAACAGGGCGCGCCCGTGGACGTCTTCGCCTCGGCCGACCAGGAAACCATGAACAAGGCCGGAGCCCTGATCGACGCCGCAAGCCGCGTCAATTTCGCCGGCAACGCCCTGGTCCTCGTCGTGCCCGCCGAGGGCGGCCTGGCCGTGAAGGACGTCAAGGAGCTGCAGGGTGACGGCTTCAAGCTCGTCGCCATCGGCAACCCCGAGTCCGTGCCCGTGGGCCGCTACGCCAAGGGCGCCCTAACCGCGGCCGGGCTCTACGACACCCTGACGCCGAAGTTCGTCCTGGCCGAGAACGTGCGCCAGGCCCTGGACTACGTGGCCCGCGGCGAAGTCCAGGCCGGCTTCGTCTACGCCACGGACGCGGTTCTGCGCGCCGACAAGGTCAAGGTCGCGGCCGAAGTGGCCGGCCATAAGCCCATCAGCTACCCCATCGCCCTCGTGCAGGCCTCCAGGAGCAAGGACATGGGCCAGGCCTTCATCGACTTCGTCTTGGGCGCCGAAGGCCAGGCCATCCTGGCCAGGTACGGCTTCAAGAAGCCGTAGCCTCCCCGCATTCAGACCGGACGGGTTGCCGCGCGACAGCACCCCGTCCACGACGACTTCGGATCTCCAATACATCTCCTCCCCGCCTCCCCTCCTTTCGTTACCACGACCCAGCGTCCCGGGCTGGTCCGGCCGCCCAGCAACGCCCTCCCCTCCCCCATCTTTCATCCCCAAAAAAAACGCGCCCCGAAGGACGCGCTCTGTCTCGATCAATTTCGGCAACGACCCGTCACACCTTGAACTTCTTGACCAGCCCCTCCAGGGCACCGGCCAGTTGGGAGAGATTCTCGGAACTCTGCTTGAGCTCAGTGCTGTTGGTCGAGATGCGCCCCGAGGCGGTGCTGACCTGGACGATATCCCTGGCGATCTCGCCCGTAACCACCGAGGCCTGGGACACGTTCTCGTTGACCTCCTGGATGCCCATGGAGGCCTGGCCGACGTTCTCGGCGATGTCGCGGGTGGCGGCGGTCTGCTGCTCCACGGCGGCGGCGATGGTCGAGACGAAGGCGCTGACCTCCTCGATGACCGCCATGACCTGGGCGATCTCCTCGATGGTCGCAGTCGTGGAACCCTGGATGCCGGCGATGCGCTCGCGGATCTCTTCCGTGGCCGAGGCCGTCTGGTTGGCCAGCTCCTTGATCTCGTTGGCCACGACGGCGAAACCGCGGCCGGCCTCGCCGGCGCGGGCCGCCTCTATGGTGGCGTTCAAAGCCAGGAGGTTGGTCTGGGAGGAGATGGCCGTGATGGTCTCGGTGACCTTGCCGATCTCGCGGGCGGCCACGCCGAGCTGGTCCACGCGCTGGGAGGCCGAGCTGGCCTTGGCCACGGCGCGCCGGGTGACCTCGCGGGTCTTGTCCGTGTTGCCGGCGATCTCGTGGATGGTGGCGCTCATCTCCTCGGCCGCCGTGGCCACGGTGCCGACGTTGGTGGAGGCCTGCTCCATGGCCGCGGCCACGGAGTTCATGTTGGCGTTCATCTCCTCCGAGGCCGTTGCCACGGTGTTGGACTTGGCCGAAAGCTCCTCGGCGCTCCTGAGCAGCCCGTCGGACATGGTCTCCAGTTCGGCCGAGGAGCCCAGGAGCACCCTGGCCCGCTCGGTGATGTCCCGGACGATGATCCGCAGGTTCGTCGCCATGTGGTTGAGGTGCCCCTGCATGTCGCCCAGCTCGTCCCTGCGGCTGACCGTCAGTTCACCGGTCATGTCGCCGTCGGCCAGACGTTCCAGGTATTCGCCGGCCTCACTCAGGGGCCGCAGCACGCTGGCCCTGATCTGCAGCCAGGAAATGGCGCCCACCAGCAGCAGGATGCCCATGGTGACCGCGCCGACGGTGAGCTCGCTGGCCAGGATCGAGGCGTTGGTCTCCTCCAGGGATGAGATGACGACGAACGCGCCGTGCACCTCGCCGACCTTCCACCCTTCCTTGACGCCCCCGGTGGGGTCCTTCTCGCCCTTGGGGTTGCCGTGGCAGTACAGGCAGTCCTCGGACAGGCGGATGGGCTTGAAATAGAGGAGCCTGTCCTTCTCGACGATGACCTTTTCCTGGAGGTTCGAGGAGCTGAATTCGGCCAGCACCTTCCGTTCCAGGTCATTGGGCGCGTTCTTCGGGTTGCGGGGGCTCTCCTTGGGCACCCTGAACTCGTACCCGGCCTCCGCGGCCCTGGCCCCGGCCGTGTTCATGGCCGAAACGATGGGCACGGATTGCAGCAGCCTGGCCGGATCGTCCTTGAGTTCATCCAGCGGACGGAGCACTCCGAGCTTGTGCTTGTGGGCCATGTCCTCGCGCACGGATTCGGCCATCATGACCACGGAGCGGCTCTCCTTGAGCTTGCCGCCTATGGCGGCATCCGTGACGTCCCGCACATGCATCCAGGCCATGACCAGTGCCAGGACCAATGGGCCGCAGCCGGTGATCAGCAGTATCTTCCACTTCAGACTCAGTCGCGCCCACATAGTTTCCTCCGCAGTAGTGCCGTTTTCAAGCAGGAAGAGTAATTAATTGCACCTACTGGCGAACGCAAGCACTATTCGTGTAACGACACAAAATCAAAGGAAGAAACGTCGACCAGCCCCCTGTCGGTGAGCCTCAGTTTGGGTATCACCGGCAGCGAGAGGAAGGACAGCTGCATGAATGGATTGATGTCCGCGGGGCAGCCCAGGGAACGGGCCGCGGCGTTGAGGCGGTCCAGGCCCGCCGCGACCTCCTCGGGCTCGCGGTCGCTCATGAGCCCGGCCAGGGGCAGGGGCAGGAGTTCCAGCACCCGGCCGCCTTCGACGCAGACATAGCCTCCGCCGCATGCCTCAAGGGTCCGCACGGCCAGCATCATGTCGGCGTCCGAGACACCGACCGCGATGAGGTTGTGGGAATCGTGGGCCACGGTTCCGGCCAGGGCCCCCCGCCTGAGCC
>Ga0075012_10000808_pt1 | contig 32833 bp, 35 predicted proteins | sample All_14_2_FD_71474 | JGI IMG/M metagenome (GOLD analysis project Ga0075012, IMG submission 71474) | Freshwater microbial communities in response to fracking from Pennsylvania, USA - Allegheny Zone_MetaG_DW_15 | ecosystem: Environmental > Aquatic > Deep subsurface > Groundwater > Drilled...
TGTAGACGCTGTACGTGCCCGGGGTTGAATACTCAAAGCGGGAGCCCGTGGCCGCGGTGAAATCGACCACCCCGGCGGCCAACACACCCGAGAAGGTGCCATTCGATCCGGTGATGTCGCCAGCAAACTTGCCCGAGCCGCGGACGTACACATCCTGCAGCACCGCCTTGCCTGATTTGCCGATCGCCCAGCCGTTGTTGCCGTTGGCCGTGATCGCGCCTGAGGCATTCACCGCGCCGTCGAAATTGTCGGAGCTGATGAACTTGCCAATGTAGGCATTTGTGATTGCGGCAGCGCCAAGATAGGTCGAGACGTTGCCGGTATTGATTTTGTTGTTCGGCGTCACAGCGGTAACCGTCCCGCCGCCGGACCCGGGGATAGAAATAACCCCCCCCGCCTCGCTCAATGTCAGAGCCTTGTTGTCCACAGTGGAGTCGGCCAGCATGAAGCGCAGGTTGTCGAAGATCACCGTGCCCGTGAAGGCACCAGTGACGGCTGAGGTCCAACACCCCATCACGTAGATCCGAACCCCATAGATCTGCTGCGCGGCTCCCACGCGCGCCGTCCAAGGCACACGTTGCCACGCCCCCACAGCGCCTGCGCTGGCCACCGGGATGGGCACCTCTCGACGGGTGTACGCAGTCAAGGCCGAATCGGTGAAGAGGTCAACCACGATCAGCGGTTTGCCGCTGGTGAATGCCACCAGGTACATGTCAACCGAGCCGGCCAGGAAGGTGCCGACCGGCAGCGGGCTCGCAGCAAACGAGACTTGCCGCTGCATTCCGATGTTGGCACCGCTGGCGGCGTAGCGCACGGCGGCCGTGCCCACCCGCACAATGCTTGTCTCTTTGGTGGGCACCCCACCCGCCCAGTTCAGCCAGTTCACTGGGTAATTGCCACTTGGCCAGTTGAACGTGGGGTTGAAGCCCAGGGCTACGCTATCGTCGTTGTTGAAGATGGTTTCGTAGGGGATGCCGGCAAGGGCGCCCCATGCGTTGTTCCCTAAGGGGCCAAACTTGATTCCCGCAACGGTGGTGCCCACGTGGTACAGGCTGAAGTCAGCGAAATAGGTGCGGCCAGGCGTCACGCCCGTGGCCGTGTACATCAGCACCCCGTTCTTTAGGAAGTAGCAAGCGCCGCCGTCATACTGGATCAGCAGCACATCGCCAACCGCCACAGTCGTGGTGTACAGATCAACGGCGATGTTCGCCCCGGTGCGCACCCTCGCATTCCCGCTGGGATCGAGGTACCAACAGAACTCCATATCGGTGTAGGTGTTCGAAGAGGCCGGGGCGTCATTCAGCCCGGCAAGGAACGACTTCCCCAGATCGTTCACGACGAAAGACAGGTAGGCGCCGTTGGCGAAACCCTCTCTCGAATGAGCCGCGCAGTTGCCAAACCCTGAAGAGGTGTGCGTGCTCGTGATGGTGTTGCCGGCCACGGTGCAGCCGATATCAGCCACCAGCGTGAGGTCGCTGGTGGCGTTCATATCACCGGTGTATCCCAGGCCGGTGATCGTTACTTGGCCAGCGCCACCACCGCTGAGCGTGCCGTCGGCGTTGATGCTGATGTTCTCATTCAGAATCGATGACGGCCTGAACAGCTCGGTGTGCTTGGGCTCGCTGCCGTCCACGACGTGGATGAACGGCGGCGCGAAGTGCATCTCTTCGCCAACCGTCTTGCAGTCGTACTGACCAGCCCTCAAGCCACTACCCAGGGTCGCTGCGTTCGAATGCCACACGAAAGTGGCTGCCCCGTTGTTCCCCGCAACGGGCTCACCGGTGGAGGCCACATAGATGCCGGTATCAGCGAGGGCAACGTTTGTGCTGCCGAGTGGGTAGACATACCCCACCGCGTACAGCCACACGTTCAACGGCAGCTCGGAAACCAGGCGATTCACGAAGTAGGGATTGCTGATCAGCGAGGTGCCGTTCTGACCATAGAGCCTCTCCAACCCGGCGCCAGGGAACCCAGGAGACGCCCCCATATAAAAGCGGCTGGTGCCGCTGGGTGAAGAGTCCAATCGCTTGAAAGGCACGATGACGCGATACCGCTTCGATGTGTCAATCGCGCGGTAGGTGTTCAGCGGGCCGTCGTTGTAGTAGCCGCCATCCCAGTTACCCGCCGTTGCCGAGTCGCCGTTCGACAAACCCTTGAGCAGCGCCATCGTTGCGCCATTGGGCCCCACGCCGCTGATCACCGAGTTCTCCGCTGCAACGGTGTTCAGGCCTGACCAGGGGAAGGCGCTTCCCGGCACCCAACTGCTGGCGTCGACCAGGTTCCGCGGGTCGGTGTACGCCACCGCATCACCTGCCAGCCGCAGCGCGCCAGCCGCGTCCAGATAACCCAGCGCGGTGCCTGCAGCCAGAATCACGTTGCCCGCCGCGTCCTTGATGCTCAGGCCGCGCGTATCGATCTTGCGTGCCACCACGCTTTCGTCAACCAGCAGCGCGCCGTTGATGTGGGCCGCAAGCGTTTGCCAAGTCCCAGAGTAAACCCGCGATTCCGCCCACTTAGTGGAGGTGTTGTAGAGCGTGACCACATCACCCGAAACCGCCGTGCCGTAGCCGGCACCTGACAGGGCCGAGGCGGCTTCGGAATCAGACCAGACCGAGGTGGCGATGGCCCTTGCGAGCTCCACGGTGCCGCGCGGCCCCGTCGAGCCTGTCGCCCCAGTAGAACCGGGCGCACCCGCGGCACCCTGCTTCGCCTTGGTCACGTTGAAGCGCTTGGTGAGCGTGGGCGCCCCCGACTTCGTGGCCGTGATGTCCACGTACTCCACAGCCGATGCGGCAGCCATGGCCGTGATGGTGACGATGGAGCCCGCCGGCGTGCCCGAGGCCGTGGATGTGATGTTGGCCGACGATGCCAGGCGGGTGAAAGTCCAGTTCGACGTGTCGTCGGTGGTGCCCTTCAGCACCTTTGCAGTGGTCACGGCGCCGGTGTAGCTGGTGACGTTGCCGCCTGAGTCAGCCGGCAGTTGCCAGGCCTCGCTGCTGAGCAGCAGGGTGAAGGCATCAGCGCCGGCGGCACCGGCTGCCCCAGTTGAACCCGTGGCACCAGCAGCACCAGTGGAACCCGTTGCGCCGGTAGCTCCCTGCTTGGCCTTGCTCAACGCAAACACCGCCGTGAGCGTAGGCCAACCGGCGCGAGTGGCCGTGACCGTGACCGAGCCCGCATCAGCACTCAACGCGCTGACCGTGACCACACCACTGGCCAGCGTGCTGGTGCAGTTGCTGTCTGACTTGCTGAGGGTCCACGACGCCGTCACGTTGGCGCCCCCCTGCATCACTCGCGCGGTAGACACAGCCGTGGCAAAGCTGCTCACGGTGCCGGCGGCATTGGCCGGCAGCGCCACGGTGGGCAGGCTCAGCAAGAGCTGCACGGCGTCGTTCAGATCGGCGATGGTGATTTCGCCAGTGGATACCAAGGTGGGCATGCGCGTTCAGTGCCAGGCTGTTAGTCGGTGGCGTTAAGGGCGGTTGCTCTCGCAGACGATGCGGCCCTTGGCGTCGATCTCGTCGCCCGTGACGGTGATCTTTGCCGCCAGCGCGTTGTTGTTGGCGCCGGCCGTGGTGCGGGTGCCCGCGGCGGTGCAAACAAACAACTTGCCGCCCGGTGCGAAATCAGTGGTGGCTGCCGGCGCTGGGAAGGTGGTGAAGGTCAGCCAGGTGTTGGTGCTGGGCGTGCGGATGGTCACCGTGTTGCCCGTGCCCGAAGCTACTTCAAAGAAGCAGGCCGAGCCATCGGGCTTGACGCACTTGATGATGTCGCCAGCCGCAAAGGTGATCGCGGTGCCCGAGTAGGTGAACACCGCGCTGGTGCCCGTGGTGTTGGCCGTGATGTCACGCCCACCCGCCTGCGCGGTGCGGGTGGTGTCCACAAAGCCGCCGCGGTTGCCGTTGCGGTCATAGAAGTACCAGGTGAATGACCAGCTCGCCAAGTTGGTGAGCTTGTTGGCGCCGTAGTACACGTCAGGGTAGACATCGGTACTGCCCACGCCGTTTTGCAGCTTGTCACCCGACGTGGATACGAGCTTGGTGTCATACGGATCAGACACGTCGTACACGGTGAAGAAGGCCTGGTAGATCGTGCCGTCGCTGTCTTTGGCCTCCACCTTGAACACCATCATGTCGGTGACAGCGGTCTCGTTGATGATCAGCGCCTTGGCGTCGATCCAGCCACCGTCTGGCACGTTGGCCGTGGTGATGCCGGCCGTGGTGGTGCCGCTGCCGGTTTGCAGCTGGCCGATGGCACCCACGCGGTTGGCGTTGGCCGCGGCGGTGTCTTGCAGCCCGTACTTCGTGGTGACGCTGGCCAGGTTGCCGTCAACCTGATCGGCTGCAGCGTGCGGGCTTTGGAACCAACGGTAGGTGACGCCGGTGTTGTCGACACCTGCAGCGCGGATCAAATCAGCCACCACACGGCCCGTGTTCTTGGTGGAGGTGGTCGATTCTTCAATGGTGAGCTGGCCGCGAATCTGGATGTAGACAGCGTTGGTGCCCGTCTTCACCTGGCTCACCACGATGGAGGCCACAACGTGATTCACCAGCCCAGTGACGGGATCGGTGTAGTCACCCTCAAAGTAGTAGGTGACCGGGGCTGAACCAGCGGCCAGGTTGGCGTTGATGCTGTAGGTGGTGCCGGTTCCGAGGCTGGTGCTCAAATCGGTGGACCATTTGCGGTTCGACAGGTTGGCCGATCCTTCGGTAGCCGCCCCCGCACCGCCCACGTACACCTTGGCGCTCAACACCAGCGGCGTGCTTGCCCAGTCTGGCGTGTAGACCACGGTGCTTTCATCCTTGGTGTAGATCTGCTGGGCAGGGCCGTTGGCAGCGATGAAGGCGGTGATGGGCCGGGCATCGTTGTTGTCAACGATGGTGAGTTGGCCGGTAGAAACAAGGGTTGGCATGAGGTGCTCCGGTGCGCGGCTGCGCGGTGGTTTTGGTTGGGGGAGTTGAGGAAGGGATCAGGGCTTCAAGATGTCGCAGAAGAAGGTGGCCTTGCTGGCCACGTCGTCCACGCTCACGTTGATTTGCTTGTAGCCAGTGGCATAGAGGGCGTTCCAGCTCGCGTCGTCGTTGGGCGGGCCGGCGGGAAACAGGCTGACGCGGCGCCACCGAAACCACGACTCGGGCACATCGGCCGTGACTTCCACGCCGTTGCGGAAGACATGGGCGATCAGCAGCGTGTGCGTGCCCAGGCCCACGCGGAATTCGTCGCCGTTGGTGCTTTCGATCTGCACCTCATAGTTGCCAGACTCCACCAGCGCTTCGGCACCCGTCAGGGTGAGCGGCTGGCCTGGGCTGATCACCACGTCATCACGGGCCAGGCCTTCCACCGTGATGCTGTAGGTGGACTGCGAGGCCTCGCGCAGATCGAAGCCCCAATCGCGGTAAAAGCCCAGCGTGCTCAGGGATTCAAAGCCGTCGACGAACTGCCAGAAGCACACCACGGCACGCAGGTCTTCCAGCACGCTGCTGACGGCATCCACCGATGCCACAGGCACCACCACGGTGGCCTGCAGCTTGCGCGAGTAGGGGCGGCGCTTCACGGCGGTGACGCCGAAGTCGTCGGTGGTCTTGGTGCTGTAGTCCGTGATGCCCACTTGCGCACCGGGCAGCGTGCGGCCCAGGTCAGAAAAGGCGCCCGCGGTGAAGTGCGCCACCGATACGGCGCCGGTGCCGCTGATGGTGAGCTTCAGGCGCACGCCCTGCGCCACACTGAGCCCGCTGATGACGACGGTGGAGGTGGTGGACGGCGCCACCGGCGCAGGCACGGCCACCGTGCGCACCAGCGTGCCCCCAGCATGAACCTGCACCTGGGTGGCCAGCAGGCCAATCAGCGCAATGTCGCTCACAGCGCCGGGCATGTCGAATTCATAGACCAGCGGGCCCACCACCACAGACGTGGCGCTGCCGGGCGATTCATCCAGCAGGGCCCAGCGGTTGGTGGGGCCTACGCGCACCCAATGGTCTGGGGCGTCTTCTGGCGCCGTGCTGGTGGTGCCGGCGATCAGGCGCTCATAGATGCAGTGCGTGGTGATGTGGATCACCCGGTCGCCCACGGCATAGGCCGTGCCGGGCACCCACCAGGGGAAATCGGCCTCGGGCACGCTGCTGGAGAACAGCACCGCATCCGTCACGGCCAGGGGTACCAGCGCCTTCATGACAGCAACCCCAGCGCGAGGCTTTCAAGGCTGATGGAGCCGCTGGCCTGGGTGGCGGTGTCGAGCTTGAGCGACCAATCCTTTGGCCAGCCGTACACCAGCGTGGATTGCAGCCAGGGCACGCCGCGCCAGATCACCGGCGTTGACCGCAACGCGCTCAGGATGCGCACCACCTGATCAAAGCTGGCCGCCGCCAGCGACACCGGCAGGGTGAGCCGGCGCAGGTAGCTGCGGCGCACGATTTCGGGCTGGCCAAAGGCATCGAAGCCCTTCTTGCTGAAATCGGTGATGCCCGCTTGCGCCCCCTGCACCACATAGGCCAGCGAGGTGAAGTTGCCCGCCGCAAAGGTGCCCAGGCCCACGATGCCGGGGCCGCTGATGGTGAGCGTGAGCGTGCCGCCGGGCGATGCCAGGCCCTCCACCAACAAGGCCGCAGCGCTGCCCGGCACCGCCACCGTGCGGTTGGCCCCGGGCATGGTGATGTTGACGCTGGTGCCGATCACGCCCAGCAGCACCACATCGTTCACCGGGCCGGGCATGTTGAGCTGCACCGTGATGGGCCCCGTGAGCGCAGACGTGACGCTGCCCACGGCCTGGTCGAACATGGCCCACCGGTTGGTGGCGGCCACGTCATACCAATTCTCAGGATCGTCTTCAGGTGCTGCCGTGCTGCTGCCGGCGGTGAGCCGCTCATAGATGCGATGGGTTTGGGTGCGAATCACCCGGGTGCCCACGGCGTACACGGTGGCCGCACTCCACACGGCATAGTCGTTCTCGGCCACGCTGCTGCTCACCAGCGTGGAGTCGCTGATGGCGTAGGGCACCAGCACCTGCAGGGCCGCCTGGGCGATGCTCATGTGGAGGCCACCCGCACGGCAAAGGCATCGCCACCGTCAGGCGTGACGTTTTCCAACGTGCGCGCCACGCGGCCGGTGTTGCTGATCACTGCCGCCGTGCGGTCCAGGTGCTCGGCCCGGAAGCCTTCCAGCACCACCCGCAGCGCCCGCACCTCGTCGCGCAGAGCATCGGAGCGCGCCTGCTCGGCAGCCACCTGGGCGGCCGCGGTGGCTGCCACCACGGGCGCCACCGCCACGCTCACCACCGGCGCCACCACATCAGCCTGGGCAGCAGGCGCGGCGCTGGCCTCAGCCAGAGCCTGGGCACTGACGTTGATGGCCTTGGCCGCCTCTGCCACCTTGGTGGTGGTGTAGGCCGCCACAGCCGGCAGGGCCTGCAGTTGCGAGGCGACGCGGGCAGTCTGACGGGCCAGCTCAATCGGGTCAGTGGCGGTAGCCTTCAGCGCCTCCACCAAGCTCTTGGCGCTGGACACCACCCGGCCACTGGCATCGGTGTCGCCCGCCTGAGCGCCGGCCAGATCAGCCACGTAGGTGCCGCGCAGGCGGTCCAGCGAGGCCCGCGAGCCCGACACGCCGCGCAGCTCATTGATGAACGCCACCACGCCCTGCCCGGCGCTGGAAAGCGCCTCGCTCGCCGCCTTCTCATCCTGCAGCGCCCAAATACGCTGCTGCAGGGCTCGGTTGCCTTCGCTCAGCTTGGCCAGCTCGCGGGAGCGGATGGCCGTGGTGTTGCCCATCAACTCCGCGAGCTGATCCTCCAGGCCCGTGCGCTCGTCGGCAATGGTCTTCTGCGCATCGGCCAGTTGCGAGTAGGCATCGGCCAGCGTGAGCACCTGGCCCAGCAGCTCGCGGCCCGCGGCGCTGCTGGTGTCGATGCCGCGCGCCAGAGCGGCGTAATCGGCCACGGTGGCGGGGAGCTGCAGGCCCAGGCGACCGAACTGCTCGCCCAGCCGGGCTGTGGCCACTGACAGGCGCTCGCTGTCGTTGAGCACCAGAGCCTCGAAAGCAGCCAGGCCATCGGTGAGGCCCTCAAGCCCACCGCTGCCGCCCAGCAGGTCATACCCCACCGCATCACCGTTGAATCCCATCAGACGCAGCGAGGTGCGCGCATCCACCAGGCCGCGGTAGGCGGACACCAGTTCTTCAGCGCTACCCTGCAGGCCCTGCATCACCTCGCCGATGCCGCTGACGGTGGTCTCGGTGTAGTACCGCAGCATGGTGACGTACTTCATGCCCAAGAAGCCGCCCGTGGTGACCGTTTGGGCCACCACTCGGCTGGTGGTCTCAGCAGCCACCAGGCTTTGGCGCACCAGCTCGGCGCCGATGTCGCTGGCTTGCTTGTTGACGACGCTGGCTAGGTCAGTGACCGCCACGCCCATGCCGCGCATGGCAGCGCGGGCGCTTTCCACCCCGTAGGCCAGGCGGCCAACAGTCTCTAGGTAGCCCTCATCCAGCTTCTGAAAAGCCTTGAAGGCCGGCAACACGGCCTCTGCCAGCAAATCACCCTGCTGAGAAAACACCGCGGCCAGATTCTTGTTGCGCTCTTCCGGCGTGACGTTGAGGTCGATCTTGCCGACGTTCACCACGAAGCCGCTGATCTGGCGCTCCACGTCAGCCAGCGATGCACCCAGGGGCGCCGACGCTGCCTTTACGGCATCGGCCAGGGACGACAGGCCCAGCGTCATCAGCCGGTCAACATCGCCATCGGCATCGCTCAGCAGCGTTTCCCGGCTGGTGCCGGTGGTGATCCAGAACGACTTCTTTTTCTTCTCGACATCGGTGTAGTACTGCGCATCAAAGCCGCCCGACATCACCTGCCCCATCGTCTGCGATGCGCCCGTGAGGCCCTGCCCCTTGATGGCCACGCTGGTGCCGAAGGCGTTCCCGACAAACTTCCCGATGGCCCCGCCGATGCCGAGCGCCTCGGTGATTCCGAGCGTGAAGTAGGCGGCCGCAGCCCGTGCCGCCGTGCCAACCATCTGACCACGAGCGCTCTGCGTGAAACCAGTCTGCACGCCAGCGGCGGCGCCCTCCAGGCCGCGGCCCTGGGCGATCGCAGACACCAGCCCGCCGATGTTGGCCTCGATGCTCTGCAACGCCACCAACATGCGCCCGCTATACCGCATCGTCATCGTGTCCACATCACTGAGCCGATCAATCGCCTTCGAGATGGATTCACTGCGCGCCGTGGGATCGCCCAGCACGGTGCCGGTGCCCGAGTTGGTGGGCGCAAAACCGCCACCGCCACCACCCCTGAACGCCCCACCCAGCACGGCAGCCACAGCAACACCAGCCGCCGCCATGCCCCACGGGCCCAACGCGCTCATGAAGGCCATGAACACACCCGGTACCTTGGCAGCGTTGCGAGCCGCCTCGCCAGCGGTGACGGCACTGGTCTCCACCGCCTGCCCGCCAGTGACCGCGCTGGACTGCAGCCCCACACTGGCCACCTTAGCAGCCGTGGTGGCCGAAATGAGGCCCATCTGCTGCGCGGCATTGGCCACCGCGGTGGCCAGCTCGGCAGCGCGGAAGGCCTTCTCCACGGTGGCCATGGTCTTGTAGCCCTTGGAACCTTCCTTGAAGAAGCCCTTGGCTGCGCCCGCCAGCGAGCCGTAGCTGTTGTAGCGGGCCCGCAGATCGCGCAACTCCACCGCAGCCAGCTTGTTGGAATCACCCCCGGCATCCTTGATGGCCTGCCTGTAGACCGCCTGCTGGTCGGTCAGCTTGCCGAAGGTTTGCACGAAGGTGCCAAGGCTTTGGCTGGCGCGGTCGAAGCCAGCGGCCAAGTCAGTGCCAATGTCTTTGCCGAGGTAGTCTCGCAAGCGGCGGTCGGCCTCGGTCTTTTCCTTGCCTTCGGTTTCGCGCCGGTCTTTACGGTCAGTGAGGCCGGCGAGTTCGCGGCGGGCAGCAATCTCGCGCTCGATGGCGGCGATGGTTTCGGTGTTGCCAGCCGACAAGGCAGCCGCGCGAGCCTCCTGCAGGCGAGCGATTGCCACCTCTTCAAGCGCGGCGGCCAGGGTGATGGACATGTTGCTTTGCATGAGCAGTGCTTGCTCTTCATCACGCAGCGCCAACACGCGCTGCGCCACCTGAGCCAGGCTTTGCTCGGCAGCCCTGATGGAAGCCTCACGGGCAGCGGTGGCCAACTTGTCGGCTTCAGCCAAGTCCTTGGCCGCCTTCACTGCGAACGGCTGTTGCGCCACCAGCACCCGCACTGCGGCGGCATAGCGCTCAGTGGCTGCGGTGCCCTGGTTGGTTCTGGCGAACCCAGCGTTGAGGGTGGCGATCTTTTCGGCGTAGTCGGCCGCCAAGCCGCCTTCCTTGGCCAGCAGGTCAGACACCAGGCCGCTGTACTGCTTGGCCAGGTCTACCCCGTCCTTCGTAGGCTTGGTGAACTTCTCGCGGATGCGTGCTTCGAGGTCAGGCGGGATTACACCGCCGAAGTCGGCCGCAGCTTTCTTCAGCTCAGCCTGCAGGCGCTCAGCATCGCTGGCGTACTTTTCGAGCCACGCGGCGCGGGCCGGCTGTTGGCCGATTTCCTTGGCGCGAGCCTGCTCGGCATTGAGGGCCTGAATGCGGCCGTACAGCACGCCGTAGTCGCGCATGGTGGCCTGCAGCACGGCCTGGCGCGTGATCTCATTCATGCTGGCCGCATCGCCGCGGCGAGCGTTGAGGTCGTCAAGGCGAGATTGCAATTCAGCCAACCTCTCGACGGACGGGCCACTACCCTGCGCAACCGATGGCACCACCTGCGCGAGACGGTTGCGCTCGCGCAGCTTGGTGATCTGCTTGTCGAGGTCGGCCAGAATTTCTACGGTGGACTGAGCTACCGCGGCGGTTGCGACGACTTCTGCCGTCTTCGAGGATGAAGACCAAGCCGCCCACGCAGTGGCCCCCAGCCCCAGCAGCGTGGTCACCAGCCCGATAGGCCCACCCAGCAGGCCCAGCGCCCGGCCGGCGATGGAGGTGGCACCGGCCAGCGTCGTTGTGGCCCCGGCCAGTGCGCCCTGTGCCGCAGACTGCGCAGCCAGCGCAGCGGTGTGCCGCTGGGTGGCCGCGATCACGGCGTTTTGCGCCACCACGCTGGCGCCCAGGCCGGTGGTGTGCGCCAGCGTGGCGCGAGCGTCAGCCAGCACCCAACCGGTATGGATGGCGATGGCTTCGGTTTGCGCCAAAGTGGCCGCAGATTGGGCTACCGTGGTTTGCAGGGCAGCAACGCGGGCGGAGCGATCAGCCATCACGGCCATGGTGGCGCCCGCCAGGCTTTGCGCCATGCGAGCCCCCATCACACCCACCACCGACAGGCCCGCCGTGACCAGCACGCCCATGTGCTGCGCCAGGAAGCTCACGCCTTCGGCCAAGCCGCGCGAGAGGCCGTTGGCCTGGTCAAACACGCCCACAGCCCGCAGGAGGCTGTTGTTCATCTGGGTGACCGCCTGACCCACGGTGAGGGGCAGCCTGCGAAAATCAGTGTCGACGCCGGTGGCGCTGGCTTCCAGGGCGCGCACGATTGTGTCAGCCGTGATCTTGCCGGCCGCGCCCAGCTCGCGCAGCTCACCCACGGTGCGGCCCATGCCCTGCGCGATGGCCGCCGCCAGGGCGGGGGTTTGCTCCATCACCGAGTTCAGCTCTTCGCCCCGCAGCGTGCCGGCGGCCAGGCCTTGGCCAAACTGCATGAGCGCGGCTTGCATAGACTCAGTCTCGCCGCCCGACAAAGCCATGGCCTGGCCAATGGTGCGGGTGATCCCCACCAGGCGCTGCTCGCTGAGCCCGAGGCTCTCAGTGCTCTGGCTCAGCTTCACGTAAAGACTGCCCATACCAGACAAGCCGGTTCGGGTTTCCTGCGCCACTTGGAAGAGCTGCTGCTGCACGCGGGCGCGGGCCTGTTCCGAGCCGGTAACCAGGGCAAGGCGACCGTTGAGGTTGGCGTACTCATCAGCCAGCCGCACCACGCCGGAAATGGTTTGCGAGATTTGCGCCACGCCAGCAATACCCACGGCGTAGTGGCCCACACGGGAAATCGCCGAGCTGAGGCGCTCAGCCGCGGCGGCAGCGCGCTGCCCCTGGCTTTCGAATGCACCCAACCGGCCGTTGGCAGCACCCATGCCCGAGACAAAGGCACCGGAATCGAGGGCCAGGCGTACCTTGATTTCATTCATGGGTGAGCCCCTGAGCTAAAGTTACGCACATGACCAAGCTGCTTTCTGCGTTCTTCCGCGGGTACTTCGGGGCCGCCTTCGCGGCGTTGGCCCTGGTGAGCCTGCTGTTGCCAGGCGCTTGGGTGTTCTGGGCACTGGCCGCGCTGTTGATCGCCGCCGTGCTGCCCTGGCACCGCCGCTGGCTGCGTGACCAGGCGCACCACGCACGCTGGCTGCGCGACCATGGGCTCGACGACAGCCTGTGATCAGCGCCCGGCTGAGCGGTCCGCTCGCTCAGCCCAGACGGCGAGCACGGCCCGCTCCATGTCTTGCACGGCCTCGAAGGCTTCGCGGCGCCGGCGGGGCGTGAAGCCAGCGCGGTCGAGCAAGGCCAGCACTGAGGCGTAGTCAAGCCCGGTAGCCACACCCGCCATGCCAGCGTGCCGCCACTGTGTTTGCAAGCGCATCCAGAACGACCACACGCGGGCGTTGACCGGCCAGAGGTACCAGGGCGTGCAGGCGGGGCGGGATTGCAGGGCGGCATCTCCACCCTCAGCGTCCACCGCCCGCAGCCCCATTTGCGCGAGGATGCGGGCCATGCGGCCGCCGTCGTCATCGCCACCAGGCTGCGCACTGGGGTCATCGGCGTTGTCGTCATCGGTGAACTGGCCTCGCGCCCACAGCCGCGCAGCCTCAGTCAGTTTCCCCGGCGGCCTGCTGCGGTATCACCTACCTGCATGGCCTGCAGGTAGGCAGCGGAGCAAGCCTCCTCCATGCCCACCAAGGTGAGCAGGCAGGCAAAGGCTTCTGGCGAGTAGCTGGCCGGCTGGTCGTCAGCATCCAACACCAGGCGCTGGCCGCGCCAGCCCTGCACGTTGTCGACCAGGAACTCGCGCATCAACACGGCGTTCTCGGGCTTGAGCGCTTCGCGGTACTGATCCAACGGCAGGCGCTTAGCCTGCAGGGTGAAGTTGAAGTTGACGCTGGCGGAGCCGTCCTTCACGCTGCCCTTGACGGGCACGTCGATGACATCGCTGACCGTGAGTTTGAAGTTCATTGCGTCACCCCTTACTTCTGCACAAAGCGCCATTCGTCGTTGCCGCTGACAGGCACCAACTTGGCATCGAAGCCGATCAAGCGCACGCCGTCTTTGTCGACTTTCTTGAGGCTGGTGCGCTGCATGGCCGGGGCGTGAAAGATGAGCTGTTCACCAGCCAGAGAGCCGATGGTGAAGCCCAGGCCGGTGGTGGTGTTGGCCACCAGATCCGCCAGGGCGGTGACTTCCTGAGCGGCCGTGAGCTCCAGCTCGAAGCTGGCTTTGCTGTCGCGGTCAGTCATCTCGGCACGCTCGCTGGAGAGGGTGGAGAAGAAGCTGGTCTTGTTGCCGAAGTCGATTTCAAGGCCGGTACTGGGGAACACCGTGCCGCCCGCCAGCGCGCCGGCGGCGTAGGTGCAGCCGATAGTGATATCCACCACGTTGGACTTGTTCATGGGCTTGGGGATCTTCCACGCGGTAAGCGTGGCCGCAGGCAACACCACGGCGGTGCCGGGGGTGTAGGCGCCGATGAAATCGAACATCCACTTGGGCGTTTCGCCCATCTTGGCGCTGAACTTGGCGCTGCCCATCGAACCAAGCAGTTTGTGCTGCACGCCGTCGTCGTTGAGGTAGTGGCTGAGGGTCTTGAGGGCGGTGGAGATGGGCGTGCTTTCCACGCGGGTAGGCGTGGTGAGCGAGGCCTCGGCCACGCCGCAGCCCAGCAGAAGGCGGCCCCATGGCGCAGAGGTGCCGGCGGTGCCGCTGCCAGCGGCCTCGACCGAGAAGCTGATCTTGCTGAAGTAGGTACCCAGAAGATCCTGGCTGGTGCCGAAGTACGGCAGCAGCAGCTTGCGCTGGGCGTAGGTGATTTCGATCGGCGTGATGTCGACGTTTTCGACGATCAACACCGAGTCAGCGGCGGCGGTGGGCACTGCGTCGACGCCGGCGGTGGGTTCCACCTTGGACATCAGCAGCATGTTGCGGTTGTAGCGAGGCATGTTGGATTACTCCTGTGCAGGGGTGGTGGGTGCGGTGTCGGTGGGCACATCGAGCGAGCGCCAGGCGCCGGCGATGTCATCCCAGGTCCAATGGCCGCCGCCAGGCAGCGGCGTGTTTTCGGACGTGCGGCCGTGGTCGGGCACGGCCTGGGGGGTGTCAGGGGTCTTGGCCATGGTCAGGTGTTGAGGTCTTGCCACGCGGTTCGGTGGCGGAAGGTGTAGAAGGCGGTGCAGGCGCCCACCCGCTCGTCGAATTCGTTCTGGTCCCAATCAAGGTGCGGCTCGGGCTCAACAGAGAAACCAGCAGTACTCAAAGTGGCAGCGCCGACGATGCTTTGATGGCCAGCCGTGACCAGCGGGCCCACCGCTTCGTCGGGCGACATCGATGCACCGCAACGGGCGATGAACTCGACGGCGATCACCGTTTGCCAATCGATCACGCTCATCACGGTGGCCCGCGGCCGGCTGTTGACCAGGCGGACAGATACCCCGCGATCAACGCCCTCTGGCAGCGGCCGGGTGCGCTGTCGCAACACTTCGGCCGGCGCCAGAGCGGGCGCGGACTGCAGGGCAGCCACCACCAGGCCCAGAAGCTGTTGGTGCGCGAGCATCAGGGGCGCTCCATCACCACCAGCACCTGGCCGACGATGCTGTAAGGCACCAGATCCGCCACCAGCCAAGCGGCGCCGTCGAAGGTGCAGGCGGTGCCTTGCTGCACACCGCCGACCACCTCTTGAAGATCGACCGCCAGGCAAAGCAGCGTCTTGCGACGCACGCGCACCTGTTGCCCACCCATGCCCACTTCGGCCGGCTCATCAGCCAACAAGCCGAAGACGGACTGCCCGCCGAAATCGAGCGAGGCATTGGCAAGGCGCCGAAGCACCTGGGCGCCTGCATCGGGCATCACAGCGGCCATGGGGGCGGTGGTGATCTGCACGGCCACGGGATCAGGCGTTGATCTTGACGGGGACCGAGGTGGTGCCCGCACCAGCAGCGGCATAGGCGCGGCCGGCCAGCGTATTGCCGGCCGAGGTGAGCGTCATGCGCTTGTTGGTGTTGTCCCAATAGACCTTCTGGCCCTTGGTGATCGCGTCGGTGGACAGCTTGGAAACGGTGAAGACGTTCTCGGTAACCACCGGGCCGGTTTCGCCAATGGCGAGGGCACGGGTGGCGATACCGATGGTGTCGGTCATGAGCACCACATCGCCCGAGGCGACGGCAGCGGTGGCGGTGAAATCGAAGTGCTCGCCGGGGGCGACGAAGTTGCGAGGCATGGTGGCTCCTATGCGAAAGAGGGAGGCGGGTCAGGCAGCGGCGAGGCCGCTGCCGATAGGTCCGGTTGAGTTACGCGCCTGCGTTCCAGTAGGCGCCGCGGTAGTCGATGGCTTTGACGCCCCAACGCAGCATCACCTTCATCTCGGCGCCGTCCACGCGCCAGCCGTCTTGCGTGGTGATGCGGGGCTCTTGCACGCCGTCGAGGAAGCTCACCTCGATCACGGGGTTCATGGACGGATCGGCGAAGACGCCCCAGCCGGTGCCCGACAGGCGCGGGGTTTCCACGATCTGCGAGACCATGTTGCGCACGGTGTTGGGCTTCTGCAGCTTGTTGGCGGTTTCGGGGTCATATTCCGAACCGTTGAGGGTGCGGAAGGTGTCACCCAGCTCCAACGGGCACACGGCGATGCCGGGCACGATGTCGAGGAACTCGTTGCCGCCGATGTCCTTTTGCTTGGCCAGGGCCAGGCGAGCCGCGGTGAGCGTGACAGTGGATGGAACTGCGCCGGCGCCGGCCAGGTTGTTGTGCGAGGCGTGGAACAGCGCCAGGCCATCGTCGATCACGGGGTTGCTGGCCAGGTACGCCCACACCGAGGTTTCGATGGTGCGAGCAGCTGCACGGCCCAGCATGGTGGACAAGCCCACCAGGGCGCCCAGGTCATCGTTGATCACCAGCTCGTCGGTGATGGCGATGATGTTGCCCTTCTTGCCGACCTTGACCTTGGCCTTTTCGCCATCGGGGATCTGCTTGTTTTTGTATTCGCCGTGCTCGTCGAGATCGTCGAGGTTGCCGATGGAGCCGGTGCGGTAGCGGTTGTGCTCCCGCAGATCGCCCACCGAACCGATGGAGCAGATCAGGCGCCACTTGTCAGGCGTGGCCTTGAAGGCGCCCAGCAGCGCCTTGTGCATGACGTTTTCCAGCAGCACCGGGAAGTCGGACGTGCCTTGACCAACAAAGGCGGCAGACACGATCTCGAACTTGTCCATGCCCGCGGTGTTGCGGCCAGTGGCGCGTACGCAGGCCTCGGCAATTTCCAGCAGCGAGCGGCCACGGAAGGGGTTGGCCGTATCCATGGCGATCACGCGGCCACCATCGCCAATGGCACCGCCGCGGGCCAACACGGCGTTGGTCATGGCAGCGCGGATCTTGTCGCGCTCATCGGCTTCGGTGGTGATCTGTCCAGCGGGCGAGGCACCGCGACCGGCCTTGGCCAGGATGCGGCGGCCGGCTTCGTCGGCATCGATGGCCGGATCGGCCAGGCACTGGGCCTGCACATCCGACAGATCGCCGAAGCGCGTGCCGATCTGGTCAAACGCAGCTTGCACGGTTTGACGGCGCGCCACTTCGGCGCGCACGCCTTCGTCGCGCGCCGCGGCCAGCGCGGCCGGGTCAACGGCCGGCGCTGCAGGGTTGGTGGAGTTGGCGGCTTGTTGATTGGCCGCCGGGGCTTGGTTGGCTTGAGGCATGGTTGCCTGCTCCTGTGGTTGTGCGGCGGCTGCCGCGGGAAGAGACGGGGTGGGCGCGGGCCGCGGATAGCGCGACTGCGCCATGGCCACCACGCGGGCACGGGCCTGCGCGGGCTCGGGATCAGCAGCGGCCTCGGGGCCTTGCACGATGGCGTCGACGAACCCGAAGACCAGGGCCTCGTCAGCGGTGTAGTAGTGGTCGACGCCATCGCTGAGCAATGCCAAGATTTCGTCGGTTCCCTTGCCTGTCTTGGCGACGTAGCTGGTGGCCATGGCGCGGGCGTAGGTGTCGAGCACATCAGCCATGCGGCGCAGCTCTTCCGCGTTGCCATAGATGCCGGCCCAGGGGGCATGCACCATCAGCAGCGCGTTGGCCGCCATCTCGACGCGATCACCCGCCATGGCGATCAGCGAGGCGATGCTGTAGGCGATGGAATCGACCACGCAGGTGACCGATGCGGGGTGGCGCTTGAGCGCGTTGTAGATGCCAATGCCGTCAGGCACCGAGCCGCCGATGCTGGCAATGCGCACGGTGAGCTTGTCGACCTGCAGGGCGGCAATCTCGGCAACGAAGTCGCGGGCACTGACGGTTTCAGCCCACCAGCTTTCGCCGATGTCGCCGTAGATCAGCACCTCGGCAGCCGAGGCGCTGGGGGCAGACGATGGGTCCAAGGCGGCTTGTGCGGCTGCAGCCACGGGCGCCAGGTTGCGGATGGTGTACCAGCGCTGCTGCGCGTTGGGGGCAAGTTGGGACATGGGTCAGACCTCGGCCGGCGTGCCGGCGGGTTGGTGGGGAGCGCCTTCGCTCATGGCGGCGGCCATCAGGCCGGTGCGCATGGCAGCGCTGGCTTTGGCGCCCTGCTGAGCGCCAGGCGCGGCGGGCGCGGCAGGAATGGCGATGCCGGCCTTTTCAAGCTTGGCCTGCCATTCCTTGCGTTGGGCGATCACGTTGTCAGGCGTGGCACCGCGCTTGCGGATGCCTTCGACTTCGCTGGCCAGGCCGGCTTCGATCAGCGTGAGCCAGGCCAGGGCCTCTTTGGCCGGGTCGATCCAGGGCATGCCCGGGGCGATGTACAGCACGTCGTCGTTGGTGAGCGGATCCACATCCGCGGGCATGCGCACAATGGCCGAGAGGTTGGCCATGCGGATGAAGTCCTGCACCACGGGATCAAGCCACATGCCCACGAAGTCGTCTGTGAGCATGGCGTACATGATCGACTGCTCGACCAGCTCTTGGCGCTGGGCGCTGTAGGTGCCTTCGTAAGATTTCGAGACGCTGGAGAAGCTGGCACCGACACCCGCACAGAACGCACGAAGCTGGCCGTGGCGGAACGTCACCAAGTTCGGGTTGGGCCGCTTGCTGTCGATCAGGCCGATCTCTTCGCCCACCGCTAGGGTGTCGATGATCATGCCCGGCGCGAAGCCAATCTCGCGGGACTTTGGCTGGCCAGTGACGGGATCGATGGTGGGCGTGTAGCCATCGCCTTCGGGCGCTTGGCGCTTCACGTAGCCCGTGAGCATCGCGGCGATCTTGGCGGCGATGCGTTCGGATTCTTCGTAGTCCTTCAGGTCTTCGATGCGGGTGATCACCGAAGCGAAGCGGCTGACACCGCGAAGCTGGCCGATGCGGCTCAGCTCGGCCAGGTGCGTCATGCGTTCAGCCGGGATGATCTTGGTGCCGGAGAAAGCGCCGCTGCCCAGCACCGTACCTTCGCCGGGGTGCTGCTTGAGCACGTGAAACCCGGTCTTTTCGTTCCAGGTGTTGAGCTGGATGCCTTGGCGAATGCCACGCTCCGGGTCGTTCAAATCCAAGGGGACAAGATCGGGCTCCAACAGCTCAAGGCTGAGGGGCACGCGCGATGCGTGGCGCAGGTAATCGACCTGGCCGCGCAGGTGCTGCATGAACATCTCGCCATCCCGGAACCACGTGCGCGCCGACAGGCGCTGGCACTTGCCCATGGTGTGGGTGCGGGTGACTTCGGGGCGCTTGCAGAACGCCTGGTACTCACGGGTAAGGGCCGCGGCGTACTCGGTGTGGATCGTGCCGTCTTTGCGGCGGGGCTGGAACTCGACGCCGATGCCGGCCGGGCCCACGGTGTTGACCACCAGCACATTGAGCGCGCCAACGGTGAGGTCATGGTTGCGGTCGTAGTGCCGCATCTGGGTGCGGATGGCGGCGGCACCTTGGTCGACCAGCGCGTTGGGGCCGCGGGTGTCGCGGTGCATCTTGCGCTGCGTGCCGGGCTTGGCCGCTTCGTAGTACGCCAACACTCGACGGGCCGCCGCGCGGCGCATGGCCAGGCTGGGCGCCACCGCGGCGACCGCCTGGTCAAGCATGCGAGCCACCACACCGACACCAGGGCGAGCCATCAGCAGCTCCCGTCCATGCGAGCACGGGCAAAGCCCAGCCCGCCGATGCGCGGCGCGCCGGATGCGGCGGACTGTTCGTTGGCGAGCTGGCGTTCCAGCCCGGCGATGCCGGCCCGGATCTGCGCCAGGTCAGCACCTTTCCAGAGCTGGGTGGCGCCGTTGCCGAGGTCGGCGCGGACTTCCTGGCCTAGCAGTACAGCAGCCTCCGCGGCGCGATAGGCAGCCAAGCGGTCGGCGGTGGTGGTGGGCGTTGTGGCCATGGAGCGGCATGGTGTCCACAAGCCCTGCGCCACGCCATATGAGTGTGGCGCAGCCCGATTCGGCGGCCCTATTCCTGGGTGTTCCTGAGGCGTTGCAGCACCCGCTCAACAGTGCGACGGCCCACGCCGTGCTTGACCGCTACCGACTCCATCAAGGCACGCGGAGCCTTCGCGGTGCGGGACAAGAAGCCCGGCTCAAGGACCGAACGAAGCGACCGCTCGATGGCTTCGTGATTGGTCACGCCGGCCCTGCGGTCAGCGATGGGCACGTACATCATGCCGCCGCCAAACTCGTCGATCAGCCCATCGGCCACTTCGGCCGCCACGGTGTGCGCGAGCTGATCGCTAGCAAACACCTTGCGGCGCAGGATGCCGGCCACGATCTTGGTGATGCGGCTGCATTGGTCGGCGCGAATGGCCGGGCTCTCGCCGGCGGTGATGTGATCTTGCGTGGTCATAGACGCGAACTCCATGCGGAGGAGGCGATGCTGGATGGCCGCACGGGTTGACGCGGCACGGGTGGCGGTAGAACGGGGGGCACGGTGCGCTGGATAGGCTCATCCGACAGCACCGGTGCGGAGGTGGCTGGCAGTGCCGGCAATGGCTGCGGTACCGGAGCGCTGAACAAGTCCGGCAGCAGCGCCGATTCCCAGCGCTCCCATGTGGCTGCGGTCTGGGTGTGCAGGCCCAGCACCTGGCACAAGAACATGACGATCACGGTGCAGTCGAGCGCTTCATTGCGGTGGCCAGCGGGGCACACCCAGCGCTCTTCCCAGCCACGGGCCGTGCGCACACGAATGCGGTGCTCGGCAGTGAGCTGGCCGAACCATTCGGGCGAGAGGTATCGGTTGAGGTGCACGTAGCCAGGGCCGTGGGCCTTCACTTTGTCGAGGCGGCCGTGCAGCAGATCTTTGGCCGTGTCCACGCAGATGCGCCACAGCTTCAGGCCGCGCTTGATGGTGCGGCCCCGCGCGTTGACGTCCACCATGCTGGGCTTCATCTTGATGGGCGAGCCCAGGGCCGGGTCACCCTTGGTGGCGTAGATCGGCAGGTGGGGCCGCTCGCGCACCCAGTTGTAGGCCTGGTGTGTCCAGTTGCTGCCGCCGGTGTCAATGCCAACGGCATCGATCGGCATGCGGGCGCCGTGCACGTGTTGGTAGACGGTGGCGATCAGCGGGTCGAGCTTGGCGCCCCACTCGGCCTGGCTGGCCGGGTTGCCGTAGACGATGCGGTGATCGATGGGCCACATCTCTTCACCACGGCCAACAGCCCACACGGTTGCTTCCCAGCGGTCGGCCTGTGTGTCGATGCCCATGAGGATCTTGCAGGCGCCGGCGGGCACGGTGAGCAGCGGCACGTCGGTATCGAGCTTGGCGCGCTGCTGCAGCACGGTGGCGTCGGTGTGTTCATACTCTTCCTCCCACACCTGGGCCAGCGTTTCGTTCACGAAGCCTTGCATGGGCGCGCTGTCGCCGCCTTTCTGAGCGATGCGGGCTTCAAGGAACTCGCGCACGATGTCGGGCCAGGTGCGCTGGGGGCTGTAGGCCGTCCACACGTCGTCGAATGCAACGTGGCGCGGTGGCTGGCATTCGGCACCGTCTTCGCCATACCAAACGTCGGCCACGTGGTCATAGCGCAGGCGCCCGAGGTGATCGACCCAAGCACCGGCATCGGTGACGGCCAGATAGTCGGCCTGCGTGATCGATGCATGGCAGTGCGGGCACACGTGGCGCACGGTGGCCGGCGCCGTCTTCGGATCGCTGCCGTCCCACTTGAAGCCGTGGGCAATATCCTTGCCGCCCCAGAGAAGCGGGTGTTCAACACCGCAATGGGGACACGTGATGTTGTAGAGCATGCGCGCGTCGGCCACCTTCACGCGCCGTTCGAGGTGGCTGATGCCCTTCACCCGCGGCGTCGAGCCGATCACGATCTTGGGGAAAGGTGCACCCTCAAGACGGCCCCACGCGCCGGTGAATGGGTCGATCGTCTTCTCGACGATCTGATCCATGGCGTCGATCTCGTCGAGGATCGACACGGCCACGGTGATGCGCCTGAAGCTGCGTGCGGCCTTGGCCCCCAGCAGGTGCAGCACGCTGCCGCGGAAGCGCTTGAACTTGATGGTGTTCTGATCGGCACCCGCACGCTTCACCGGCTTGAGCGCGGCGCAGATGTCGAAGGCCGGGGAGATCTCGCTCTTTTCGAACGAGTCGCGGTCATCATCGGTGGGCTGCCAGATGGCCTGCTTGCGGCGACGGTGCGAGGCGTTGTAGGCAGCGAAGGCGACCAGCGTTTTGGTGTAGCCCACCCGCTTGGCCTTCTTGACGTTGACCTCTTCGATGGCGTCGTTACCGAACGCATTCATCCACCCGATCTGGAAAGCCCAGGGCTCCCAGCGGCCACGCTTGTGGCTGCTTTCCTCGTCGAGTTCAAAGTGCTTCGATGCCCACTCGCTCAGCGTCATGGGCGGCTCGGCCTTCAACGGCGCCAGGCCCGATCGCACTGAGCGCAAGACAGCAGCACGCAGCTCAGACGGGAGCGGGTTGTACGTGGTCATTCTTCGTCGGGCGCCGACAGGTCGACCGGGTCTTCATCTTCAACAGGCTGGTCACCCTCGCCCAGCATGTCGGCCATCAGGCTTTCGGTCTTGCGGACCATCTCGTTTCGAGCCGACGACAGCTCGCGCATGATCGCGTTGAGGGCCGGCTGTGGCAGGTCTGGGCATACGCGGCGAAGCGCTGCTGGGATCTGGTCGAAGCGATCGACCACCGATTGCGCCGCGTTGGCCAGGACATCGCCCAACAGATCGATCGGGCCATAGGTTCCGCGCGCCACTGAGTTCTTGATGTCCTGCCCTTCGCGCTGCGACCTGGCCAGCGCCGCGCGTTCCTGCACCAGATCGAGCCCTTCACTGTCGCCACCCAGACGGCCCGCGGCCTGTTCACGAAGCCGGCGGATGTAGGCCGCACGCAGCACCGACAAAGGGGTCTGCTTGTGGTCCATGCCCAGTTGGCCCAGCAGCTCACGCAGGTTGCGCTCGCTCATGTCCAGATGCGCGGCGATCTCGGCCTGGGTGGGCATGCGCTCGCGGCGGTCTGGCTCTTGATGCAGGTACCCGATGTAGTCCCTGAGGATGTGGGCCGGAACGTATTTCCCTGGCCCTGCGCGGCGCACTATGCCCGCACCCACCAGCTTGGTGAGCTGGTCGGGGCTGACTTGCAGCAGCGATGCAGCAGCGTCGTGGCTGATCGTGTTGGCCGGCGCCGGTGCGTTCACGCAGGCACCTCATCCGTGACGCGCTCAGCCTGCACTTCGGCGAAGGTCTGGCCGGTTGACTCAAGCACCGCCTCTTGGCCGGTGTGGGCCTGCCAGCGGCGCACGATGACGTCGACGTACATGCCCTGCAGTTCCATCGAGAAGCAGCGCCGGCCAGTGCGCTCGGCACCCATCAGCGTGGATCCACTTCCACCGAAGGGCTCGATGCAAAGGCCGGCATCGCGCAGGCTGCTGCGCATCACGCGCTCCATCATGGCCACCGGCTTGGGTGTCGCGTGGCCGTGGCGTTCATCACCCGTGACGCGGGAGAACTCCCACACGTCGCGCATCACATCGTGGGCGTTGTCGAAGTAGGGGCGGCCGGCGCGGAACTCTTCCCCGCGGGGCCCCAAGACATCAGAGACATAGACGGCATACTGCGCCTGATGTTCGGCTTGCAGTTCGACAAACGGCCTGGTGAAGGCCCGGCCTTCAGCGGCCTTGGCCAGCTTTATGTAGTCCCGCTCGCTGATCATCTGCCACTGGCTCTTTCCGAACCAGTGGCCCTGCATGTGGTTGCCGACGATGCGCGTCAAGTCAGACGCACGCCAGCCCGCCTTGTCGCGCTCACCGATCAGCCAAGTTCTGATTGAATCCCAGCCCGGCCAATAATCGTCTTTTGAGTTCCCCGCCGGCAACAGCGTGTGCCGACCGATCTTGAAGAAGAGACACCGCTCGCTTGCTTCGGGGTACTGCGTCATCTCCGGCGAGGCCATGCCTGCGATCGACTTCTTGTCCCAGACGATCTCGTTGGTCATGGTGAGCGGCTCACTGTCGCCCAGGCCGCCTGCATACCAGAGCCGCCACAGGTCGGGCGAGTTGCCCCAGATGTAGGCCGTGGCGTTGGGAGCCAGGTGCGCACGGAATGCCCGCCACCACGCCATCTGGAAGGCGTCGAGCTTGGCGCCGTAGAGGTTGTCGTTGGCTACGCCATCGGCCGCCTTGCCCATGCCATAGGGTGGGTCGGCATGCAGCAGCTGGGCAGTCTCCCCGGCCAACAGTTGGGCCACGTCGGCTGCGCTGGTGCTGTCACCGCACATGACGCGATGCCCACCCAGCACCCACACGTCGCCGGTCAGTGAGACGACGGCCTGCTCGGGCTCGGGCGCATCGTCCGCATCGTTCAGGCCCTCGGTTGCAACGCCCCCCCCCCTCGGGTTTCGGGTCTTGCATGAGCAGCGCGTTGAGCTCGTCTTCGTCGAAGCCGAGCGCGCCCATGTCGAAGTCCACGGCCATGAGGTCCTTCAGCTCAAGGCGCAGCAGTTCTTCGTCCCACTCTGACCCTTGGGCCAGCTTGTTGTCGGCGATCACGTAGGCGCGCTTCTGCGCATCGGTGAGACCCACCTTGCGATGGCACGGGGCGGCATCGAGGCCCAGCAACTGGGCCGCGCGCAAGCGCCCGTGCCCGGCCAGCAGCGTGCCGGCCTCATCGATCAGTAGCGGTACCGTCCAGCCAAACTCGGTGATCGACTTGGCGATGTCGGCCACCTGCTCATCCGAGTGCGTGCGGCTGTTGCGCTCGTTGGGCTTGATGGCGTTGAGTGGTAAGAGTTCGATCTTCATAGGGTGCAAAGCAAAAGCGGAACCCCCTTAGGAGCACCGTTGAACAGTCCAAGAGCGGGGTCCGAATTACCCCCAGTGGCGACCCCCTGGGAGGACCCGCCGACACCCCCATGGGTAGGGGGGTAGGGGTTGCTGTCGGTCACGATTTCCCCCTGGCCGCGAGTCGCGCTGCAGACGCCGCGATGGCCGCCTGCACGTTGGCCGGCAGGCGCTGCTGGGCGGTGCGCTGCACAGCAGCTTCGAAGCCATAGCGAGGCTGATACGTGGTTGAGCGCACGAAGACGAAGACCAGCGCAGCCGCACGCACGAAATACTCGCGCTGGTAGATCCCCGCTTGCTTCTTGCCGCCGGGAGGGATCACGAAGTAGCGTCCCCCAGCGCGCTTCACTGCGGCTCTGCGCTTCGCTGGGTCAGTGCTCAAGCTGCGGTTGTGGCCCGCGGTCAGCTCGGTCCCGAGCTGGCTCAAGATCTGGTTCACCTGCCCCCGGCTCACGTTGCCGTAGGCATCCAGGCGCGCACCCGCTGCAGGCACCACCTGCCACCCCCTCGGCATAGCACCCTTGGCCTGCAATGCCAGCTCCAGGCGCTTCAAACGACGCGCCCCACCCACCACCTGCGGCATGAGGTATTCGGTGGCTGGCGTGCCCTTCCTGGTGACCCCTGAAGCATCCTTGACGAAGACATCGGCCGACAGGTAGCCTGACTCCACCAAGCGCCCGTCGAACGGGTCATTCGGGTTGGGCAGATTGCGCACACCCGCAGCCGCCTCGGTGCCCGTAGCGGTCTTCACGCGCACGCTGTTGCGGGTGTAGGGCGTGGGCCTGTCCAGATCCACGGACATGCGCGCCACGGCCGCATCCTTGGCCTCGATGGCCGTGCGCGTCAACGCCGTGGCCAGCGCCGAATTGATGCGCCGGTCGCTCATGCCCGTGAGCAGGTTCTTGACCCCTGCCAAGCCTTCGATCTTGAAGTCGACCTTCACGTCATCCCCTTCGCATAGCCGGCCGACTTGCGCCCGATGCGCTCAGGCCACGGCCCTTCCCAGTCCGAGAAGCGTTGAAACTCGCCCGAGAAGTGCAGCGCCACCGTGCCCGGGGCGCCGTTGCGCTGCACGATCTCAAGCTGCGCGTGGTGCTTCCAATCCTCGGTCTTCGAGCCCATCGGGTGGGCGTACTCACGGTGCAGCAGCGCGATGATGTCGGCCGCCGCTTCGATGGCCCCGCTGTCCCGCAGATCGGTCATCACGGGTGGCCCTGCCCGCTTGTCTGCCTCACGGCTGAGCTGCGACAGCAGCACCACCGCGATCCCGAACTCGCCCGCCATGGCCTTGAGGCCGTTCGCGATCTTGTCGAGCTCTTGGTTGCGGTTCTCCCCCGATCGCCCCTCCCCCGCCATCAGCTGCAGGAAGTCCACGAAGACCACGTCCAGGCCCGCTCGCCGCTTGGCCTGCATCACCTTGCGCCGCACGTCCAGCAGCGTCAGCCCGCGCTGGTCATCGAGCATCATGTTGAAGGGCCTCATCCGCTCAGCCGCTTCAGAAACCGCCCCCCACATGGCATCGTTGGCGGGGTCGGGCTTGCGCAAGTCCGCCAGGTTGATTGACCCCAGCGCAGCCATGTGGCGGGCCACCAGCTCGTTCACCGGCATTTCCTGGCTCAGCACCAGCGAGCTGTAGTCGCAGCTCATGGCACGCTGCAGCGTGAGCATCAGCGCCGTCTTGCCCATCTTCGGCCGCGCACCAATCACCGCCAGCTCGCCCTCTCGCAGGCCGCCATTGAGCTGCCGATCCAGATGCTTCAGGCCCGTGGGGAAGATGCGGCTGCGCCCTTCCGATTCGTCTGTGAGGTGGTCGAGGTAAGCCACCACCGCCGCCTCAAGCGGCACCGGCTCTTTGGCGCTTCGCACCTCACCCAGGCTCGCCAGGCGCGTCTGGGCACGGTCAATCTTGGCCCGCACCTCCCCATCGCCCACTGCATCGGCCGCGATGTCGCCAGCCGCGCGGATCAGCTCACGCTCCAGGCTGCGCTCGCGCACCAGCTCAGCCCAGCGCCGCGCGTTTGCGCTGCTGGGGATCGACTGCACCATCGCGTTGAGGTAGGCCATGTCATGGCCAGCCTCGGCAACCGTGATCACGTCCGCGGCCTTGCGCGCCATGATCATCTGGCACAGGGTGTCCCACACCGCTGCATGGCTCGGGTGGTAGAAGTCCGCAGCCTTGAGGATGTCCGCCACGCGGTCTAAGGCATCGTTGTCCAGCAGCAGCGCGCCCAGCACCGCCTGCTCGGCCTCGTCGCTGTGCGGCATGCGGCTTGCTGTGATCTCGACAGTGGTCATGCCGCCTGCCCGCCCAGGTCAGGCCCAAGCCCGTGGGCCAGCATGGCCTGGTTTCCCGCCGACGTGACCTCGACACCACCGCCAGGGGTCACCCGCCAGATGCCGTACCAGTTGCCCCGCAGCGACCGCAACAACGTGGCCGGCCAGTCGCTGTAGCGCTTGGCGCCGTCATGCGAATGGCGGGCCTTGAACTCGGCCCAGTGCGCCTGCATCACGTCGCCAGGCAACCCGATGCTTTCGGCGTACTGCAGCGGCTCACAGCCCGCCGGCAATGGCAACACGCCAGCGGCCTGGCATCGCGCCAGCCACACCGGCAACGCCACCGCTCCGGTGCGGCCCACTTCCTCACCCTCCCCCGCATCACCTGAGCCCGGCGAGTCATCCCCCGGCGAAGCCTGAGGGCCTGAGCCCCCGGAAGCGTCAGCTTCTGGGGGTATGGGGGTATTAATACTCTTCTCTTTCTCTAGCTCCGAGTTTCCTCCGGGATCCATCCGCGTTGTGTCCGCATCTTGTCCGGTTGCCACCCGGACAGATTCCGGACGTTCTGCGGATTGTTTAGGCGATGCATCCGCCTTGCGTCCGGTCTTCGTCTGCCCCTTGTCCTTGCTGGACCCGGACGAACCCCGGCCATCGGCCTTGCGCTTCGCATCAACGCTCCGGCTCTTGGCGGACGCGCCGTTGTGCTCACTGAACCGCGTGATGACCACGCCGTCAGGCCCGTCCACCAACCATCCGATCTGGCACAGCGCCGCGCCGATGCCCGGCACGCCCGTCTTACGGTCGATCTGCCGCAACGACAGGCCAGGCATGCACCCATCCTCGGTGTGCTGGTCAGCCGATGCCCACAGCCAGTACAGCGCGCCGATCACGGCCGCCTCTGTGCTGTCGGTCAGGTCACACAGCCTGGCCACCCGCGGGTCATCCCACAGGTTGCCCCGCATCTTGATCCATTCACCAGCCACGCTTGATCCCCTCGCCGGTGGGCGCCCATGCAGCGGCCTTGCGCTGCTCATTGCGCGCCCTGCCGCCCACCGAATTGGCCCTCGCCCGGCGCTCAGCCAGGCGTTCAGCCTCAGTTGTCTTGATGGCCCCGCCGGCTGGCCAGGGCTTGCGCTCAGCTTTGCCCGTCATGGCGGTGCCCTCGCATCACCCAGGGGCACGATGCGCACCCTGGTGTGGCGGGCCAGAAAGGCCCCCACCTTGCGCTCATCAGGCTGCATGCGCATCACTTGCGCCACGAAGCACAAGGCGCACAGCCACCAACGCACCCACAGCGGCACCTTGATTACCACGGCATAGAGCCGCGAGACATCACCAGCCATGGCACACCTCGCACGGAATGGGCGGGCGCCCTGCCTGCGTTACGCTGGAGGCTCCAACACCAACCCAGCCACACAGGAGGGCACCCATGGCAATGGAATTCGACGTACTCACCCGCGGCCTCTTTGAAATCAAGACCCTGGGCGACAACAAGCAGCGCGAAGACTTCATCCTGCTCACGCTGCGCTACCAGCACTTTCCGGGCGGGGAACATCGCTCCCACCCGCCGCTGTTTCTGTCTGCCGATGCGGCTCGCAATCTGGCGATGGCGCTGCTCCAAAAAGCCGATGAGCTAGCGCCACAGACTCCCCAACATAAATCGCCGAACTGAAACCCACCTCAGGCCCCTTGATCGACATCGAGATAGTCACAGGGGCCTTGCTGCGGTGAGCGCGGCGCAGCAGGGCAATGAAGTCGCTCAGGTCTTCACGTCGCATCACTACCCCCGAAGGGTGGGGCTACATCTGCCCGGCACAGTTCCGACATCTGGTGCATGACCAGCAGCACCGTGTCACGCCGCATCGCGCACCTCGCCATTGAATGGGCGGCCCATCCGCTTCGCTACGATGGAGACTCTCACATCAACCACCATTGCGAAGGGACGGGCCATGGACTTTCACATCCTGCTGGCCAGCATCAACAGCGCCCGCCAGCTTGGCAGCGCCCTCATCGCGGAGCGCGATGGCATAAAAGCGGCGGCCATCCAGATCGATCTCTCGGAAAAACTCATCCAGGCTCAATCCCAGATCTCGGAGGTACTCGCGGCCATCATCAGCAAAGATGCGGCGCTCTCGGTCCTTACCGAACGCATACGCGAGCTGGAGGCCAGTCAAAGCGAGCGAGCTCGTTATCAGCTTGCAAAACTGGGCACTGTCGGGGAGTTCTTCGCCTATCAACTGCGCCCGGCTGGCGAATTGAGCGAGCGCACTGATGAGCCCGCCCACTTCCTTTGCCAGCCGTGCTTCGATGCCGGCAAGAAGGGCGTTTTGCGCGTCACACCCACCTATGCCTTCTGCCCGCTGTGCAAGCTCAACATGCAGGTCGGAGCAATCCCCAGCAGCCCCCCCCGGCAAGTCTCTCGTGGCCTGGGCTTCACCCGAGACTGGTGAAGCCTCAATCACATCGATGAAGCGCACCGGGCCGACCTTCGTCATTCTCGCAGCACGCCTCGCTAAAGCAGCCCCTGCCGCAGCCCTGCGCCGCCAGGGCAACATGGCCTTCCTACGTCGAACCTGGCGCACGATCCACACCGTCGGCACAGACAGCCGGAATCCTTTCGCCTGGACGTCAACCCCAGGCGTCAACAATCGCTCACGCCGCATCGCGCACCCCTTCGGCCTGCGCCGCCTGGCCATCCGAGGACACAACCACATCCAGCAGCGGCCGGCCATCGGGGTGCCATGGCCATTCAGGGTCAGGCACGCGCACCCAGCGCGCATCGGGGCACACGACTTCGCACGCCCATCGCCCCTCGCTGCCGCGCTCGATCGACGGGCCCCACTTCGATGGGATGCCACGCTTTCGCCACTCGATCACCGAGGGCGATTTGCAGCCAGTCCACCGCGCGACAACGGCCGGCCCGCCAAGTTCCGAAATGAGGTCCATTTCGGCATGCTAGGTGTCCCTAGCATTTTTGTAAAGGCATGCCTAGCAGTTCGGTGGGTAGGCTAACCTAATGGAGACACTTGCAGACCGCCTCAACCGGGCGATGAAACACCGAAAGGTCACGAAGAAAGCCGACCTGGCGCGAGCCTGTGGCGTCAAAAGCGCTTCTGTCGCCGACTGGTTCAACGGCGAAACCAAAAGCCTGGGCGACAAAGCCGCGCGGGCCGCAGCCAAGTTCTTCCGGTGCTCGCGGGACTGGATTGGCTCAGGCGTGGGCCAGCCAAACTGGGAGGACGAACCGGCATCGCAAGCGGCTGAAGAGGCCGTCAAGCCTTACACCACCCCGCCGCGGACGCTCCCCGTGCACGAACTGGTCGAGCAACTGAGCCAGCTGCTGGAAAAGCTCGACAAGGCCGACAGACAAGCCGCCGCCGAAGACCTCACCTCATTGAGCAGAAGCCCCGACAGCCGCATCGCGCGCGACGACCTAACCCGCACCCTTGGTGGCACCCCACCCGCAACGCAGCAGACCAAACGCACCGGCACGTAGAGCGGGGGGCCGAACTTTACAATCTGGTCGACCTTCGCGCGGCTCGCCTGAGGAGGGGCGACTCCCGAGACGCGCGGGGGGTGCTTGCCGAAGAATTCACAGGGGAGTGACCGGAAATGAAAAAAATGAATGCGGCCCTTTGGGCCATCGGCGCCATCGTCACGGCCGGCGCCGCCTACGGCTACGTTCGGTGGTCCGACCAGCAAGAGTTCGATCTGCGATCAGCGCCGCTCGTGCGCGCCCTGAAGGATCCCGACACTGTGAAGTTCCGGGACTGGAAGATCAGGGGCCCGAACCTGTGCGGCGAAGTCAACTCCAAAGGTAGCGCCGGCGGGTATGTGGGCTTCAAGCGCTTCATCTCTCACCCAGGTGGGTACGCCATCGAGAGCGAAACGGTCGAGCCCTTCACCAGCGGTCAGCGAGACACATCGGACATCATCGCCGACCTAGACCTTCAGATCGCCTTCATGAAGACACACGATCACCGCAAGCCCACCGGCGAGGAACTGCTCGCCCTGCGGTTCGACTCCCTCTGGAAGGCCAACTGCCAGTAGGCGGCACAACCGCCCTGCAGCCGGCATACGGGTCGCCAATCGGCCCAACCCTCCCACCTCATGCGCCACCGCAAAAGCGTCAGCCTGCCCGGCCTGCGCACCAGTGTGGCAAAAAAGTAGGGAAACCTAGTCATTAGCTAGGTATACCTATTGACCAAAATGCTAGGTACGCCTAGCATTTGCTCCGTCGCCTTGAAAGCCGCCCCACCGGGGCAACAAGGCGAGGGAGCAGCAGGTGAAATACACCACCACCCAGCTGGCCACCATGGCCACCACCGCCCTGCAGGCCAAAGCGCGCAACGATGCCCGCTACCTGCAACTGGTGCTGCAGCTCGCGCTGCGCACGGGCCTTGCGCCCATCCAAGTCGAACAGAACATCCTGGCCATGGCTCAGCGCGCAGGGGCCGCAGCATGAGCCGCGTCACGCACATGAGCAACGGCAACGGCGCGGTGCTGTCGCTGGAACTGGTGTGGCTCCGCTGGGGAGGCGGCGCCACACCCGGCAAGACCCACGTCTTCGTGGCCGGCCCAATCACCTTCATGTCTATCTCGACGCAATGCGTCGTTGACGACTTCGGCACCCTGGTGCCGGTGGAGGCCGCGCTGTGAAATCGCGCACTCTTTCAACGCCGCGGCAACATGGCGAGCAATGCCGCGATGGTGGCCTTGATGGCCCGCACGTCCGTGTAGTGGGGATGGCCGCTTGCGCCGCGGGCCTGGCACTGGCTGGCGCACTCTTGATGCCGCTGTATGGCACGGCACACGCGCTGCCGCTGCAGCCAGCCCAGGTGCGGGCGCAGGCGGTCGAGCTCGTCCCGCGTGGGCTCGGTGCGGGTCATGGGCGTGGGGTTCTCGAGCTGGCGCAGCAGGCGCTTGCGCACGGGGTCGACAGCCTCGTTGTATTCCTTGCGGCGCTCCCGGCCCAACTGCAGGCGGTGCCCGATCAACAGGCCAAGCGGGCCGAACACGGCACCACCAGCCAAGAATGGCCGCAGGCCATCCTCAATGAGCTGAGCGATTGGGTGAAGGTCCATCTGCGCGCCTCTGCATTTGTGTGGACGGCGTTGGTGATCGAACACCTCGCGCTGCTGTTCATCGTCTACAAGGCCCTGAACGCATTCGACCGACAGGGCTGGAAATACTGCAACGCCATGATAGAGGCGGCCGACTGGCAACGGCGCTACTACCGCCTGCACGCCAGGTTCATGCGCCGCGTTGCGTCCACCCGGGTGGAGGACTGACCCATGTGGCTGTTCACCCCCGCCCGCCGGGCAATCACTCTGGTGATTGCCACCGCGGCCCTGGCCCTCATCAGCGCCGGCGGCATCGTTGCCGGCGTGTTGATCCTGGGCACCGATCGCCTGGTCGGCGGCGGCCCCGCGCTGCACTGAGGCCGCGCCATGGCAGCACTCGACCACGTGATCCGCATCGAGCGCGAGGGCACCGCCACGCGCTGGGTGCAGACCATCGCCCGCAGCGACGACATGGGCTGCACCGTCACCCGGCACTTTGACCAGGCGCGCCGCATGACCGACGTCACCGCGCAGCGCCACGCCGCCCGCCTGCAGGCGCTGCTGGGCAAAACGCTGGGCACGCTCAGCGCAGCACCAGTTGAGGAGGCGAAGACATGCACCGCCTGATCACCCTCGCCCTGCTGATCGCGGCCGTGCTGCTGCTCGCATCGGCCGCGGCCCACGCCACCACCCCGCCTGTCACCCATCAATGGAGGCATTCATGATCTTCGCAACCAAGGCCGTTTTTGCAGACGGCACCAAGCAAGACATCGACATCCCGGCACCCAATTGGCACGCAGCCATGGAGCGCGCCGCTGAGTTGGCCGGTAAGACCCCGCAGCGCATCAGCGCCCGGCCCCTGCACGGCTTCCGCCCCGTGGTGGTATGCCAGGCCCCGCCCGAGCACCGCGCCACGCCGCTCGATCAAGAGACGGTGATCACCCCGGTCGATCTGGACGCCCTGCACGCCTATGACCAAGCCGCCCAGCACCCCCGCAACACCCCCTGGCTG
>Ga0075012_10000813_pt1 | contig 32770 bp, 29 predicted proteins | sample All_14_2_FD_71474 | JGI IMG/M metagenome (GOLD analysis project Ga0075012, IMG submission 71474) | Freshwater microbial communities in response to fracking from Pennsylvania, USA - Allegheny Zone_MetaG_DW_15 | ecosystem: Environmental > Aquatic > Deep subsurface > Groundwater > Drilled...
ATTCAGAGGAATGTGTTTTATTTGACATTCATTATTTGGTTCAATCAAATAAAACAAAACGATAGAAAATGACACCATTTTGGGGCGAACTGGTTGGCACGATGCTCTTGGTACTCTTAGGCGACGGCGTAGTCGCTGGCGTACTGCTAAAAAATTCCAAAAGTGAAGGCGCAGGCTGGGTGGTCATCACCTTGGCTTGGGGCTTGGCAGTGGTCATGGCCATTTACGCAGTGGGGCAAATCAGCGGTGCACACTTGAATCCTGCCGTAACAATTGGACTGGCCGCAGAGGGCAGCTTCCCTTGGGAAAAAGTGCCAGGCTACTTGCTGGCTCAAATGGTGGGCGCCATCATTGGGGCAAAACTGGTTTGGCTGCACTACCTGCCTCACTGGGCCCGCACCGAGGACGCAGGCTTGAAACTGGCCGTCTTCTGCACCGCACCTGCCATCCGTTCCAAGTGGTCCAACCTTTTAAGTGAAACTATTGGCAGTTTCGTGCTGGTGGGAGGTGTACTGTTCATCGGAGCGAACAAATTTACTGACGGCCTGAACCCCATCGTGGTTGGTGCCCTGGTGGTGGCCATCGGCATGTCACTGGGCGGCACTACCGGATACGCCATCAACCCGGCACGTGACCTTGGCCCAAGGATTGCCCATGCGATGCTACCTATCGCTGGCAAGGGTGGCTCCGATTGGGGTTACGCTTGGATTCCCGTAGCGGGACCAATCCTCGGCGGCTTGTTGGGTGCTGCGTTTTATTGCGCAGCTTTCAAAATCGAATGCCACCCGTGGGCTTGGGGCACGTTCCTCGTGTTCATCGCAGTCTGCCTTTTGGCTTGGTCGAAGGAAAAAAGGGCATGAACGCAACGCAAACATTGCTCATAAAATCTGAGGCGGAACTAGGCCTGGCCGTTGAAGCCTTGCTCCAATTTGCCGGAGGCAGAAAAAAAATAGCCCTGACGGGCGACCTCGGTGCAGGCAAAACCGCTTTCGTCAAGGCTTTTTGCCGAAGGCTGAAAGTGGTCGAAAACGTTTCAAGCCCAACTTTTGCATTGGTGAACGAATACGTTTATGAAGGTGAAAATGGGCGGCCACAGCTCATCCACCACCTCGACCTCTACCGGCTCCGCAACGTGGACGAGGCGCTGAACATCGGGGTGGAGGACTACCTGTACGACGACGACTACTGCTTCATCGAGTGGCCGGGAATCATGAATGACCTGCTCCCGGAAGACATGGTTTTCATGGAAATAGTAGCACAGGAAGATGGAAGCCGACAGTTCGCTTTTTCAAACGAAAGAGACTTAATTATCTGATTATCAATATTTTGCGAAGCAAAACCAAAAACCAAAAAGCATACAGCATGGCAGAAACAACGAAGAAAATTCCCATCCCGAAGTCCCTCACCGAAGGGCAACTGCAGCCACAGTCTGAGATGCTGGCCGTACAGCCAAAGCGGGGCCAAATCACCATCGGCATACCGAAGGCGGAGATTTTGATGGAAAGCCGGGTAGCGTTGGTGCCGAGCGCCGTGGCAACGCTGACGGCCATCGGGTTCCAGGTGCTGGTGGAATCTGGTGCTGGCGAAAAAGCCAACTACACCGACCACCGCTACTCAGAGTCTGGTGCAGAGATTTGTTTTAGCCGGGATAAAATATTCCAGTCAAACGTGCTGCTGATGGCCGCCCCGCCAACGATGGAGGAGCTTTCGATGCTCACGCAAAACCAGTTCCTGATTTCGCCACTACACATCCCGACCATCACTGCCGAATTTGTCAAAAAACTCCAGGAAAAAAAGGCCATCGCCTTGGCGATGGAGTATATCAAGGACGAAAACGGTTCATTCCCGTTCGTGCGGGTGATGAGCGAGCTGGCGGGCATCACGGTGATGATTGCGGCAGCGGAACTAATGACGAGCACAGGCGGCGGCAAGGGTGTATTGCTTGGTGGCGTTGCTGGCGTGCCTTCGGCAAAGGTAGTGGTGCTGGGCGCAGGCATCGTTGGAGAGTCGGCCACGAGGGTAGCACTGGGCCTCGGCGCCGATGTGCGGGTTTTCGACAACGACGTGTACAAGCTCATGCGGCTCCAGCGGCACGTCGGCCAAAAGCTGAACACTTCCACGCTGAACCCTTTCCAACTCGAAAAAGAACTTTTGAATGCCGACGTGGTCATTGGAGCGGTACATTCCAAGACGGGCCGCTCGCCCGTCATCGTGCCTGAAAGCTTATTGATGAAGATGAAGGAAGGCTCCGTTATTGTGGATGTGAGCATTGACCAAGGCGGCTGCTTCGAGACTTCCGAAATCACCTCGCTTGACCGACCGACCTTCGTTAAGCACGGTGTTGTGCATTACTGTGTGCCCAATATCGCCTCGAAAGTGCCACGGACAGCGTCCATCGCTATCAGCAACATTTTCACGCCGATGCTTCTCAACGCCAGCAGTTGCGGCGGCTTGGAGGAGCTTTTGTTCGAAAACTACGGCTTGCGCAACGGCGTGTACGTGTACAAAGGGAGGCTGACCAATGCTTACATGGGAAGGCGTTTTGGCATGAAAAATACGGATTTGGGGCTTCTGATGGCGAGTAGGTCGTAAAGTTTCATTTCAAAAAAAGCCCCGCCGCAATGCTGTGACGGGGCTTTTTTATTTTCATAAAAAACTAGTAACCAGTCTTTTAGGAGAATTATGCAGCAGCCAATTGGTCTTCAATTTTTTGAGCCAAGACAGCCTGTGTGGTCAGGCCAACATGACGGTCAACGAGCTTGCCACCCTTGAAAATAAGAATGGTCGGAATGCTGCGGATGCCAAATTCTACGGGAATTTCGGAGTTTTCATCCACGTTCACCTTACCGATGAGGGCTTTGCCTTCGTATTCGGAGGAGAGTTTTTCGATGATGGGGCCAATCATGCGGCATGGGCCGCACCATTCTGCCCAAAAATCCAGAACAGCAACGCCTTCATTGTCGAGAACTTGTTCCTTGAAGTTTGCATCAGTGATTTGAAATGCCATTGTATCGTAATTTTGATGATTTTGAGTGAAAATTAAATCGTGAAGTCAATAACAGCACGACTGTTTTAATTGTTGCAAAGTTAAAAAAAACTACTTTTGCGGCTGGATCAGAAACTTGCGCATTTTTCCCCACCCACCGTGACTAAAATCATCGCCGCTTTCCGAATTTTATTAATCAACTCGCCCGCTAAAGATTAAAATTAGGAATTAACAACGGTTTTTTACAAAATATTTTGCATATTGTTCCACATCTTCATATCTTGCGCCGTTTTTAAAAAAATCCTTATATCTTAATCGAAAAATCACATGGCAGATAAACTTGACCGCACAGACCTCAAGATTTTGAAAATACTCCAAGAGAATTGCAAAATCACAAACCTTGACCTTTCCAAGAAAATTGGCCTTTCCCCTGCTCCAACACTTGAGCGGGTGAAAAAACTTGAGACGGCTGGCTTCATCGAGAGCTACCACGCCCAAGTCAACCCTCAAAGCATTGGCCTGAACGTCCAGACTTTCGTGCAAGTGTCCCTCGCTTGGCAGAAAGAGAACGCCTTGAACAATTTCTTGGAGAAAATCAAAGCGATTGACGAGATCGTGGAGTGCTACATCATCACGGGTGAAGCCGATTTTCTCATCAAAATCGTTTGCAAAGACATTCCAACCTACGAGCAACTGCTCTTCAAAACATTGTCCCAAATTGAGGAAATCGAGCGCCTGAAGACCTTGATGACCCTCTCGACTGTGAAGAATTCGAAGACTTTGCCATACGACTACGAATAATTGCTGGCCCCGTCAGGGCTTCAGTGTGACCGAAATGACCGGGCGGCTTAATTTTGCTGCCCGGTCATTTTTTTTGTAAATCTCAGTTTTGAACAAAAACAGCCTACTCTGGAAACTAGCGGGCGAGGGCCTTCCTGGCCCATCCTACCTGTTCGGCACGATGCACGTCCGAGACCAGCGGGCCTTCCTGCGGCTAGGGCGGGTGTACTCGGCGATGGAGGAATGCGATGGTTTCGCCGCCGAGTTCCATTTGGAGGAAACGGAAAACACGCTGCAAGCCAACTCCATGCAATTGCCTAATAACCAGCGAATTAGCGATTTTTTACCCAAGAATAGATTTGAAAGATACCGCACTGCCCTGCTGAAAAGCACTGGACTCGACCTTGTTCAATTTGACCGGATGCTACCGTTCATGACTGTCAATTTGGTCACAGAGCAACTTTTGGGCAGGGACATGCCGGAGCCGCTCGACCAGCATCTTTGGGCTTTTGCCAAAAAACAAGGGAAATCGCTGCACGGTATCGAGACTTTGGAGGAACAACTGCAGGTACTCCGCAAAATTTCCTTGGAAGAACAGATGAAAATGCTGGAAGGCTTGTGCAGCAACATTGGCAATTTCCGCCACTACCTGCTCCGGCTGGCCGCACTTTACGAGGCCAGCGAGGTACAGGCGCTTTATAAAATGGTGAAGAAAAACAGCAAAAGCCTCCGGCCAATGATGATTTACCAACGGAACGAGGTCATGGCGTCCCGTATCGCATCAATGGTTCGGGAACGGCGCATGTTCCTAGCCATCGGCGCAGCCCATCTGGGAGGTGGCAAAGGTGTTTTGCGGTTGTTGAAAAAACAAGGTTTCAAGTTAGCACCCATGCAAGTCGCTGATTGACAGCTGGTTAGTTATCTTCCACGACCATCGTTTTCGACCACTTGTCGTGCCAGCCGTTGCCTAGGTCACCCAAGAAGGAAAATGCCTCGAAGGGCACAAAACGGGAAATGGTGCGCACGAAAATCGTCCCAAAATCGGGAGTTTCTCCAAATTCGTCAATAACCCTCGTCCGGGTGATCAGCTTGCCGAGGGTCTTGCCTTTGAACAGCCCTTCCATTATCACATAATAAAAAGTGCCGACGAACGCCGTCAGGATATAATCCATTACGGCGTTCATGTCCTCCATCCACGCGATGGATTCTGCGCCTACCGTTGCCGCCATGACTATGCCGAAAATGAAAAAGATGGCGAACAGCACAATCCGGTCAATGATATAGTTGGCAAAACGCTTGCCTTGGCTGGCCAGCACATGTTGCTTGGGTTCTAAGGGGTCTTCCGTAAAATTTTCGTCGAGAATGAGGTCGTTGTTTTCCATGAGCCATGCTTTTAAAGTGTAAAGTAAAAGTTAGAAGCAATTTCAAAGGCCCAATATCTGTGTTTTTTGAAAATCCAACAAACCTAAAATTCATTCTAAGCGGCTATTTGCCAAGCGAAAGCGACAGCCCAAACCCCATGACGGGGTAAGCGGAAGCGTAGGAAGCTTCCAAGGAAGGCTTGAGGTGCAGGCTCAGGTCATCGCTCACATCAAAGGTTTTCAGGTGGCAGTCCACGAACGCCTCGGCTGCCTGGATGAGGTGAAGACCGAAAATCCCGATGTAGGAAAGCTGTTTGTTTTTGTCGAACTGGTCCCGCTTGGTCTTCAAGTCACCAGCATTAAATTGGGGGTAAGGTTGTTCTAGGCCCAGTTGCTTGTTGCGGTAGGCATCCCGGAACTCCTTGTACCAATACGTATTGTATTTCACGGAGTAAATCAGCGCTGCATATCCGCCCCATACGATGGGGGCCTTCCACCAGCGCTTGTTGTAGAGCTGGCCACCAGCGGGAAAGGCCAAAGAGAGGTAAAGTGCCTTGTTCGGGTTGGGGTAGTCAGACTTGAAAGTGCGGTAGAGGAAGCCTTTCTTTTTGGGAGAAATACTGTCGGTGCTGGCAATGGCGGTGTCATTTCTTACAGGTTCGACAACGGTGGTAGGCAGCGTATCCCGTTGAAAAACAGGCGATTGCGTTTCAGTCCGAACAGAATCGGGTATTTGGGCGAGGCATTGCGCCAGCGCCACCCAAACAAAAACGGCAGAAAAAATCAGCTTGTTTTTCATTGAAAAATTAACGCCACCCGTGATGTCACCTACGCCTAATTTGCCAAGCCTTAACAAGGGAGCGCACTTCAATTCTTTTCCATCATATCCAATAGCCTGTTCAAATCCTTTGTGGAGGTGAACGGAACAACGATTTGCCCAGCGCCATTGGGCTTCACCTTCAACATGATTTTCGCACCAAAACGGCTTCGCAGGGTATCTTGCACGTTCTGGTAGTCGGCACCTAGCTTGGGTTTGGCTGGCTTGGGTTTTTTATCCTCGTTGTAATGCCGAATGAGGTCTTCGGCCTCCCGCACACTAAGATGGTCAGAAACGATGCTCTTGAAAATGGAATGCTGCATCGCAAAATCGGCAATGCCAAGCAGCGCACGGGCGTGGCCCATGCTGATGCTGTCTTCCTTGAGGCCCTTCTGGATGTCGGGCGGCAGCTTGAGCAGGCGCAGGAAATTGGTAACGGTGCTCCGTTTTTTGCCCACCCGGTCGCCTAGGTTCTCGTGGGTCAGGCTGCACTCGTCCATAAGGCGCTGGTAGGTGATGGCCACCTCGATGGCGTTCAAGTCCTCCCGCTGGATGTTCTCGACCAGCGCCATCTCAATCATCTCCTGGTCATTCGCTAGGCGAATATAGGCTGGAACCTCTGTAAAACCTGCTAGTTTCGACGCCCGCATACGGCGCTCGCCGCTGATGAGCTGGTACTGCCTGTCGGCCAAGCGGCGCACCGTGATGGGCTGGATGAGGCCGTGTACTTTCAGCGACTCGGACAGTTCTGCCAACGCTTCCGGGTCGAACTCTGTCCGGGGCTGGAAGGGGTTCACCTCGATTTCCGCCAGCGGAATCATTGCCACGGTGTGGGTCAGTTCCCGCACCACTTCTACTTGTTTTTCGTGCGATTGCGCTTCTATGTTGGTGAGCAACGCCCGAACGCCGAGGCCGAGGGCTGCTTTTTTTGCGACTTGTTTTGCCATAGTCTTTTTTGTTAGATGAGTTTGATTGGTTTGAATAGTTTGAGTTGTAAGGGGCAAATCAAACCCTTCAAACTCCTCAAACAAATCAAACCTTACTTCAAACCGTCATTGTTCCTTTTCAAAAACTCCTTCGCCAGGTTCAAAAAATTCGTCGTACCACGGCTGCTGGCGTCGTACATGACAACGGGCTGGTGAACGTTCGGTGCCTCACTGATCTTGGCGTTGCGGTGGATGATGGTATCGAAAACCTTTTCCTTGTAGAACTCCCGTACCTCGTTCACCACTACATTGGCGAGGCGGAGGCGGCTATCGTACATGGAAAGCAAGATACCCTCGATTTCGAGTTTTTGGTTGAAATTCTGCTTCACGGTGTTCACCGTTTGCTGCAATTTCCCAAGCCCTTCCAGCGAAAAATACTCGCACTGCACTGGGATGATGATAGAGTCTGCAGCCGCCAGTGCATTTAGCGTGATGATGCCCAGCGAAGGCAGGCAATCGACGATGATGTAGTCGTAGTGGTCACGGATTTTGTTCAGGACCCCCTCCAGCACGTACTCCCGCCGGGGCTTCGACACCAGTTCCAGTTCCGCCCCCACGAGGTCAATATGCGAGGGCAGCAGGTGCAAGTTTGGCGTCTCCGTTTCATAAATGGCCTCAGTCGGGTCAGTGCCATTGACCATGCAATCGTACAGGCTCTGCTCGATGGCATCTGGAAAGATGCCCACCCCCGACGAGGAATTGGCCTGCGGATCGGCGTCCACCAGCAGCACTTTTTTCTCCAAAATGGCCAAGCAGGCGGCCAAGTTGATGGCAGTTGTGGTTTTGCCCACACCACCTTTTTGGTTTGCTATCGCAATGATTTTTCCCATGATTCAAGAGTGTGAGAGCGTGAGAGAAGTGAGAAGGTGAGAGGGGTGCGGGCGAAATGCTCACTCGCTCACCCCTCTCACACGCTCACCCACTGGTTAACGGTCGGCAAAAGTAGCCTTTTCCCCTTGGCTTGAAAAGCCTTTTTCGCAGCCTCATGGTCTATTTTCACGGGCGGGAAGGTATCGAAGTGGCAGCCGACGATGGTATCGCAGCCGATGAACTCAGCGGCGAGGGCCGCATCGTCGTAGCCCATTGTGAAATTATCGCCAATGGGAAGGATGGCAAAGTCCAGTTTCGGGCAGGTGAGCGGGATAAGCTTCATGTCCATCGTGAGGGCCGTGTCGCCAGCGAAGTAAAAGCAGGCGTCGTCGTTCCAGATGACGAAGCCGCCAGGGTTGCCACCGTAGGTGCCGTCGGGCAACACGCTGGAGTGGGTCGCATACACATATTTCACCCAACCAAAATCAAAGCGGAACTTGCCGCCGTGGTTCATGCCGTGGCCGTTGATGCCCTTGCCCCCGTAGTAGGTGGCGATTTCGTAATTGGAGATGATGGTGGCGTTGTTTTGCTTCGCAATGCGCTCGGCATCCGCCACATGGTCGCCGTGGCCGTGCGAGAGCAGCACGTAGTCCGCCTTGATTTCATCAATGTTCACATCGCCCGCCGCCGGGTTTGGCGAGATGAAGGGGTCGAAGACGAGGGTCTTGCCCCCAAATTCTATTTGAAAACTGGAATGGCCGTAGTAAGTGATTTTCATACTCAGTGCTTGTTTTTTTCGGGCGCAAAGGTACGAAGCTGCGGCGCACGGCGTGTTTTGTTTGGGTTAAAATGCGGGGTCAAATTGGTTTGCAGTGGAGCATGACCCAGTCGGAGTTTTTGAGGTTTCGCTCTTCCACGATGCGGAAGCCATTTTCCTCCAGTACTCGCCGGATTTCCCCGCATGGCAATGCTTCAGGGCAAATCCCTTTCACACCCGGTTGCTTGTTGGGGTCGGCGATGTAGAGGTCGCCATCCGGCAGCAGCGATTTTTTTATAGAGGCAAGCATTTGTTTTTTCTTCGAGAAATGGTGGAAGGAATTGCGGATGATGACCTTGTCGAGACGGACTTCCTCCATGTTGGTGCTTTTTTTATTGCCCTGTACCATGACAAATTGGTTATGTTTTTGGGCAGAATGACAGTTTTCAAGCCTGTCCCAACTCACTTCAATTGCATTATCGCCAATATCATTCACATAAATCCCCAAGCTATCGTAGGCAATGCCAAGCATTAAGCTGAACGTGCCATCGCCTGCCCCGATTTCCGCTACCTTCATGCCGTTTTGGATTTTGTAAATGCTGAGTTCTTCGTAAAGTGTGTTGTTTGGGTCTATCAAAAAAGGCGGTTTTTGCCTGTAAATCCCTTGACCAATCAACAGGGCGAGTTCATCGTTGTCCATGATGGTTTGAATCAGTTCTTCATTCAAAATAGACACGATTTCAGGCTTTTTTGCTTTTGATAATTTGGACATTGTTTGCACCATCCCGTCAATTTCATGCGCAGAATATCCTTCAATTTTCTTGGCATAGGCCATTGCTGCGAACAATCCCTGAACTTCCTCCTTGTCTTCCACTTTCCAGAGTGTATCCAACAAGTACAGCTTCTTGAACCCCTCCGGGTTCCGTGCGATGAGTTCGTTGCGGTAGTCCACCAGCCCTCGAATGAGGCGGTGCTGGCCGGAGGTGTCGGGTTGTTGAGCGAGGAGGCATATTGGAATTAGGAATAAAGAAAGCAATAAAGGCTTCATCGTAAATCACAATTGAAGTTTTAGCGAAAATACAACGTGTTTGCGCCTATTGCTAAAATGTGGAAAAAAAGTCGCCCAAAGATTTTTCTAAATTCCAAAACCAACGTTCTTTTGGTACTTCAAATATTTTCGCAAAAGAAAAAATGAATAGTACCCTTTACAATATTGTCACCGCTGCCAACAAGTTGAACCTAACCCCTCAGCAAGTGCGCAACCTATGCAGGGAAGGCAAGCTGGAAGCTGAGCGGGTCGGCAAATCTTGGGTCATAAAAGATTCAGCAGTAGAAGCTTATTACGATTCCAATTCGTGCGGCCTCGCCGAAGACCAAGTCAACGACTGGACACGGGAAGCGTTTTTGGAGCGAAAAGGCCCGATTGCTCTTAGCTTTTTCAGTGGTGCGATGGGCTTAGATATTGGGCTGGAGAAAGCCGGGTTCTCAACCATCCTTGCGAGCGAAATTGATAATGCCTGCCGGAAAACCATCCGAAAAAACAAACCCAATATCACTTTGATAGGTGATATGCTGAACTATACTCCAAAGGAAGTCAAATACATCGCTGGATTGGACAAAGACGATGAGATTGACCTAATCGTCGGAGGGCCACCATGCCAAGCCTTCAGCACTGCTGGCAAGAGAAAGGGATTTGAGGACGAGCGGGGAAATGTGTTTTTGTCATTTATCAACCTCATCACTACCCTGCGGCCAAAATACGCCGTCATTGAAAATGTGCGGGGGCTGCTTTCCGCCCCGCTGAAGCACCGACCACACAACGAGCGGGGAAACGAATTTCCCGCTCTGAGCATAGAAGAACAAAACGGGGGCGCATTGGCACATATCCTAAAATTGCTGGAAAGTGCTGGCTATGCCGTCAATTTCAATCTTTACAATGCCGCCAATTTTGGCACCCCACAGAAACGAGAAAGGGTTATAATTATTTGTGCAAGGGATGGCAAACGACCACCCTATTTGGTGCCAACCAATTCTGAAAACGGAGAAATAGGGCTGCCCCATTGGCGAACTTTTAGGGAAGCAACCGCAGGACTAGAAAACATCGAAACCCATCATCACGTCGTATTCCCAGAAAAACGCCTGCGTTATTACCGCTTGCTTGGCCCTGGGCAAAACTGGCGGAACCTACCTGTGGAGCTTCAAAAAGAAGCACTTGGAAATGCGTTCAACTCCGGCGGCGGTAAAACGGGTTTCCTGCGCCGATTAGCATGGGATGAACCTTCGCCCACCCTTGTCACGCACCCAGCCATGCCAGCCACCGACCTCGCTCACCCTGAACTTGACCGACCATTGAGCATTGAGGAATATAAAAGAATCCAAGAATTCCCCGATCATTGGCAAATAGAGGGCAGTCTTATTGAGCAGTATCGCCAAATTGGAAATGCCGTACCCGTGAGCCTTGGCTTTGCCATTGGTAAATTGTTGATGGATTTGATGGCAGGCAACGAACCAGCTTTTCAAGGGGGTTTCAAATACTCCCGCTATAACCTGACAAATGCGGACGAATGGATGCAGGACTTTGAGGCTAGGTCGAAAAAACAGCTCGCCTTGTTTGGGTAATCACATATTTTCAATCATAAGGCGGGTCTCACTGCCCACTTCCGCAAATATCTCAAGGAGTTCCAGGTAGGTATTTGGCCCACCGATGGTGTTCCAGTAATCTTGACCAATCAATACACATTCATCTCGTTTCATATCGAATATTTTGGAGGGAATTGTCCAATTATAATCTGACTTCTGTTCGCCGCCGGGATTGTAATACAGACAAAAAAAAGCCTGATGGCGCTGGTCATGGGCCTTGATGGTCAGCATGTCACGCTTCGCATTTTCGGTTTGGTCGAGGTTGGGCTTTACTGTTTTAATGGAGAAAAAATATTCAATCCCATCCTTACTCAGCCACATATCAGAAATGACCCGCCGCACAATGGTGTCGCCTTTATTGAATGCAGCAATTTTTTCAACCTCTGCTTTCCAATTGGGCTTGCGCTCGCTGTCCCTGAGCGCTGACATTATTCGGTGAATCTCATCATCCGCCCCCTTAAAAATATTCACCAAAGTCGTCCTCTGCCGATGGCATTCAAAACCATAGTCCTGCGCCACCAGCATGGAAATCTGCTCGATTGGCCCTTGGCCAAACGAAGTGGAAAAAGAACGCTCAAACGAAGAGGCATTTACCAGCGTCTTCGTCAACAACGCCTCATGGAAAGGCCGATACGAACTATTTTCTTTTGTCCGCTTGAGTGCTCTCGTCACACAGCTATTTAAAATGGATTTTATCTTGCCCCTCGTTTCTTGACGCATTCGTTTTTTTTGCAAATTTAATGGCAGTCACCAATTTTAATAGCTTATGAACCGCATCATCCTGTTCTTGTTTTTCATTCCGTGCTGGGCAGCCGCCCAAACCCCACCCTACACCCCCGACCCCGACCCGCTCGTCCGCCAGAAATTGGACGATTGGCAAGACCTCAAGTTCGGCTTCATGATGCACTGGGGAACCTACAGCCAGTGGGGCGTCGTGGAGAGCTGGAGCATCTGCAACGAGGACTGGATAGACCGGGGCGGCGCCGACTACGTTGACTATGTGCAGCGCTACGAGCAACTGCCAAAGACCTTCAATCCCACGCAGTTCGACCCCGAAAAATGGGCCAAAGCCGCCTGGGATGCCGGGATGCGCTACGTCGTGTTCACCACCAAGCACCACGACGGCTTCTGCATGTTTGACTCGAAATATACCGACTACAAAATCACCGGGCTGGACTGCCCCTTCCGCACCAACCCAAAGGCCGACGTTGCGAAGCATATTTTCAGTGCCTTTCGGCAACGGGGCTTCAAGACCGGAGCCTATTTCAGCAAGCCCGACTGGCAATGCGACGACTACTGGGCACACGAGTGGGCCACCCCCAACCGCTGCAACAATTACGACAGCCGCAAGTACCCGCAGCGCTGGAAGCGGTACGAGGATTTCACCTACAACCAAATCGAGGAACTGATGACGGGCTACGGCCCGATGGACATCCTCTGGCTCGATGGCGGCTGGGTGCGCCCCGACAGCACCATCAACGAAGAGGTGCGCTCCTGGGGCTACGACCTGCCCAAATGGGGCCAAGCAATTGACATGGGACGCATTGCGAAGATGGCCCGCAGCCATCAGCCCGGCCTCCTCGTCGTGGACCGCTCGGTGCATGGCCCCTACGAAAATTACCGCACCCCGGAGCAGCAGGTGCCCGCCACCGTACCTGCCTACCCTTGGGAAACCTGCATGACGATGGCCGGGGGCTGGTCGTACAGCGCCAACGCCGAGTACAAAAGCAGCCGCCAGCTTATCCACACGCTGGTGGACATCGTGGCGAAGGGTGGCAACTTCCTGCTGAACGTCGGCCCCGGCCCCGATGGCACCATTGACGCCACGGCCTACCAGCGCCTCGTCGACATCGGCAGTTGGATGAACGTGAACGGGGAGGCCATTTATGGCACACGCCCATTGGCGCCCTACAAAGAAGGCAAGGTCTGCCTCACGCAAAAAAAGGACGGCAATCGTCAGTACCTCATCTATCTGCCGGAGGAGGACGAGCAGGAACTGCCCTCGAAGCTTTGGTTCTCAAGTTTTTCAACAAAAAACATCAAAAACCTGCGGCTGCTGGGCAGCGATGTGCCGCTGAAATGGGAGGCTGTGGGCAAGGGCATCGAAATCAGTTTGCCAGAAAAGCTGCGAAAAAGCACCGCTGGGAAAATGGCTTGGGCAGTGGAGGTGGTTCGGGGCTAGGTTTACGGCATACATTATCAGCCAACGGACAATTTCCCTTTTAAATGAAGGCAAAGACGGGTAAAGAAGCAACCTTTACTACATTAGCGAAGCTTTATTTGAAATCACTAAATATTCACTTTTATGAAAAAAACACTACAATTTTTCATGGCGGCTATGCTGCTCATGACTGCATTTTGCAGCAGCCTACACGGGCAGGTCGTTTATGTGGACAAAAATGCTTTGGGGGCCAACGATGGCTCTTCCTGGCTAAATGCCTACAGTAACCTGCAAACCGCACTGGACAACACCACTTCCGGCCAAATTTGGGTGGCGGATGCCACCTACAACGCCTCCTCACCCTTCGCCATCAAGTCGGCGGTGCAATTGTACGGTGGCTTCGCTGGCACGGAGACGCAGCTTTCGCAACGGAACCCAAGCGCCAATCCTGCCATCCTCAGCGGCGACATTATGGGCAACGACCCTCCTGCGGTTTTCGATTCCTTGCTGAATTTGGACAATGCCCTACACGTTGTTTATGTGGACAGCCTCCTCACGGGCACGGTCGTTATTGACGGCTTTACCATCAAGGGCGGCATCACGGACAACGACAACACGCAGCACATTTATTTTTGGAAAGGCGGCGGCATCCATGCACAAAGCAAGGTGCAAGTGCGCAACTGTGCCTTTTCAAGGAACTGGGCCAGGACGGGCGGCAGCATCTACATCGGCACCAACGCCGATGGCTCGGAGGTGCGCAACTGCTCGTTTACCCTCAACGGCACCTCCTCCCAATCTGCGGGCATCTACACGGAAGCCGTGAACGGGGTTACCATTTCAAAATGTAATTTCATCAATAACGACATCACGAACAGGGGCATGATTTACCCCTTCCGCTCCACTGATGTGTTAATTGATAGTTGCCGTTTTGAGGAAAACACCAACGCAACCGGCTTCGGCGGCGCCATCTTCGATTGGAACTGCGTGGACATCGTGATTTCCAACAGCGAGTTTATCAACAACACGGCGACCAACGCTGGGGCCATCAACATCAATGGCTCTGAGCTGACTGGCGTTGGTGCCGACAATTTAATCATCGAAAATTGCCTTTTCGAGGACAATTCCGTGACCGACTTTGGCGGTGGCAGCATTTACAACTCAGCCGCCGATTATACCGTGCGGAATTGCACTTTTAAAGGCGGCCAGGCGACCAATGGCACGCACATCTTCAATTCCGCTGGCGGCAGGAACATCGTCATCGAGAATACCAGTTTCGAAGACGCTGTGGGCGGCGGCTGGGGTGGCGCTTTGACTTGCTACGGCTTGGATGCCGACTACCAAGTGACTGGCTGTACCTTCAAGAACAACCAAACCGCCAACCTGGGCGGCGCTGTGAACAACGGTTTCGGTGCAATAGTGACCTACACCGATTGCCTCTTCGAAAACAACATGAGCTTGACAAGTGCTGGTGGTGCATTGGCCCTACAAAATGATTCGACCAGCATTATCGTCAACAATTGCGAGTTTACCGGCAACACCGCTTCCACCAGCGGCGGAGCCATTTTCAGTGGTGCATCTGAGAGCAGCGGCATCCTCACCGTGGACGGAAGCACCTTCTTGGCCAACTCTGCTGGCACGGGTGGGGCCATTTACCAAAACGAAGCTGGCGATGACGACATAAGCACTCTTACCTTGAGCAATTCGGTCTTTGGACTTAATGGGGCAGCCTCACAAGGCGGCGCCATCAACCTCGGCGACGCCGACGCTACGATTACCAGTTGCCTTTTCTTCCAAAACTCTGCAGCAGACACAGGCACTGGCGGTGCCATTTCCAACAACGTGACCGATTCCAATACTGTGGTGGTAAACATCGTGAACTGCACTTTCGCACAGAATTCGGGACTGCTGGCAGCAGGTATCGCCAACTGGACTGGCACCTCCGAGGTCTCTTCCGACATGAACCTCCAGAACAATATTTTCTGGCAAGAAGGTGGCATCAATTACGCGATCGAAGCGGGAACGCCCGTGGCTACTTCCCTCGGCGGCAACCTCTCCGACGACTACACGATGGAACTTTTCCTGACACATGCCAAGGACATCAACGGCGAGGAGGCCACCTTCGTTGATCCTGACGATTACGACTACCACCTCACCGATGGCAGCGTAGGCGTGAATGATGGCGTTGCTGCCGGAGCGCCTGCTACCGACTTGGAAGGCAACCCACGCAAGGACCAAGTGGACATGGGGGCTTACGAAAACCAGACTGCCCTCGCCGCTGGCGAAAAACTGTTGGCTAACAACGGCATGTTGCGGCTGATGCCCAACCCAGCAAAGGGCACCTCCACGCAGCTCCGTTTGGAAAACAACTGGAAAGGCAACCTGCAAATGCGCATCATGGACGTAAATGGAAAAGTAGCGCTGACGCAGACCATCACAAAATCAGGCGACGTGCTGACCATGCAGGTTCCGCTGACGCTTCCTGCCGGATTATATTCCGTTCAGGTCAGCAATGGGCAGGAATTGGTGGTGGAAAAACTTGTTCGCCTTTGATAGGCACTGCTGAATAGGTCTAAGGGACTGTTTTAAAACCCCTCAACCGCCAAAAGCTGGCGTTTTTTGGTTTTTAAAACAGTTTCTTAGATTTCCATTTCTTCCTGTGAATCTGGACTTGAATCCGCAATCCCTACCCCAAATATCGCCCCAATCACCTCCTCCCTTTTTCCACGACTAATCGGGATTTTATTCGACATTATTTCAAGCATGTTCCCCAGCACAGACTGCACTTTTTCTTTTGACACAATATAGCTTTTATGCACCCTTAAAAAACGGTCGGTAGGCAACTGCTCTTCCAGGTTTTTCAGGCTTTCCAGCGTTACATATTTACCGCTTTTGCAAATAAATCGCACATACTCTTTTAAACCTTCCACGAACAATATATCATCATAATATAGCTTCACTATTTTACCATCCACTTTGGCGGTTATGAAATTATTATTCGGGCTTATTGCTGCCGCAATGGGCGGGGCGGGCTGCCGCAATTTAAGTTGTTCTTTCGCCTTGTTCACCGCTTGCAGGAAGCGCTCGAAGGGGAAGGGCTTCACGAGATAGTCCACCACGTTCAGTTCAAAGGCTTGGATGGCGTATTCGGAGTAGGCTGTCGTAAAGATGGTGACGGGCGGATGCTTCAGCGTTTTCAGCAAGTTCACCCCGCTCAGCGTCGGCATCTGGATGTCGAGGAAGAGCAGGTCAACGGGCTGTTCGTTCAGCACGTCGAGGGCGGCTACGGCGGACTTTACCTTGGCCACTACCTCCAGTCCCGGCACGTCCTTGATGAAGGTTTCGAGCAGGTTCAGCGCCAAGTATTCGTCGTCAACAAGTAGTGTTTTGATGGTGGACATTTTGACTGGGTTGATAAAGTTGAATAGTTGATAACGGTTGATAGGGGTTGATAAGGGTTGATAGATGGCGGGAAATTAGCCGTTATCAACCCTTTTTAACTCAAAGAAAACGCCAAAAGCGTTGCCGCTGTCCTTGGTTTCCAGCTTGAACCCACCGGAGTGTTGCAGCTCCAGCCTGCGGCGGATATTCTCCAGCCCAACGCCTCCGACCTGGTCTTTTTGCTGGTCAGCGTCGTTCTTGGAGTTGACGGTTTTAAAGCTCAACAACCCATCCGTCACATTGAGCCGAAGGCTCACAAAAGCTGCCGGGTTGCTGTCAAAATCGCAGTGTTTGAAACAGTTTTCGACGATGGGAATCAGAATCATCGGCTCTATTTCCACGCTCGACAGTTCGCCCTCCACCACGAATTCGATGTTCAATGGCTCCTCGCTCCGCATCTGGAACAGCTCGATGAAATGTCGGATATGCTCCACTTCCCGCTCCACGGGCACGGTCGCCTCTTTGTGTTCATAAACCACATAGCGCAGCAGTTGCGAGAGTTTCAGTACCATGTCAGCGGTCTTCGGGGAGCGCACCACGGCCAAGGAGTAGATGTTGTTCAGGGTATTGAACAGGAAATGCGGGTTGATTTGCGCCCGCAACGCCTGCAATTCGGCCTCCGTTTGCCGCTTGGCGGCGTCCAGCGCCTTCCGCTCGGCGGCAAAGCGGTTGACCAATAGCTGATAAATCGTGCTGAGCATCACGATGCCATAGCCCGTTGCCAGCGCCCCGAAAATCAGGCCCTTTTCGAGGTTGGGCGGTTGGGGACTGTCCGTCGCCAAAAATTGCAGGTTGATGTAAAATCGGAGGGGCACGAAAGCCCAAATGAGTAGATTGGAGAGCAGGAAAAAGGTCAAATAGCGCTTCTTCTCGAAAAATGCATTAACCAACCACGCATTCGAGTAGAACATGACGGCCATAATCGAATGGTTGATGAGTGGCCGCCAAACGTTCATCTTGGGGTCAAGGAACCAATTGGAAAGCAGGAAATTGACCAGTCCCAACAACACCCAAAGGGTGATATGGAGCCAAGGCTGCAGTTTGCTGTCCGTGATTTTCATACGAGTGCAGTTTTTAGGTTGTAAAGCTACCCGATATGAAATTTGTTGCGAAGGATTTTAAACGAATGGCAGGGGATGCTCAACGAATGGTAAGTGAACAGCCCTGATATTATCACAATATTTCGGTATAAAGCGCAAATGGAATCATCATTTAGCCCGCATCCGGTTTCCTTTAGGATTATGCTCCACTTCGGCAAGACCTAGCTCCTCCATCAGCGGTGGGATGTACATGCCAAAGCGGCCTCGGTAGCCTTTCTTGAGGCCGTACCAACCGCCTACTGGGTTGCTTTCGGAGCGACCCCAAGCTTCCACCGTGCCTTCCTTGGCAGGCTTTTGCTCATCGGCGGAGCCTAGTTCCATCCAGTCGCCAAGTGCCCTGAGCATGGTGTGGAGGTCGTTCAAGCAACGGGCGTCGTAGTGCAGCGTGGTGCTGCCCACTTTGCAGACGATGATGTCCACGCCGTCCTTCACGTCACGGTACATTTCATAGTCTGAGGTGAGGGGTGGCGTTTTGAGTTGCCACGGGTTTTCTTTTGTTCCTTTTTCCATGAACCTTTAATGTATTAATAAAGAACGGAAAAATACAGTTATTTCCAGTATTTACAGGTGTTTCAACACGTTAATTTTCAATTAAACAAAAATTAATACTCACCAAACCACCTCCACGCTCTCCCCCTTCTTCACTTCCACCTCCCATTGCCCGTCTTTCCCGTCCGTTAGCCGGGCCGTGCCGCCTGTCCTCGAAAACACGTTCACCTTCACCACCCGGCCATCCTTCCAGTCCATGTCAATCACGAAGCCGCCACGGGCACAGAGGCCCTTTACTGAGCCGCCTTTCCAGGCATCGGGCAGGGCAGGTAGCAGGTGGATTTCCTTTTCGTCCGACTGGATAAGCATCTCGGCCACGGCAGCCGCCCCGCCGAAATTGCCATCAATCTGGAACGGCGGGTGCGCATCGAAGAGGTTCGGGTAGGTGCCGCCGCCCTCGCTGAAGCCAGGCCTAATGCCGTCCGGCGGCACGAAGCGCAGCAGTTCCCGGTACATTTTATAGGCCCGGTTGCCGTCCCGCAGCCGTGCCCAGAGGTTGATACGCCAGCCCTTCGACCAGCCCGTGGTCTCGTCGCCCTTGATTTCCAGCGTTTTACGGCAAGCATCGGCCAGCGTCGGCGTCTCGGCAGGCGTGATGTGGTGGCCGGGGTGCAGCCCGAACAGGTGCGACTGGTGGCGGTGCTTGGGGTCTTCGTCCTGCCAGTCGTAATACCACTCTTGCAGGCCGCCCGTTTTGCTGATTTGGTAGGGGGCGAGTTGCGCCAGTGCCGTTTCCAATTGCTTCGCAAAATCGGCGTCCGTTTTCAGTGTTTTCGCTGCCGCAATGGTCTGTTCGAACAGTTCTTTTATCATGGCCAAGTCGGCGGTGCCGCCATAAAATGTGGCCCCGTGGAAGCCCTCCGGCGTCACGTATTTGTTCTCCGGCGAGGTGCTGGGCGAAGTGAGTAGGTACTGCCCGGTCTTGTCCTTTATCAGCCAGTCGAGGCAGAATTCGGCAGCGCCTTTCATCAATGGGTAGCCTTCCTTTTTCAAAAAATCCACATCCTGCGTGAAGGTGAAATGCTCCCAAAGGTGCGTCGAGAGCCAAGTTCCGCCCATGTTCCAATTGGCCCAGACGGGGTCGCCCTTGCCGAAGTCGCCCACAGGGTTGCTCATGGCCCAGATGTCGGAATTGTGGCAGGCCACCCAACCCCGGTTTACGCCGTAAAAGTTCTTGGCAGTGCTGGCCCCGTTGTTCGCCACGTTTTTTATAAAAGACAAAAGCGGCCCGTGCAGCTCGCTCAGGTTGCAGGTTTCGGCCAGCCAGTAGTTCTCCTCGGCGTTGATGTTGATGGTGTAATTGCTGCTCCAAGGTGGGCGCACGTAAGGGTTCCAGATGCCTTGGAGGTTGGCAGGCACGCCCGGCGTCCTGCTGCTGCTGATAAGCAGGTAGCGCCCGTACTGGAAATAGAGGATTTCGAGGTTGCGGTCTTCCTCGCCCTTTGCATAGCGTTTCAGTCGCTCGTCGGTAGGTAAATTTGGCGCAGCCGTAGGGCCGAGGTCGAGCGACACCCGCTTGAAGAAACCGTTGTAGTCCTTGAGGTGGGCCTTTTTGAGGTCGGCGTAGGCTTTGCCGCTGGCGTTTTGCAGGTTTCGCTTCGCAATGGCTGCGGCGTCCAGCCCGTTCGTCACGGGGTCTTTGTCGAAGCCGTTGAAACTGGTGGCCATGCTGACGAAAACGAACGCTTCCGTGCCGTTGCGCAGGCCGATGCTCCCACTGTTTTCCACCAACTCCCCGCCCATGTTTTTTATGAAAAATTGCGAAGCGAACCTCGTTCCTTTTCTCTCCTCAAAAACGACGGCATTGGGCATATTGCCCCGGTAGCTCGGCTCGGCGACGACGGGGGCATAGCCCGTTGCCGTCAAGGCTTCACCTTGCGCCGCCACGCTGTATTTCAGCAAACTCTTGAAGCCCAAATCAAAATTCAGCGCCCCCTTTTTGCTGCTCCAAAGCCGGATGACCAGCACCGAATCTGGCGCAGAGATGAAGTATTCCCGTTGGAATTTCACGCCATTTACCTCGTAGCGCACCGTGCTCACTGCCTGCTCGATGTCAAGTTCCCGGTAGTAGTTTTTCACCTCCCCCTTGTCCTGATAGAATTGCAGGTACATGGTACCAAGTGGTGCGAAGCTCTGCGAAAACGAGCCTTGCAGCCGCTTGTTCAGCGAGTCGGCGGCGGCATAGTCTTCGTTGGCCAGCGCCTCCCGCACGGCAGCGAGATGGGTGTGCGCATCGGGGTTCATGTTCCTGTCCACCGGCCCTCCCGACCAGAGCGTAGCGTCGTTGAGGAACATGGAATCCACGGTCACGCCGCCGAAGACGGAAGCACCGATTTTACCGTTGCCGAGCACGAGGGTCTCCTCGAAGAACTTGGCCGGCTCGTCGAACCAGAGGGTGTGGGTGGATTGGGCGTGGGCGGAAAACGAAATGACCAAAAGCAGCAGGGGGAAAAAGTTTTTCATGTATTCGATTTTGGGGTGAAGGTATAAAGTGTGCTTAAAAATTGATAACCTATTTTCCTTTTAAGTAATCATATTCTAGTTCTCCAGTTTCTGCATCAAATGTTTGATGCCTTATCATTTTATATTTACTGGTTTGCCTATTATAACTATATGTGTTCAAAGCAAACCAATTTGCCCCAGCTCTATTGTTTGTTTCAATCGTTAAAGCAGAAGTATCTATATCATCTGGAAAGCTATCTATGTTTTCGCTTAAATATTTATTGAAAACAAATTGCTTTTATCATTTTGCAAATAAAAATTATAGAACATAGTATAGCCAAACCCACGGGCAACTGCTATATCCTCCTTTCCATCAAAATTAAGGTCGGCGACTACTATATCCCCGAAAAAGCCGTCCACTGATTCTGCTTCCATATTGTGCCCAGTCGAATAGGAGCGGGCAATGCAATCATAATCACCTGTATTTGTGCCTATTTCAAATTGAATCGTTTGAAGCAATGAACCATTTGCCTTCGAAATGATTTGAACATAGGTTTTTAAAAAAATATCATATCCACTTCCATCCACTTCCACATCCACCGCCAACGCAAAATCAAACTTCTCCGACAGCTTTGTGTACCTGCACAGTGCTTTATGAACAATTTGCGATGGGTGACTACCATCTTCCTTGGGTTCACCAGTCACAGAATCAAGTTTTTGAGGTAGCGTATCCGAGAGCGAATAATGAACTGGAGGGTAAATGGTAGGCTGCGACTTTTCCTTCGGACGAAGGTTGTCCGTACAATTGAGAAACAAACACATTGAGAAAAGCAGTGCAAAAATTAGTTTCATAATTGGTTTATATATGTTCAATTCAACCTTGAATCGCATACACAAATAATCCTCAATCAATAAACCGCCGCACTATCTCCCCATACGCCTCAATCCGCCTATCCCTAAAGAACGGCCAAATGCGCCGAACATCCTCCGAGCGGCCAAGGTCAATGTCCACCACGAGGTTTTCTTCTTTTTCCGAGCCTGCCTTCACCACGAACTCGCCCTGCGGCCCCGCCACGAAGCTATGCCCCCAGAACTGGATGCCGTTCGTATTGCCAGATGGGTCTGGCTCGTGGCCGATGCGGTTGATGGACAGCACGGGCAGTCCGTTCGCAACGGCATGGCCCCGCTGTGAGATGACCCAAGCGTCCTGTTGGCGCTGCTTTTCCGCCGCTGCGTCGGTGCTTTCCCAGCCGATGGCCGTTGGGTAAATGAGCATATCTGCCCCACGCATGGCCATCAGGCGGGCGGCTTCGGGGTACCATTGGTCCCAGCAGACGAGCACGCCGAGTTTGCCCACTGAGGTCTGTATCGGCTCAAAACCGAGGTCGCCGGGCGTGAAATAGAACTTCTCGTAATAGGCCGGGTCGTCGGGGATGTGCATTTTGCGGTAATTGCCCGCTATACTGCCGTCTTTTTCAAAAACAACCGCCGTGTTGTGGTAGAGGCCGGGTGCCCTTTTTTCAAACAAGGAAGTGACCAGCACGATGCCCAGTTCCTTGGCCAATGCCCCGAACCGCTCGGTGGAGGGACCGGGAATCGGCTCGGCGAGGTCGAACACTTCCGTGTCTTCCGTTTGGCAGAAGTAGAGCGAATTGTGCAGTTCCTGCAAGGCCACCAATTCTGCACCTTGCGCAGCGCACTGACGCACGTTAGCCTCCAGTTTCAGGATATTTTGCTCGATGTCCGCCGTGTTGGATTGTTGCACCAGCCCGGCTTTGAGGATTTTTTTCTTTTTCATAAAACGACGTTTTCGGGAAACTGCATCGTCACACAATGCAGCGACCCATGTTGCTTGATGAGCGGCAAACAGTTGATGCCGATGATTTCACGGTTGGGGAAAAGGCCCTCGAAGATGCGCTTGGCCTCGGCGTCTTTTGGGGAGTCATAAAACGGCACGAGCACTGCGCCATTGATAATCAGGAAGTTAGCATAAGTGGCGGGCAGTCGGTCGCCTTCAAAATAGACCGCATCGGCCATTGGCAAGGCGACCAGTTTGTAGGCTTCGCCGTTGGCTTGGCGCAATGCCCGAAGCTCGGCCTCCATGTTGCGGAGCGCCTCAAAATGCTCGTCCAAGGGGTCGTCGCATTTCACATAAGTGATGGTTTCGGGGTCGCAAAAGCGGGCCAGCGTGTCGATGTGGCTGTCCGTGTCGTCGCCGGCGAGGTAGCCGTTTTCGAGCCAGAGGATGCGGTTTGCACCGAAGAATTCCTTCAGTTTTTCCTCGATTTCACTTCTTGAAAAAGCGCCGTTTCGGTTCGGCGAAAGCAAGCATTCGGAAGTGGTGAGGATGGTGCCCAGCCCGTCGGATTCGATGCCGCCGCCTTCCAGCACGTAGTTCAGTTGGTTTTCGTAGCCTGTTTGCGGAGCAAAAACGCCCTTTTCAAACAGTTGCCTCGTGATGAGGTTGTCTTTATCAGCGGGGAATTTCAGGCCCCAGCCGTTGAATTTGAAGTCGAGGACGATGGGTTGGCCATTGCGCAGCACGGTGATACCGCCGTGGTCACGTGCCCAAGTATCGTTGGTGGGCAGCTCGGCGAAGCGCACATTTTCCAGCCTGGCGTTTTTCAAAAATGGCCTTACCTCGGCCTCGCTACGGCAGACGATGAGCAGTTTTTGTCGCTCCGCAATAGCCGTGGCAATCTCCGAAAAGCACTGCTGCGCCTCATCGAGGTAGGGTACCCAATCGGTGCCGTCGTGGGGCCAAGTGAGCTGCACGGCGCTTTGTGGCGCCCATTCAGCTGGTAGTATGGTGATCGGTTTCATGGGGCGAAAATAGGCAAGTTAACCTATTTGCTTGCAGGAACAATGAATAAGCGGTGCGATTATCCATATCCGTGATACTACCCCAACGACTCAAATCTCGCCTGAAAAAACCGTAAGTATTTCGGCTCATAGACCATTTTTAACCCCTTTATACGGTTGCGCTGGTCATAGACTTCGAGGATGGATTCCACCACTACGTCCATATGGGCTTGGGTGTAAACCCGTCGGGGAATGGTCAGGCGAACCAGTTCCAGTTTGGGGTAATAGTGGTCGCCCGTGGCTTTGTTCCTGCCTGCCGACACAATGCCCCGCTCCATCGAACGGATGCCGGAGTCGAGGTAGATGGCTGCCGCCAATGCCTGCGCCGGAAAGCTCGTTTGCGGGACGGTGGGGAGGAATTGCTTGGCATTCAGGAAAATGCCAAAGCTGCCAATGGGCTTCACGATAGGAATTTCGTGCGCCAAAAGGCGGTTTCCAAGGTACTCTACCTGCCCGATGCGGGCACGGATATGGTCGTCCTGCACCGATTCCCCGATGCCAATGGCCATGGCCTCCATGTCACGCCCGGCGAGGCCGCCGTAGGTGTGCAGGCCCTCATAGACTACCACAAGGTTGCAGGCTTCTTCGTAAATATCGGGGTCGTTCATGGCGAGGAAGCCGCCGATGTTCACGAGGGCATCCTTCTTGGCGCTCATCGTTGCCCCGTCGGTCAGCGAGCAGATTTCCTTGACGATTTCGGCCACGGTTTTGTCCTGATAGCCCACTTCCCGCACCTTGATGAACCAAGCGTTTTCGGCCACCCTCGTCATGTCGTGGATGATGCGGATGCCGTGCTGTTGAGTGTATGCCCGAAGCTCCCGCAGGTTGGCCATCGAAATGGGCTGGCCGCCCGCCATGTTCACCGAGGTGGCGATGCTGACGTAGGGGATTTTCCCGGCCCCGTGTTTTTTCACCAATGCCTCCAATTTGTTCAGGTCAACATTGCCCTTGAAGGGAAATTCGTTATCGGGATCGTGCGCCTCGTCTATCACAATGTCGTGGAACTCGCCCCCGGCCAGTTCCTGATGCAGGCGGGTAGTTGTGAAGTACATATTGCCCGGCACGATGTCTCCCGGCTTGATGAGCACCTTGGAGATGATGTTCTCAGCGCCCCGGCCTTGGTGCGTTGGCACCACGTATTTGTAGCCGTAGTAGCGTTGGATGGCGTCTTCGAGGTGATAGAAATTTTCGCTGCCAGCATAAGCCTCGTCGCCGAGCATGATGCCGGCCCATTGGCGGTCGCTCATGGCCGAGGTGCCGCTGTCGGTGAGCAGGTCAATGTAAACATCCCGTGAACGCAGCAGGAAAGTGTTGTAACCCGCTTCCACGAGCGCCTTTTTGCGCTCCTCGTAGGTCGTCATTTTTACATGCTCGACCATCTTGACCTTCCAAGGTTCCGCCCACGAGCGGTGGCGGTGTGTATTGACATTGAGTTCCATATAATTTGGCTTTAGTTAAAACTTGGGGGCAAAAGTCGGTGCTTGCGCAAGCGGAATTGATGAGGAAAATCAGTGAGGGCACGGAAAATTGGAGAGTAATAAACTGGCAACTTCTTCTATCAATGGTTTATGAATTTTTCGGATGCTGCGGTTTTCAGGTCTCAGCGCTAAACCCAGGCAAAACCAGTAACCATAGCAACCAAAAACCTTATAACTCACGAACCATTGTCTTTAACTTTTCAAAACAAAAAAACACACCTCCCTCTTGCAGGTTTCCAAACCGCAAATTAAATTTGCCAGTAATGTTTCAGCAATAACAGCAACTTAGCTACACAACCGTTTTTTTCAAGGAGGCTTATTAATACGCATTGAATAACAAAACAGATTGGGCAAGCACCTGATAATTGATAATTCTTTTGCCAATGAAAATATTGCTCTACAACCGCCTGAACACGGAACCCGTACAGCGCCAATTCGATAAGACGCTACAATTCCTTCAAAATGGGGACTTCCGCTCTGCCGATGTGCGCAAAATGAAGACGCAGGGCTTCTACCGTGCCCGCTTGGACGACACCAACCGACTGCTATTTAAAATCGGGGAGTACGAGGGCGAGAAATACCTTTTCATCCTGGAGGTCATCCTAAACCACGACTACGACAAGAGCCGATTCCTACGGGGCGCTGCGGTGCAGGAGGAGAAGCTGAAAGCTATTTATGACGTTAAAAACGTAGATAAGGAAGATGTGGAGGAGATTCCTTACCTAAATTCCCTTTGCCGCAGTTTCACCATCCTGAACAAGTTCATCACGTTTGATGAAAACCAAACGGAAATACTTTACCACGAAGCCCCCATCCTGCTCCTTGGCGCAGCGGGCAGCGGCAAAACCGTGCTGGCATTGGAAAAAATCCGCCAAACGAAAGGCCGCATTCTCTATGTAACCCTTTCTGCCTTCCTTGCGGAAAAAGCGAAGGAAATCTATCTCAAAGATTCAGAACCCATTGATGGCCAAGAAGTCAAGTTCGCCTCGCTCGATGAATACATCCGACTTTTTATTTTCCCAAAGGGCAAAATCAGGGAAGCAACCTACCAGGATTTCAAGGCATGGTTTGAACAGATAAAGTCCACGATGCGCACTAAGGATTGCCACAAAATCTTCGAGGAAATCAGAGGCGTGCTCACCTGCGCCACTTCGGGGCGGGGCTATTTGACCGCCGATGAATATGAAAAACTAGGCGTCCGCCAATCGGTGTTTCCGCTAAATGACAGAAAGGAGGTTTACGCCATTTTCGAGAAATACATCAACTGGCTGACACCGGCAGGTTTGTACGACCCCAACGTCACCGCCTTTATTGCACTGGACAATATACGGCCCATATTCGACCTGGTAGTGGTGGACGAAGTACAGGACATGAGCACGATGCAGCTTTCCTCCGTACTCAAATCCCTCAAACGACCCGACCAATTCATATTATGTGGCGATGCCAACCAAGTGGTTCACCCCAATTTCTTCAGTTGGACGAGCGTAAAGCGCCTGCTGCACCAGCGCAACCTGAACCGGGACATCATCCGACTGTTGCCAGGCAACTTCCGCAACGATGAGAATATCGTTAAACTTGCCAACCGACTGCTGGCACTGAAGAACATTCGCTTCGGCTCCATAGACCGGGAAAGCAACATGCTCGCCAGCAACGACAAGGAACTGGAAGGCGAGGACAACGCCGTCCAGTTCTTTGAGCACACGGAGGAAGTGGTGTCGTTGTTCAACAAATACGGTTGCATGTCCTCCGAAATGGCAGTCATCGTCTTGCGGGAATCGGACAAGAAGGCCGCCCAGCAGCAGTTTCAGACGCCCATGCTATTCACTGTGCAGGAAGCCAAGGGTTTGGAATTTCCTTTCGTCATCCTCTACAATTTCATATCGGACAGCAGCGCCGAGTTCGCCAGCATCTGCGAAGGCGTGAACCCCAAAGACCTCAACGGGCAGCTCCAATACAACCGCCCAAAGGACAAGGAAGACCGCAGCCTGCAAGCCTATCAGTTCTATATCAATTCGTTTTACGTGGCCATGACCCGTGCTGTCGAGCATCTATACATTATAGAGAAGGAGCCCAAACATCGGCTTGCCACCTTACTGGGTGTTCGGAGTTTCAAGAAAAGAATTGACAGCAGGGTACGTTTGCCCATCAGCAGCTTGCAGGACTGGCAGCGCCAGGCCGAGCGCCTCGAAAAATTTGGACGCAAAGAGCAGGCCGATGCCATCAAGGCCAAGTTTTCCAATTTCACAAAGCCGCCTTGGTCAGTCTTTACCTATCAGGAGTATATTGAGAACCGTAACCAAATCCTCCTGGCAGGAGACCAAAAGAAGGACAAAACCACTTTTAATGCGAGAGTGATAAACAAGATACACGACCACCTCCTCTTCTATCCTGATATGTTTGGCATGGCCATCATACTTTACAAAAGCAAAAACCGTATATTCCAGTTCTTCAGGGAAGAATCTGTTTTTTTGAAGAAAATATTGATGCCGTATGCCATTGACAAAGAACAGCGCATCGAACCGCTCATCAAAAAATACGGGCCAAACCACTGCAACGAAATCGGCCTCACGCCGCTGATGCTCGCCACCATGGCAGGCTCCCCAAATATTGCCAGGTACCTGCTCATGGCAGGAGCCAACCCATATATCACCGACAACTGGGGAAGGTGCGCCTACCAGTTGGCCTTCGTCAGGGCATATAAGGATGAAGTTTATGCCAAGACCAAGCTTCGTGAAATGGTGGAACTGGTATCGCCGCCCCATTATCCGCTCAAGTTAAACGAAGATGTAGTCGGCTTACAATATGGCACTATGGAGTTTTATGTAGCCTCCATCATGACCGCCCTTCAAAAAGAGTTTGTGTTCAGCAAAAGAGACGAGGCGCATATAGGTTTTCAGGTGGACGATATTGCCAATCTTTTAAAGCACTTCATTACTGACGAGCATTCGGCCAGAAAATTCAAGAAAGAAAACTTAGCCGCATACATGGCGAAACGAGACTTTATTTCTCAAAACAAACCCTTATTGATAAAGCTTCGCAAAGGCTACTATACGTTTATGCTGCATTATTCCATCAGAATGGGCGAGGAATGGGTACTCTTTCGAGACCTTTTGGAACTTAATAATCTATCATGTTTCAAAGAAGACAATGGAATTCAGGCTTTTATTACTGATGTATTTGCTTGGGTCAACAGCTTAAAGGACTTTGTGGAAAAAACAGTAGAGGAACAACTCGAAAGAGAAGAAGCTGCTAACTTGGGGCAAGTCCCCGACAACGATTTGCGGGACTGGCCGGTGTGAAGTTTGTAAAAGCAAATAAAATAGTCCTTAAATCGAATTATTGATAAAAACAGAAAAAAATAGCTAATTTTTTCAAAAAATGACCTTTTCTTAAAAAATAACGCCTTATTCTGAGAAATAACGCCTTATTTTTCAGAACAACGCCTTATTTGTTACTATAAAGTCTTATTTTCTGGAATAAGGCATTATTTCACAGAATTACATCTTTTTAGAAATTAAATCACCAATTCCCTGAGGAAATGATTAAAACTTTAGGCATTCACCAACATAGCGTGAGATGGTGGTAAAAAAAGAAATAAACATCCTTTTTAATCAGGGCGAATAATGGATGGGCAGCTTTTTGTCAATTCGATATTTGCCCAATAAACTCCATAATTTATGACTCGTCCAATTATTTTAGCAGAAAATGCGGACCAAATTCGTATTGAAACCTACGGAAGGGCTGTAGCCGATGGCGTAGAAGCAAACCCTACCGATTTCCCAAACCCTATACCGACTCCTGATGATGTTCGATCAGCCATCAAGATTTATGTGGATTCCATTAAGCCAATACGGGAACAGAGTATTGCCACAAATGAAATCACAGAAGTTTTCCGTAAAACAGCGGTTAACTTAACCAATCAGTTGATAGGCTTCGCAGCTTACAAAGTGAACTTTGATGAGGTAAAACTTAAAAATGCCAATATAGAAATACCAAGCCCGAAGAAAAAACGGAGCATATCAAAGCTGGAAATCAAAAGCAGCCGGATGGGTACTGAAGTTGGCACCTATTTTTTCCGATTGGTTGACAAGGCAGGCGCCAGTACCATTGGTGTTTTCCGCAAGGACGCCGACGAGAAGTTCCGCTTGGTGGATGCTTTCGACGTTGCAATTTTCACGTTGCGAAATCAACCCTCTGGCAGCCAGACCTATATTTTCAAAGGCAAAAAAGGAAACAATGACTGGGATGAAAACTCCACTTCGAATGCCATCACAGTGAACGTTCCTTGAAGCATATTTTTTATGATTTGGTTTGCAAATGGAGCAACGGTGGGTGGCTGCCGTTGCTTTTTTTATGGGTGGCACTTAGACTGTGGTTAACGTTCAATATATCTTCTACCATACCGCCCTTATGGGGATTTAGTCTTGGCATACATGGTTGCCTTTGGGCTATTCTTGCGGGCAGATATTTTTGATAATTTCTTCTTTCGACTTACCTCTTTGCGCTAAAATCATTGCTTCCTTCTTTTTATTGAATACGCTGTTCCCCCAGATATTCATTTTCCAGTCTCCATCATCTAGGTCAAATTCTATGGAGGACATTCCAAGCGAACCAGCATTTATTCCCAAGGCATGGTTATCATCCACAAAAACGAGGTTCACTAATTTTGCATTCGCGGCCCCCAAGGTTAGGCTTTCAGCTAAGTAGGCTTCCAATATCATCTCAGTTGGGGCTTTCATTAGTTTTTCGTCCAAGATAAATCCCCTCAGTTCGCATATTTGATAGAGGTCTAATAGGTTTTGTTCCTGCAACTTGGCGCTATCATATTCCTTTGCAAGTTTAACGTAAGCGTCGAATTGCCGAAAGTAGTTTTGCGAAAAGAACTTTTTTGCTACAGCCGTCGTCCTCACTTGTTGCAAGGAGTCTTTATACTCCTGAAACAACGCATTTATCCGCTCTATGGCTATGTTTTTGCCCTCGAATTCGACATCTATTGTTTCAAACAATGGATGCGGTTGGCGCTTAACCGCATTGTCTTTTTGGGCGCAAGAACTGAGTAATAAGATGAGGAGTGCGATTTTTATTTTCATCTAATCTTTCTTGTTTGACGTTAGCGGTTATCCTTTTAGTGCTTTATCTATCTGGGCTATCAAGCGTTTAGTATTGGCATTCGCTATTAATAGCGTCTTTGCGGCTTCTTTTTTATAGGTCAAATTGGTAAGCAACAGGTATTTCAACTTCGGTGTTTTTAAAGATTGTATCTTTTGCGATGCACTTACCATATTCGTCGTATCAATGACAACCGGAAAGTAAGCACTCATTTCGGGGATAAGTTGAGTCAGGGTATGCGTTTTGTCCACCTCGCACCACTCCTTTACATACGGTATCAAACTGGTGTAATGACCTAATATAGCTCTTTTAAGCGTATCATTTTGAATCAAACGGGTATTTCCCGTCTGCTTCATCTCTTCATAGGTAGTTTGATTTATTAAGATGCCGGTATAACTTGCCGCCATGTCTATATAAAAACTCACGCTATCCAAAATGTCTTCATCCCGTTCAAATCGAATTAATTTTTCGGCACCGTTTACCATCGCATTTACGTTTTGAGAAGTTTTTCCTAGCAAGAAAGTATCTTGAGCAAGGTTCTCTTTCAAGTTTTGCAATATTTTCTGCTCTGTTTCCCGGTCTTTCCGATTGCCTCTCCATTCATCAAACCAAAAGGAGATAGAAATACCTATGAATATGACAACTACCTCCGAAGCGTATTTTTTTAGTGCGTCTTTAAATGTGTTGGACATGATTGAATTTTTTTTGTGTTTTTTAATTTAAAACTCATTGAATGAGTGGAAACCTTTAAAAAAAACTGAATTCTTTGCAGTATCTATTCACGCCCCAATTTGCTTATATCAATCACTACTAAAATCAAAAAGACCACAAATAAAATCAAAGCCAGTGGAATCGTCAACATGCAAAGCCAGCCGAGAGCTCCCCAAAAACAGTTGCCCTCGTGACATGGTTCGTGCGTTATCATTTCAGTAAACTTAGCCCCGACGGCACCTATCAATATTGGCCCTAGGCCAATGAAAAGTATTATTGCAATACCTATTGGTATCCTTGTGAAAAGCTGCTTTTTAGTTTTGATGATGGTTGCCATGCTATATGAATTGTTTTTTTACCCCTCCCCATGCTTCCCGAGCGCCCGCATCACCAAAAACAAACTCACCAAGCAGAGCAAAGCCCCCACCAGAAAAGGCGCACTGGGGAATTGCACGGGCGCATCAGCACTGGTGAAATAGGAAAACGACCCCGTCATCACCAGTGGGCCGATGATGGAAGTGACAGCAATAAGGCTGGTGAGCGAGCCTTGGAGTTCGCCTTGTTCGTTGGCGGGCACTTGGTTGGAAATGATGCCCTGCAAGGCCGGTCCGGCTAATCCACCAAGGGCAAAGGGAACCATGAAGGCGAACATCATCCAGCCTTGGGTGGCGGAGGCAAAGAGGACGAAGCCGAGCGTGTACATGGCAAGGCCGAAATACATGGAGGGTTTTGCGCCGAAACGAGGCAGCACGAGCCTCGTCAGGAAACCCTGCACGATGCCGACCATGAGGCCGGTGAAAGCAAGTGAATAGCCGACCATGTCGGTGTTCCAGCCGAATTTTTTCATGGTGATGTACGACCAGGTGCTTTGGTTGGCGTGCCCGGCGATGTAGAGCACCGTCAATGCGCCGGAAAGGCTGAACACAACGGGATGGCGGCGGAGATTGAGCAGCGAGCCGATGGGATTGGCCCGCTTCCAGTCGAAAGGGCGGCGGTTTTCGGGGGCCAGCGATTCGGGCAGGATGAAAAAACCGTAGAGCCAGTTCGCCAAGGCCAGCGCTGCTGCTACGAAGAAAGGTGCCCGCAATCCGAAATGCGCTGAGACGACCCCACCGATGAGCGGCCCAATGATGAAACCCATCCCGAAAGCCGCCCCAATCAGGCCGAAGTTCTGCGCTTTTTTCTCCGGCGGGCTTACGTCGGCGATGTAGGCGGAGCAAGAGGTGAACGAAGCCCCCGTCATACCAGCCAGCACCCTGCCGAGGAAGAACCACCAGATAGTGGGCGCCCAGCCCGCAATGAGGAAATCAATGCCGAAGGCAAACAAGGAGGCCAGGATGACGGGCCTGCGGCCGTACTTGTCGCTGAGTCCACCGACGATGGGCGAGCAAAGGAACTGCATGGCGGCGTAGGTGAACATCAAGACGCCTCCCCAACGGGCTGCGGTGCTGAGGTCGCCCCCGGTCATTTCCTCCAAAAGCCCGGGAACGACGGGAATGATGAGGCCGAAGCCGATGACATCAAGCAACAAGGTGATGAATATGAAGCCTAGGGCGGGGGTACGGGACGACATGGACAATGATTGGTGATTGCTAGCCCCTTTGGGGGGTGATTGGGGGGCAAAGGTAGGACGAGATACGATTGGAGGGCGGAATTTATTCCGCAAAAGCACTCGGCGGAATAAATTCCGCCCTCCTCAAAACTGGTTATTTCATGTCCGGCTTCAGGATGATGAAGAGCAAAATAAAGAGGCCGTAAATGGCCAATGGCGTGGCAGGAATCC
>Ga0075012_10000816_pt1 | contig 32705 bp, 28 predicted proteins | sample All_14_2_FD_71474 | JGI IMG/M metagenome (GOLD analysis project Ga0075012, IMG submission 71474) | Freshwater microbial communities in response to fracking from Pennsylvania, USA - Allegheny Zone_MetaG_DW_15 | ecosystem: Environmental > Aquatic > Deep subsurface > Groundwater > Drilled...
AATCGCCTCCGATTGGGTTGGAGTTGCCTCTGACTGGCCTGCCGTGGCCTCCGATTGGGTTCCGGTAGCCTCCGATTGCGTCCGGTGTGCCTCCGATTGTGGTTCCGTGACCTCCGATTCACGTGGAATCGCCTCCGATTGGGTTGGAGTTGCCTCTGACTGGCCTGCCGTGGCCTCCGATTGGGTTCCGGTAGCCTCCGATTGCGTCCGGTGTGCCTCCGATTGAGTTCCGTGACGCTAAGATTGGGTTCCGGTGGCCTCCGATTGCGCCCGGTGTGCCTCCGATTGGGTTCCGTGAGGCTAAGATTGGGTTCCGCTGGCCTCCGATTGGGTTCCGTGACGCTTTTTTGAGAAAAATTTCCCGTTTTTGGAAAAAAATCGGGGTTTCGAGAAAAAATAGGCATCGTCGCAAAATTCATCCAACGGTCTGGAGGCAACCATTGTTTGAGAACACAAGGCCGCTATCTTTGGCCCGAAATCAACAGTTTAAAAATGAAATCAACAACGTCGAAAATCCTGAGTGTCCTACTGCTGGCGGTTACCCTTGTTGCCTGCGGCGGCAATCCCCCAAAACCGGAAGAAACCGCCGACATCAACACCACAGCCCCCGCTGAGGCTGCCGCCAACGAGCAAATCCAGACCCTGAACGCCAAGTTCTTGGAATTTGACCTGGGCGATGCAAGCCATTATACCTTTGAGGACAAGGCCGGGAAAGTCTGGGATTTTGGCCGCTGCGAGGATAAGATTATTGAGTTCGGCGTACAACTGCCCATGTCAGAGGCTAACGAGACCAACCAAGGCTGGACTTCCAACAAGAATTTGCAAGGAAAATGGTTTGACCTAAAATACGTCGTCAAGCAGGAGGAGATGTACATTGACGGGCCAGTTGGCGATGTGATGGTCATCTTGGAAGCGAAAATGGTGCAGTAGTGCGGCCATTTTTCGATATTTGTCCATGCGACCATTGCTTTTATTCGTAGGCATTCTGTTTATTCCATGCTGTTTATTGGCACAAACCGATTTTCAGGTAAGCCTCCCCGTCTCCTTGGACTCCGCCGTGTTGGTATGTGCGCCCGACGGGAGCAGTGCCTACGTGGCGGGCAAGGTCACAGGTGGCAGCAAGTTCCATGTGCTGAAACTGGACGGGGCGGGCAATATTGCCTGGGACCAAACCTATGATGGCAGCCCCAAACTGGTGGATTTATCGGTGGTCAATGATGGCCTGCTCTTGGCCTTCAACCGGAATGTGACCACCAACCATTCCGAGGCATATCTTCAAAAACTCGACAACGCTGGCCAGCCCGTCTGGGGCAGGCGATTGGGCAGGCCGACGTTTACCAACCTGGCTTCTATGACCTCCGACCCCACCGGGAACGCTTGGGTGAGCGGCGTGAACATCCCAAGGGACCAAAATGATTCGGCCTATTATTTTTTGATGAAAATAGGCCCCGATGGCCAACTCTTGGATGGCCGCAAGACCCGCCATTTTTATTTCCTCGGCACACCAGACGAGATTTACCAACTCAAGCAGCTCAATTGGAACCCCGCCAGCAACAACCTGCTCGGCATCGAGGACTTCGATGGGCCGTATGGCAGTTCCGGTATCATTGTGCCCAGCCGCAGTGCGTTTTCCCTTGGTTTTGTTGCTCCCAACCTCGATGCTTATAAGGACTATTTCTGGAGCGCCCGGTTCTTTTTTGTCAATGCCTTGGCAAATGGTGTGGCCTGTAGCGGCCTGAATTTTGGAACACAAGACGGCTTAAACTACCCCAATGACGGGCCGCACTGCAATATCCTGCTCTCCGCCAATGGCCGGGAAGCCAAGGCCATCATCCTGACGGAAAACCTGCAACTGCCCATCCGCAGCTATACCGACGATATTCTGTACTATGATTTCCTCAAGCGTACGCTTATCCGATATGATAGCTTGCTGACGCCAATATGGGCGGGCAAACTGGACAATTGTTCGGAAACCAGCGGCTTCTCCGGGGAAGTGGCCGGCGATGGCAGCCTGTTCTGTGTGCGCCAGGTCGGCACGAACACGGTCGTGAGCCGTTTTGTGCCGGGCCAAGCGCCGGAATGCATGGGCTATCCTGCCCCATTGCCCTTCCCCGATATTCCCATCTTGCCTTTCCGGGACGACTACGGTGCCAGCGGTCGGCGGAATTTCCCTTTGATGGATGCGGACAGCGTCCTGAACCCCGTGGCCCTGCCCGGGCAGTCCAAGGACTTCTGCGTCCGGTTGGATGCGGCTTTTGAAATACCAAATTCCATTTGTTTGGGTGAACCAATCATGCCTTTTAACTATGATACAACGGTTGGACTTTCTCATGCCTGGAACTTTCCCGGCGGGGTCAGCTATGATTCCATGCCTAGCTTGCTGTTGGGGGAAGTGGGAGGCAATGTCGTGAACCACGAAGTAAAAATCAGTGGCTGTACCAGCAAAAGCAGCGAGTCCATTACCGTATTGGGCGTGCCGGAAATCCCGTTGGCGGATACAGTGGTTTGCGGCCCTTCCAAGTTGGAGATTGACCTGAGCCAAACTTATGCCGACCAGTTCAGCCTGAACGGCGTACCGACAGGCCCGGCCATTAGCATTTCCCAATCGGGCACATACCTGTTCAAGGCCAGCAATGGTGTTTGTGAAACGGAAAAAACCGTGAATATACGCTTGACGCCATTTGCCGCTCCATTGGCGGGCGTAGAGCCGTCCACTTGTGAGGCTGCGCCATTTGTGGTAAATTTTGACAGTGGTTTCCAATCGGTGACCTGGGATGGCCAGCCTGTGGCGGATTCCTTTATCATCAATGACGGTTTAATCCACGTATATCATGCCGTATATGCCTTGGACACTGTTTGTGTAGTGGAAGGCTCGTTGCAAGTGGTACGCCATGAATGCGAGTTGATATACATCCCCAATGCCTTCTCCCCGAATGGCGACGGCATCAACGACCTGTTCGAGGCACAGCCCACCGCCGATTCGGAAATCGAAGGCTTGCAGGTCTTCGACCGCTGGGGCGAGTTGGTCTTTCAGTCAAAGCCTGGGCAGTTCGGCTGGGATGGTACCTTCAAGGGCAAGTTACAGCCGCAACAGGGGGTCTATACTTATATCGTTCGTTATTTTGACAAAAGGCATGGCCAACATGTGTTTAAATCGGGGGATATGGTGCTGGTGCTGTAAAACAAGCTTTGTCATCCTGGCAGGCAGGGATTATCAACCTTGTATAAACGCTTATCAACTTTATCGACCATGCGGCAAAACATTGCGGAGCAAACCTGAAAGTACCCGCAATCAAACAAGCCCCGCTCTCATCATCGCATTCAATTTTCCCGATAAAAATAAAGCCCCGGCTCGAAGCCAAGGTGGAAGCTGGCATAGTCGGGGACGCCCTCGCCCGTGAGGTTGTAGTCAAGGCCCGCCCGGAAAGCGCCGACCTTGTAGCCGAGTCGCAGCAGGCCACCCATCTGCGCTGCATCGGGAATGCCTGCAATATAATCCACGATGTTTGCGCCGTTGTTGAATACCACTTCCTCCAAGCCCTTGAAGCGGTAATGGCCGCCACCGATGCCCGCATAAAACCAGCCCTTTTGCCGGGGAATATAGTAGTCGAAGAAAAGCGTGTTGGAGCGCACGAGGCTCATGGTATTGATGCGGCCATATTGGATGAACGGCGGCGGCACCTGTCCGTTGTAGGTCGGTTGGTAGCCATCGGCATCCGTCCCGTAGGATTTTTCGAAAACGCCCCCTAGTCGCAGGCCAATGGAATACCTTTCTTTGAAAGCGGTTTTCAGTTCAAAATAGGTGGTGCGGCAGACCGCCCCCAATGAGCTGCCAATCGGCACGGCATACTGGTGGCCGACCTCAATCATCAGGGGCGCAAGGCCCGCAGATTCGGGGTTGCGCTTGAAGCGGGTCAGGTGCTTGCCGTTGCCGAAGTCAAAGCCGATGGTGCTGCTCATGTAATTCTGGATGTTGAAGCCTTGCTTAAGAAATCGGCCATTACTCCGTAATGTATTTTTAAAGGAAATGCTGAGGAACATGTTCTCTCCCTTTGCACCCAAGGTGAAGGCGCCCAGCCATTGCGAAGGAACTTCCTGGGGAATAAAATGGACGGGGGAGTTGAAATCCTGGCGTTCATAAATGGTGTTGCAACGTATCCTGCCAATGCCCAAGCCACCAAAAACACGGGTGGACGACAGGTTCGCCTCCAGGTAGCTGTTCAGCGTCAGGCTGGTAATTGCGCCCATGATAGGCTCTGTATGATGTGAGCCAAAGTAGGGTGCCCCGTTGTCGCCAAAGGCGCCAATGGCCACGTCACCTTTCAGGCCCAAATAAAAGCGGTTGGCAATCCAGACTTTTGGCTCGGCAGCTAAAGAGATGGAAGCCGCTCCAAAGTAATTGGGAGTTGGCGTATTCAGCGAGGTTTCCATGCCCAAGAAAAAACGCTGGGCGAAGCTTTGGGCGTGGTTTTCCGTGGCGGAAAAAAGCACCAGCAATAGCCAGAGGGCTGAACAACAGGCGTTTGCGAAGCGAAACTTGAAAAATGACATGGATGCGTGCAGGTTTAGGTGATTGGTTCCCATTTCATTAAAAGCGAAATAACGGGCAAATCTGGTTCCTGTGCAATGATTTTAACAACCTGCCTTGCAACGGAAAAAGGGGCGGCGGCTTACGCCCCGCCTCCTGAGTTTGTTGTTGCTAGCCTTTCTAGTCAGGTTCTTTTGAGAATGCACCGACTACCCCTGCACCGCCCGCAACGAATGCGGGCAAACCCCGAACATTTCCCGGAAGCGCTTGGTGAAATAACTCTGGCTGGAAAAGCCCACTTCCAGCGCCACCTGCTGGATGCTCCAGTCGGGATGGGCTTGCAACAGTGCGGCGGCCCGTTGCAGGCGCAGGTGCCGGATATAGCCCGTGGCCGACATGCCCGCCGAACGGTCGAGCTTGCGGTGGAGGTCGGTACGGCTCATGCCCACCAGCCGCAGCAGTTTGTGGACGGAAAGGTCCGGGTCGTAGATATGATTGTTCAATGAATGGTTGAAGCGCCGCAGGAACGCATCTTGTGCAATAGATGTGGTAGTCAGCATGGCAAAGGGGGTTTAATGAACATCGCTGCAACGTGCAGCAAAACTATAATGTAAAAAGCAGGGACAAGGTAACGCTGTTTTTGCCTCGATTTTTAACATAAATGTTCCAAAATCTTCATTGGGGCAGTTTTTTGTGGGTTTTTCGTGGCTTTCGCAATTTTTTTCCCAAAAAATGTCGCCGCCTTGTGCAATCTGAAAGTACGGCTGCATCCATCCCGCTCACCAATGTTTTTCATCATCCACTAAAATCTCTTTTTATGAAAAAGCCGCCAGTCACCCTAAACATCCCAACGCCCTGCCACGAGAACTGGGGCAAGATGACACCCGCCGAACAGGGCCGTTTTTGCGCCAGTTGCCAAAAGACCGTCATGGATTTTACGATGAAAAACGACCGGGAAGTCGCCCGCTTCTTCGAGGAAGGGGCGCAGGGCACCTGCGGCAGGTTCCGTCCCGACCAGTTGAACCGCCCGCTGCACCTGCAAGCCAGCAACGGACTCGGCGCTAGGCTGCGTGCCTGGGGCTTGGTGATGCCCGGCCTGCTGCTCGGCGGCTGGGCACAAGCGCAGACCGACAAGCCCGTGCTGCTCGGCAAAGTGGCCTGCCCCAAGCCTGCCGTCACACAGGTGGAACCAAGAATCATGGGGGATGTGGTGGTAGCACCCACTGCCCCGCTTTTGGGCGATACCGTCCTAGTCGAAACGCCCAAAATCCGCACCGTTACGGGCATCGTCATGGACAAGGAAATGAACGAGCCGCTCATCGGGGCCACTATCCTACTCCAAGGTACGGAGCTGGGCGCTGTCAGCAACATGGATGGGCGCTACGAGCTGGAAATCCCTGCGGACATGCAGCAACCTGTACTCCAATACTCCTACACAGGTTATTTCTCCCAAGAAGTGGCCTACACCGGGCAAGCAGTCGTCAATATTGATTTCTTGGCAAACCCATTCGAGTTTGAGGGACAAATGATGCTGGGTGCAATTGTGGTCGAACCACAGGAAGAAACGGTGTACGCCATTGCGAAGCGCAAAATACACCAGTGGAAAAACAAATTGCGCCAGCGCAAAACAAAGAAAGTGGAACAGCCGCAGACCGTGGAGGTCACGCTTCCCCCACCCGCTCCCATCATTCCATTGCCGGAACTGCCCGCCCCTGCGCTACCCGAAGCCCTGCCCGTACAGGTGTTCCCGAACCCATTTACCCAAGAAATCTCGGTAAAAATGGACTGCCCCACCGCCGAGCACCTGACCCTCCGCCTGCTCGACATGCAGGGCCAGGCCGTTTTCAGTCAAATATATGAAGCTATGAAAGGCCCGCAGGTACTGACGCTGAACATCACTGGCGTCAGCCTGCCCGCAGGGCAATACCTGCTGGAAGTGAGCAACGGCGAGGCATTGCGCTATGCGGGATTGGTGCAGCGGGCGCAGCCGTAAGGGATTGGGGTTGATGAGGGTTGATGTGGGTTGATGTGTGAGTTGATAAGGGTTGATGAGGTTGATGAGGTTGATGAGGTTGATAATAAACCCTTATAAACTGCTATCAACCAAAACCACCGCTTACGGCTTCCAATACCAAGGCCGCTCCGTGATGCTGAAGGGTATGAGTAGGCAGTTGTAGCATTCCGCATAATCGTCCTGGCCGAAGCCGCCGATGGTGCTGCAACGGGGCGCAGCGGCCACATTCAGGTCAACGGCGTTGGTGAAAAAGCGGCGGGTCGAGAGGCCGTCCACCGAGAAATAGCCCATGATTTGTTCATTGGGGTCATCGGTGTTATAGAGGTTGCCCCGGACTGTACCGGGCGGCGGGTCGTAGATGCTGCCACTGGTGGTCACGATGTCCCGTACGTTTTCCCAATATTTATATTCCTCCTCGCTCAAAGAATATTGGAGCAGGTGGAAACAATATTGAAAGGCAAAATGGTAGTCGTATTTTAGATTGAGGAAAGGCTCGTTGTTCAGCTTTCCGTCGCTTAAGTCGTGCGCATCGAAAATCCTGATATTGTTGAAGTCAATATTGGTTTTCACGTAGCAAATCTTACGGTTAATAATGCCGGGATAGTTTTCGCCGAACTCATATTCGCCCTGCGCCCGCCAGCGGAGGTACGGCGGATCGGCAATGCCCGACAAATCGGCGTTCATGGCCAGCACAAGGCGGTTGTCATAATAGCTGCGGCCCGTTGAGCTGATAATCAGGTTTTGGGAAACGCTGACCGATGGGTCGAGCAGCGGGGCCGACGGCGGCAAAATGCTCGGCTTGCTGCGGATGGTCTTGCCTTCCGGTGTTTTCACCTCCACATAATATGACTTGCCCACTTCCCCCTGCATGGTGCGGGTATAAACGCCCGCTTTTCCTTCTGTAAACTCAAAGGCACCGCCCGCATCGTCGTAAACAATCACGGAGGCATTCGACACGGGCGTCTTCAGGTCGTCGGTACTCACGCCGATGATGGCACTCAGGCTCACCTTGATGGTGTATTCCTGCAAGCTGTCTGCGATGAGGCCGTCCACCGTCAGCAATTGCACATCGTTGTCAATGTTCAAGTTGATATCATCAATACAACTGTTGGTTAAAAAGCTAGCCAAAAGCAGGAATGCGAGGTATTTAAGTTGTTTCATATTTTGGATTGTTGGATTGATATATTGCTGGATTGCTGGATTGCTGTTCTGCTAAGAACAATCCAACAATTTATCAATTTCAAAACTTAAAGTCATAAGTTATGGCGGGGAACATGGTGCCCAATACTGCTACCCGATATGCCTTCACGCTGTTGAACGGCGACTGCCTGAAGAACACCGAGAAGGCGTTTTTACGGAAATACAGGTTGTAAATCGAGAACGTGAGGCTGTTTTTCCAGCGGTCCCGCTTGCCCCAAGGGCCTACGGAGTACGCCAAATCGAGGCGGTGGTAGGCGGGGATGCGGTACTGGTTGCGCAGCGAGTAGATGGGGATGGTGAGCACGTTGCTGTTGGAAAAGGTGCTGACCGGGGCCGTCGTCGGCCTGCCCGTGCTGTAAGTGAAATTGACGGAAAGGCTGCTGTGGACTTTTATCTGGTAAAAATAATTGAGGTTGAAGCTGTGCGGCTTGTCGTAGTTGGAGGGATACCAAGCGCCGCCGTTCACGGAAACCTGCGTGTCGCTGGCCTCAATCTTGCGCAGGGTGCGTGAAAAGGTGTAATTGCCCTCGAAGCGGTGCTGACCGTAGGCTTTGTTGAAATAAAGCTCCACGCCATACGCCTTGCCCCTGCCTGTGAGCAGTTCCGTTTCGATGTGGTCGTTGAGCAGCAGCCTTGCAAAGTCCTTGTAATCAATGAGTTGGTTGATTTTACGGTAGAAAAAAGTCACGTAGCTCTGTATGGTGTTTTCCCTGAAATTCTGGAAATAGCCTATGCTGGCATTATCGGCGTACTGTGGCTTCAGGTGATAGTTGGAGAGTTGCCAGAGGTCAATCGGCGTGGCGCTGGCCGTGTTGGTCACCTGGCCGAGGAACTGGTAGGAGCGATTGTAGCCCAATTTGATGGAGCTGGCGTCCGACAAGCCGAACTTGAGCGAAAGCCTCGGTTCGATGCCCGAATATTGCGCTGCTTTTTCTCCCTTGGAAAATAGGAGGCTATCCTGGATGGTCTCTTCCGTCTTCGGCATTCCGGGTTGGTAGAGCAGTACCCGCTCCGGGCCAAGGTTCCTGAACAGCGTGTAGCGCACCCCTGCCATCAGTTCTATTCTTTTGCTGATGGTCCATTGGTTGTGGAAGAAAAGGCTCGTCTCTGTCCCAAGTTCGTCGGGCAGCACCTTTGCCACCACAATGGAAGTATCGCTGTTGGGGCTTAGTTCGCCCGGTGTGATGGTGTAGCGGCTCTGCTCAAATCCCAACTCTATCTGGTAACCTGCCACCGGTTGGTAAAACCCCCGCAGCCCGGCCCTCAGGTACTTGATTTTATTGGTAAACCGGGACTGGTCGTTGCCGTCCACGTCGTAGAGGTTGCTGATGTACTGCCCGGCGTTGGCGGTGGCCGTGAGGTTGATTTTTTCGCCAATGATTTGCCGCAGGTAGGCCGCCCCGCTCGTGGTGGCGTACTCGAACTTCACCTCGTCGGCAAACTGGAAATTGTCGTGGGTGTTGAAGGCGGTGAAACCGATTTTGGTCTTCTGCGAAAGGCGGGCATCGGCCTTGGCCGTCACGTCGTAAAAGAAAGCCCGGCTCTTGCGCAGGTCCACGTTGCGGGTTTGCTTCAAAATCCAATCCACGTAGCTGGCCCTCGCCCCCACGATGAACGAAGCCTTTTCCTTCACGATAGGCCCCTCCAGCACCAAGCGGGAGGAAGCGATGCCTACCCCACCCTTTGCCGTGAGCTGCTCGTAGTCGCCCTCCCGCATGTTCACGTCCAGCACCGAGGAAAGCCGCCCCCCATATTTGGCAGGCACGCCGCCCTTGTAGAGCGTGACGCCCTTCACCATGTCTGGGTGGAAGAGCGAGAAGAAGCCCAGCGCATGCACGGGATTGAAGACGAGGTTGCCGTCCATGAGGATGAGGTTCTCGTCGGTGTTGCCGCCCCGCACGTTGAAGCCGGAGGCGCCCTCGCCAGCACTCGTGACGCCAGCGACGGATTGCAGGCTGCGCAACACGTCCATCTCGCCGAGGAACTTGGCCTGCCGCTCCAGCTTGCGGATGTCCAACTGCTCCACGCTGCCCATCACGGAGGTCACGTTGCGGTCGGTGCGGGATTCCCGCACAGTAATTTCCGCCAGTTCGATTTCGTTGGCCTTCAGGGTAAAATCGTGCGTAGCATCGCTGAACATTCGGATGCGGACGGTGTCCTCCTCATAGCCGAGGCATTTGATGAGGAGGGTGAAAATGCCCGTCGGCATGTTGAGTTCATAGCTTCCGTCGAGGCCGGTGACGCTGTTTTTGTTGATGGGTTCGAGGCGCATCACCACGCTGGGGATGGGATCGCCCGCTGCGTCCAGCACCCGCCCGGTGAGGGTCAGCTTCTTGGAAATCTTACCGTTGTTTTCGCCGAAGGTCAGCATTTCCTGTTGGGAATAAACCCTGCCGACCAATATCAACAGCAGTAATGTAAAGTAGTGTTTAGCCATTTTTCGATTAAAGTTGGACACGTTTTCCCCTTGGCCCTTCCGGCGGGGTTGGTGTGCAAGGTACGCTTTCCATGCAAACGGGCGCAATTTTGCCAAATTGAGTTGAGGGAAATTCCCCCGAAGCCTTGGTTTGGTTGGCTTGGCGACAAAGGCAGGCATTTTGACAGGCCATCAGTTGCCGAACGGGCTTTTTATCAAAAAAAAATGGCAAGCATCCGTTGAAAAAATGCAAAGCACTTGCTACCTTTGTTGCGAGCTTACCTAAAGCCCTTTTTAACAGACAAATTTTTAGTTTTTCACAGGCTTTCTTTCTACCAGCACTTGGAAAAGTTTGCCGTTTTTACCTTTCTGCTAATACCCGTTCCCTCCTGAGGGGAGTGATGGCCATTTTATGCAGAAAGCCAGCGGAAAAAACGATTTTTCACTGTGTTTTGCACAAGGACGTGTTTCTCTAATGGGCTATTCGTTTTTTGCTACAACACACAATCTTTCTTTATCATGAGTTATTTAAAAATTTCTTTCGCTTTCCTCATCCCCATCCTGCTGTTTTCAGCAAGCAGTCTTTTGATGAAACCGAGCCAAGAGGAGACCACCAAGGCTTCCGTAGCCACTACCGAGGTTTTTGAAACACCAGTCGTGAATGCGGACGCAGGCCCCGCTTGCAAATGTTATTATGAAGTCACGATTACTAGTGGCGGTCCAGTCTCTACGTCGGCATTCCGGGTTCGGCCAGCTGGCGGGGGCACTTGGGTGGATTACCCATACTACAACACGAATCATTATTTCGGACAGCTCACAGTCTCAGCTCCTTACAATTATGATTTTGCGGTGAAGTCATCCTCGGCTTGTTCAGGAAGCGTACAGATTGCCTGCTGCAATAGGCCAACTGTCACCTATTCTGGCTCGCTATCTAGCGCAATAGTGGCCAGCAACTACAATACTGGTGGCTGCAACACCACTTGCGACCCTCCGTTCTAATCGCACCGTTTTAGCTGAAAACAGAAAGCCCTTGGTTGCGTACTGGAAGAACCCGGTACAGGCCAAGGGCTTTGTTTTTGGCGACATTCCCGCCTTTGAGACCGCCTCAGTTCGATTGGCTTTCGTCCAGTTCGAACAAACCGGACATGCCATCAGTCTGCCGATTGGCGCTGCTCACCTCCGCCGACGGCTGGGAGGCCACCAGCCCCTCCGCCGATTGCAGGCCGCCGGGCCGCAGCGGGCTGTGCTCGAAATCCTTGATGGCATGGTAGATGCCTATCCCCATGTCATCGTCTTCGATGGTGGGCCGCTGGTCAATGATTTGGGTGAAAATATCCGCCTCCACTCCCTGGAACTTATTCTGGAAATGCAGCTTGAGGTAGTGGAAGCACTTGTCCCAATCCTTTTCGTTGGCGAAGATGACGGACAGGTTGTCGTAAACCTTGGCGTTCCAGCTTCGGGGGTTTTCCCGGCTCGCTGCCGCTTCGACGCATTTCAGGTAATGTTGCTCCGAGCGCTCCACATCGTTGACATAGTTGTAATACGCCAAAGCGATTTCCGAGAAGCCATAATCGTCGTCCGAGCATTTTTGTAAGTACGCCTCGTATAGTTCGAAGCCCTTATCATAGTTTTTTACACCAAAATATGCCCTCGCAACTTCCTGCAAATCGTACCACAGCCAGTCCTGTTTGGGCTTGGCCTCCAACATTATTGCCAAGGCCCGCTCGAACCAGCCGACCGCTAAGTAAAACTTGGAAAAGTCCATCCATTGGCTAGGTGAAATACGGCCCTCGGAGCGGTAATGTGCCATGTACCTCCGAATCCAGTAATCCGCTTTTTTGTAATCGCCCGTTTCCACGTAAGCGGCAGCCAACATCTCCCAGGCATTGTAGGGATAGGGCAATTTATCCTTAATGGCCTTCTTGAACCACTTGACTGCCTCGGCTGGCTGGTTGGCAAACATATAGTAGCGACCGTATTGAAAATAGACCGTATCTGCAATAAACCATTTATCATCCTTGTCGGGGTATTTCTTGATGATATAATTCCCCAACGCCTTCAGTTCCTTCTCCATCTGGTAATTGGCATATTCGAGCATCAGGTCATCCTCTAGGTTAAGCTCTTCGCCACTCGCCCGCCAATCAGCTTCGTTCTGAATGGCTTCCTGCCGCTTTTCCTCCAATTCCTTCCCGGTCTCCATGCATTCCCGCATTTCTTCAAACCAAGATTTCACAGCCATGATATACGTGTTTTGTGTTTGATAAATAAGGCTTAAAACTAGGGGAAATAACGTAGCGATGCAAGTGGGGGTTGCGTGGTAACATGAAAGGAAAAGTATTTCACTGAACGCAAGCCAAAGAAACATGACCTTACGAATTTTTTGATGGCAATTTGGTCGCATAGCCAACAGCGCTTTGATTTCCCGACTTCCTGATTTATCTTGTCAACAAATTTGTGCCGATAAAAACGACCAATATGAAATTGCTTCCACTAATAGCATTGTTCTTTCTTTGCCTGCAAGCATCCGCACAAAGCCTGGAAGGCTATGCGGGCCTGGGCTTCAACAGGTTTTACGACTTCAACTACGACGATGGCCATTATCATTCCGACTATGAAAAAGGGCTGGCCAAGCGACTCGGCATTGGGCTATTTGGGAAGACCAACTTGGGCCTCGGAATGGGCCTGACGCTCCACTATACAGAAATCGAGGGTGGAATCCAGCTCAAATACGACGGACTCGCCGCTGGCTTTGAATTGGACGGGGACGCCAAGCTAAGGACCGTGGAACTCGGCCTTTTCCCCTTGAACCTGGGCATGCAAATAAAGTCCTTGAAAGGCACGATTGAAATCCTGATGGGAATGGAGTTCGGCCTTTTGGTGGGCGGCAGCTTGGAGGGCAAAGAAACCAACTGGCATTTGGACTTCGATCATAGCTCCACCCCTCCGAACATCATTTATAACACGGAAACAAAGCCCATCAATACCGAAACACGTACTTATTTTACCAATCTCAATGCCAGCCTTTGCCTCAAACTGGGTTATTCCCTCCCCATAGGGAAAAAACTCGAACTCATTCCCCGTTTGCACCTCGGCTATGGCCTCACGAAAAGGTTCACCTATGAAGTGGATTCTAGGCCGAAGAACCGGAACAGCATTTTGGAGGTCAGTTTGCGGAGGGCGCTTAACTGAAATATTCCAACTCCCCCTGCCGCCTTTTCACGAAAGCACAATTGCGAGGACTTAGCCCTAGGCCAAGCCCTACTCCCCCTCAAAAATGATAACCAAACCGCAAGTGTAAATCACCAGCAGCCACTGTCTTGTCCTTGCCACTACCAGCCTTTTCAAAAAACACCCGCCGCACACCTAGGCCGATGCCTGCCTCGAAATCGAAATGCTGGCCAATGCTCCTTCGGATGCCCCATTTAGGGATAGCTGCCACATGACTGATGGTTGGCAATTCCCCCAACGACGTAAGCACAAACCAATCGGGATAGTAGCTCATTTTCAGCGCAAGGAAACTCCCCGTATTGCCAGCCGTCTTTTTCGATTTCAGGCTCAGCTTGGAAAGGTTGTAGTACCAACGAGGCTCCAGTGTAAGCTCAGGAACCGAAATCAAGCCTGCCTTGCCATAAACAGAACTTCTCAGGTAGCCACTGAAAAGGCCCGCCTCCACCCGAAGCGAAACAGGCCCGCCAAGTTTCGGCTCGTAATAGGCCCAAATGCCCGGATAGCCAATTTGAACCCCCTTGATGGATTTCTCCAACCCCGCATCCTGCGCCTTTGCAAACTGGATGAAAAGCCCAAAAACAAAAAGAACAACAATAATTTTCTTCATAATAAGCGATAGCATGATTTAACCATAACCCTGAATCTAAACCATTTGCACCGTTCACCTAGCAATGTCAGCATTCAAAGCTTGGTCCATTTCTTTAGGTACTTTTTTTTATAAAGGTAACTTCCTTCGGGGAGTTTTTTCCGGCGGGTTGCATTGTTGCCCCGTCAATACCGCTGTGGCGCTTATTGCACCTTATGGATTACCTTTGGGGAACTTTTAACCAATCCACCACGCAAATCATGCAAAAATCCAATCTTGCCCTCCTACTCTATTGCCTGCTACACTTATTGGCCAACCCCATCCACGCCCAAGAATGGCGCTACGAAGGAACCAAGGAAAACAGGAATTCCATTTTCGGCGGCTCTTGGCTGGATGAGCAGGGAAACAGTTACCACAACGTACAGCTTGCAAAACGCTCAGGCAAAAGCACAAGCGCCATCACTGGCAAGCATCTGTTGATACTGGACAAAAACGGTCGCTTCAAGGGCATCATCCAGGTAAACGGCTGCCAGAACAGAAGCCCGTTATTGCCTTTTTCCAAAGACAGGCTAGTTTCCCTGGGCCACAACTGCAATACGGATACCGTGGAAACACCTGACATGCGCTTGTTCGACAAAAGCGGAAAATTGCTGGCCACAGGGCCTAGCTATGGCCTGTCGCACATGAGCACCGTACGCACCGAATCCGGCTATACGGCATTTTTCAAAGATGGCATACACTCCACAAAGCCGACGGTGGAAATGCGGCAAATTGATTGGGATTTCAATATGAAGTCCACGACGCTGAACCTAAGTTCGTACTTGGTGGACGGCAAAAAACTGGGCATGGTACCGAACCTGCCCGCCGTACAGGGTGCCGATGGCAAATGGCTGGTGGACGCCTTCCTCGGTACCCCGCAAAAGGACGGGGGCCTTAGCACCGATTGGCCATTTGTTTACCTCACCGATGGCAAAAAAACCTTGGGGCGTTTCCCTAAAAAAACACCATAACGGGGTTGATTTACGGCACGCAGGCATATCGGGACGGCTATGCTGTGATGATGCTGGAACGGAACGGGGAGGCAGGCGACCTTGTCCTATATCTACTGGATCAGAAAGCCAAACACCAGAAAACCATCAAGCTGGATCTCTTGCCCAGCCAGTTCGACTGCTTCCTAATCCACAATGACCATATACTCGTTTTCAGCAACGACTATGACCCGCAACAGGGCAGACGTTATACACTGCGGCTTTTCGACATGGACGGCAACCTAAAATCCAATCGGGTGCTGCATAATGACCGGGTAATCGCTTCTGCCGTTCTGCCGTATGGCGCATCCAGTATCATGGTAGCGGGCGCCATTGTTCCAAAAAAAGCAGACACCTATTCCTTCGTCTGGAAACTGGACATCGAACCGCCCACCGAACCGACGCAAGCACCTCTCGTGGCAGCAGCGGAAACCGAACCCGAACTGCCCTCCCCCATAGCGGACATGACCATTGATGACGTGGACGAAACCGTGCTGTCGGTGGCCGTCTTCCCAAACCCGGCAAGCATTTATATCCATTTCACCCTCGAAAACACGGCTACCCCAAACACCAACTTCCAGTTGCAAGTATTTTCCATGAACGGCAGAATGGTCCACCAAGTCGTATTGGATAGGCCCTACTACGAACTGCGCATCGCCGAACTTCCCGCTGGCACCTACTCCTACCAATTGCAAAACCTGGACGATAAAAAGGAATTCATATCTGGCAAGTTCATAAAAACCTGACAGGGCATCTTAGTCACGAACCAAGTCTCCTGCTTTACCCTGCTAGCCCAAGTCTCCTGCCTTGGGCTCTCCGCCAATTCCGCCTTCGACAGCGGCCAGTAGCACCATGCTTGCGCCTACCGCAAACAAGCTGGTATCCGGCTCAAAGCTGCTTGCCACTGGGCTTGCCCCTTTGGGGTGGGGTGAGACTTTGAACCAGCGAAACAGGGAAGACCTTCCCCAACGGAGTTGAATATGCTGGAGATGGACTGGCAGACCGTATTACTTCGGAATCTCCCGCCAAGTATAGCTTTTTTGCACGATTTTCCAACTGCCCTCATATTTCAGCAACAAGAAATAATCGGTGAAAATGCGCCAGTTGGGTATCACGATTTCCACCTTGGCGGTAGCGGCGTCTTTTTCATAATCAATGGAAACAATGCGCCCGAAGCGGTTGACCTTTTCGCCGGGCTTAACGCCAGCGATATACTCCAGTCCGTCCCGGATGCGCAGGCTGTCCTTCTCCGTGACCGTGTACAGGTTGAAATCGGGGTGGAAGGCACGGCGCAACCGCTCCGGCTCCCCATTGGCCGTGCCCTCGATATAGTCCATCAGCGTGGCCGTGATTTGCTGAATTTCGGAAGGGCTGTTGGCTGTTTGGCCTTGGGCAACCAAAGCAGCGAACAAGAAAGGAACAAGCAGTCGGGCGCTTAGTAATTTCATGGCAATAGGTTTTGGATGAAACAAAGCCGAAAATAGCCAAGTATTCCTATTCCATATTTGCTTGAACGCTTTTTAGCTTTTCCCTAACAACATGGAGCGTTTTCAGGGCTTCCTGCTTCATACGATGACCTATTTTCTGGTGCCAAAGAACATTGATTCCAACTGTAAAATGCAAGCTTCACTATTTGGCTAATCTTGTACGAGGCCCAACTTGTTTGGAATAAACCTGCCAATCCTCGCTGAGGCTGTATCTTTCCACATTCGAGGGCGGCAAACAAGAATAATTAGGCGTTGCAAAATGCGAGCTGTGGGCGCTAACAGGGTCTTGGCGTTCCGTTAGGCACTTTACTGTTTTGTTGGAGTAGATTACTGACAATTCTCAGCAATAAATTATTTGGATTTTGTTTTTTGTGGCCGATTTTGCCACGGCTAAACTTCCTAACTATCCAACCATCTTATTACATCTAAATCTCCTAAAGAAAAACAGCTCGCAAGCGCATGAAAATAATCCTCGACAGGCATTTTAAACAACATACGGAAGCATACCGCAGGGGGCAATTTTTTTTGTACAACTTGACTTTGGTAACGGCTATCTGCTCCATTTTCGCTGTACTTTCGCTGTTCAGCCCCGTTTACCAAAAAGTTTCCTACCTGCCCTTCGTGGGCTTGTGCTTCCTGACCTTCTTAGTTTTCGTCGGGACGGGGAACATCAAAACCAGCGTAAACGTGGCGGTCTTGGGCTGCTTTTTGGTGCTAATCAAGCCCATCGGTAGCACAGGATGGGTCTCTTCCCAGTTTTATGCCTGGCTGATACTGCCGCCTTTGCTCGCCACCACCCTCACGACCATCCGTACTGGTATTATTTGGGCCATCGTTTCCATTGCGCTCCAGATAGTCTATTATTTGCTGGACGACACCCCGACCACCGAGCTTTTCACCCAGATGGACAAGTTTAATATCATGTTGAACAGAATTTGCCTTTTCATCATCATCCTGTCCGTCGTCATCTCGTATGAGCGGTTGAAACAACAGCAGCAGGAAACCATTGAGCGGCAATTGGCAGAGATGGGCGTCCAGCAGGAAGCCCTTAGCCAAATAAACGTGGAATTGGAACGCTTTGCCTACGTGGCCTCCCACGACCTGCGCACCCCGCTCCGCAATATCATCTCCTTCAGCAGCCTGCTGAGCCGCAAGCTGAAAGGCCACGCCGACGAGAACATTCAGCAGTTTTTGGGCTATATCAACGACTATGCCCATCACATGAACAATATCATTGACCATATACTGGAATACGCCCGTATCGGGAAACACAACGTGGCCACCTGCGAACCCGTGGACATGGAGGCCGTTCGGCAATATGTGGTGGACTCGCTCAAGGACCAGCTTGCCGAAAAAAAGGCCATCGTCCACTTGGAGGGCGTGCTCCCAAGCGTCCTTGCGGAGAAGTCGCAGGTCGTGCAACTGCTCCAAAACCTATTGGAGAACGCCCTTACCTACAACGATAGCGAACAGCCCGAAATCACCATTGGCGGCGCTGCGCCCGTGGATGGCCAGCCCTGCTTCTTCGTCAGGGACAACGGCATTGGCATAGAACCCCAGTACCTGGAGAAAGTGTTCGACATGTTCTACCGGCTGCACACCTTCGACCAATTCCCCGGCACGGGGCTTGGGCTTGCCATCTGCAAGAAAATCGTGCAGCAATGCAATGGCCAAATCTGGTTGGAATCGGCACCGGGGCAGGGCACCACCTTCTATTTCACCTTGCCGCACATCACCGCCAAGGCATGAGGCGGGCGCCATGCTTTCCTCCCTCAAATCGAGGCCCCCTGGCGCAAAATCTTGCCACCGTCGTCCACCACCAAGGTGGCGAGGCCCTGCTCTAATTTCAGGCGATAGCCTTGCCGGCTTCGACGGAGGCAAGTAGCACCTGCTTATGCCTAAGGCATTGAACCAGTGTCTGGGTGAAAGACTATTCCCTGTGGAAGGCAGGGTGCGAGCTAGATTTTTACCTTATAGTAAAAAATTATCGTGCCCATTATCAAATGGTATTGCACAAGAATTACCTTTAACCCAACTTTCCTCTGGCTAACCCTAGCGGAACATTACGATACACCTTCACAAACTAGAATGTTGAGTTGATGGTGGATGCTGTCAAGCGTTCATCGTCTGATCTGTGTCCCATTGAAAACAAGATGTGGCAGTCCCAAACTGCAAATGGAACAATACTACTTAACTGAACAACCTTGGGTCTATTGTAAAACATGAAAAGAAGAGTGGCTGAATCGCTGTACAGCACCCTGCAATCCTTGCAAGACTATGCTTTCATACTGCTGAACCCGGAAGGTACCATACAGACATGGAACCCCGGCGCCGAGAAAATAAAAGGGTACACTGCCAAAGATGCCATCGGCCAGTCCTTTCAGGTCTTTTACACAGACAAGGACATGCAGCTCGGCAGACCCGCCGAATTGTTGGCAACCGCAGCAAGGGAGGGCACAGCAAAGGACGTGGGCTGGCGGAAACGGAAAGACGGTTCGCTGTTCTGGGCGAACGTACTGATAACCGCCATCCGTGACAAGGACGGGCATCTCGACGGGTTCACAAAGCTGACCGGCGACCTATCCAGCCACAAGATACCCGCAGAAGTGGCCGACAAAGTTCCCGTAATGCTCGCCTACTGGGACGTCAACCTCACCTGCCGCTATGCCAACAAGAGCTACCTGGATTGGTTGGGCAAGCGCGCAGATGAAATCATCAACAAGGCCACACTCCCTAGGCTGCTGGGGCCTTTCTATCAACGCAACCTTCAGCACATAAACGCAGCGCTGGAAGGACAGACGCAGGAATTCGAAATGGACCTCATCAGGCCATCATCTGGTGAAAAGCTCAGGTGCCTGGTCAACTACTACCCCGATGTGGAAGACGGTGAAGTGAGGGGTTTCATTGTACTGGTGTCGGACATCTCCCACCTGAAGCAACTGGCAGAAGAAAAGCTCCACCGGGCAACGCTGGAAGTCAAGAACATTGAGCTGGAGAGCTTTGCCTACATCGCCTCGCACGACCTCCAAGAGCCGCTACGCACCATTGCCAACTATATCAACGTCATCAAGGAAGACCACGACAATGAGCTGGAAGGGAAGCTCCGAACCTATCTCCAGTTCATTGAAGGAGCCACGATGCGGATGCAGGAGCTGGTGCGTGTACTGCTGTATTATTCCAGGATAGGAAAGGATCGCAAGCTCACACTCTGCAACTGCGAGAGCCTCGTCACGGATGTTTTGAGCGACATGAATGAACTCATTATCTCCTCTAATGCAACCATCCGCCATGAAAAGCTACCTACCATTTTAGGATTCGGGACGGAGCTGAGGCAATTGTTCCAAAACCTGCTGAGCAATGCCATCAAGTTCGGAAAACCCGGCATCCCTCCCTCCATTCATATCAGTTGTAAAGAAAACAAGGAAAACTACCAATTCTCCATCTCCGACAACGGCATGGGAATCGAGGAAAGGCATTACCAACGGATTTTCCAACTGTTCCAGCGGCTGCACAGCCAGCACAAATATAATGGGCATGGCATCGGGCTGGCCAACTGCAAAAAAATAGTGGAACTACACGGCGGCACCATCTGGGTGGAGTCGGAACCGGGCGTAGGCAGCACCTTTTACTTTACCATTGAAAAATTCAAACTGGACGACAATGAACAAGAAAATCAATAGCATCATGCTGGTTGACGACAACCCACACGACAATTTTTTCCATGAAAGGGCCATTTTACAATATAACCCCGCCATCAAGGTGTTCAAAATGGAATCTGCTATGGATGCGCTCGACTATTTGAAGACCCATTCCGGAGATACCCAGCTGGAGCCGGACATCATCTTCCTGGACATCAACATGCCTTACATGAACGGTTGGGAGTTCCTGGAGGAATACAAAAAACTGGATGAGCGCCTCCAAAAGCGCTTCATCATCGTGATGCTGTCCACCTCCGAGCATCCTTCGGAGAAGGAAATGGCGGCTAACCACGGTGTCATTGCTGATTTCATCACCAAACCGCTGACCAAGGAAATATTGGAGGGCATTGAAAGCAGGTTTTTTGGCGATGCATTAACCTAAGCTCCCCTTTGAGTGACTTCAACCTTTGTTTGAACCTTTCTCTTGACTGGACTCCCCCTGTACACGGGTTCCGCTCAAGCCCTTGCCCATGCCGCCGCCGTGGCGCTCATCCGAAGTGTCATAGATATCGCCTTCTGTTTGGGTATGTTGACGTTCATCACCAGTTTTATGTGCCTGATTCTGGTCGGAAGGTTCCGTCCCCGACCTGCCTCGGTAGCCAGTGCCCTGATTTCCGCCAATATTGGCTACATTGCCAATGGGCAACTGGGTGCCCTTTTCAAGAAGGCTTTCCTTCTCGTCTCCCGGGTGCTTGTCCTTTTGCTTTTCAGTTGACATAATATTGAATTTTAAAGTTTTTTGTTCCACTTTCTGTCCCAAATCCTAGCGTGATTGGCGGGCATCGCCATCCATTACCACATTGCCACCATCGTCATAAAAAATGTCAAGCTTGCCAGCACCATCAGTTTGTGTTTCCGGGCCACCTTCCTCTTCCAGTTCTGGTTGTTCGGGCAAGCGGCCCGGCTGCGGCTGATAGGGTTTCTTGTCTTCATCGGGCCGTGGATTGCGAGGTGGTGGATTTCTTTTGTCGTCTTTCATGTTATTGGATTTATCCTGTTCGCCGCCAAACCATGGTTATGGTTGATAAGGGTTGATGAAGTTAATAAGGGTTGATTATCAATCTTTTATAAACCTTTGTTATCTTCATCAACCATCCACTACCTGCCCCGAAAATCGGGAAAACTTGGCGGCATGAGTTATACTAAAGTGCCGAAAGAAGTTGGAAAGAAGGTTTAACAGGTTTAGCTGCCTAAACCTGCTAAACTTTCCAAACCCCTTTAACCCGATGGTAGATACTGATTTCTTAGCAGTAAAATGAAATCTGCTGGCAGGTGTTCAATTTTGGCGACAATCCCGAAAGGTTTTTAAAATATAATGAAGTGGATTTGTGGCGTCACACCTCCAACAGCAGCTTAATTTTGCAACAAAAACAGCTTCATGACATCGCCAAGGGTAATCTCCACCAGCAAGAGCAGCAGCCATACGTTTCATAAGCTCCCATGCACAGGCATCCAGCTACTGGAAGGGCTGGGCGTGGAAGGCGATGCACATTTGGGTACCACTGTAAAACACAGGTCGAGGGTGGCGCAAGACCCCACCCAACCCAATCTGCGGCAAGTACACTTGATACACGCCGAGCTATTCGAGGAATTGGCACAAAAGGGGTTCCAAATCGCACCGGGCGATATGGGCGAAAATATCACCACCGCCGGAATTGATTTATTGGGCCTTCCCAAAAACACCCTCCTCCGAATCGGAAACGAGGCGGAAATCATGGTGACAGGGCTTCGCAATCCCTGCCTGCAACTGGAATCCTTGGCCGAAGGATTGATGAAAGCCGTCTTGGACAAAGATGCGGACGGCAACCTCATCCGAAAGGCGGGTATCATGGCCGTCGTGACCAAATCTGGGGAAATAAGGGTTGGTGACGAGATACAGGCTCAATGGCCGAACCCACCCTTCGAAAAACTGGATAGGGTGTGAATTGGACTGCGTTAAGTTGAATCCTTAACCGCCGCCCGCTGGAACCAGGCACCATCTACCCCACTGGGGCAAGCAAAGGAACTAACCGTACCCCCTGTATCAGTAAGTGGACGTACCAAAAATAGGCGGCCTTAACAAACGAAAGGCGAGCAGCACGAGGCCAAGGGCCAGCAATGCGCCGAAAATGAGCTTGTTGTACCTCGCCAACCATTCGGGCAGATAGATGTCGAAATTGGCCTTTTCACTATCGGAATATTGCCTCGCAATGGGCGTCAGCGGGCAGTTGCCCTTGCCCACCAAGAGCGCCAACCCTTCGAACACCATCAGGCCCACCGAAGCATAGGTGACCGTCGTGACCACCCCGCTCAGCCCAGCGTACAGGATGCAGCAAATGGCCGCCACCATGATAGCCCAAATAATGGTGTGCGCCGTTTTGACGAATATCAATTTGTGAGGAACTGTTTTCATGGCAGTTTTTTATTGCAGCACCGAAACTAAGCAGGCCGCCAATGCCCGTCATTGATTTTTTGCAGGAAAGGCACTGACTCCTATCAGCAGGCCAGCAAGTAATTCCATTCGGTGTGTGTTTTGGGAAAAGGTAGGAAAAGGGCGCTTTTCCCGGTTTCAACTTTGCATCAAGGCATTTCACCGATGAAAATTGGAGAATGGAGGGGAGGGAGGCAGTTTTGTATCATCAAATCATCCTTTTATTAGCTTCACCATTTAAAGTTTGACGACATGAAAAATCATCAAAAATTGGCCATTAGCGCTTTCGTCGCTGTCTTTTTGCTCTTGGCAAACGGCTGCATCCCTTCGCTACAGCCCATTTACACCGAGGATAAACTGGTGGCAATCAAGGAACTGCCCGGCACTTGGGTTGACGCCGCTAACGAACTGAATTTCACCCAACAGAAAACAGTGATGGGCGAAAAAAAGGACGTGCAGGTTACGGTACACCAACAGCAAAAAGAAACTTGGCGCTTCAAGGCCGATGGCGACAAACGCTACCAACTCATCCATATTGACAACAATGGCAATGCTGCTGCCTTTGATATTCACGTCATTAAACTAGGCAGCGACTTTTTCATGGACTTTTACCCGACTTCCATGCCCAATGAGGACGAGCTGAAGCAAGATGCCGGAATCGGAAACCTGGTGAAAGAGCTGGAAAAGATGAATTCCCTCAAAGCCTTCCACGTGTATCCCGTCCACAATTTCGCCAAATTGGAGGTGGGTCAAAAGCAGTTGAAAATAACGATGTTCGACCCGGACTTCCTGAAAAACCTGCTCGAAAACCAGCAAATTCGAATCAAACATGAAAAAACAGAAGAAGGCTTTATCTTGACGGCTTCGTCGCAGGAATTGCAGAAATTCGCAGAAAAATATGCCCATGCGAAAGAAGCATTCCTCGATGACCCCATCGTGCTGAACAGGAAAGCGTTATGAGCCGCATTTTTCAAATATTAAACAAAATCGCTCGGAACAGGCCGTTGCAGCACGGTCTGTTCTGGGTGTTCTCGTTTTATCTGTTGGCTCGGCTTTTTGCCTACGCCGACGAAATCACGAAGGTAGGCGTGATTTATACTTTCTTATTCCACCTACCACTTTTATTGGCCGTATATGTCAATTTAGGGTGGTTAATTCCGCATTTTTTACGAAGCAAGAAATATGTTGTTTATGTTTTGCTTTTAATTGGCTCAATGTTCTTATCGGCTGGATTCAATCTGCTGATTTTCAATCATTTGTGCGATATTTTATTTCCCGGTTATTATTTTATCGCTTATTATTCTTTTTGGGAAATTATGCAGTTTGTCGCCGCCTATATTGTTATTTCTTCGTTGATTAAACTCTCAAAAACATGGTTTAAATACCGTGAAATACAAGACCAATTGCAGCGCCTCGAAACCGAGAAAACGGCAGCCGAACTCAGCGCCCTGAAATCCCAAGTGAACCCCCATTTCCTGTTCAACAGCCTGAACAACCTATACTCCCTTGCCCTCGACCAAGACCAGCGCACACCGGGCATTATCCTGCGCCTCTCGCAGACGATGCGCTACCTGCTCTATGAATCCAACGCTGATTTTGTGCCGCTGGCAAAGGAGGTGGAGCACCTCCATAACTTCGTCGAAATGCAGCGCCTGCGGGTGGGCGAGCGGGCTAGCATCAGCTTCGAAGTGCAGGGCGAGGTGGGTGAAAAACAGGTAGCCCCGCTGCTCTTTCTGCCCCTCGTTGAGAACGGGTTCAAACACGGCATCAAGGGCGACACAGCGGGCGCATTTATTAAAATCCATTTGCAAATCACTGATAATCAATTGGTTTTCAAAACCGAGAACAACAAGGGCACGGTGGATGAAGTCGTAAAAGACAACGAAAGCGGCGGTGTCGGGCTGGAGAACCTCCGCCGCCGCCTCAAGCTGCTCTACCCCGGCAAGCACCACCTTGAAATCACCGATGGAATAGCGACCTTCACTGTTGTGCTAAAAATCGAACTCGCATGAAACTTCGTTGCATCGCCGTGGACGACGAGCCGCTCTCGCTCCGCATCATCGAAAAATACGCCGCCGACCTGCCACAGCTCGACCTCGTGGCCACCTGCGCCGATGCCTTTCAGGCAATGGAGGCGCTGCGTCAGCACCCAGTTGACCTCCTCTTCCTCGACATCAACATGCCCAAGCTATCCGGCATCAGCCTACTGAAGTCGCTGGACAAGCCACCGCTCGTCGTCTTCACCACCGCCTACCCCGAATTCGCCGTGGAGGGCTTCGAACTGGAGGCCGTGGATTACCTGCTTAAACCCTTCGCTTTCGAGCGCTTCCTAAAGGCCGTAAACCGAGCAGTGGACAGGCTAACAACCCCGCCCATCACCGAGCCGCCTCACCCCGGCTTCCTCATGGTGAAGGCCGACAAGAAACTCTACAAGGTTGATTTTCAGGACATTAACTACCTCGAAGCATATGGCGACTACGTGAAGATTTTTACGAAAGACAAAATGCTGCTCACCAAAGAGCGCCTGAATGTCTTGGAAGAGCAACTGCCCACGGGAGCGTTTTACCGCACCCACCGCTCGTACATCATTGCAGTAGCGGCCATAGATTTCATCGAAGGGAACATGGTCTGCATTGGCAAGGAGCGGCTGCCCATCAGCGAGAATTTGAAGGATGGCCTGCTGGGGATTTTGATGAAATGAGACGAATCCGCATTTAGGGAATATCGGTCAAACGCTTGTGTGCCGCTGGACATAGTCTCGCTAGGCCAAGTCTCCTGACTTGGCCTTTATATCATTCCGTCTTTGACGGAAGTAAGTAACACACTTACGCCTGTCGGAGACAGGCTGATATTCGGTTCAAGTCATGAGACATTGAACCAGCGGATACCACTTTTTTAGGGGCAGGACAGCCTTCTACTCAATTGATGAAAATCACAATGAATAATCATTGCTGGGAAGCCTGTTATTGCAGGACTTTTGAAATAAAATCATGAAAACCATACCAACCGTAACGATTCAATTACTGTGCCTCCTATTGGTTGGCACAGTAACTATTGCTTGTAAAAAAGCCAAAATCGAACCGGAGCTAATTGGAAAAATCTTGTTCGTACGTGAATCTAGTGAAGGGGATAGGCTTCATTCAATTAATGTGGACGGAACGGAATTAACCGACTTAGCACCTGAAAATACCATTCACCATTTTTCAGTTCCGCAATGGTCGAAGGACGGGAAAATGGTGGTGTTTAAAGGATGGATACATAAAGAAGGGTCTCCCGAGACAGATTTAGGTATTTATGTATTGGATGATTTGGCATCGCCACAGGCAAAACGAATAGCCACCTTTGGTTTTTTCCCAACTTGGTCAAGTGATGGTAAATCTGTTTTGTTCCTCGGTGAAAAAGACTACCTAGCCTCAGACACATTATATGCAGTAAAACCCGATGGAACTGATTTGAAAGCACTAGGCAAAATTTCAAGCGTGAACTTTCAAAATATCAGATTTATGGCGTTCTCTCCCGATGGAAGTGTAATCTCCTTGAAGGCGGAGCCTGGCGTCGAAGAATATGGTTTGTACCTTTTTTCTACTACTACCAAAATGCTCAAGAAAGTCGCTGTATGTTCAAATCTTCTTGATTTTGACTGTGGCACACCCGATTGGTCACCCGATGGACAAACACTGCTGTTTAGCAATGATGCAAAGATACACTTGGTTAATCAAGATGGTTCTGGATTTAAGCAGCTAAACCTTCAAAGTTATATTGCCACTTGGTCTCCAGATGGGAATTACCTCGCCTATATAGACATGGGAGATGGTGGACTGCATATTACAAACCTAAAATTGAACAAGGATAAATTGATTTACACTGGAGATTGGCCGTACCAAACAATAAATAATTTAGACTGGTTTTCTCCAAAGTAATTTGAAACAATATGACAAGACTTGCTGCTTGAAAAACTGAAAGCACAAGTGCCACTAATGCTGCTGCCATGCTTGAGATAACGGTGGTGCTGCGACAACGGGTCTGTAGTTCAGAACACTTGCGGCAACCGGGTTTTTAATGAAACGGAGGCAGATTTGCCAATTTCCGTTTCACTTCGGCCAAGGCAGGCAGGCTTTTGGTTTCCTTGGCATAGGATTCCATATCCCTGAGCATGGGAGATATATGTTTGATGGTTGCCCGGAAAAAAGCATCGGTTTCTCCGTCGTCACCTTCCTGACCAGCTTTAAAGGAGCGCATGATGGCCTCTCGGAAATCAGAAACCAAGAGTCGGCCCACGAAATCGTAGCCAATATAAAAGGTATATATTTCCTTATCCGTCAATTGGATGCCCTTTTGGGGGTCGTAATCGTCAAACCTGTCATGCAGCGCCTTGGCATCCTGGTACAGACCAGGAAATGAAGCCAACACCGCTTCGTTGACGGGCCTCGAAAACTCGAATTCCATCATCATCACCAGTTCTAGCGTCCAAGTGTTCAGCGTGACCATGAAATCGTTGGGCTGCATTGTATGTGTCCTTGCCATTGCCTACTGTTTTGGTTGGAATATCATATCCACGTGAAAGAAGGTGGCAAATATAAGAAAGGGGTTGATGCACGTCTGTCCGTAACTTCTTTCCTTCGACTGTTTGCCTACATTTACCCGTTGGCGAAAATCTTCCCTACCCGACCAAAAAGCCACAATCTCGTCCAGTGAAAAATCCCACTGCTCCAGCAAGTTCAAGCATGGTATGGAAAGACCAAATGCCAGCTACAACGGAAGCACTCTCCTCCCCACTAATAGGTAATCACGTCAATCTCCGCATAGCCCACCACGTCGTTGTTTTGCGTATTCCCCAATGCCGTTAACTTGATATACCGGGCACTGGTCGGCGCAAAGGTTTTCACCTGAAGGATGGGGTTGTTCTTGATATTGGAGAACTCCCCGGCATCCACTTCCTTCCATTCATGGCCATCCATCGAGACCGCAAAGCGGTACTTCGTAATGATGCCCGAACCCCACCAATGCTGGTCCGGTAGGTATTTGAATCCGCTCAGTTGCTCCGTTTTGCCCAAATCAATCACAAGCTCGACAGGCATTTTATAGCCCTTGTCTTGGTACCATTGGGTGTTGGGGTCGCCGTCCATCAAGGCTTTGGTGTGCTCGTCGTTAAGGCCAATGATTTCCCAAAGCTGGCGGGATATGTCAAACCGCTCTTCGCTTATTGGGCTATATTTTTTGGTAAACCTGTCATATGCCCTGGCATGGACCGTTATTTTACCTGCCGCTGTTTTAAATGGTGCTGTGTATTTAGCTGATTTATCGGTGAGTATCGTCCCATCCAATGTGTAATATATTTGGGATTCAGCATCGGCAGGAATTATCCGAACCGTGCCCGCTTGGTCACGAATAATGCTTGGGGCCGATAGTATAATCGGAGCGTTAAAGATTTCAATATTGGAGATAAGCGGGCTATTTTTTGCATCCAGGATATTCAACCGAAGCTTAGAAGCCGTCACTGTATTGAACCGCAATATGCGCTTATACCCGATGGTCGTTTCCTTCGCAATTTGCACCCATTGGCCATCCACCCAAGCCTCCACCGTGAATGCCTTCACCCGTTGGCCCAATGGGATATACTCCTGCACCAAAAAACGGTTGAACTTTTGCGGCTGCTTGAAATCAAGGGTCAAAGCAGCCGAACTTACTTGGTCGTCCGTTGCCCAATAAGTTTCAGGGTTCCCATCCACGGCCTTGTCCGCCCCAAAGCGCTGGGCGTTTCCACGGATATTGGATGCCTCGGACTTGGCCCCTTTTGCCAGGTTTTTGGCGAATGCCTGCTTCACCGCAGCGCCAAATTCCAAAACCGCTTGCTCGTCCTTCGGGTGGATCAGCCCGTTTGGCATGATGGGAAAATTGAGCAACAGCGTGGCATTGCGGCCCACGGAATTATAGTAGATGTCCATCAACTGCGGCAAGGTTTTCACCTTTTCATCCTCCTTCGGATGGTAAAACCACTCGGGCCGGATGGAAGTATTGACCTCGCCCGGCACCCAAGCCTCCCCGTTTTCGACGCCATAGCGCAACATCTCCTCCGGCACATCCCCGGTCGGGTGCAGTAGGCTCCAGTTGGTTTCCCCGACATACCCGGCCTCGGTGCCCACCCAACGCAGGTCTGCCCGGTCGCCCCCATCGTTCCAGATGACGATATTGGGCTGCAGCGAACGCACCAGTTCGTAGGTGTTTTCCCAATCGTAATAGGTGGTGCGGTCGATGTTCCGGGTCTCGTTGGCACCGCCGTAATAGCCGGAGCCACCATTCGCCCCATCGAACCAGATTTCAAACACCTCCCCATAGTTGGTCAATAGTTCCCGAAGCTGGTTCCTGAAATAGGTGATGTATTCGGGCTTGCCATAGTCCGGGTGGTTCCGGTCCCAGGGCGACAGATAGACGCCGAACTTCAGGCCATATTCCTTGCAGGCATCTGCCATTTCCCGGACCAGGTCACCCTTGCCGCCTCTCCACGGACAGTTCTTCACCGAATATTCCGTGTATGCCGATGGCCACAAACAGAACCCGCTATGGTGCTTGGCGGTGAGTATAATCGCTTTCATGCCCGCCTCCTTGCTGATGCGTGCCCATTGCCTGCAATCCAGTTCCGTCGGGTTGAAGGTCTGCGGGTCTTCGTCGCCGTATCCCCATGCCATGTCGGTGTAGGTATTGACGGAGAGGTGTACAAAGGCGTAGTATTCCAATTCTTGCCACTTCAATTGGCTGGCGGTCGGTACTGGCTGCACTGGGCTGGGTGCATCCACCTGCGCCGAGGCAGCAAAACGTAAAAAGAGCAGAAAAAGAACGGATAAGGAGGTTTTACAAGACAGATTCATCATTTCGTTGGTGAAATTATGCCATGATGCGGCAGTCAGTGGCCCATTGTTCAGCTGAAAACAAGCGGCCCGGTTGATAATTGCGGTGCCTGTCATCTCAGAAGCAAATATATACGAGCCAAGGTGTTCGACCTAATTTTTCCTTGCAGAGCATCCTGGCAAATCGGATAGCTGGGTAGGCCACACCTTTTGTGGACGACTGTTAGCAAGCCAGCGGAGAACTTCACGTAGAATTATTGGGAATCCCACCCCGTTTTGATGGGGGGCCTGCCCGATAAATTGGGCGAGCACGAACCCGGGACCGCAAGCGGCAACATGCAAGTATCTGGTTCAAGTTCGATTGTCCCAGTGCTTGCCCATGTGAGGCAAGATATTGAACTAGCCTTGCAGGGAAGAGCATCTATCAGCAGCCAATTCAAGGCTCCTCTTCCAGCATGGAACTCAAAATGGCCCAATAAGCTGGTATATAATGCTGGTTGATGTAAAAATCCATCTCCAGGTTTTCCGGCATGGCAAACCAGTCCTTCCTGGTATTTTCCAATACCGAAATCCGGGTGGATTCGTTGTGGCTTTCTTCCGGTGGGAGTGACACCAGATGGTCGCAAATTCGCACATGCATCGCTGCCCATTCCCGTAAGACGGCCATGTCGTTTGCACGATAGAAAGCGACCATTTTTCCCAAGGCGGCCTTGGCTTCCGCTTCCTTTGGCGTCAACTCGCCAATGATGCTTTCTACCTTTTTCTTCTCAACTGGGCTGGGCTGGCCGTAATCCAAATAATCCCACCTATCGGCAACTTCCATCCAGCAAGTCTGCCATTCCACCCGCATCCGTTCCAATGCTAGCACCCGTTTGTCGGTGGCTTTCAGCACGGGGCCTTCCTTGGCAAATTGCCGTCGAATAAAATCTAAAAACTTCATGAGGCTTCGGATTTGTCCAGAAAATGTAAAGCTAAAACATTAAATCGCTTCAACGCTGGAGCAATCTACCCAACCTTGTTCCCCTATCATTCCGGCTTTGACGGAGGCGGGTAGCACCTGCCTGCGCCTGTGGGAGTGGGGTGAGACATTGAACCAGCGTTGTGCAGGAAGACCGAATGCCAACGGAATACTGCTGGAAATTAGACTTGCGACAACAGGTTTCTATCGTCTTCCTACCTAGCCAAAAAAAAAGCCCTTGGGAATACCCAAGGGCTGGAAAGGTTTAATGTATCTGTGTTTTCCTAATAGAGATTAGGAATCGGTCAAATTTTAAATTAATAGCGATTGCCACCGCCATAGCCACCACGGTTTCCACCGTTGAAGCCACCGCCGCCACGGTTTCCGCCACTGCCACCACGGTCTTCCCGAGCTTCAGCAACTTTCACAACGATGGTGCGACCGTCCAATTGGCTATCGTTCAGCTCAGAAATTGCCTTGCGACCGTCTTCGTCGTTAGACATTTCCACAAAGCCAAAACCTTTGGACTTTCCGGTGAACTTATCCATGATTACGCTGGCAGAAGAAACTTCGCCAAATTCTTCGAAGGCCTCACGAAGGTCTTCAGACTGAGTATCGTAACTCAGTTTTGCTGCAAAAATGTTCATTATTGAAATGAATTAAAATGAAAAAATACTTGAGGAAACTTGTCTGTGAAGCAGAAATTAAAAGAAGAAATATTGACAAGAAGTGGCAAGAAGAAACTGCGGGCAGAAAAACTGTCTTTAGAAAAAATTGCTTGCGGAACTTACGAGTAAAGAAATTTCAAAAAAAATTGCTGTACAAATAAAATTACTCAATGAACGCCACAAAGATAGGGGAATAAATTGGATTTCAAAATAAAACCGAAAATTATTTTTCCAACATTTTAATTTCTTTAAAGGGGCGGTCTTGGATTTAGACGGTGTTCGGAAAATTACAGAAATGCCATTGAATACAATCCAAGTTTTCTATCAACAGCCCCTTAAAATACCAGGATTCAATTTTTGGCAATAAGCACAAGTCTTCTAATTTGAACCAGTTTCTATGTAAGAAACACCCTGCGCCAGCGGGTTGTGAAAATACGATACACTAACTAACGGTCGGTCGCCCAACCTAATGCACCATCAATAGCTTAGCGTTGATAATTCTATTTTTTTAACCGAGTCCCCAATCCTTTTGATGAACATATAGTTCGTGCTGGCACCTACGACTGCGCCAATGACGGGAAGAAGCCGTCTGGTTATTCTGCCTCTTATCAGTAGGAATATCCGCTCGGCAATGTTGACCATGATGGACCTGGTCATGATCATCCCGACTTCAACACCCAAGGAAACCCTCACAATCCGCATGAATTCATCAAATTCAATTTCATGGGAACCGCCTTTGCTATATATCACCGCTAGCGTGACCCTGAATTGCTGATAGATATTGTTGACGATATCAACTGGGACGCCAACCATCATGGTTATTGGTCCACCCAATCCGGAAACGGCCCCTGTCCCTCCCGCACGCACTGCGCAGTGGGAGATGAATTTATCGAGCCCTTTTTCGTCCACTTCTTTTTTGACCGCATTTTTATCAATGCTATCAAATACTTTCTTGAAACCCTTGTCGGCCAATTTATCCAAAACTATATTTTTCATCCTTGATTTGTTGGTTATCGAAGTTTGTGAATTGCGCCCATTCTAAATAGCACAATGGAAAAAATCTTTTCCATTTACAAAACACCATTCCCGAAGAAATGATCAAGCCTGCTGCTGACAAGCCCAAAGCACCCATCAAACTCAATGCCGCCTCACCTGTTATTCTGCCACGTGCGGTCTGGATGACAAAACAGGCTTTCGTAGCTTAAATCCGGGTCAATGTTCATTATGACTGCAAAATCATCCTTGAACCCTATTTCCCAAAAAAGACGGATTACCAACCATTTCAACCAATTTCCCAATTTCAACCAATTTCCAATTTCAACCATTTCACCCACATGACACCACCAATCAAACTCAGCATACTCGACCAATCCATCATCCGAAAGGGCAGCACGGCCAAGGAGGCCATCAACGAGACCATCGAAACCGCCAAATTGGCGGAGCGGTTGGGCTTCACCCGGTTCTGGGTATCAGAACACCACAACAGCACCATGATAGCAGGCTCCGCCCCCGAGGTGCTGATGGTCAAATTGGCGGATGAGACCGACCATATCCGCATCGGCAGCGGCGGGGTGATGCTCCCAAACCACAGTGCCTACAAAGTGGCCGAAAACTTCCGGCTGCTCGAAACCCTGTTCCC
>Ga0075012_10000817_pt1 | contig 32705 bp, 17 predicted proteins | sample All_14_2_FD_71474 | JGI IMG/M metagenome (GOLD analysis project Ga0075012, IMG submission 71474) | Freshwater microbial communities in response to fracking from Pennsylvania, USA - Allegheny Zone_MetaG_DW_15 | ecosystem: Environmental > Aquatic > Deep subsurface > Groundwater > Drilled...
TTCGTGATTAGCCTACTCCCATTGACATTACAGCTTTCCGCCCAGTGCGAGTGCGGCACACCAGCACAGGTGCCCGATCCACTCTGCCCCGGCGGCTACAAGCAACAGTGTACAGGCGACGTTTTCACAATGAACTACTGTGGCCCAGATACCATCTTTGTTGGTGCCTCGTGCATGGGCACGCTGACCAGCCCCAGTACCTACATCCAACTTTCGGGCAGCCCAATTTCTTCCTTTGTGGAATTTGTGCCGCCAGGAGGCTACCCGATTGGCAGCAGCGTACCCGCAGGAACACAGGTGACGGTGCATTACATCATCACTTCTCCCACGAACGTCAAGGATACGCTTTGTTTCCAACTCAGCTTCATTGACACCATCCCGCCCAACATCAACATCACCCTTCCCAGTGATACGGCTAGTTGTGAAATGAACGACTATGCAGGTTGGCTGCAAGCCAACATGGATTCGCTGGAAGCCCACAAAAATGATTTTGACAACTGCGGCATTGACACCATATATAATAATGGCCCTGCCACTTTCGCCAACAACTGCGGTTCGGTGGCTGTCACTTTTTATGTGGAAGATGATTCCGGCAACTCGGATAGCTTCACGGCCACCTACATGGTTTACGATACCACGAAGCCAGTGCTGTCGGGTGTGCCAGCCGATATCGTTATCGGCTGCGACGACCCTATCCCAGCGGTGGCCAACGTCACGGCAAGCGACAATTGCTTGGTAGGAATTACGGCCTCGTTCAGTGAATCGAATTCCCAATCGGCCAACACTTCCTCCTGCAACCACTACGACTACACCATCATCCGCACCTGGACGGCGAACGATAGCTGTGGCAATACCGTAACCGCCACGCAAACCATCAACATCGAGGACACCGGGGTTCCGACTTTCGATATCCCGCTGGACACGACGGTCAACTGCGGCACCCCCGTTGACACCATGACCTTGGGTTCGTACAGCAACGCTTTGGACAACTGCTCCTCGGTTCTGAACATCACGATGGCCGACGTAGTGACCGCCGGCTGCGGTGAGACCAAGACCATCATGCGTACCTGGACGGTGAGCGACCCCTGTCTCAATGCCATCTCGAAAACGCAGGCCATCACCGTGCAAGACACCATTGCCCCCACGGCGGTTTTCCCAGCCGACCTCACGGTTGACTGCTCCGACGTTGGCAATATCAACATCACAGGCGTGCCGACCATGATAAGCGACAACTGCGACACATTGGCTTTTTATACTCAATTGCCTGACACGCTCGTAGCAGGTTCTTGTGACTACAGCTACGTGCTCAAGCGACCCTGGCTCGTGACGGATGCTTGCAACAACTCTACCCAGGGCTTGCAAATCATTACCGTAACGGACAACAACAACCCCATCGTCGGTGCGGCAGCGCAGGGCATGACCATTTTCTGCGATGATGCCGTCAGTGCCGACAGCGTGTTCAATGCTTGGGTAACCAACCATGGCAGCGCCACAGCTTCTGACAATTGCACGGACACGGCAGATTTGACCTGGTTCGCATACGATGCAGGCACCAGCACGAATGCAAGTTTGGCTGCGCCAAATTGCGCCAGCCCAACCCTCGGCGTTTACCGCACAACTACCGTGGATTTTATTGTGGAGGATAAATGCGGCAACCGGGACACTACATCGGCCACCTTCACAGTGGCTGACAATACAGCTCCAGTGTTGACAAACTGTCCGGCAGATATTACTTCTGATACTGACCCTGGCCAGTGCGACGCCCTGCTGACGCTCGGCTTGCCAAACATCACAGAGGAGTGCGGCAACACCGCTGCTGCGCAAAACTTCTCGATCACGCAAACGCTGACCATCCCCAGTGGCATGGATCCAGTGGAAACGCCAGTGAACAACCTCGTCTTTAATTTTTCTGTGCCTAGCCCACCGTTCATCGCCACTTCGGATGCGGTTTTGAATATCATCCTGAACAACGTGGACGCTGAGGAGCCTACCGAGTTTTTCATGGTGTATGGCGAGGATGGCTCGGTGCTTGGTGCTGTGGCGCATACGCCTACCCAGTGCTCCGACACGATGACCGCATTCACCCTGACCGCCGCCCAAATCAACGATTGGGCCTTCGACGGGACGCTGACAATTACCGTGAAGCCAAACATTCCAGTTGGACAGCCAGGTCGTTTTTCCATCAACCCGATTTGTCCAAACGGCGCCGTGACCGCCGAACTCGACTACATGACCGAGTTCCCTGTCAACCTCAGGTTTGAGTACAGCCTGAACGGTGGGCCACGCCAATTGGTAGCCCCCATCGCTCCTGTGACGGAGAGCTTCGGTCAAGGCACGACCAGCGTAACCTACTATTTCACGGATTGCGCAGCAAATGAAACCACCTGCAATTTCGAGGTGACGGTGGAAGATAACGAACCGCCTGTCATTGCCTGCCCGCCAAGCATGAGCATTAGCCTGGACCCAGGTGAGTGTACGCAGGACGTGACCGTTCCGCTGTTTTCAAGCATCACTGACAACTGCGCCGTGACGACGCCAAGTGTGCAGTCACAGCCAGTGGATTCCCTGAGCCGCCTCATTAGTTTTAACTACAACCCGAACCTCAACGACTATGTCGCAAATGACAAGACGTTTACGTTCACAGGCTTGCAGGGCAACGCAACACCAGGTGGTGTGGAACTCATCATCACCATCCAAGGTGATGTTGACTCCGTGGGAGCTTACTACGAAATCTACGATAACAACGGCAACTTCCTTGGCACCACTGCCAAAGGCCAGCCGAACGTGACTCCGGGCGATTGCAACTCGCCTAGCACTGCGACCTTCACCATCCCTGCTACCACCTTCAACGATTGGGCTACAGCGGGCGACATCACCATCACCGCCGTTTCCTACATGAGCTACCCGATTCCGCCAGCTGGGCCAGGCTGGGGCATCAACCCATGCAACTCGGCGGTAGTGAACGCCGATGGCGACACGGACGGCAGTTTTATCTTCGCAACTTTCAGTTACCAGAGCGTGGCACCAACCTTCTCGGCTACTGGCGCAACGACCATTCAGCAGGTGACGCTGACGCCACCGCTCGATGCGCAGACCTACACACTCAACCAAGGCACAACGACCTTCACCTACGCCACTACGGACCTGGCGGGAAACCCTGGCAGTTGTTCCTTCGATATTTCGCTGAACGACGTTGAGCCGCCAGTGGCTATCTGCGGCCCCACATTTGTTGACATCAATCCATCGGGTATTGTTTCACAGCCGATTTTGGTTTCCGACATTGACCTTGGCAGCTACGACAACTGCACGGTTTCATCCATTACCGTTACGCCAAGTTCAGTTACTTGCAATGACGCCGACACCAATCCGAATCCCGTCACGCTGACGGTTACGGATGCCTCCGGCAATGTTTCCACTTGCAATACCTACGTCAACGTGACGGTCCTTGGGCCATCGCCAACTGCACAGAACAACTGCGGCAGCAATGACCTGTTGTTCTTCGCCAATCCACCTGCGGCACCGGGCGGTGGTAGCAACCCCTATCAGTACGTTTGGTACAACCCGCAGGGATTGCCGTTTGCCTACGTGCAAAATCCAGCTATTCTTGGTGCCAACCAAAGCCATCTTGGTTTTTACAACGTAGAAATCACTGGCTTGACGGGCTGTGTGGCTGTGAATTCCATCCAAGTTACCTGTGACATGTTGCCGCTCCAGAAGCCGACCTTGCAGGCCGCCGATGTGATGATTTGCGCTTCGGAAAATGTGCAACTGACCACACCCGCCGTTTGCGGCAGCAACATTATTTACAAATGGTACAGCGGCAGCGCCCCTGGCGTACTGATAGGTACTACCACAGTGCCCAACTTCTCCATGCTGCCATCAGCTTCGGGCATGTTCAGCTTCTACGTAGTAGTAGAGCGCAACGGCTGCGAGTCAGTACCTTCTGACCCGATCAGCATCACGGTACAGGCTGCGCCTACGGCCATGCCTTCCCCGACGAGCATTGTGATTTGCGAGGGCGACGAGATTTTGCTCAACTCCATCAACAACGGTGTGGGCACCACTTGTCATTGGACTGGCCCCTGCGGCTTTGAAACCTTCAACTGTAGCCCTGCGCCAATTTCCGATGCAACGCTTTGCAATAGTGGCATTTACACATTGGTTACTACGTTAAATGGTTGTCCTTCCTTGCCTGCCACGGTCGCAGTCACGGTGATAAGCCAACCTGTCCAACCGTTCATCAGCAACTCAACTGGCCAGAATACACCAGCTTGCCAAGGCTCAACGCTGACACTGACTTCAACGGCAGTGCAAGGCGCTGTGTCCTACCTTTGGACCACACCGACTTTCACTACGATTTCCTCTGCGACCAACGTCCTGACGATTCCGAGCGCTACCATAGGTCAGCATGCGGGCCAATGGACGGTGCAGGCAATTGGAAACCCTTGCTCTTCCGAGGTTTCTCCGCCAGTTACTGTTTACATCGTAACACCGCCGGAGGCAGTTTCGGCGGCAGCCAACCCAACGCAGGTTTGTGAAGGCCAATCCTTGCAGCTTTCGGCTTCTTCTGCTTCGCAAAACGTGAGCTTCTTCTGGGTTTATCCAAACGGTCAAACCTCTGCATTGCAGAACCCGGTCGTCACAAACGTGAACAGCAACAACAGCGGAATCTACAACCTAACGGTCACGAACGAGTACGGCTGCTCTTCCGCTTCGTCGGTAGAGGTGAGCGTGATTGACAGGGTGGACATCACGAGCGTTAGCAGCAATGCGCCGCTTTGCGCTGGCGGCCCAGTGAATGTCGAGCTTGTTGCAACCGTGTTCCCAGTTGACAACGGAACCTACCAGTACCTGTGGACTGGCCCGAACGGCTACACTTCGGTGGACGCTACGGCCACGATTCCAAACGCAACCTTCAACAACAGTGGTACTTATACTTTGGTGGTCACCAATGCGCAAGGTTGCAGCTCGCTGCCCGCTACGCTCAGTGTGGCCGTGCCGCAGGTTATCTCGACACCTACACAGCCAGCAGGCATCATAAATCCTTACTGTGAAGGGGATGCAGTGACTATCACGACCACACCATACCCTGCTCCGAACGTGACGTATATTTGGCACACCCCTTCTGGTGACTACACGACCAGTACGCCATCGTTGACACTGAGCAATTTGACTTTGACCGATTCTGGCCCATACACAGTAAATTATAGCGTTGGTGACTGTACATCCGGCACTTCCGCTTCAAACACGTTGGTCGTCAATGCAGCACCATCGGTGCAAGTGACCAGCAACAGCCCCATTTGCGAAGGCCAAACTTTGGAACTGGGTGTGAACTGCACGACGGGTGCCACCTACGAATGGACTGGGCCTGGCGGCTTCAGTTCTTCGGTTTGCAACCCCGTTGTTTCCAACGTAAACCCTGCGCTCAATGCCGGCACTTACACCGTTCGCAAGAAAGTGGGCGGCTGCTGGTCGGAACTCGTTTCCGTCAACGTGACAGTGAACCCGAAACCAGCCGTACCTGCGGCCATCAACGCAGGGCCATATTGCGCCAACACCGACAACGTGATGCTCAGCGTCACATCAAACTCCGCAACGCCGGGCGCTACTTATACTTGGTATGATGTAAATGGAAACCAGCCTTTGGGCAATGGAATACCATCCCTGAACTTCCAAGTACCGAACCCAGTGCAATACGGCAACGGAACCGAAGAATTTTATGTGATTGCGACTTTGAACGGTTGCAACTCTTCACCTTCCGTTCCTACCGTTGTGTCGCTGAACACCGTGCCGGGCAACCAAGCCGAAGCTGGTGCTGACATCGTTGGTTGCGAGGGAGACATCATCCAGTTGTCAGCCACGGTGCCTACAGCAGGCACTGGAGCTTGGAAGTTGGTAACCGGCAACCCGACAGGGGTGGTCGTTGCGAATCCTGACCAAGCCAGCACAACCGTTGCAGGCATTCTGCCAGGCCAGACTTACGTGTTCCAATGGTCACTTTCAAATGGTGCTTGCGAGGATTACTCCACAGACCAGATGAGCGTCTATGTTGACTTTTTGGAAGATGCGGAAGCGGGCGACCCTATCACGGTCTGCTATGCAACATCGGCCAGTTTGGATGCTGTTCAACCTGCGTCGAATATCGGTTCTTGGTCGCAGCCTGCTTCACAGTCGGCGTTGGGTATCACCATCGTTGACCCGAACGACAATGGCACCGTGGTAACGGGCCTTGTACCCGGCAACAGCTACGTCTTCACATGGACGATTGACGGTGGCTGTGGCATGTCTTCCGATGCGGTTTTGGTAACCGTGACGGATGAGGACGCCTTTGCTGGCGAAGATGCAACCGCCTGCGGCGATGCAGTGGAGCGTTGTGCGGAAATCAGTGCAACAGCGGCCTTGAGTGGTGTTGGCGCTTGGAGCAGCCCGAATGCATCCATCAGTTTTGCCACACCGACACAAGCCAACACAACAGCTTGCAACCTCGCAGTAGGCCAAAATATTCTCATCTGGACCATCAACAACGGTGCTTGCGTTGGCCACTCGGTGGACACTGTAATCGTAAATTACATGGTGCTATCGGCAACGGATGACGAAGTGAGCATACCGTTTGCTGGCAGTGGCTTCGCCAATGTGCTTTTCAACGACAATGTCAACGGTACTTCCACACTGATAATATTGGCACCTGCCCTGCATGGCAGTGCAGAATTCAGTGCAGGTGGTATTTTGAACTACCAAGCCGACAATAATTTCATCGGCCTCGACAGCGTGGTTTATGAGCTTTGCCAGGAAGGTTGCACTTGTGCTACGGCCACTGTTTACTTCAGCGTGGGCGAAAATGCCAAATGCGTGGTTCCGACCATCATTACGCCAAACAACGACGGCATGAACGATGCGTTCGTCATTCCATGCCTTGCTGACGGCGACACGTACCCGAACAGCGTGGTCGGCATTTACAACCAATGGGGCGATGAGGTTTTCCATGCAGAACCCTATCACAACGATTGGGAAGGCACCTTCGATGGCGAAGATTTGCCACCGTCCACCTACTTCTACATTATTGACTTGGGCAATGGCGACAAACCACTGACCGGCTATCTAATCATTCAGCGTTAAACAGTGATTGGTGATTGGTGATTGGTGACTGGTTTTTTCCAATCACCAATCACCAATCACTAGTCTCCAATCACCATATCAACAATGAAAAATTTCATTACCACCATCATATTCTGCACCTTGGGCTTGTCGGCAGTGTTTGCGCAGCAACAGCCACAGAACACGCAGTTCATGTACTACAAATTGGGCTACAACCCAGGCTTTGCGGGCAGCCAGGAAGCGCCCTGCATCACCTGCCTCTATCGCCAGCAGTGGCTGGGCTTGGAGGGTGCGCCATCCATCGCCGTCGCTACTTTCAACATGCCGTTGAACAACCAACGGGTGGGCATTGGGGCCAACCTGTTCCGCCACACCATTGGCATCACGACGATGTACAACTTGGATTTGGCCTATGCCTACCGCGTCCGCCTGGGCCGTGGCATGTTGGGCATCGGTTTGCAAGGCTCGCTCCGCTCGATTCAGGAAGATTATCAGGAAACCATTGCCACACAGACGAAGGAACTGGACGAAAGCATCCCCGCAGGATCGAGCAGCAAGTTCCTGTTCAACTTCGGCACAGGGCTTTACTACAACACCGACAAATACTACATCGGGGTTTCTGCCCCACGTTTGCTTGCAAACAATATTGACTACGTGGACTCGGACGTGACCATTTCCAGGGAGGTCCAGCACGTTTACCTCATGGGCGGCGTCACGCTGCCACTGAACGAAAACTTATCGTTGAAGCCGCAAGCTTTGCTAAAATATGTATCCAAAGCACCAGTGGATTTTGATGCCAACGTGAGCCTGTTGGTGCAAAACCGCTACATCGCAGGCCTTACTTACCGCCTTGGCGGTGATAAAAAAGATGGCACTGGCGAATCGCTTGACCTGCTTTTGGGCGCACAACTGACGGACAACCTCATGTTCAGCGTTTCCTACGACCTCACCCTGTCCGACATCAAAACCTACTCGAATGGCAGCATTGAAGCTGCCGTCCGTTACTGCATCGGCAAGGCTAGCGAAGGCGACAAGGAATTCGAAAACCCTCGATTTTTCTGATAAAATCTAAGGCTGGGAGCGCTGACGACGAAGCATGGCGCTCCCAGTTTTATTCGATTCAGATACTAAACCTTGCTGGTTGAAGGTTAATTACACATTCCCAAGGCTGATGCCTAAAATCCCTTCGAACCCCTCCTGTCAAATTTCCAAGATTGGTTTTCCATGAAAAAATTGATGTTAAGTCTGGCGGTTTTGTTGCCCCTGTTTGCCTTGGCACAGCAGCAAAGCTCTAAGTCCAAAAGCTCAGACAAGCTTTACGAAAAAGGAACTGGCAAGCGGAGCATTGCCCTGCAAAACGCCAATGGTGTAAACACGGGAGCTTACGAGTTCTCGCCGGCTTTTTACCAAAACGGCATCGTGTACGTTTCCTACCATAAAAACGGGCCGATTGACACCAACACTGGCAAGCCTTTTTTCGAATTGTTTTATGCGGAAATGGACAACCAATATCTGCCCCAGTCAGGCCGTTCTTTTTCCGTGACCATCAATTCGCAGGTGCACGAAGGCCCAGTCTCCTTCAGCAAGGACAACAACCTGATGTACTTCACCCGCAACAACCTCGAAAGCGGCATTGCCAAAACCAACTCCAAAGGCAAGGTGACGCTGAAAATTTACGAAGCCCGCCGGGGCCAGTTCGATTGGGAAAAAATCAAGGCACTGCCCTTCGACAACGACGAGTATTCCTGCCAGCACCCCACGATTTCTGCCGATGGCAAACGCCTTTACTTCTCCTCCGACATGCCCGGCGGCTATGGCGGCTACGACCTCTACTACGCTGAAAAAAAGGGCGATGACTGGTCGAAACCCATCAACCTCGGCCCTGACGTGAACACCAACGGCAACGAGGTTTTCCCGTTCATCCACGAATCAAACACCCTGTTCTTCTCCACCAATGGCCGGGGCGGCGAAGGCGGCTTGGATATTTTTTCCATTGACATCAGCGGCAACGAGTGGGGAAAGCTCAACAACCTCGGCACTCCTATCAACTCTGCCACCGACGACCTCGGCTTCATCCTCAACGAGGAAGGTGTCCGGGGCTACTTTGCCAGCGACCGTGCAGGCGGCAACGGCAACGACGATATTTACATGTTCGAGGCAGATGGACCGCTCATCGAGGAGGAACTTCCTACGCTCGATGCAAATATTGTGGCCTACGACGCCGTCACCAACGAGCGTATTTCGGGCGCAGGGGTGCGCATTTTCCAACAATCCGAGGATGGTTTCATGGAGGGCAACGACCTGTACGACGTGGAGCTTTTGCCTTCGGAAAACGGGGAACTGCGCATGAAGCTCGTCCGCAAGGATGCCAGCGACCTAGGGGAGCCGACCCTGTTCACGGATGTGAACGGCACGGTCAACAGTGCTTTGAAAGAAGGCAAGCGCTACTTCATCCTCGTCACCAAAGCAGGCTATGCGGATGGCGAAATGCAATACTCCTCCGAAGAAGCATCCGGCACGCAAACCATCCGAGTGCCGCTCAGCACCAGTACTTGCACCAATCTGGACGGCATTGTTACAGTGCAGGGCTACGGTTCGGCGGTGCCAAACGCCCTCATCCGCATCCTCAACCAAACCACGGGCAAAGAAGAACTTTTGCGCAGCAACGCTAAAGGAGGCTTTGACTTTTGCCTTCCGGCAAACAGTGACTTCTTGGTTTCCGCCGAAAAAACTGGCTACAGCAACAATTCGGCTACAGTTTCCACCAAAAATTTGGTTGGTACACAGCCGCTCGATGTAAACATCCGCCTGACGCCATCCGCTGGCGATAATGTCGTGAAGGAACCCATCCGTTCAGGTAGCGTGATTTTGCTGGAAAACATTTACTACGATTTCAACCAGTACATCATCCGCAAGGGAGCTGCCGAGGAGCTTGACGCCCTCGCCCAACTGATGAAGCAGTATCCCAGCATGGAAATCGAAATGCTGGCCCACACCGACAGCCGTGGCAACGACCAGTACAATCTGGAACTTTCGCTCAAGCGGGCTGAATCGGCCAAGCGTTACCTCATCCAGAAGGGCATCCGCAACAACCGCATCAAGGCAATGGGCATGGGCGAAACGCAGATACGAAACCGCTGCGCCGATGGCGTGGACTGCCCAGAGGAGGAGCACCAGTTCAACCGCCGCACCGAGGTGAAGGTTGTGCGCATTGACGAACCCGTCAATGTACAGTACGGAGAAGGCAATCCGACGGGAGGCAAATAAAATTGCACCTCAACATCGAAAATTCAAAAACGGCAGCGGGTCTTTCCCGCTGCCGTTTTTGCTTTGTAAACTCCCTTCAATATGTACCTTTAGCCCGATGTATTTTCAACAAAATTCAAAACAAGAACAATGAAATTGACTTACCGCATCCTGCTGCTCGCAGCCGTTTTTCCCTTAATTTTTGCATTCAAGAAAGGGAGCCCCACAATTTTTTCTTTCAAACAGAACACCCTCAGCGAAGCTGAAAAAGCAGGTGGCTGGAAAATGCTATTCGATGGCAAAACGACCAACGGCTGGCATTCTTTCAATAAAAAAACAGTGAGCAAAAAATGGACGGTTCAGGACGGAATGCTCCACCTCGACCCCAAAGCACCCGGCGCTGGCGATGAAAACGGTGACATTGTGACGGATGCGGAGTATTCGAACTATGAACTTTGCCTGGAATGGAAAATTGCGCCATGCGGCAACAGTGGTGTGGTTTACAATGTGGTGGAAGACCCCAAATACAGATGGGGCTGGGAGACCGGGCCTGAGATGCAGGTGCTAGACAATGCTTGCCATCCCGATGCAAAAATTGAAAAGCACAAAGCGGGCGATCTTTATGACCTCGTTGCCAGCAGCCAAATAACCGTGAAAACTGCTGGTGAATGGAACGAAGCTCGCCTTGTCAACCGCAACGGAAAAGTGGAACACTGGCTGAACGGTAAAAAAGTAGTTGAAGTGGACATGACGGGCGATGCGTGGAAGCGGCTCATCGCAGGCAGCAAGTTCAAGGACATGCCAGATTTTGGGAAAAAAACCAGTGGCCGGATACTGCTGCAGGACCACGGGGACTTGGTTTGGTACAGGAGCATCAAAATCCGGGAACTGAAATAAGCGGAAATTACAGCAGGGCCAAGGCTTCGTCTTCCTTGCTGCGCATGATTTTTTGTTCCGCTGGCGTTTTGTCGCCGAAGCCGCATAGGTGCAGCACACCGTGGGCCATCACCCGGTGCAGTTCCTGCTCGAAGCTGACGTTGAAATCGCTGGCATTGTCCCGTACCCGGTCAATGCTGATGAAAATATCGCCCTCAATATCGGGTGGGCTAGCGTACGGAAAGGTGATGATGTCGGTAAGTGTATCGTGGTCGAGGTACTCGACGTTGAGGCGGTGGAGGTATTCGTCGGAGCAGAAAACAAAATTGAGCGAGCGGAGCACACAGCCCGCTCGCTCAATTATTTTTAGCAACCACTCTGTCGCTGATTGTTCATTATTGAGTTCAAACTCAATTTCCTCTGAGGAAAATTCTACGGTTGGCTCATCCTCAAAAGGAAGCGGGAAGGGTGGCTGCGGCATTTAAAGTTGGTGAATCGAATATGCTGTTGAAATCAAAGTTTGAATCGCATCTCAACGGTGCTGCCGTTGTCGTAAAAGCTAATTTGGTCTGACAACTGGCGCATCAAGAACACCCCACGGCCACCGCATTTGCAAAGGTTTTCAGGTCGTGTCGGGTCTGGAAGGCTGTCATAATCGAAGCCCCTGCCCTCGTCTGAAACCCTAACTGCAATGCAATCTTTTTCTTTTCTCGACCGAACTTGAACGGTCTTAGCCTCCACTTCCCTGTTTCCATGCACGATGGCATTGGTGACAGCTTCGGTTAGGCTAATAAGGATATTGCACTGCTTGCCTGGGTCTAGGTTGTACCGTGAAACTAGTTTTTCAACAAATGGCTCAACAGCTGAAACGCTTCCGGTAGTAGAAATTAGTTTTAACATGTTGTATCCTCTCTTTTGGAAAATGGTAGCATTCTCCAGAATGTGGTGAACAAATTTTGAGCTTAGTCAGCTTCGTTTCGGATACGTTCTCAGATTGGATAGATCAACGAGGAGAGCGACAAGTGTTGAAGTATTTTTCTGCTGTAAGGGATAATTCTTTAAACAAACGTGGACAAAAATAAGGTCAAAAGGGGCGCTTGTCAAGGGGGAGGGGAAAAATAAGGTAAAGCTAAACACAAAGTTTTTGCTAAAAGACCTTTAGCTGCTTGCTTTTCCAGCAAGATTGTTGATGAATGGAGGTGATATATTTTTTTAAGGAATATGGCCGAGTGCAAGCTTAAACACTCGCACTTGGCCATTTTACGCGACTAGACCCTTTCCAGAATCAGCGAAGAGGCTCCACCGCCGCCATTGCAAATGGCCGCCAAGCCGTACCGTCCGTTGCGTTGTTGAAGCACGTTGTTGAGGGTCGTGATGATGCGGGCACCAGAGGCTCCCAGCGGATGCCCCAGTGAGACTGCTCCCCCAAACACGTTGGTCTGGTCGTGGCCGATTTCCATGAGCTGCTCGAAAGCTAGGGTGACCACACTGAAAGCCTCGTTTACTTCGTAAAAATCTATGTCGTTTTTCGTCAGTCCTGCCCGCTTGAGCGCCTTCGGTGCAGCCACCGTGGGGGTGGTGGTAAACCATGCTGGCTCTTGTTCCGCATCGGCAAAGGCTACGATTCGGGCCAATGGCTTCAGGTTGAGTTCCTTCAGTTTTTTGCCAGAAACCAGCACCAGTGCGGCAGCCCCGTCGTTGATGGTGGAAGCATTTGCAGCCGTCACCGTGCCGTTCGGGGTGAAGGCTGGCCGAAGCCCAGGTATCTTGTCGAACATTACTTTTTTGTACTCCTCGTCCTCGGTGATTTGAACGGGGTCGCCCTTCCGCTGTGGGATGCTCACCGGCACGATTTCAGATTTGAAAAAACCAGCTTCCGTAGCTGCGGCAGCACGCTTGTAGCTATCAATGGCGAAGGCATCCTGTGCCTCCCGGCCGATGGCGTACTTCTCTGCCGTGCGATCGGCAAAGACGCCCATGGTGCACTGGTCGTACACATCGGTGAGGCCGTCCCGGGAGAGGCCGTCCACGAAGGCTCCGTCGCCGAATTTATAGCCCCAGCGGGCATTCGGTACGTAGTAGGGTATTTGCGACATGTTCTCCATGCCACCAGCCAGCACGATATCGTTGTGGCCGAGCATGATGCTTTGCGCACCGAACATGATGGATTTCATGCCGGAGGCACAAACCTTGTTCACGGTGGTGCATGGAACGCTGTCGGGGATGCCTGCGCTGCGGGCGGCCTGGCGGGCGGGTGCCTGCCCTAAGTTGGCGGAGACGACATTGCCCATGAGCACTTCTTCGATTTGGTCGGCGGAAACGCCTGCGGCGGCAAGTGCCCCACGGATGGCTGCGGCGCCAAGCTCGGTGGCGGAGACGGTGGAAAGTACGCCGCCGAAGCTGCCAATCGGAGTGCGGACGGCGGAAACAATGAATACATCTTGCATTTTGGTCGTGTTTTGATTAGGCGGAAAAATCAGGGTGCAAAGGTCTGATTTTTTTCTATACTGAAATGGCCAAGCAGCACAAGTACATTCAGAATGTATAGCATTTCACCTTGCTCCTGCTCCCGAATCGCCGCTTGCCACCGTCGCCAAAACCATCAAGGCTGAGGTTGAAAGGATTTATTTTCAAGGCAAAATAAAAATCAGCGCCCGTGTAGTTTTTCTTGTAAAAAGCGCCTGCGAGGTCATCGGAACCCAGCACCAGCCAACCGAGCCTCACGGCCAGCCCTACGTGCGCCCTGTTCCAGTTGTAAACTGAAACCGGCAGCGAGACGGAGTACCAGCGGTGTTGCAGGCGGGGTGTCACCGCCAGCAGGTTGCCACGCCGTGGCCCGATGCCAATGGGAATTCGCTGGGTGTAAAGTGCATTGATGTAAAAAAACTCGGTAGCGCCAAAATCAGCCTGTAGGCCGAGCGCCGACGCTAGCGCCATTCGGAAACTTGTGCCCTGCAAGGTTGCCAGCGAGTCGGCCAGCACGTTTTCGCTGAAAGCCTTGACCAGCGGCGTGATGTCGGCTGGCAATTCGAAGTTTTCGTAGTCGTTCAGGTTGACGAGCACTGCACTGTCCAATTGGAGGCGATGCGTTTGGGCGTTTTTATCAAAATTAATAAAACCCATGTCGAGCAACGATGCGCCGAGCTTCAGCCGATAGCCTTCTTCGTGTTCTGTTGAAATCCAGGTAAAGCCCAAGTCAACGCCAAAGCCCCGCCCGCTTCTTTCAGAAAAAACCGACGATTCTGACAGGGCTGCAAAGCCGTATTCGCTGTTGGGCAAGCCAATGGACACGACGTTTCCGGGCAATTTGGTGTGCTGGTAGGTAGAGCGGCTGTTGACGTAGCCTGCCTCGTAGCCTTGCAGGTATTTGAGGTTGATGCCGAAGTTTATTGAACCATCCGCCGTGGGTGTTTTCAGGGCGTAGTTCAAGCCGATTTCAGCCCAGTTGACTGCTGCGGCCCGCATCTTTGGTACCTCAAACTGTTCGTTGAAGGGTCTCGCCTCGTATTTGTAGTAGCTGAATTCGTTAGGGAGGTTCACCGAGCCGCCAGCGGAACGCAGGTTGGTGAAAATGCCCACCGAATGGTTTTCGCCGAGCCGCAAGGCTGCCGAAGGGCCGGCCACAAAACCGCTCATGGCCACGAAGCGCTTTGCACCGTCGTTGAAAAAATCAGCCACAAAAGTCCTGTCGGAAATGGGGCCTTCCAGATCCGTTGCCGTCACGAAAACGGCATCGTTGCGGTGCTTTAGCAACCGCAGCAGGCTGGTTTCCCGAAGGAAAGCGTAGTTGTTTTCTATGAAAATGCCGCCGCCAACGAGGTTCACGTCCCATTTCAAGGGATTGTTGAGGTTGCCAGCGGGGTTCAGGGCGAGGCTGCTCACGCCTGCGTAAGTTTCGAGCCGGAGTCCAAGCTGTTCTTGTGCTGAGATGCTGCAAAATGAAAGGGTCGCCAATAGAATGGCCAGAAAGTACTTCATAGTTTGTGTTTAAAGGCAACTGGGATTGCCTGCAATGAGAAGGGAGGGATAGGTGAGTCTGGAGGGAAGACGTTTTCGAACGGAAAATTATTGTGCCAAATTTTGCGGAGCGAACCAAAAGCCCTAGCGGAGTGCCATGATTTTTGGCAAAAAAATCAAAAAACCAACCACTGCTGCCCCGATGGCAATAAATAAAACGGCCCCTGCCGCCACGTCTTTAGCCTTGCCAGCCAGCGGGTGAAAATCAGGTGAGGCTAGGTCGGTCAGGTGTTCGAGGGCGGTGTTGAATGCCTCCGCCGCCAATACAGCGGCGATGGTCAAGGTCACGATGCACCACTCGTTTAGGCTTATTTTGAAATAGAAACCTGCCACAATCACCAGTGCTGTGGCCGCCAAATGGATTTTGGCATTGGCCTGCGACCTGACCAAGCTTGCAATGCCTGCAAAGGCGTACCTGAAGCTATTGAGCCGTTTTTTTAACATTTTTTGCAAGGGGGATGAGGCTAAAGGAAGCCTTGATGCCGAGGTGGTTGCCCGCCCGGTCGCTGAGGTTGTTGAAATCGGTGCAGCCCAGCCTTGAAGAGTGGAAAATATGGTCAACAGGCACATCCCACAAGGAGCCTTGCCTGTCCATGAAGCCTGAGCGGCTTTCCAGCAGGCCCGTGCTGGTCATGAACTGTTGCAGTTCCTTGGACCATGAAACGGCGTTAAAGTCGCCCATGACCAAGATGGGCATGTCCATCCTGCTGATTTGGGCGGTCAGGGTTTCGAGTTCGCCTTGCAGCCGCCGCAGCGAGTAATCGTTGAGCGCTGGTTCGGTATGAACGTTGATGACACAGAGGTCGAGGCCCTCTTTTTGAAGGCAGGCCCTCAGGCAGGGTATTTCTTCGTAATAAAATGTGTCAACACTGTTCAAGGGGAACCTTGAAAAAATGGACATTCCAAATATGCCCAAGTCTTCCATCGTGTGGTGGAAGGGGTAGGTTTGGGAGAGGGAGTCTTCGAGCCATTGGCTCCAGCCGGGCGTCACCTCATGAATGGAAATCAGGTCGGATTTTGACGCACGGAATGCGTTCAGCATTTCTTCTGGGGTGGAGTTGTTCGTCAGGTTGAACTGGGCGGCACTAAGCTGCACGTCTTCTTCCTCTGTTTTGTATTTTCTAAGCATCGAATTGCGCCAGCGCTCGATGTGGTTGTTTTTTATCGAAAACTTCAGGTAAAAACTCAGCAGTAGGCAACCCCCAAAAAAAATGAAGGTGAGCTTGGGTTGCTTGAAGAACAGAAACACCATACCCACAAGCAAGTAAGTGAGCATGAGCTGCACAGCGTAGTTCACTACCCAGGAAAAATAGGAGACAGAGTGTGGGTAAACAGTTACCAATACACCAAAGAGAACTAGCAGGGCTGCTGCTAGTTGAGTATATGTGCTGGATAGGAATTTTTGAGCCATGAAGGATGGATTCGTTCGTGCGCTCTATTGAAAAGTTTTGCAAATATAAAAATCATTTCTCACGAATGGGCAATCACCTGCGGCTATCGCTCCCGTTTCCCTTGGAAAAATCTTTTGACCAAGTCGGCGCACTCATTTTCGAGCACACCGTAGGCTACTTGTGTCTTTGGGTGCAAAAGCTCCCGCCCGTAGCGCACAAAGCCTCGTTTTTCATCACTGGCCCCGTACACTAGCCGCCCAAGTTGCGCCCAAGCCAGCGCCCCAGCGCACATCACGCAAGGTTCCAGCGTCACGTACAGGGTGCAATCATTCAGGTATTTGCTGCCAAGCGCATTGGCGGCGGCGGTGAGGGCGAGCATTTCGGCATGGGCTGTCACGTCGGTCAGCAGCTCGGTTTGGTTGTGCGCCCTGGCGATGATTCGGTTCCGGCAGACCACCACTGCGCCCACGGGGATTTCATCTTCCTCAAATGCGGTCGCTGCTTCCAGCAGTGCCTGTTTCATGAAATGTTCGTCGGAAAAAACGGTGAGCATGGTGGTGGTGGGTAACTGGTGAAAAGTGATGTGTGGGTGCAAGAAGTCGGCCCTGAAAGACCTTTGAAACCCTGTTTTTTAACCCGAAAAATCAATCTCGGTGTTGTCGCCGATGTTCAGGCTGTGGCGCAGGCCAGTGATGGAGGTGTCGTTGCCGATGACGGATTTTTTCATCACCACCTCGTTCAGCGAGGCATAGTTGCCGATGATGGAATCCCGAACGATGGATGATTCAATGACCGCATTGCTGCCGATGGTGGCGTGCGGGCCGATAATGGAATTGCTGATTTTGCAGCCCCGCCCAATGCTGACGGGGTGGATGATGATGGAATTGTCGAAGTTGGGCAAGTCATCAGAGGCGTAGCCTTCCTTGTCGAGCAGGAGGGCGTTGGTTTCGAGCAGGGTTTCTTTTTTACCACAGTCGTACCAAGTGTGCACGGGGCAAGTGTCGAAATCCACGCCCTGCTCAATCAGTTTCATCAGCCCGTCCGTGAGGTGGAACTCGCCCGCCGTGCGCTCGTTTTGCTGAATATTGTGGTCGAGAATGTCGAGCAATTGGTTGACCTCCTTGATTTTGTAAAGCCCGACCAATGCCAAGTTCGACATCGGGATTTTGGGTTTTTCCACCACCCGCCGCACTTTGTTTTTTTGGTCAAATTCCACGATGCCGAAGCCCTTAGGCTCCTGCACTTTTTTGATGGCGAGGCACGAGTTGGGGGAATTCAGCATTTGCTCAAAATCCATCTCCACGATGGTGTCCCCAAAATAAATGATGAGTTCGTTGGCATCCCGCAGCAGGTCACGGGCCGACCAAATGGCGTGGCCAGACCCCAAGCGCTGCTCCTGCACCACGAATTTTTTGTTCAATTCCGGGTAACGTTGCTCCAGGTACTCCCTGATTTTCTCGCCCAAATAGCCCAGCACAAAAATGAATTCGGCCACTCCCGCTGCCTGCAACTGGTCAACGATGAACGAAACAATGGGCTTGCCAGCCACCGGGATGAGCGGCTTCGGCTGCGTGTACGTCAACGGCCTGAGTTGCGTACCTGCTCCAGCAACGGGGATAATGGCTATCATAAAAATGCCAGGTTTGAGTGGTTTGGGCCGTAAAATTGGCATTAATTGGGGTAAAATGGGAGTAATTTTCAAAAACCGAATTCCTTGCGCCATGTTTAACTTCCAAATAAAATTGAAAACATGGTCACGCTTCAACGACCTTCCGAAACTGCCATCCGCCAATTCCTCCAACAGCAAACCAATGCCCTGTTTTCCTACCCGCACCTGCATGCTTCCAACGAAGTGCACCCCGTGCCGGGTTTCAACAACGACCGCAGCCGGGTACTGCTCGGCAGTGGCGAAGCTGTTTACGAAGCCGCCTGCCATGCCCTCCAAAACTGGCAGATGTTCCCCGGCGGCTGGGCATGGATTGAACCACCCGCAGCACCCATCCAAACTGGCCAGAACCTCGTGATGGTGGCAAGGGTTTTCGGCCTCCACTGGCTCAACGCCTGCCGCATCGTTTATACCTTGGACGGCACTGGGCCTGAGCGCCGCTTTGGCTTTGCCTACGGCACACTGCCCAACCACATCGAGTGTGGCGAGGAGCGCTTCAGCATCGAATGGCTGCCAGATGATACTGTTTGGTACGACTTGAAGGCTTTTTCGCACCCCCGGCTCTGGCTCGTCTGGCTGGCCTACCCGCTGGCGAGGCTGCTCCAGCGGCGCTTCGTCCGGCAATCCTTGGCGAAGATGAAATCCGAAATCGAACAGCTCAAAATCCATTGAAAATGCTGCTAAAAATTCAACGCCATCGCTTGCTCATCGGCGGGCTTGCTTGGCTGGTTTGGTTGTTGGCCGTTCGGCCAATGCCCTTGGAGGCAGCTTGGGCGAGGGGCATCCTCGTGTTGGCCCCATTCGTCATCGTGCCGCTGGCAACGGAGGTACTGGCCAGTCAGTTTGATTTTTCCGCTTCGCAAATTTTGAGGAAAATCGCTCGCTGGCAACTGCCCGCAGCCGTGCTGTTTGCGATTGGTTTTTTATTGCCAATTGGTTGGTTGTCAATGATTTGTGTACTGCCCTGGGTGGCCGTCACCTTTTCAATTGGATTGGTTGGCCTGCGGCAAATGCGCCTTGGGGCATGGCGACAAGGTTCCTCGTTTGCGCTGGCAATGGGCATGATTTACTTCCCCGTGGCGGGCATTTGGGCAATCATGGAGCGGCTCGGTTTTTATCCGTTCAACTTCAATCCTGAAATCGTTTTCCTCACCATCGTGCATTTCCACTACGCGGGTTTCATGCTGCCGATTTTGGCAGGATTGGCCACAAAAACTTTGGGTGGCATTTTCAACCAAATCAATTGCTACCTCACGGTAGTGGCCGTAGGAATGCTAGCAATCGGTATCACCACTACCCAACTCAGCCTTGGGCCTGATTGGGAAATGCTGAGCGCTTGGCTCATGGCCATCTCAGCGGCAGCGGTTGGTTGGATGTATTTGCGCCTATTTTTTAAAAATCAAAATCCACTGAAAATCAGGGTTTTATGGGCGATTTCAGCGCTTTCGCTGTTCGGGGGAATGCTCCTAGCGGGCCTGTACGGCAGCCGTTTTGAATGGCCAATTTCATGGCTCGACATCCCGACGATGCGGGCATTGCATGGCACACTGAATGCCGTTGGCTTCACGCTACCCGCCGTCGTTGGCTGGTGGCTCAATTCAAAATCATCGCAGCATTGACGCCAGATTAAGGCTTGCCCTTCTTCCCCAATCCCACCAAATTCGCAAACAAACGGTATGCTCCCGGCACGCCCGAAGGCAGCTCCCGGAAGAACGACAAGCCCGTGTACACGTACCAGCCTTCGCCGTATTTTGCCACTAGCAAACTGCCGTCACGGGCTGGCTCGCCGGGGTCGTTGCAGCTCAAGATGGGCGTGAATTCCGGCCCCCATTCGCTGGGGAAATACAAGCCCCGCTCCTGCACCCAGCCGTCAAAATCCTTCGCCGTTATTTTGTTCGGGAAATTAAGCACCTCGTGTTCGGGAGCGAGGAAGCGCATTTCCGCCTCTTCCACCGTCGTGCGGTCCCGGCTGATTTTCATTTTGAACGGCGTAATTTCCCCATCGGGAATGAGCGTCCCGGCGGTGTTGTACTGCACCACCACCGTGCCGCCCTGTTTGGCGTAGTCGAAGAGGCTCTGCTGGTGGAATTTCAGGCGCTCCACCGTGTTGTAGGCACGGATGCCGATGACCACGGCGTCGTATTTTTTCAGGTTGTCCAAATTGATGTCACCTTCCTCCAACTGGTCAACCTTGTAGCCTGCTTGGCGGAGGCCTGCGGGCACTTTGTCGCCAGCGCCCATGATGTAGGCAATTCGGTCGCCCGCCCGCTTGAGGTCGGTGCGGGCCACTTTGGCCTCGGCAGGCAGCAGCAGCGTCTGGGCGGGGATGTGGTCGTACTCGAGGCTCACCAATGACTTGTCGTAGCGCTGGCCGCCAATCATGGCCACGGGCGTGATTTTGCCCTCACCGCTGGTAGCTGGCGGGTAAACTTGGAAAGTCACCGTCTGCTCCTCACCTTTCAGTTTTAGGTTAAAATCAGTGGCAGCAGGCTCGGCCCGCCAGCCTTTGGGCAGGTCGAGGCTCAGCTTGCCGCTGATATTTGGAGCGCCAGATTTGACCACCACCGTCACGGGTCGGCCATTTGCGTCAGCAAACAAAAGCGCCTCCTCGGTCATGTTCACGTACACGGGCGGTGTCACTTCGAACGGGCGATAGACCTCGCCTTTCACGTCGTCATCTTTTTTGTAAACAATGTCCCGTTCCAGCGTAAGTGGTTGATTGTCAACCAAGAAAACGAACTCTGCCTTCAACTGATGTGGCGTTTCGGGAACGCCATGCAGCAGTTGGTCCTTGACGGTGTACATGCCCAATTCCCAGTTTTCGGAGAGCCAGTAGGCGCTGGTGTAGGGCAGGTTGCTGGGCAGCGTCAGTGTTTTTTTGAAGGAAAAATCCTTGTTCGAACTGAGGCTGGCGTTGAGCGCTGAGTCGAGGCCGAGCGGCTGGTAGCGCACCGCTTGAAGCACCACGGGCACATTGCTGCGGTTGATGGCCTCGACAGTCAGGTTGATAGTCTGGCCGGGCGTGGCGGAGGTTTCGCTGGCCACAGCCTCGTAGTAAAGTCCGAGACAATTGCTGATGACACGTTTGATTTCGGCGAGCTTTGCCCGCTTCCAATAACTGTCGGGGAGTGCTTCGATTTTTTTCATCGCTGCCATCAACTGCGGCACGCTGGCGGCGGGGTTTTCGAAGCGAAAATCGGCCTGCACTTTTTTCAAAATATCGCCGATGGGGCCGCCACCGGGCACCCTCGTCCATGTGGTGTTGATGCCTTGGAACAGATCGTGCTGGTCGGTGGGCATGTCGCCCTTCAGCAGGTCGAGGTATTCCAAGCTCTCGCCCCGGCTGCCCACTGAGCCAAAGCCCTGCGATTTGTGCATGGAACGGCTTTCGGCACTGATTTCCCCGATTGATTTCCCCTGAAGCGGCAGGTACGTGCCTGCATCCACAGAGACCATTTTCGATTTGTCGGCGGCGTCGAATTTCTCTTGGCTGCCGTAGAACCACCACGAGGTGTTGAAAAATAGGCGTTTGGGTTGCCACGGCTGCACATATTTCAGTTGCTCTGGGTAAATTTTTGGGTCGGCAGCGAGGTCGAACGCCTCGAAGCTGAGGATGGCGGAGGAGGTATGGTGGCCGTGCGTCTTGCCTGCCGAGTTGTGGTCAAAGCGGTTGACGATGATATCGGGCTGCCATTTGCGGATGGCCCAGACGACGTCGGCGAGCACCTCGTCCTTGTTCCAGATTTTGAGGGTTTCGTCGGGGTTTTTGGAGAAGCCGAAGTCGTTGGCCCGGCTGAACATCTGCGTTCCGCCATCAATACGACGGGCGGCGAGCAGTTCCTGTGTGCGGATGACGCCGAGCAGTTCCTCGATTTGGGTGCCGATGAGGTTCTGGCCACCGTCGCCACGGGTGAGCGAGAGGTAGGCCGTGTTCATGTGCTGGTCGTTGGACAGCCAAGTGATGAGGCGGGTGTTCTCGTCGTCGGGGTGGGCTGCCACGTAAAGGGCCGAGCCGAGGACGTTGAGTTTTTCGATGGCTTGGTAAATTTCGGAGGAATTGAGGCGTTCGGGGCGCTGGGCGAAGAGGTTGGTGGTTGCGAAGCAAACAACAAGCAACAGGATGCGGCTAAGTTTCATTTTTTCAATGGCGATTGGTGACGAAAGCTGCGAAGATAGGAGAAAGTGGAAGTTGAATGGGTGCTTAAAAATGAGCAGATGCCCTAGGGTTTTGGAGTTTTAAGCTGCTCGCCACTGGAAAAACAGCTTGTTTTGAACGATCTTGTTTTGGGCGTACCGATAAAAAATTGCCCTTCGGGATTTCATTACAAAGTTGTCTATTGGCTTCGTTTGGCATTGCAAATGCTGCTGTTTAAAATTTTTTCATAATTATATTAGGTGGATTGAAAAACTGGCTTTTTCTTTACCGCATATTTAAAGCGTGTTTTTTACACTTCTTAATTTACCAAGAAGAAATCCCATTCTTAGAAGTCGCAACATCGTTAGCTTTTTTTCCATCGCCTATTTTAAAACCAAGTCTTGAACCCTTATTACTTATCTGCGAACACGATAGGCTTGTATTCTTTTTTAACAAAACTTGATAACCACTTGTACTATGATTAGATTTTCCACCTTTTGCATGGCCTTATTTGGCGTCCTGTTCTCACTGGACGCAATGGGCCAAATGACAATCAGGGGTACGGTGACTGACGAAAACGCAGAGGCGCTGATAGGTGCCACGGTTTTGGTCAAGAACACGACCCGGGGCACCGTCACGGATGTTGACGGAAGCTACCAAATCACGGCGAATAAAGGCGATGTCATCGTCTTTTCGTTCACGGGCTTTACCTCGCAAGAGATAGCGGTTGATGCCAGCAATGTCATTGACGTTAAGCTGAGCGAGGGAACCGACCTGAACGAGGTCGTCGTAGTGGCCTACGGCCAACAGAAAAAAGTCACCGTGACGGGTGCAGTTGCTTCCTTGAAAGGCAAGGAGGTAGTGCGCTCCCCAGCGGTGGACATGACCAACTCCTTGGCAGGGCGATTGCCCGGCCTTGTAGTCATCCAAACCAGTGGTGAGCCAGGGCAGGATGGTGCAAGGGTCTCTATCCGGGGCACGAACACCCTCGGCAACAGCAGCCCGCTCATCGTCATTGACGGTATCCCCGACAGGGACGGTGGCTTTGGCCGCTTGAACCCGCAGGACATCGAGTCCATCTCGGTGTTGAAGGACGCCTCGGCAGCCATTTACGGCTCACGGGCGGCCAACGGTGCCATCATCGTGACCACCAAGCGGGGCAAGTCGGGCAAGCCAGTTATTGGCTACAGCTTCAACCAAGGCTTTGCGCAGCCAACCGTTGTTCCTGAAATGTCGGACGCCGTGGAGTACGCCAATATCAGGAATGAGTTGGCAGTTTACTCCCTTCCATCGGAAGAGTGGTCGGCAGCTTGGGGTGCGCTCAATTCGGCAGGTTCGTATGTGGCAAAAGATGGTTCCACGGTGAACAGCGTGTTCAGCCCTGATGCTGTTGCCAAGTACGCCGATGGCTCCGACCCTTGGAGGTACCCCAACACAGATTGGTTCGGCGATGCCTTCCGTACTTGGACGCCACAGAAACGCCACAACTTGGAAATGACCGGTGGTTCTGAGAACCTGACCTATTTCACTTCGTTGGGTTATGTTTACCAAGATGCCATCTACAAGAACTCGGCTACCAACTACAAGCAGTACAACTTCCGCACGAACCTCGATGCGAAAGTGGGTGAACATATCAAGGCAAATGTCGGTGTCATGATTCGCAGGGAAGACCGCAACTATCCAACTGAGAGCGCAGGCTCCATTTTCAGGATGCTGATGCGTGGTCGTCCAACCGACCCAGAGGTTTGGCCCAACGGCAAGCCCGGCCCTGACATCGAGAACGGCCAGAACCCTTATGTCATCACGACCAATGCAACGGGCTATGTTGACAACCCAACCGACTTCGTGCAGTTGAACGGTGGCATTGACATCAGCAACCCTTGGATTAAAGGCTTGAAACTCAACCTTTCTGGCGCTGTGGACAAGACTTCTGAAACTTCAAAGACTTGGCAAACACCTTGGATGCTTTACTATTTGATTCCAGATAGTACAGATGCCAATGGAGATCCGGCTTTGAGTCCATCTGTCCGCTCCAACTTCACCGACCCAAGGTTACGTGAAGCCTATGGCAATAGGTTGAACACCAACCTGACCGCTATCCTTAGCTATGATTTTACATTGGGCGTTGACAATAACCTCAGCCTCATGGCCGGCGTGACGAGGGAGGAATTCACCGGCTCAGGATTCTCTGCTTTCCGTCGCAATTATATCTCTCCTGCGATTGACCAGATTTTTGCAGGTGGCACGGTTGGCCAAGAAACAGGTGGTGGTGCTTTTGAACGTGCTCGCTTGGGCTACTACGGCAGGGTGCAATATAACTATAAGGAGAAGTACCTCGCCGAATTCATCTGGCGTCGTGACGGTTCCTATATTTTCCCTGAAAATGGCCGCTATGGCTTCTTCCCTGGCCTTTTGTTGGGCTGGAACATCTCTCAAGAGGACTGGTTTAACATCGGTGGTTTGGACTACCTGAAACTACGTGCTTCCTACGGCGAGATGGGCAACGACCAAGTGTTCTACAATGGCCGTTTGCAGGAGTATGCATTTTTGTCCACCTACAACCCTGGTCAGTACCCTATCAACAGCCAAGTAGCGACCACCCTATATGAGACAGGTTTGGCGAACCAAGACTTTACTTGGGAACGTGCAAGGAACATCAATTTGGGTGTGGACGGTAACTTGTTCGGCAGGTTGGACTTCACTTTTGAGTACTTCAAGAACAGGCGTGACCAAATCCTGATTCAAAAAACGGGTTCTACACCTGCTTCTTCTGGTATCAGCACCTTGCTTCCTCCAGTTAATGAAGGCAAGGTGGACAACTCTGGCTTCGAGTACAACCTGGTTTACAACAGCAAGGCAAATTCCGAATTCCGTTGGAGCGCTGGCATCAATGGTGGTTATGCCAATAACAAGGTCATCTTCATGGACGAGGTGCCTGGCATTCCTGAGTACCAGAAGCGGGAAGGAAAGCCCATCAACGCTTTCCTTGTGTATGAATCGGATGGTGCGTTCAAGGACCAAGCAGACATCGAGGCCAACACGATTGACTATTCTGAAGTCATTGGTGCAAGCGGCACGCTTAAGCCTGGCGACATGAAATTCAAGGACTACAACGGGGATGGCAAAATCAATGCGGATGACAAGGTTCGTTTGGACAAAAACGCTACCCCTAAATTTTTCGTTGGTGGAACATTTACCGCCAATTACAAAAACTTTGATTTCTCTATGCTGTTGCAAGGTGCGTTTGGCGCATTGTTCAGGGTGCAAACGGAGTCCGGCGACATCGGCAACTACCTGAAATACAACCACGACAATCGTTGGAGCATTGACAACCCAAGCAGTGAGCACCCACGCCTAGCAAGCCGTGGTGATACCTACTACACGGGCGGCCCTTACGGCGACAATACCTATTTCTTGTTCAACAAGGACTATGTCAGGCTGAAGAACATCGAAATTGGTTATACTTTTGGCAAGGGCTTTAGCGACAAGGTGAAAATCAGGGACTTGAGGGTTTACTTCAACGCACTGAACTTGTTTACCGTGGACAAATTTGAGGTCTTTGACCCAGAATCTGAGAACCAAGCCGGCACCTACTACCCACAGTCGAGGGTGCTAAACTTTGGTGCAAGTCTATCATTCTAATCAAAAAACAATCATGAAAAATTTAAAATTCTTCTATCTCATTGCCTTCGGCATGGTAGCCCTGCTGCCGATGTCATGCAACGATGATTTCTTGAATACAAAGCCGCTGGACAGGATTTCCAGTGATGCCACTTGGGCAGACGGCCCGCTGTCGGAAGCCTTCGTTTTCAACGTGTATTCCTTCCTTGGTTATGGAGGCTTCGAGGAGCAAGCATTGGCTGCCTACACCGACGAGGCCATGTTCACCCACGCTGGCCGGAACATCAACACCTTCACCGAAGGTGCCGAAAGCCCTGGTGGCCTCGCTTGGAAAAGCGACACCTACGAATGGGGAAAGATGTACCTCGCCATCCGCCAAGCCAATATCGCCATCGAGAACCTTCCGAAGGCAACCTTCACGGACACCGAACTGCGTGACAGGCTCTTGGGCGAGGCTTACTTCCTCCGTGCCTACTACTACCACCAACTCGTACGCTACTACGGTGGCGTGCCGCTCATTGACCGTCCATACGGTTTGAACGAGGATTATACCATTGCCCGTAATACCTACGAGGAGTGCGTGAACTTCATCGTGGCTGACCTCGACAAGTCAATTGCCCTCTTGGATGGCAAGCCAGAAGCTGCAGGCCGTGCTTCCAAGTTGAGCGCAATGTCACTCAAGGCCCGCCAATTGGTGTACGCTGCCAGCGACCTTCATGATGCCACAACTGCACAGGCCAAGTCTTCAACACTCAGTGGTTTCAGCAACATCGCACTCATTGCCTACACTGGTGGCGACCGTGCCGCACGCTGGCGGGCAGCACAAGAGGCAGCCAAAGCCGTGCTCGACGCTGGTACAGGGTACAAACTTGACCTTTCAGCACCTGTTTCTCCAGAAGAAGGCATAAACAACTATGTTTCCATCGCACTGGGTGGCAAGAGCAAAGTCGGTGATGCTGCAGCTGCAACTGAGCTGATATTCCAGCGCACCCACACGCCACAGTTTACACAAGAAGACAACTGGCCATTGGGCGGTATCCACTACGGTATCAACAACGGCCCGAACGGCTACCACAACTGGGCTGGCAACACGCCAATTCAGCAATTGGTGGATGACTACGAAATGTTGGACGGCTCCAAATTCGATTGGAACAAACCAGCGCACAAGGCCAACCCTTACGCAGGCCGTGACCCACGTTTCTACGCTACTGTGCTGTACGACGGCGCACCTTGGAAACCACGTCCATCCGACGTAGCCGCACTCGATCCAGCCAATCAAATCCAGACGGGCTACTATGACAATGGCAGCGGTGGCCTTATCAACGGTATTGATACCCGCAAGTCATCCATCGAAGACTGGAACGGAACCCGTACCCATTACTACACCCGCAAGTTCATTGATCCAGATCCAGCACTGCCAGACAACCAATCCAATGCACAGGTGATTCCTTGGCCTTTCATCCGCTACACCGAAATGGCCTTGATTTATGCAGAGGCATCTCAGGCTTTGGGTGAGGAGGACAAGGCCCGTGAGTGGGTCAACAAAATCAGGTTCAGGAGCGGCATGCCTGCAACTACTGCTGCTGGCGATGCACTGCGTGACCTCATCCGCAACGAGCGCCGGGTGGAATTGGCCTATGAAGAGCACCGCTACCACGATGGTCGCCGCTGGATGATTGGTGACCAACTTGGTCGCATCATTCAGGCCATTAACGTGACGGCCACTTTAAAGCCTGGTGAATCACCACACGTGCCTTACCGTCATGATATAACTAAGTACGACTACACTTATACCGTGTACGACAACAACGACAACGAGACTCGTACTTGGAACGACAAGATGTACTTCCGGCCTATCAGCCGGGACGAAATCAACAGGAACGACAAATTAGTTCAGAACCCAGGGTACTAGTTGGTTTTGGAACAAATGAATCTGCTCCCCCAATCGCTCATGAAGTGGTTGGGGGAGTGTTTTTTAGGGCAGTGCGCAGCAAAACCACGGAAAGCACTATCTTGTCGCACCAAGATTTTAGCAGAAACTAACTATGACGAAATACTTAAGGCTTGCCACAGCCGTCGTTTTTTTTGGTGCGCTCTGCGCAATGGTTGCTTGCAAAAACGAGGAAGGAAATCAGGCAGCACAACCCGTTGAGGCTGGCAATACAAAACCTCTTTTTGAACTTTTAGCTTCGGAAAAGACCAATATCACCTTCGAAAACAAGCTGGAGGAAGGCCCGAACACCAATATCCTCATGTATGAATATTTCTACAACGGCGGCGGCGTGGCTGTGGGCGATTTCAATAATGATGGCTTTCAAGACTTGTATTTCACCTCGAATATGGGTGAAAATAAGCTCTATATCAATGAAGGAAACGGCATCAAGTTCAAAGATATAACCTCCATGTCAGGTACTAGTGGCAGGCCCGGCCCTTGGAAAACAGGCGTCAATGTCGTGGACATCAATGGCGATGGCAAGCTTGACATCTACCTTTGCTACTCCGGTGCCCTGCCGGACGAAAAACGCCGGAACCAACTCTTTGTAAATACCACTGCACCGGGCAGCAAAGGCGCCACTTTTCAGGAAAAAGCTGTAGAATATGGCCTCGACAGTCCAGCTTTCAGCAACCAATCCTATTTTTTCGACTATGACCGGGACGGCGAATTGGACATGGTGCTGCTAAACCACAATCCGAAAAACCTGCCCATCCTGAACGAAGCACAGACCGTCGAAAAGCTGAAAACAGACGACCCGATGAGGGGCATCCGGCTTTTCAAGCAGGACAATGGGCATTTCACGGACGTGACCATCAAGGCTGGGCTGAGCGGGTCGGAACTGTCCTACGGCCTCGGCCTCGGCATGGCCGATTTCAACGAGGATGGCTGGCCGGATTTTTATGTCTCCAACGATTATCAGGTTCCCGATTATCTGTACATCAATAATAAAAACGGGAGCTTCACCAATCATCTAGCGGCTTCTATTGACCATACCAGCCAGTTCAGTATGGGCAACGACGTGGCCGACCTCAACAATGACGGGCTTTTTGACCTCATCACCTTGGATATGCTCCCAGCCGACAATGCCCGCCAGAAACTCCTGTTGGCCCCCGACAATTATGGCAAATTTGACCTCAATATCCGCAGCGGGTTTTATTATCAGTACATGCGCAATATGCTGCAACTGAATAATGGTGCCCCCACTGGGGCAGGCGGCGTTTCTTTCAGCGAAATAGGGCAATATGCTGGCATATCCAACACCGACTGGAGCTGGTCGGCCCTAGCAGCAGACTACGACAACGACGGCTGGCGGGATGTTTATATCACGAACGGCTATAATCGGGATTATACCAACCTCGATTTCATCAATTACATGGATGAATATGTGAAGCAAAAGGGCCGTCTGCAACGGGAAGACGTACTGGATATTATATCCAAAATGCCAGCTTCCAATGTGGTGAATTTCATGTACAAAGGCAGCAGTGACTTGCGTTTTCAAGATGTCACCCAGTCATGGGGTATGGCCCAAGCCTCCAACAGCAACGGGGCCGCTTATGCCGATTTGGACAATGATGGCGACTTGGATTTAGTTGTCAATAATATTAATAAGCCCGCCTTTGTATTTGAAAATAAAACGGAGAAAAACACTGCCCATTTCCTGCAAGTGCAGCTAAAAGGCGATGGCATGAATACACAAGGAATTGGTGCAAAAGCCAATATCCACGTAGGCGGCAAACAATATACGGCTGCGCAGTTTCCAACAAGGGGATACTTGTCTGCCGTGTCTTCGGTGTTGCATTTTGGTTTGGGAAATGCAGAACATATTGACTCACTAGTAGTGGTTTGGCCAAATGGAAAATCAGAGAAAAAAACGGAGGTGGCCATTAATTCGACCATTATTTTGGAAGAAAAAAATGCAAAAAGCGCCACAACAAAAAAGCGCATAACGTCAGCCATATTTTTACCTATAAAACCACCAATAGCATACACCAATCCCAAGTTGTCAGCTAGGGATTTCGACCGACAAAAACTGCTGCCCAGCCAGCTATCCACCAATGGCCCTTGCATGGTGAAGGGCGATTTGAACGGCGATGATTTGGAAGATATATTCGTCGGTGGGGCGGTAGAGCAGGCGGCTACCCTGTTTTTCCAAAACAAAAATGGCGGCTTCACGGCCAGCAATCAAACTGCTTTTGAGCAGGATAAAATGTGCGAAGATGCCGACGCCGTGCTTTTCGACGCCAATGGCGACGGGCATTTGGATATTTACGTAGCCAGCGGTGGTTACCACCAGTTTCAGCCGGACGACCCGCTCCTGCAAGACCGCCTCTACCTCAACGACGGCGCTGGAAAATTCACCAAAAAGACCGATGCCCTGCCCAAAATGCTCGCCAGCAAAGGCTGCGCCGCCGCTGCCGACCTCAACGGCGATGGCCATCTTGACTTGTTCGTAGGTGGACGGGTCGTGCCGGGCCGCTACCCGGAGGCCCCTGCCAGTTACCTGCTACTCAATGACGGTACAGGGAAATTTAGCGAACAAACCCAAGCTTTGGCTCCCGCTTTGGCAAACCTGGGGATGGTCTGCGACGCCGTCTGGACAGATTTAAACCAAGACAACAAGCCCGACCTCGTGCTGGTGGGCGAGTGGCTGCCCGTGGTGGCATTCATCAATCACGGTGGGAAATTGCAGGACGAGTCTGCCGCTTATTTCGGGAAAGCATATAATGGTTTTTGGAACAGGCTGGAAGTAGGGGATTTCAACAAAGATGGGAAGCCTGATTTTATCGTCGGAAACCTCGGAACCAATACCCAGCTTCAAGCCACAGAGGCACAGCCTACAGAACTGTTTTTCAAGGATTTTGACAATAATGGCTCCGTTGACCCCATATTGTGCAACTATATTCAAGGGAAATCCTATCCCTACCTCACCCGTGACGAGTTATTGCAGCAATTGGTTTTCTTTAAAAAACGCTTTACTGATTATAAAGGCTACGCCAATTCGACATTTGATGATTTATTTTCAAAAGCGGAACTTGCCGAAGCTAAACACTTGAAAGCCAATTATTTGCAGACGAGTATAGTCCTGAGCAACAGCAATGGAAAATATGACATTAAGCCCTTGCCGAGCCAAGCACAATATGCCCCCGTTTATGCCATTGCCATACTCGATTTTGATAAAGATGGCAATGACGACTTGCTTTTATGTGGCAATAATGCAGGCTTTAAACTGCGCTTGGGAAAAGCAGATGCAAATCATGGAATGCTGTTTAGCGGCGACGGGAAGGGTAGTTTTTCTTATATCCCTCAAGTGAATGCTGGGCTTTCCATCAGAGGTGACGTGCGCTGCATATTGCAAGTTAAAGACAATTTTATCTTTGGCTTAAACCAAGCACCAGCGCTTACTTATAAGTTGAAGAATTAAAAATTTTTCAATCATGCACAAAAAATACGGAAACATCAGTTGGGCTGCACTTTTTATGGTCAGTATATTCCTGTTTAGTTGCCAATCAAAGCCTAAACTGCCTCCATTGACCGACCACGAAATCGCCGAAAAATGGGCGGAGATGGCGTTATATATCACCAAAAACACACCAGCCAATTCGCCAACTTATGCCGCACGCTGCTTCGGATATATCGGCCTGACGATGTATGAATCCGTGGTGCCGGGTTCCACTGAATATAATTCATTGGCCGGGCAACTGAACGGCTTGGACAAGCTGCCAACGCCAACTGCCAGAGAAAAATACAATTGGCAGCTTTCTCTCAACGCTGGTCAAGCGCAAATTCTGCGCAGCATTTACAACCAAACCAGCGACGAGAATAAGGCAAAAATTGATTCACTGGAGGCATTGGTTCAGGAAAATATTGCGGAGCAAGTCAATGATAAAGCCTTGATAGACAAATCAATAGCATTCGGGCGCTCTATTGCCGATAGTATCTTCGAGTGGTCGAAAACAGATGGTGGGCATCGGGGCTATCTGGCGAATTTCGACAAGAAAATGGTACTGCCGGAAGGCCCCGGCAAATGGATGCCAGCCTTGTTTTCCCAGTCGTTTAGCCATTATCCGTTGCACCCGCATTGGGGCGAAAACCGCACCTTCCTGAAGGAAAATGCAGCGCTGGAAACTCCGCCCATAATTCCGTTCGACACCATTAAAGGCTCCCCTTATTACCAGCAAATGCTGGCAGTATATGAGAAGAATAATTCGCTGACCACGGAAGAAAAACAAACCGCTATATGGTGGGCCGATGACCCCGATTCTACCTTCACCCCGCCGGGGCATTCCTATTACTTGGCGACCTTGGTCATCAAGGATAAAAAGCCAAGCTTGATTGAATGTGCCAGCACGTATGCGCATCTCGGCATGGCATTATCCGATGCTTATGTCGAATGCTGGAAATGGAAATTCCATTATTTTAGTGAGCGTCCGAACACCTATATTCCAAAATATATTGACCAACGCTGGGAGTCATTTTGGCCCGACCCACCGTTCCCGGCCTTTCCTTCTGGCCATGCCATACAGGGCGGGGCAGCGGCGGAGATACTCACCCATCTTTTTGGGGAAAACTATGCCTTCGACGACGGGTCACACGCAGGCCGTTGGCGGGATGAAATCCGCAGCACCGAGTTCGTCGGGCGCAGTTTCAAAACCTTTCAGGAAA